>Ga0187784_10000144_pt1 | contig 45321 bp, 46 predicted proteins | sample 1015_SJ02_MP15_2_FD_132964 | JGI IMG/M metagenome (GOLD analysis project Ga0187784, IMG submission 132964) | Tropical peat soil microbial communities from peatlands in Department of Meta, Colombia - 1015_SJ02_MP15_20_MG | ecosystem: Environmental > Terrestrial > Soil > Wetlands > Peat | place...
GAGAGCATCTTCTCGACGTGTGCGCGGTACTTGCTGCGTGCCTCCTTCAGCTTCGCGTCGTCCTTCAAGTAGTAGTCTCGATCGGGCATGCCGAGACCGCTCTGTGCGATGCTCACGGCGTATCGAGTCGATTCCTTGGGATCCGGTAATACGGCGATGACGTAGGGGGCGTCCGACCCGGTCCGATTGAATTGCGCAATGAGAGCGGGAATCTCCTTCTTGCTCGAGATCGCGTCGATCGCGGCGAGCGTCGGCGCGAGCGGTGTGAGCCCGAGAGCCTCGAGTCGGGCCTCGTCCATGAAGCTCGCATAGAGGTCGGCGATCTTCTGTCGCTCGCTATCGCTTCGGGTCGCGGCCGGTCCCGGCGATGTGGCGCTTTGCGGGGCGGCGGCCTCCGGGGCCGGCCGCATCAACGATTCAACGATGCTCTGCAGCTGCTCCTGCGTCTGATCATCGATCAGCGTGAAGGCTCCGTAGGAGCCCTTGTCGGCGGGTATCTGAAAGCTGTCGAGCCACTTGCCGTTCAGGTATCGATACAGATCGTCCTGCGGCCTCACCGAGGGGTCCATGTACTGAGTGTCGACGCCTGACGCCAGCGTCGGCGCCGGCGCCGGCGCTCTGGCCGGCTCCGCGTGGCGGCTCATGGAGCAAGCGGCCATGGCGCAGACTCCCGCGACATATCCCAAACGCGAGGACGCCACTCGTTTGACTCGCCCCATCGCATACTCCTTCAGAACCTCAGCGAGACCCGCAGGCCCGGTCCGGCATCGTCGAGAACGAGCCGCGCGCCGTGCAGCTTGGTGACCGCAGCGACCAGCGAGAGACCGAGCCCGGATCCGGGGAATTTTCGGGCCTCATCGAGGCGCACGCGCCGGCCCAAGACGATCTCGCGCTTGTCGGCGGGTATACCGGGACCGTCGTCCTCGACGACGACCTCGGGCCCGCCGCCCCCGGCCTTGAGCTGCACGCGAATGTGCCCGCCGTCCGGCGTGAACTTGATGGCATTGTCCAGAAGATTCGCGAGCGCCTGCGCGAGCAGCTGACGACTGCCTTGCACCTGCGCGCCGGGCGCCACCGTGCTCTCGAGCTTGATCCCGCGCTCTTCGCTCACCGGTGCATACAACTCGACCATGCTCGCGACCAGCTCCGACAGGTCGACCGACTCGCGCGCGACGGTGCCGGTTTCGGCGAGCGCAATGCGCAGCAGTGCATCGAGCGTCCCGCGCATGTGATCGACCTCGGTGCTGACGCGCTCGAGCACACGCCGCTCCGCCGACGCGGGAGCGAGCTGGCTCATCGCGCCCTCCGCGGCCGATTGCAAGCGGTTCAAGGGCGTGCGCAGGTCATGTGCCGCGCTGTCGAGCACGGTGCGCATGCCGAGCGTGAGCTGCTCGATCTTGTCGAGCATGCCGTTGATCTCGCGCGCGAGCGTGTTGATCTCGTCATCGGCGTTGCGCACCGGCAGCCGCTGCGACAAGTCGCCACGCATGATCTGCGTGGCCACGGCCGAAATCGCGCCGGCTTGCGCGAGAATGCGCCGGCCCATCCAGATGCCCCCGCCCAAGCCGAGGAGCAGCGTCGACACCACGGCGGCGATCAATACCCGCATCATGAGGTGCTTGACGTCCTGGCGTTCCTGAATGTCGTGTCCCACCAACATGCGGTAGCCGTCCGGCAACGGGAAGCGCCGAGCGCGCATTTCGTGGACCCGGGTCTCATCCCCGAAAGGCACGGACACCTTGAATTGGATCCACTTGCCCTCGTCGCGATCGATGCTCGGCCAGGCGGGCACGTTGCCGGCGACCGGGCGCAGCTGGGGATCGACCATGAGGTAGACCGCCCCACGCACGTCTTGGTCCTGGGATCGTTGCTCGATCAACTCGATGAACTCGCTGCGCGACAGCACCAGCACCTCCTCGCGCAGCCCCTGCACCTCGGCCTCGATCAGATTGTCGGTGCTGCGGTCGACGACCCGCGAGACCGCGAAATCGATCACGCCCAGAAGGGCTGCCGCGCCGCAGGCGAAGACGAGCGAGTAGACGATGGCAATGCGAAAGGGTGAGGTATCGAGCAGCCCGATGATCCGCTGATCGGGGCTCGCGACGCGCCGCCGCCCCGCGCCCACTATTCGTCTTCGCGCAGGCTGTAGCCGGCGCCGCGCACCGTGTGGAGCAGGGGCTTGTCGAAGTCCTTGTCGATGGCCTGACGCAGACGGCTGATGTGGACATCGATCACGTTGGTCTGCGGGTCGAAGTGATAGTCCCAGACACCTTCGAGCAGCATGGTGCGGGTCACCACCTGCCCGCTGTGACGCATCATGAATTCGAGCAGCTGGAACTCGCGCGCCGTCAGCTCGATCTTCTTGCCGTTGCGCGTGACCCGCCGAGTCATGCGATCGAGCTCGAGATCGGCCAACTTCAGCTTCGTGGTGGTCTCGGCGTTGCCCGACTCGCCCCGCCGAGCGAGCGCATCGACCCGCGCCAGCAGCTCCGACATGTGGTACGGCTTGGTCAAGTAGTCGTCCCCGCCGGCCCGAAGGCCGGTGATGCGATCGTCCACATCGCCGAGCGCCGAGAGGATGAGCACGGGGAACTTGCGGCCCGTGGCGCGCAATGATTGCACGAGGGCGAGCCCGTCGAGCTTCGGCAACATCCGATCGACGATGGCCAAGTCGACCGCGATCGAGGAGGCCATGTGCAGGCCGGCGAGACCGTCTCCTGCCACGTCCACGGTGTGACCGACTTCCCGCAACGCATTGGCGAGGTAGTCGCGTCCAACCTCGTCGTCCTCAACGATCAGAATGTGCATGCCGCTATCTTACAGACGTTGAACCGGTGTTTGTCGCCACGCTAAGCTTCGCAGCTAACTTATGACTCCGAAAGGCTCCACGCAAATCGGGACCGCCCCGGCGCCCGGCGCGCCGGCCGCGACGCCGGGACCTTGCGACGTCGTGGTCATCGGCGGCGAGCCGACCGGCTCGACGGCCGCCATCCTGCTCGCCGAGCGTGGCTAACCGCGCTCTGCGCGATGCTGCGTTGCTCCTCGTCCGTCCGCGCCTCGTCGCAGCGAGTCGAGGTCGGCGATTGAGGCCGGATCGATGCTGCGCGCTCGGCTGAAAGTCGCTTACGAATACCTCGCGCTCTACAGCTCGCTCACCTTGCTCGGGCTCATCTGCCTGACCTGGTCCGTGCTCGCCCTGCCCCTGTACTTGCTCCTGCCGGCTGACATCGGCACCAAGGTCGGGAGGTGCGGCATCATGCGGGGCTTTCGGATCTACGCCTGGTCGCTCGCCGTCACGCGCGCCTATCGGCTCGACCTCGGCGCCATCGACTCGTTGAGAGACGGCCCCTCGATGATCCTCGCACCGAACCATCCCTCGCTCATCGATGCGCTGCTCATCCTCACGCGCCACCCGAACATCGTGTGCGTCATGAAGGCGCAATTGATGCGCAACCTGTTTCTCGGCGCCGGCTCGCGTTTCGCGCGCTACGTGCCCAACGAATCCTCGCGTCAGATGATCAAGGAGTCGGTGGCTCATCTTAAGCGAGGGTGCTTGCTGCTGTTGTTCCCCGAAGGCACGCGCAGCCGGCAGTTTCCGATCAATCAGCTGGTCGGCAGTGTCGGCTTGATCGCGAAGCACGCCGCGGTTCCGGTCCAGACCTTGATCATCGAGACGGACTCGCCCTTCTTGAGCAAGGGCTGGCCGCTTTATCGTCGACCGAGTCTGCCGATCGTCTACAGGGTTCGATTGGGTAAGCGGTTCGCGCCCCCCGAGGACGTGGCCGCCTTCACGGCGGCGCTCGATCAATACTACCGGGACGAATTGCAGGGCGCGCTCCAACGCCGCTGGCTGAACAAGCCCTGAGCATGGTCGCGCCTTCGACGACGCACCTCGTGCTGATGCCGAGCTACAACCCGGGAGCCCGCGTCGCCGCCACCGTCGGCGCCGCCCTCGCGCAGTGGGATCCCGTGTGGGTGATCGTCGATGGCAGCACCGATGACTCCCCGGCGCGGCTCAAAGCGATGGCCGCGGACCACACCGGGCTCAGAGTGCTCGTGCTGCCGCGTAACCGGGGCAAAGGCGCCGCCGTGTTCCACGGGCTCTGCGAAGCGGCGGCGTGCGGCTTCACGCACGCCCTGACCATGGATTCGGACGGACAGCATCCGGCCGAGCGCATCGTCGAATTCATGCGGGTCTCGCAATCACACCCCTCGAGCATGGTGCTGGGTCGGCCGATATTCGACTCGAGCGCCCCGAGCCTGCGCGTGCGCGGCAGAAGGATCTCCAACTGGTGGGCGAACCTCGAGACCCTATGGGCCGGAATCGGGGACTCGCTGTACGGGTTTCGCGTCTATCCGATCGCCCCCCTACTCGAGGTGATGCGCCGGCAACACTGGATGCGGCGCTTTGACTTCGATGCCGAAGCCGCGGTGCGGCTTTCGTGGCGCGGGGTCGAGGCCATCAACATCGGCGCAGCGGTGCGCTACCTTCGGCCGGAGGAAGGCGGCGTGTCGCATTTTCGCTATGGGCGCGACAATGTGCTGCTCTCCTGGATGCATTTTCGCTTGTTCTGCGGATTCCTGTTGAGATTGCCGGTGTTGGCGGCGCGGCGGCTCGCGCGCGCGAGGCGTTGAGCCAGGCAGGCCGCGGCGCGAGGGCTGCAGCGCATTTGCCCCGCGTGGCCGGGCGGATTACTCAGACGGGTTCCTTCGGTTTGCGCGCACGATATTCTGAGAATACGCCGAGCTCGACGTGACGGTGCACGTCGACGAAACCCGCCGCGCGCAGGGCGGCGAGTATTGACCCCGGGTGCACGCAGGCCTCGATCGTATCCCAGAAGTAGCGGATGAGCTCCGGCGTGTCACGATGCGCCGCCATGCAGCGCGCCATCCATGGCACTACACGCTTCATGTATGCCTTGAGCAGAGCGCGTGGCAGGCGCCCCTCCGGCGGGGTGATCTCCAGGAGGCACACGAGCCCGCCCGGAACCAGAACGCGCTCGTACTCGCGAAACGCCGCGGACAGGTCCTCGATGTGTCGCAGGGCAAATCCCATCGAGACGAAATCGGCACACTCCGCGGGTGCGGGAATCGCTTCCGCGATGCCTGAGACCATGCGCACACCCGGCGGCACGTTCGCCCGTTCCAGCATCCCGACGCTCGGATCCACGCCGATCACCGAGCCCGAAGGCCCGACCAAGCGCGCCGCTTCCCGCGCGATGAGTCCCGTACCCGTGCCGATGTCCAAGACCCGCATCCCCGATTTGAGGCCCGCCCTGTGCAGGGCCTGCCGCCGGTAGCGCGAGCCGCTGCCGAAGGCCATTGCGCGCTCGATGCGATCGTAATCTCGAGCGGTGCGGTCGAATAAGCGGCGGACCCAGCCGGCGCGGTCGGCTGTTTCTGCGTAATACTGCGTGAGCGGCGGATGCGGTGCCTGTGGCATTGGAACCCCGAAGCTGGCGACGGGCAAGCGGGTTGCCGCTCCCGCGGGCACCTATATAATGCCAGCAAAGGGCGTCTAGAGCCCTTGGCACCTTAGAGAAACCAAGCTGAAAGTCATGCCCGACAAAGCGTCGCTCGTGCAACCGTCGGCGCCGCCGGCGGATGTCGATCTTCAGCGGGAAATCGCCGCCCTCTTCGTCCAGGCCTTGAATTTGGACACATCGCCCGAGGACATCGATCCGCACGCGCCTCTGTACGGCGAAGGGTTGGGTCTCGATTCGATCGATATTCTGGAGGTCGCCTTGATCGTGTCGAAGAAATACGGCGTCCAGTTGCGGGCAGACAGCCAGGAAAACCACAAAATCTTTCGTTCTTTGAGGCACTTAGCGGATTACATCGCGGAGAAGAGAAGCAAGTGATCGGGCGCCTTCCGCGAGGGCTCAAGCTCGCTCTCGTCGCTGCGCTGATCGCCGCTTACGCGGGTCTCTCGCACTATAGCAACACGCAGGAGGCGCGCACCCTGGGTGCGGCGCTCGCGCTCGGGCCCTTGCTTGCCGGCCCCGCGCTCGTCGCACGGCGGGCAGGGCGGCTCGCCGCCACGCTCACGGCCGTGGCTGCGGCGCTGCTCTCGTATGCGTGCTGGCCGCTGCTCGAGAAGAACTTCTCCGTGGCCTATCTGTTACAAGAGTGCGGCATATACGGTCTCTTGGCGGTGGGCTTCGCGCGCTCTTTGCGCCCCGGGGAGACGGCGCTTTGCACGCAGCTGGCCGATCGGCTGCACGGTCCGCTCACGCCACGCGAGGTGCGCTACACGCGTCAGGTCACCTTGGCCTGGGCGGTATTTTTCGTGGCCATCACCGTAGCCACGCTCTCGCTCTACCTTGCGGCGCCGCTCTCGCTCTGGTCGGCATTCGTCAATTTCGTGACCCTCCCTCTGGTCGCTTCGATGTTCATCCTCGAGTACGCCGTGCGCCGTCACGTGCTGCCGCAGACCGACCATCGCGGCATCCTGGCGACGATGCAGGCATTCTTCGCGAGCCGATAGCGCTTCCGATGGACGTCACGCCGCTCTTGTCGCATCCGTCCGCCGGCGCCATCGTGGCCTACCGCGCGGGGCGAGCCATTGCGGCGGGGGAGTTTCTCGCCGATACCGCGCAGCTCGCCGAGCGCCTACCGCGTGCAGAGCATGTGCTCAATGCGTGTGTGGACCGCTATCAGTTCGCGGTCGGACTCGCCGCCTGTCTCACCACAGGTCGGGTGAGCCTCCTTCCCTCGACTCACACGCCGCAGCTGATCAAGCAACTCGCCGAGCTCGTACCGGATGCGGTCTGCCTCACCGACGAGCCGTGCTGCGATATCGACCTTCCGCGCGTTTATTTTCCCGGCTCCGCGAGCGGACAAGGGCGTCCCCGAGCGGCGCTCGCCTTCCGTGTGCCGCGGATCCCGTGCGCTCAGACGGCGGCGATCGTTTTCACCTCCGGTACCACGGGCGCACCGCTTCCCTACCGCAAGACCTGGGGTCGACTCGCGCGCTGCGTGCGCGACGGCGCGCAGGTGCTCGGACTCGACAACGGCAGGCCCCACACGCTCATCGGCACGGTACCGCCGCAACACATGTACGGCTTCGAATCGACGGTGCTCCTCGCCCTGCAGAGCGGCAACTCGTTCGGGGCGGAGCGGCCGTTCTTCCCCGCCGATATCGCCTCCGTCATCGCGGCGACGCCGCGGCCGCGCGCCTTGATCACGACGCCCGTGCACTTGCGCGCGCTCCTCGCGGCCGGCCTCGAGCTGCCGCCAGTCGATCTGATCGTATCTGCCACCGCCCCGCTCGCGGCGGAGCTCGCGCGTGAGGCCGAGGAGCGGTTCGCCGCGCGCTTGCTGGAGATCTACGGATCGACGGAAACGGGGCAGATCGCTCTGCGGCGCACACGTGAGTCCCACGCCTGGAAGCTCTGGCCCGGGGTACGGCTGCACGCCGATGACGGCCGGGTGTACGCTCACGGCGGGCATGTGGAACAGATGACGCCGATGTGCGACCTCCTCGAAATCATCGGTGAGGACGAGTTCGAGCTCCGCGGTCGAACGGCCGATCTCGTGAATGTCGCGGGCAAGCGCAGCTCTTTCGGCTATTTGAATTCACAACTGAACGCCATTCCGGGCGTGCTCGACGGAGCGTTCTTCCTGCGCGAGAGCAACGGCGCGGGAGTCACGGGCATCGTGCGTCTGGCGGCCGCGGTAGTCGCTCCGGGCCTCACCGTGGCCTCGCTGATGGAGTGCCTGCGGCACCGAATCGATCCGGTATTCCTGCCGCGACCGCTGCTCCTCGTCGACCGCCTGCCGCGCAACGCCACCGGGAAGCTCCCGCTCGAGGCACTCGAGTTACTCACAGATCGATACCTCGGCTCGCCTGAGGGGGAATCGGGTGCATCGCGATGATCGTGCGAGCGCTCGAGATCCCAGCCGACCACCCCGCATTCGCGGGCCACTTTCCCGGGATGCCTATTCTGCCCGGGGCGGTCTTGCTCGACGAGGCGCTCTATGTCATCGAGCGCGACCTGCGTCTCGACCTCACGCAGTGGCGGCTCTCCGCGGCAAAATTTCTGGAGCGGGTCGGCCCCGGCGATGCGCTCTCGCTGGAACATGCGGCAGCGCGAGACGATACGGTGCGATTCACAGTGCGCGTCGCAGGCCGACCGGCTCTCACCGCTACGCTTACGCGCGTCGCCGCAGGCGCTTGCGATGACGCCTAACCCCCCGTTCGAGCTCGAGCGCGGCGCGGCCGGGTCTGCCGCGCCCCGGCCGGGGGCCGCCGAATGGCTCGCGTACCGCGAGCGCGGGAGTGCGACCTTGCTGCGCTTGATGGTGTACCTCTCGTTACGATGGGGTCGCAGCGCGAGCCGCACTGTGCTTTATGGCATCGCCGGGTACTTCTTCTTGTTCGCCCCGAGCGCGCGCCGGCATTCACGCCGCTATCTCGAGCTCGCTCTGGGCAGAAAGCCGCGCGCTCGGGATCGCTTCCGCCACATCCTCTACTTCGCCACCTGTATCCACGATCGCGTTTATCTCATCAACGATCAATACGAGCGCTTCGAGATCACCATCGAGGGCGAGGCGCTCATGCGCGCGCAGCTCGCGTCGGGTCAAGGGGCCTTGCTGATGGGGGCGCACATGGGCAGCTTCGAGGTCATGCGCGCCATCGGAAAGCGCCGCATGGGGCTCGAGGTCTCGATGGCGATGTATGAGCAGAACGCACGCAAGATCCAGACGATGCTCGCGGCGATCAATCCGCGCGCGAGGCCCGATATCATCCCCCTCGGGCAAATCGATGCCATGCTGCACATCGCCGAGCGGTTGGAATGCGGTGCTTTGGTGGGCATGCTCGGTGATCGAACCCCGGGCGACGAGCCGGTGCAGGCTGTGCAGCTGCTGGGCGAATCGGCGTATATACCGACCGGACCGATGCGAGCCGCCGCCATTCTGCGCCGTCGGGTGATTCTCATGCTCGGCCTGTACCGTGGGGGCAACCGCTATCACGTGGTTTTTGCGCCGATCGCGGATTTCTCCGCCGTGACCTCGGGGACGCGCGATGCGGCGGTGAGGAGCGCCGTGGAGCGCTACGTGTCGCTCCTCGAGCGCTACTGCCGCAGCGACCCCTACAATTGGTTCAATTTCTTCGACTTCTGGCGCGCGCGATCCGACAAGCCGGCGGCATGAGGCGGCAGCGTGTCGGCATGCGATCCGCCGCAGCCGGCCTCGGCGCGCTCCTGTGGCTCGCCGCGCCGGGGGCGCGCGCAGCGTCCGCGGATCTCGACGAGCTGATGCGGCTCCTGGCTGCCCGACGAGAGGGCCAAGTGGAATTTGTCGAGCAGCATTATCGAAAGCTCTTGAAGCGGCCCGTCGAATCGTCGGGCATCTTGGTCTACGAGGCGCCCGACCGGCTCGAAAAGCGCACCCTGGAGCCGCGGGCCGAGACCCTGTCGATCACCGGTGAGCGGCTCAGCATCCAGCGCGGATCCCGCAGTCGTGCGCTCGATTTGACGGCTTACCCCGCGATCGGGCCGTTCGTCGAGAGCATGCGGGCCACCCTCGGGGGCAACCTCGGTACGCTTGCACGCATATTTACCGTCGATTTTGACGGCGATCTTTCGCACTGGACCTTGACGCTCGTACCGCGCGATGCGCAGGCTCAAAGCTACGTTTCGCGGGTGCGGATCGAGGGGGCTCGCGAGAGGCTCCTGCAAGTGGAGATTCTCGAGGCGGACGGCGATCACTCTGTCATGACCTTGCGCGAGCACCCGACGACCTCGAGCAGCCATCCGACCCCATGACGGTGCGCGAAGCGTGGGTCGTCGCGGCGTGGGTGTGCGCCCTCGCATTGGCGGCGGTGCTGGCGGCGCGTGCACGCTACATCGCCGATCTCTCGGCGTTCTTGCCGAGAAGCCCGACGCCCAGGCAGGCTCTGCTGGTCGATCAATTGCGCTATGGACCCACCTCGCGTCTCGTGCTCGTTGCGCTCGACGGCGCAGACGCCAAAACGCGCGCTGCGGTTTCCGTCGCGATGGCGCACCGCTTACGCGACGACCCCGAGTTCACGAGTGTCAACAACGGCGAGGAGATCTCGGCCGATAACGACCGCCGGTTTATTTACGAGCACCGATACCTCTTGAGCGAAGCGGTCACGCCGCAGCGCTTCTCCACCGAGGGCCTCAAGGCCGCGCTCGAGGAGACGATCGCCGACCTCGCCTCGCCGGAAGGGGTCGCGCTCAAATCCTTGGTTCCCCATGATCCCACGGGAGAGACCGTGCAGATCATCGAGCAGCTCTCGCGCACGCCTACCCCCCCGACGCGCGACGGCGTCTGGGTTTCGCCGGACGGCGCACGCGCCCTCCTCCTCGCTGAGACTCGAGCCGCGGGCTCGGACACGGATGCGCAGGAGCGCTCGCTCCAGGCCATCCGTGAGGCGTTCGCCGCCGCGCGGCGCGCTCCGGAATCGGCCGAGCCTCACGGGGTGAGATTGACGATGAGTGGACCGGGAGTGTTTGCGGTGACCGCACGCGCGAATATCGAGCAGGCCGTGGTCCGACTCTCGATCGCCGGCGCCTCGCTCATCGCCGTCGTGCTGCTCACGGTGTATCGCTCCCTCGCGGCGCTCGTCCTCGGACTCCTGCCGGTCGCAACGGGCGCACTGATCGGCGTTGCCGCGGTCGCCCTCGGATTCCCCGCCGTGCACGGCATCACGTTGGGTTTCGGCGTCACGCTCATCGGCGAGTCGGTGGATTACTCGATCTACTTTTTCATCCAGTCGCTGCGCACCGCGCCGCCGGGAGTCGATGCGCCGATCGGGGCATCGCCATGGCAGGAGCGGCTGTGGCCGACCATGCGTCTCGGCATGCTCACCTCGGTGTGCGGCTTCGCCTCGCTCCTGCCCTCGGGGTTCCCCGGACTCGCGCAGCTCGGCGCTTACTCGGTGAGCGGGCTGATCGCGGCCGCGCTGGTCACGCGGTTCGTGCTGCCGGAGCTGTTGCCTCGCGGTTTCACGATTCGAGATCTCAAGCCCGCAGGCGAGCACATCGCGCGGCTCCTGGGAGTGCTGCGCCGGCAGCGACAGTCCGTCCTCTGGGGCCTGGCCCTCGGGATTTTATGCGCCGCGTTGCTCGTCTTGTACGGCGCGCGCGGCTCCTTGTGGAACCGCGAGCTCGCGAGCTTGAGCCCGATCCCTCTGCCCATGCAGCGCCAGGACGCGAAACTGCGCGGCGAGCTGGGCGCACCGAACGCGCTCGATCTTGTGGTCGTGTCGGGGAACACGCTGGAATCCGTGCTGCAGGAAGCGGAGCGGGCCGGGCAGGCTCTCGAGCCCTTGATCGATCAGAAGGTCATCGCCGGGTTCGACAGTCCCGCAAACTACCTGCCGAGCATCGACACGCAGGCGGCGCGGCGTGCGAGCCTGCCGGACCCCGAGCGATTGCGCGACGATCTCGAGCGCGCGACCGCGGGCCTCGCGCTCGACGCCAGCCGATTGAGGCCCTTCCTCGACGACGTCGAGGCGGCTCGCCACGGCCCCTGGGTCACTGCGCAGGATCTCAAGGGCACCTCGCTGGGTGCGGGCTTCGACGCGCTGATCCTGCGCGGGCCCGATGGCTGGAACGCGCTCCTGCCGCTGCGCACGGCGGACTCAGCGAGGCCCGACATCGACGATACGCGCGTCGAGAGCGCGCTCGCCCGCGCGCATCTTCAGGGCACGCAGTTGCTCGATCTCAAGCGCGAATCCGACGCGCTCTATACCGACTACCTGCACGAGGCGGTCCGCCTGTCTTCGGCGGGCTTTCTCGCGATCGTGGTGCTGCTCGGGCTCGCCCTTCACTCGGCCTCGAGGGCCTCGCGGGTCTTGGCCCCGCTCGTCCTCGCCGTGCTCACGGTAGCCGCCGCGCTCGCAGCGTGCCGGGTGCAGCTCACGATCCTGCACCTCGTGGGGATGCTGTTGATCGTCGCCGTCGGCTCGAACTACGCGCTGTTCTTCGACCGTCTCGATCGTGCGGGCGGGGCCGACTCGATGACGCTGGCATCGCTCGGTGTTGCCAACCTCTGCACGGTGATCGGCTTCGGCTTGCTGTCCTTCTCCGGGGTCCCGGTGCTCGAGGCCCTGGGCACGACGGTCGCGCCGGGCGCGTTTCTGGCACTGGCTTTCGCCTCGGTGCTGACGCCGCGTGCGTAGGCCGAGTCGCGCACCGAGCATCCTCTGCTCCGCCGTGCCGGGCGCGGTGGCTCCGTCGCGCATGGTCTGGCTCCCGGGGGCCTATGATGCGGCGGAAGCCTTCCTGGAGGCGGGCTTCGATCGGGAGGTGCGCAGCCGCGCTCTGGCAGTCGATTTGGAACTCGTTCCCCTCGAGCTCGATCATGTCGGCGACCGCAGCGTGATCGGACAACTCGAGCGGGAGATCCTGCCGCGGGCGCGCGCAAGCGGTTGCCGATCGATCTGGCTGGCGGGCATCTCGCTCGGGGGGTTCTTCGCTCTGGACTATGCGGCGACCCACCCGAGCGACTGGGACGGGCTGTGCTTGTTGGCGCCCTATCTCGGCAACCGCCTGTTGATCGCGGAAATCGCCGCTGCGCCGAGCCCTGCCGCCTGGGCTGCGGGCCCGCTTGCAGAATTGGACGAAGAGCGCCGAATATGGCGCTTCATTCAGACGCTGCGCAGGGAAGAAAGGCCGCTGTACCTGGGTTACGGACGCAACGACCGATTCGCGGCGGCGCAGAAGCTGATGGCGGTGGCGCTCGCGGCCGGATCGGCGCGCGCGATGCCTGGAGGTCATGATTGGCGGACGTGGGTCCTGCTCTTTAGAGATTTTCTGGATTCTGGATGGATATGAGTCAACAGGCCTCGCGTTGGTCCCCCGCACCGCTCCTGTCCGCCTCGGCGGCGGTGCATGTCGGCGCAGGCGTGGCCGCGCTCGTGCGGCCGGGTAGCTGGCCCTGGGCACTCTGCGCGGTTGCGTTGAACCACTTGGTGCTGACCGCGGCGGGACTCACGCCGAGGAGCCAGTGGCTGGGACCGAACTGGACGCGCCTCCCGGCCCTCTGTGCCGATCGGGGCGAGGTCGCTATCACGATCGACGATGGCCCCGATCCGGAGGTGACCCCCCGCGTGCTGGCCGTGCTCGAGAGCTACGGTGTGCGCGCGAGCTTCTTTTGCGTCGGTGAGCGCGTCCTATCCTATCCGCAGCTCGCTCGGGACATCGTGCGCCGCGGCCACACGGTCGAGAATCACACTCAGCACCACCGCCACGATTTCTCCTTGCTCGGCCCCAAACGCATGGCGAGCGAGGTGCGAGAGGCACAGGAGCACATCACGCGCATTGTCGGCACCGCACCGCGCTTCTTCCGCGCACCGGCGGGCCTGCGCAACCCCTTTCTCGAGCCTGTGCTGTGCCGGCTCGAGCTGCGCCTCGCGAGCTGGACACGTCGCGGTTTCGACACCGTCAATGGCGACGCGCAGCGCGTGTACCGCTGCTTGGTGGGCTCGCTTCGCCCCGGCGACATCCTGCTCATGCACGACGGCCATGCTGCCCGCAGCCGCACCGGCGCGCCGGTGATCATGGAGGTGTTGCCGAGGGTCATCGAGACATTGCGCGCCCGTCGATTACAACCGATCACGCTCCAGGCGGCGCTGCCGGCATGAGACCTCTGGCGCTGAGTGCGATCACGGCGACGAGCTGCATCGGGCGCGGCCTTGCGCAAACGCTCGAATCGCTGCTCGAAGAGCGTAGCGGGCTTGCGCCGTGTCGATTCGAGGCGGCCGAGCTCGACACTCATATCGGCGAGGTGCCCGGCGTGAACGATCAGCGCTTGCCCGCCGAGCTCAAGCGCTTCGATTGCCGAAACAATCGGCTGGCCGAGCTCGCGCTCCGGCAGGACGGCTTCGAAGAGGCGCTGCAGAGAGCGGCGAGCCGGCTCGGTCGCCGGCGGATCGGGGTCTTCATCGGCACGAGCACGGCCGGGATTCTCGAGACCGAGCTCGCCTATCGCCGGCGTGATCCCGTGACGGGCGCGCTGCCTGAAGGGTTCGACTACGCCGCGACCCATAACTCCTTCTCGGTGGCCGATTTCCTGCGCCGCCGCCTGAAGCTCGAGGGCCCGGCGTTCGTCGTGTCGTGTGCCTGCGCCTCGAGCGCCAAGGTGTTCGGCGCGGCCAGCCGCATGATCACAGCGGGCCTCATCGAAGCGGCTCTCGTCGGCGGCGTGGACTCACTTTGCCTCACGACCCTCTACGGCTTTCACTCCCTGCAGCTCACCGCGCGCGGGCCCTGCCGCCCGTTCGACGTTGCGCGCGACGGACTATCCATCGGCGAGGCCGCCGCCTTCGCCCTCATCGAGCGCAAGCCCGAACGTGCCAGCGACGCGCAGGTGCTGCTCCTCGGGCTGGGTGAGTCGAACGATGCCTTCCACATGTCGGCGCCTCATCCGGAGGGTCTCGGAGCGCGGCGCGCCATGGAGGCGGCCTTGTCGGATGCGGCGCTCGAGCCCGGCATGATCGACTACATCAACCTGCACGGCACCGGCACCCCGAGCAACGACCGGTCGGAAAGTCGGGCCGTCACCAGCCTGTTCGGCCCGACCACGCCCTGCAGCTCGACGAAGGGAGCGACGGGGCATGCGCTCGGCGCTGCGGGCGCACTGGAAGCGGTGGTCAGCGCGTTAGCGCTCAAGCACGGGATCATGCCGGGCGGAGTCACCACGGCGAACGTGGATCCCACTCTCACGGCTCACTACCTGAAGAGCAATCGTCGCGCCAAGCTCGATCGGGTACTCAGCAATTCCTTCGGCTTCGGCGGCACGAACTGCAGCCTGATTCTCGGGCGCGGCGAATGAGAATCGCGGCCTACATCGGCGGCATCGGCATGCTCGGGCCGGGACTCAGCAATTGGCCCGAGGCAGCGGCCGTGTTGTCGGGCCGAGGCGCTTACCGATCAGCGCCGACCGTCCTCCCGCAGCCCGTGCTGCTGCCGCCTGCGGAGCGGCGTCGGAGCGGGCGTGCTGTGAAGCTCGCCCTCGCGGTCGCATCGGAAGCCTCTGCCCATGCGAACGCCTCTCCCGCCGAGCTCAAGAGCGTGTTCACCTCCTCGGGGGGCGACGGCCACAATTGCCACGAGCTCTGCCAAGCGCTCGTGCTCTCACCGAGCGAGATCTCCCCCACGCGTTTCTCCAACTCGGTGCACAATGCCGCCGCCGGCTATTGGAGCATCGCCACCGGGTCCACCGCGGCCTCAACCGTGCTCTGCGCTTTCGACGGCAGCTTCTGTGCGGGCTTATTGGAGGCGCTCACTCAGGTGGTGGTCGACGGGGATCCGGTCCTGCTGGTCGCCTACGATACGGAGTATCCGGAGCCGCTATTCGCGATGCGCCCGGTTCCCGACGCGTTCGGAACCTCGCTCGTGCTCACACCGCACCGCGAGAAGGGCTCGCTCGCGCGCATCGAAGCATCGCTCGGCGGGGAAACCATCGACTCGCTGGCAGATCGCCCGCTCGAGGCCCTGCGCGCGGCGGTCCCGGCCGCGCGCTCGCTTCCGCTGCTCGAGAGGATCGCGATGCGCGCACGCGGGCGTGCGGTGCTCGAGTATCTGGACGTATCGAACGTGACCGTGGAAGTCGAGCCGTGCGATTGACTCGCGAATGGATCGCATCCCACATCCCGCATCGGGGCCGGATGTGCCTGCTCGACGAGATCATCGAGTGGGACGAGAGGAGCATCCGCTGCAGGAGCGGCGGGCATCGGGCCGCCGATCATCCGCTGCGCGCGCATGGACGCTTGGGCGTGGCCTGCGGGGTGGAGATCGCGGCCCAGGCGATGGCGGCGCACAGCGCGCTCATCGCTCCGACTCGCGAGGGCAAGGCCCCCGCCGCAGGACTGCTCGCGAGCGTCCGCGGCGTGCGGATGCATCTCTCGCGGCTCGATCAGCTGCCCGGCGATATCCTCTGCGACGCGCTGCAAATCGCCGGCGACGCCGGCACCGCTCTCTATGAGTTCGTTTTGCACGCCGCGGGCGAGCGAGTGATGAGCGGACGCGCGTCCGTGGTGCTCGACGGGAGGCCTCGGACGTGATCATCGAGCGCAAGAGCGCACTGGTGACGGGCGGCAGCGGCGAGATCGGTGCCGCCATCTGCGCTCGCCTGGGTGCTGCCGGCCACTTCGTTTACGTGCACGCCAATCGACGCGCCTCGGAGGCGCAAGCCGTGGCTCGGGCGATTGCGGATGCCGGCGGTGAGGCCGAGGCGGTCGTCTTCGACGTGACCGACCGGGTATCGACCCGGGCGGCGCTCGAGAAATTGCTCGTGCACGCGCCGATCCAGGTGCTGGTGAACAACGCCGGTGTATACGACGATGCGGCTTTTCCCGCGATGAGCAGCGAGCAATGGCGGCGCGTCATCGATGTGTCGTTGAACGGTTTCTACAACGTGACGCAACCCTTGATGCTGCCGATGATTCGCACGCGCTGGGGCCGCATCATCAATATCTCCTCGGTCACATCGATCAAGGGTAATCGCGGCCAGGTCAACTACGCCGCCGCCAAGGGCGCGCTCAACTCCGCCACCAAAGCACTGTCGCTGGAGGTGGCGAGCCGCGGAATCACCGTGAACGCGGTCGCCCCCGGCATCATCGCAACCGCCATGACCGACTCGCTCTTCGACGCGGCGACGCTCGCCGAGCTGGTGCCGATGAAGCGCGCGGGCACAGCGGATGAGGTCGCGAGCTTAGTGGCGTATCTCGCCTCACTCGATGCGGGCTACATCACGGGGCAGATCGTATCGGTCAACGGCGGTATGGCCTGAAGGGCCGTGAGCGGCTACGCGTAAGCGTCCACCATACCGACCGCGACCCGGGGCTGGGCGCTACCTGGCGCGCAGACGGCAGCGGGGGCGTCCGGCGGCGGCGGCGGCCAGTCATAGAGCGGCGCTCGCGCCGAGCGGTCCTGAAAGGAGCGCTGCGAGATATCGACGCTCACCTGAGCGAACCCTTGCGAATTCAGCATGTCCTTGAGCTTCGGCACGCTCGATTCGAGCGCCTCACGAGCTACGGCGCTGTGCGTGCTCATCAGCACCTGCGCGCGCTGCCCTTGAACGGCGATCTCGAGCTCGATCGGACCGAGTTGCGGTGGATTCACCGAGAGCTTGGCATTGCTCCAGCCGTTGCTCATCATGAAGGACACGCGGTCGCTGAGCGCTTGCGGAAAATCCGCGCTGCCCACGTCGGCGTGAACCTTCAGGGTCGGTGCGGCGGCGGTCTCGCCGGACGCAGAGGGGGCCGCGGAGAGCTGTTGGAGCGCCGCGGCAGCGTCGGCGCCCGTCGTGTCTGAACCCGGATCGCCGGGATCGCCGTGCGCGTGCGCGTTGCTATCGTTCGCGAGCGAGGCGGCCTCGGGAACGACGGGGCTCACCGCGAGGATCGCGGTGGCCGCGGCGGGGTCGACCGCAGTTGAGAGCGGCACGCGCACTTGGAGCGCAGCCAGCGGCGCGGCGGCGGGTGAATCGGCGGCTTCGAGCGCCGCGGCCCTCGCGCTCGCGCCAGTGGCATCGGAGCCTTCGGCCAGCGCAAGGTTGAGCTCTGCGGCGACGATCGACGGCGCCGAGGCCGTCACGGCGTTGCTCGCGTCGGCGCCTCCTGCGCGGCTCAGCTCGGCAGCACCCGCCGTGGCGCCGGCGGCTGCCGGACGCACCATCGCCGTATCGTACGCCCCCAGCTCGCCGGACCGCCCCTCAGCGCTCGATTGAGCGTCCTGCGCACGGGCCGTGCTCGACTCGGTGTCGATGGTCGGGTCCGATGCGCTCGATCGAGCGCCGATGAGGTTCGAGGATGCGGGCAGGGGAACGGCTACGGCACCCTGAGCGGGGATCGTGCGCTCTGCAGCCGAGCCCGCAACGGCCTCGCTCGGGAGAGAGGCGCTCTGAGCGCCGGCTCCTGTCGGGCCCGCCGATTCGCTTGCGAGAATCGCATCGAGCGGGCCCTGCGCTGCGGCCGGGACCGCGCCGAGCGCCGGGAGGGCCGCATCGGATGCGGTTGAGGTGGCCGCGTCAGGGTCCGCGAGGCCGACGCCCGGCCCGTCCGATGGCGCAGCGGCGAGCAATGGGCTGGCGGGCGGCGAGGCGGCGGCGGGTGGCGGCGAGGCACTGCCGGATTGCGGCAGGGTGGGGCCGCCTGAGCCATTCGCGGCCTCGGCGATCTTGCGCGGGCCTTTGCCCGAAATCGCGTGGAGCGCCCCGGCGAAATCCTGCGCGCCGGCAGCCGCTTTGCCGGAATCGGCGCCGGACGCCTCGTTCGGGGTGGAAGAAGTGCGGGCCGGCGCCGCCGAGAGCTTGATAGCCGGGATCGCTGCGTTCATGCCGGAGAACTAGCAAGGGACGTGCCAGACCCGGGCGCGACCCCCGAGGGCGTGACTGAGTAGTTAGTTCAGCCAGAACCGTCGAGTTCCCCCGGCCTCACCCGCTTCCCCACTCCGGGAACGCGGCGAGCGCATCGACGTAGTTATGGATCACGTCGGTGTGCGCATCCTCCTGCCAACCGCCGAGCGCGGGGCTCGAGAAAAGATCGCGCGGACGGCCCTGATCGTCAATACAGTAGATGAGGAAATCGAGCGCTTGCCTGGCCTCGCCCGCCAAGGCGGCCGAGCCCACGGTCTTCGCGTACAGGGCGAGCACCGCGCCGTACGTCGCCACCACGCCGCCCCAGGCCTGCTTGTCCTCGTCTTGCTCGTGACACACCGTGATGCCGAGCTCGCGGTGAGTGAAGGTCCGGCGCACGAAATCGATCAGCGCGTCGCAGCCGGCGCGCCACTCGGGGTCCAGGCGCTCCTGCTTCTCGAGCAGGTAGCGAGCGAGGTTGAGCGGTGCCCATGCGGTGCGGTTCGTCGGCGTCTCGTGATCCTCGAAGAACTGCGCGAACAACGCGCCGTCGGCCGCGGCGCTCGGCAGCTGGTAGCGCTTGATCCACTCCCAGAGGGCCGCGCGCGGCGCCCGAAATTCATCGTAGGCGCTCGCGATCAGCGCATCGTAGAGCCGCAGAATGTAGGTCATGTTGCCGGAGACCGGCCCGCGGCCTTCCCCGCTGCGGTAATCGGCTCTAAACGGCCACGGCGAGCGAAACGCGTCGCCCTCCTCTTGGTTGGCGGCGAGGACGCGCGCGTTGTGCAGCCCCTGCGCGAGGTACTTTTGCTCGCCCGTGGCTTCGAACAGGCTCGTCAGGGCGTAGCCCGCGATACCGCCCTTGTCGGGCTCGATCTCGAAGGGGCGATCGCCCTGCGAGCCCGCGTCGGGAGGCAACGGAAAGCGCTCACGGGTACCCGTCGAGCGCGAGAACGCCGGATAGCGGCCGTCCGGCGGGCTGAGCGCCTCCTTGACGAGATAATCGCCGATCGAGCGCGCCGTCGAAATGCAACGCGCATCGCCCGAGAGCTCGGCGTACTTGAGGTAGGAGATGATGCCCATCCCACCCTGCGTCGAGGGAATGGTGTCCGTGCGATTCGGATGCGCATTCCAATCACCGTCGAGGAACGTCACGTACGCGAAGCGCGGATACCCGTGATCCACCGGACATTCGCGATAGAAGCGGATCTCGAGATCCAACGCTCGGGTCCATGAGGTCCATGGAGCGAGGCGGCCCCCGGCGTCGAGGATCGCCGGATGTCCCGCGATCACGGGAGTCTCGTCGAAGGGGCGGTTGAGCACTCGTTATATTTTGCCTTGGCCGCGCTCGCTGCGCTTTACCATCTGCTCTGCCCGGTCGATCAGCGCTCTTGAGCGTCGCCGTTCGCGGCCAATGAAATGCGCATCGCCGCATCGTCGCCCTCGCGCTGCTCGCGCCGCTCGGCCGCTCGCTGCTCCTCCTGGCGGATGCGCTCGACGACCCTGCCCAAGGATTCAGCTTCGACGCGCTTTTGGCTCCACAGGGAGCGGCGCGACTCGTATTCGGCGCGCGCGGTCTCCAGCTTCTTCGTGTGCAGGCGCAGCGCTTCGCCCAATCGGTCCATGAATGAGCGGTAATTCTGCAGCTTGACCGCGTCCATCGGGCCGGCGCCCGCCGCGGGATCCCGCGTGTATTCGTCGCGGTAGCTCTGGAGCTGCGCGAGTTGACGCTCGAGCTCCGCGACCCTACCGGCCGCCTCGGCCATGGCGCGGCTCAATTCATTGGCCGAGCTCGCGGCGAGATCCTGGATCGGCTCGAAGCGTTTCGACTTGCTCATGCAGGCCGCACTATCTGCCGGTGGCGCTCGATTGTCCCGAGAACTGCGTCACGAGTTGCCGGAGGTCCGCGTAACTGCGCTCGATTCCGACCGGCTCATACATGTCCTGACGGAGGAATTCCAGGATCTTCGGCCATTGCTCGACGGCCAAGTCGACGCGCGGGTCGGCGCCACGACGGTAAGCCCCGACCGTGATCAAGTCACGGTTCTGCTGATAGGTCGAGTAGACCTGCTTGAACCGGCTAGCCAGGTCGAGTTGCTCGCGTGTTGCGATCTGATGCATGGCGCGGCTGATGGACGACTCGATGTCCACCGCCGGATACAGGCCGCTGTCCGCCAGGCGGCGCGACAGCACGATGTGGCCGTCGAGAATCGCGCGGGCCGCGTCGGCGATCGGGTCGTTCTGGTCGTCACCCTCGACCAGCACCGTGTAGAAGGCGGTGATCGAGCCCTGCCCGCGGTCACTGTTGCCGGCTCGCTCGACCAATTGCGGAAGCCGTGCGAACACCGAGGGGGGATAGCCTTTGGTGGCGGGCGGCTCGCCGATGGCGAGCGCAATCTCGCGCTGAGCCTGGGCAAATCGCGTGAGCGAATCGAGCAGGAGCAATACCTTGAGGCCGCGATCGCGAAAATACTCCGCGATCGCGTGGGCGAGCCACGCCCCGTGCAGCCGCATGAGAGGCGGATTGTCCGCCGGAGTCGCCACGACCACGGCGCGCCGCATGCCGTCCGGCCCTAGCGTGTTGCTCACGAAATCCTGTACCTCGCGGCCGCGCTCGCCGATCAATCCGACAACGGTGACATCCGCCTTGGTGTAGCGAGTCATCATACCGAGCAAGACCGATTTGCCGACACCAGAGCCGGCGAACAGGCCGATTCTCTGGCCGCCGCCGACCGCGAGCAGTGAGTTGATCGACCTCACGCCGACATCGAGCGGCTCGCGAATCGCCCGCCGCATCAGCGGATTCAGAGGCTCGCCGGTCAAGGACACGCGATCGGTACAACGCAGCTCGCCGAAGCCGTCCAGCGGGCGTCCCGCACCGTCCAGCACACGGCCGAGCAAGGCGTCGCCCACGGCGACCTCGGAGGCGCTTCGCGTCGGAACGACGCGCGCGCCCGGCATGATGCCGCGAATGTCGCCGGTAGGCATGAGGAAGAGCTTGTCGCCCGAAAATCCGACCACTTCCGCCTCGACCTGCCGCCCCTCGGCAGTATCGACGAGGCAGCGTCCCCCCACGGCCGCTTCGCAGCCGACCGCCTCGAGCGTCATGCCGACCATGCGGTTGAGGGTTCCCTCGACCACGAATTCGGCGGCATTCGCCAGCCGCTCGCGCGCATGGCTGAGCGCTCGAGCCCATTGCCTCGGGCGCGGGCGAGGTCGACCCGTGCTCATGGGCCCCCGCGAGAGCCCGGCGAGTGCCGCTCAGTGCCCAACAGCTCGCTCAGGATCGCGCCGAGTCGCGTCTCGAGGCGCGCATCGACGCGCGAGGTAGCGCTGGTGATCTGACAGCCGCCTCGCGCCATCACCGGATCCTCGACGATCTCCCAGGCGCGCTCGCTTTCCGTGGGCGCGAGGTGCTGCCGCACGACCGCGGCATCTTCCGGATGCAGATGAACGCGAACTTCGCGTGCGGCGACCGGCAAGGCGGAGATCGCCTCGCGGACGATTCCTATGATCTGCGTCGGATCGACCTTGAGCTCGCGGCGCACGATTTGCCGCGCGAGCGCCATGGCGAGCGTCAGCAACTCGCGCTCCACCTCGGCATCGAGCTCCTCGAACGGTCGGGTCAGGTCATAGAACATGCCCGCCAGCTGCTCGACCTGGGCCTGCACCTGCGCGCGGCCGGCTTCGCGTCCTTCGGCGAGCCCTTGCTCGAAGGCCTCCTTGTACGCCTCCGCTTGCAGGTCGGCGAGCCTGCTCACCGTCGGCATCTTCGCCGCGGCGCTCCCCACGTCGGGCGCGGCCCAAACCGCGGCGCTGGCTGTGCCCGCCTTCACTTTGGCGCTAGACAAATTCGCCGCCGCCCTTGCCGCCTATATTGATCGTGCCCTCCTCGGCCAGCCGCTGGGCAATGACCACGATCTCTTTCTGCGCCGCCTCGACGTCGGTGAGCTTGACGGGACCGCGCGCTTCCATATCGTCTTTGAGGATCTCGGCCGCGCGCTTCGACATGTTCTTGAGGATCTTCTCCTGGACCTCGGGCTCGGCGCCGCGCAGCGCGACCGCGAGCGTGTCGGAGCCCACCTCGCGCAAGAGCGCCTGGATCCCGCGATCGTCGATGTCGAGGAGATTGTCGAAGATAAACAGCAAATCCTTGATCCGCTGGTGCATCTCACCGTCGACCTTCTCGATCTTGCCGAGCTCCTCGCCGCTCTTTTCGCGGTGCATGGCGTTCAAGATATTCGCCACGCTCCGTGCCCCGCCGATCCGCCGCAGGGGCGGCGGTGGAGCGACATTCGCTTGCTTCTCGACCAGCTGATCGAGCTCGGTGAGCGCGGTCTGAGGCACCTCGTTCAGGGAGGCGATCCGCATCAACACCTCGGTGCGCTTCTCATCGGGTAGCAGCGGCAGGATTTCGGCCGATTGCTCCGGCTCGAGATGCGCGAGCACGATGGCGGCGATCTGAGGGTGCTCGGCGCAGATGATTTGGGCGACCGCCTTGGCATCCATCCACTTGAGCGCCTCGATGCCCTGGCCGCCCTGCCCGCTCGATACGCGATCGAGCAGCAGGTCCGCTTTCTGCTTGCCGACCGCCTGAGTGAGAACCCGGCGCACGTAATCCTGCGACCCGGAGGCGATGTTGGCCTTGCTGTCGACCACGCCGATGAAGGTGTCGAGCACCGCGTTCACCTGCTCGCGCGACACCTCCCTGAGCTCGGCCATGGCGATGCCGAGTCGTTGCACCTCTCGGGCATCGAGCTGCTTCAAGACGTTGGCGGCATCTTGCTCCCCTAAGCTCATGAGCAGGATGGCCGCGCGCTGTGTGCCTCCGAGCTCGCCCGACTTAGCCATCGGCGGCAACCTTAGCCATCGGCAATGACCTCAACCATCGGCGGCGACCTCAACCATCGGTGGCGACCCAATCCTTCACGACCTGTGCAGCGCGCTTGGGATCCTGACCGACCAGGGTGCGCGCCGCCGCGATCTGCTGCTCAAAACTGGGCTGTAGCCTGATCGGCGGCGCTCCCTTCGAGAGGCTCAGCTTGTCGCCCGCGATCTCGTCGGGTGCGCCGGAGGCCCCCCGCGAGGGCTTGGTGAGCGTTCGCATGAGCGGCTTCAGCACCAGAAATGCGACCAGCAGAACGAGGCCCGCGCCGACGATCTGCTTGGCGAGTTGCATCACCCAGGGACTTTGCCACAGGGGCAGGCCTTCGACAGGGGCAATCGGGCCGTCCGCCTTGAAGGTCTGGTTCATGACGTTGAGCTGATCACCGCGCTCGTCCTTGAGTCCGATCGCTTCGCGCACCAACTGCGTGAAGCGCTTGATGTCCGATTCGCTCATCGGCGTCGTGGTGAGCTTGCCGTCTTCGTCCACCTTCTGCCAATCATCGAGCACCACGCCCACGCTCAGGCGCTTCAAGGTGCCCACCGGCTGCTTGATATACGCCAGGGTCTTGTCGACCTCGTAATTGCGTGTGCTGTGCTCCGCGCTCGAGGACGGAGCGCCCGCGGCGGTCGTCGAGCTGGCCGGGGAGCCGGGCGCCGCCGGCGCCGCGGCGAGCACCGGTGCGCCGGCCGTGCCCGGCGGCTGGTTGCTGAGCGCTCCGGGAACGCCTTCCACGCCGTCGCCGGCTCGACGGGTCTCGTTGCTGGTCTGCTCGCTACGCACCGCCGTCTTCTTGGGGTCGTAGTTCTCGTGCGTCTCCTCGGAGACGGTGAAATCGAGATCCGCCGTGACAGTCGCGCGCACGCGACCCGCGCCCACCAAGGGCTCGAGCAACTCGACGATTCGCCGCTGATAGCTCTCCTCGAGCTTGTGGGTGTATTCGAGTTGCCGTGTGCTGATGGCGGTCTCGGCATTCTCGTCCGGCGAATTGAGCAACGAGCCCGCCTGATCCACCACGGTCACGTCGTTGGCCGCGAGCTCGGGCACGCTCGAGGCCACCAGGTGCACGATCGCGGCCACCTGGCCCGGCTCCAGGCGCCGGCCGGGATAGAGCTGCAGCATCACCGAGGCCGTGGCCTTGTGCGCGTCGCTCACGAAAACCGACGGTTTCGGAAGCGCCAGGTGCACTCGCGCGTTCTGTACACCCTGGACTTTGACGATGGTGCGGGCGAGCTCGGTCTCGAGCACGGATTGATAGCGCGCGCTTTCCATCATCGAGCTCGTGCCGAGGGCGGATTCCCTTTGAATCATCTCGATGCCCATCGAATCGCTCTGCGGAAGGCCCTGGCTCGCGAGACGGATGCGCGCCTCCTGAACCTTCGACTCCGGCACCGACACCCCGCCCGAGGGGGTCAGCTTGTATTCGATCCCCGCCGCCGTCAGGGCATCCATGATCTGACCGCTCTCGCGCTCGGAGAGCTGACCGTAGAGCACGGTGTAGTTCTGCCCCTGCGACCAGAGCACAAGCCAGATCGCGGCGGCGACGGCGGCGGCGACGCCGGCCAGTAAGCCGAGCTGTTTGAGCGCAGGGATCGTCTCGAGAAGCCCGCGCGGGGGCGCCGGCACGATGTCAGCCATGGATCAAGCCTCGCAGTCGATTACACGGACATGTTCATCACTTGGGTATAGGCATCGACGAGCTTGTTACGCACCTCGGTCATGGCGCGAAACGCGAGTCCCGCCTTCTGCACTTCGAGCATGACCTTCGTGAGGTCGACACTCTTGTCGCCGCTCTCGTACGCTTCGGCGAGCGCGCTCGCCTGGTTTTGCATGGCGGCGATGCGATCCACCGAGTCCTTGAGCAGCGCGGCGAAGTCCGCGGTCTGGGCGGGGCTCGCGGCGGCCTCCGCGGCGCTCGCTCCGGAGACTCGCGCCTGTAACGCGCGCATCTCCGCGAGCACCTGTTGGATCTGCAGATTGCTCATGGCGAGGCCATCAGGAACTTGGACTCTTGCAGGCGCGGCACGGTCACACCGGCCGCTCTGAGCTGCTGCAGCTTGTGGCGCAGTGTGCGCGGTGAGATACCGAGACGCTCCGCGGCCAATTTGCGACTGCCGCCGGTGAGGCGAAGCGTCGCGAGGATCAGCTCGCGCTCGCGATCCTTGAGGTCGCGGTCGAGTCCGGCCTCCTCGGCCGACGCGTCGGTTACGCTCGGCACGAGCCGCTCGGCGGCTGTCGCGGCCTGCCCCGGCGCCCCCTCGGCGACGGGCGGCGTCTGCGCCGCAGGCGCCGCCGTGTCGAGGTCGGCGGCCTCGATGCGACCGCTCGCCGCGAGCCACGCGGCCCGCTGCACGATGTTGGCGAGCTCGCGCGCATTGCCCGGCCAGTCATACTGCAGCAATTTCTTTTCGGCGGCGGGTGAGAGGCACGGAATCATCTGCCCGCTGCGCGCGCAGGCCTGAATGGCGCGGCGCGCGAGCGGCAAGATGTCGCCGCGCCGCTCGCGCAGCGCGGATAACTTGAGCGACATGACGTTGAGGCGATAGTAGAGGTCGGCGCGAAAGCGGCCGGCACGCACCTCTGCGGGCAGATCGCGATTCGAGGTCGCGATCAACCGCACGTCGAGGCTGATCGTGCGGCTCGATCCCAACCGCTCGACCTCGCGCTCCTGCAGGACCCGCAGGAGCTTGGCCTGCAGGCAAAGATCCATTTCCGAGATCTCGTCGAGCAGCAGCGTCCCGCCTTGCGCCTGCTCGAACTTGCCGGCGTGGGCGGCGAGCGCTCCGGTGAACGCCCCCTTCTCGTACCCGAAGAGCGTCGCCTCGAGCATGTTGTCGGGAATGGCCGCGCAGTTGATGGTGACGTAGGGCTTGTCGAAGCGCGACGAGCACGCGCGGATGAAGCGGGCGTACACCTCCTTGCCGGTGCCGCTCTCGCCGGTGATCAGCACGGTCGCATCGTTCTCGGCGATCTTGCGTGCCAGGTACACGCTGCGCTTCGATTCCGGATCGGCGGCAATGAGCTCGTTCGGCGTCACTCGATTCTCGAGCTGCCGGCGCGCCATATCGATGAGCGACTGGGCGTCGAAGGGCTTGACGATGTAGTCCGTCGCCCCTTCGCGCATCGCCGCCACCGCCTGCGATATCGTCCCGTAGGCCGTCATCAGCACCACCGGCAAATCCGCCCGCAACCGTCTGACGGCGGACAGCAGCTCGTAGCCGCTTGGGCCCGGCATCTGCACATCGGAGATCACGAGCGCGATCTCCTGCGAGCCCAAGAGCTCGAGTGCCTCGGCGGCATTGGCCGCCGCGACCGCGGCGATGTTGGCGGCGCGCAGCGTCTCGGTCAGCGCTTCGCGCAGCATCGCGTCGTCCTCGACGATGAGCACCGATTCATGGGCCGTGTTCATCTGCGCGTTCATGCGGTCTCCTCTGCAGGCAGGTCGATGATGAAAGTGGCGCCGCGGCTCGAATCGGCGAGCCGTACATCGCCGCCGTGCGCCTTGACGACGCTCTTGACGATGGCGAGCCCGATGCCGTTGCCGCGTGCGCGGGTGGTGAAGAACGGCTCGAAAATCCTCTCGCGCAGCGCCGCGGGTACCCCCGGGCCGTTGTCGCTCACCACGATCTCGGCGCGCTTCCCCTCGGTGCGCCGCCCCAAGAGCTCGAGGTCGAGATCGGCGCTCGCGGATTGCAGCGCGTTGGTGGCGAGGTTCAGGACCGCCGACACCAGCGAGGGCGCATTGGCGCGTACCTTGAGCTCGGGTGAGTGCGTGCGAATGGTGAGGCGCACGCCCGGGCGCAGCGCCGGTCGCAGCCACTGCGCCACTTGCTCGAGAAGCGCCGCGACGCTCACCAGCTCGCGCGCGGCGCCCCCATGGGCAAAGGCCAGCATGTCGTTGACCAGCTTGTCGAGCTGCTTCAGGCTCCCCGTGGTCTTCTCCGAGCAGCGCGCCAGGTCCTCGGCGCTGCGTCCCGGAATGCTCATCTGCGACGCGTATAGGAGTGCCGCTGCAAGCGGGGTACGGATCTGATGGGCGAGGCCCGCCGCGAGCTCTCCCAGGGTCAAGAGTCGCTGCTGCCGGCTCAAGAAGACGTGCATCAGGTGCGACTCGGTGACGTCGGTCAACAGCACGACCTCGCCGCCTTCGGCGAGCGCCCGACGCGACAGATTGACGAACCGACCGCAGCGTAATTCCGTGGGCGCGCCGATCGCGGCGCTGCTGAGAGCGGCCCGCGAGAGCACCGCGCAGAGCGGCTGATCGAGCAGGGGCTCGCCGAGAAGCTGCGCCGCGGCGGGATTCCACTCCCGAATATCGCCGAGGTCATCGAGCACCAGCACACCCCCTGGCAAGGCCTCGATGAGAGCCGAGAGGCGGGCGGCAAGATATTCCTTGTTGGCGCGTGTCTCGTTGAGCTCGCGGCGCAACTGCGCCACCTGGCCGCGCAGCGCATCGAACGCGCCCGAGAGCTGCTCGGAGGCCGAGCCGAAAGCACGGAACGCGGCTTGCAGCTCGCTGCGCTGGTTGTCGATTTCGAGGAGGGAGCTCGTCGCCATCGCCCCGGGAAAAGCAACTTCCGTGCCTCTACCGCTTTTCCCCAGGCGATCAATCGGTTACTCGCTTGCGGTCGGGGTCCGCACGAGGGCGGCCGTCAATATTTTGTCAGGCCGTGAGCCGGTATTTGCGCAGCTTCTCGACCAAGGTCGTGCGGCGGATCTTGAGCAGCCGCGCCGCTTCGGCGACGGTGCCGTCAGCTTTCTTGAGCGCCTGGCGAATGAGGCGGATCTCGATGGTCGACAGGTGATCCTTCAGATCGATGCCCTCGCTCGAGAGGGCGACTGCGACGGCCTCGGTGTCCACCTCGTCGGCAACCGGAAGGCGACGCTCCCTGGCGCGCGCGGCCGAGGTGGGCACCGTGGCCGGATCGGCGGCGGCGATCGCCGCGAGGCCAGGCGCCGCGAGGTCGGGCGTGGCGGGGGCGGACGTGGAGTCGGAGGCGTGGGGGTCTTCTGGCCTGCGCGCGCTTGGATCTTTTTGGTCGGTGCAGCCCGCGAGCGAGCGGGCTGGCGCGACGACCCGCAGGCCGGCGCCGAACCAGGTACCCGTACCACCCGTGCGGTAGCGCTCGGGCAACTCGTCGGGGGTGACGGTCTGGTTCGGATAGAGAATGGCCAGGCGCTCCAGGAGATTGGCGAGCTCGCGCACGTTGCCCGGCCAGCGGTTGAGCGCGAGACATTGCATGGCCGCGCTATCGAGCCGGATGTGGCGGCCGGCGTTCTGAACTTGGCGCTTGACCAGATGGTCGATCAGGATCGGCAGGTCGTCGAGCCGCTCGCGAAGCGGGGGCATCTGCACGGGAAACACGTTCAGGCGATAGTAAAGGTCCTCTCGAAAGCGGCCGGCGATGATCGCGGCATCTAGGTCGCGATGGGTGGCGGCAATGATTCGCACGTTACAGACGATGGTGCGGTTGCTGCCGACGCGCTCGAAGCTTCTCTCCTGCAGCACGCGCAGGAGCTTGACCTGCATCTGCAGGGACATGTCTCCGATCTCGTCGAGGAACAAGGTACCGCCTTCGGCAAACTCAAAGCGGCCGACGCGCGTCGACAAGGCGCCGGTGAAGGCACCCTTTTCGTGCCCGAAGAGCTCGCTTTCCAAAAGATCCGCCGGGATCGCACCGCAATTGACGGGCACGAAGGGATGCGAGGCCCGACCCGAGAGCTCATGGATGTGACGCGCGACCATTTCCTTGCCCGTACCGGACTCCCCGAGGATCAGCACATTGGTATCGAACGGGGCGACCTGCTCGATCAGGCGGTGCACCTCGCGCATCGGCGGCGAATGGCCGCTCGGCCGAAAGCGGTGCGCGCCGGGCTGCGTGGGGTGGCCGTTGCGCACGTTCTGCGCCTGGTTCAGCACGGCCGACAGCCGGCGCTGCTTCACCGGGAGCTCGAGATGGAGCCAGGGGAGATCACCGCTCGTTTCGGCGATCTTGGGCAGCCCATCGCTCGATGCATAAATGATCGGCAGCGGCTGCGTGAGGGCACGCAGCTGGGCCACTAGCGCCGGGCCCTCGGCGGCGATGGTCTCGACACCGACGATGAGCGCCAGCCAATCGTGCGCGCCATGGGTCTTGCGGCCGAGCTCGCCCAGATCGTGAAACCGCACCGGCTCGAGGTCGAGGAACTTGAGCAACGCCTCGAGCGTACGCGCTTCCCGATCGGAGGGTTCCATCACAATCACTTTGGCGTCGACCACGACCGGATACTCCTTCCCGTCAAAAAAAGTGTGACGGAATCCGCAAATCTCGTGTTCCGTCTTAAGAAATACTGTTAAGTCATTGAGATTGTTCAATCAATCTCTCGGCGCGGGAGATACTAATGATCGACTTGGGAAAAAGGCAGGTGGTAAATACCCGTAAAGCGTATAGGAAAATTGCCTAAAACCTTATTCAGGTTATTGCCTATTTTTGTTGCAGATTTTTGCTAGCGCGCGTTAGGGGGCGGCAACTTCGTCCCTTTGATGAGCCGCCGATGATGTCGAAAGATGAGCTTCTCGAGCAGATCCACCACGGAGTCGCTGAGCTCGCGAAACTCGAGCTGCGCCACGCGCTCCGCCCCCTGCATGCGCTCGCCGATGACCGCGCTCGGGATCCTGAGCGGCTGTGGCAGCGCGGGATTGATATAAATGAGCACGAGACCCGTGGCACCCACCGCGGGCGAGCGTGCGCCGACCCACTCGAGTCCGGTTGCGCCGAGGCGGGTGGGCTGCGCCGGGGGGAGCGGAGCGCTTCTCGCCGAAATCTCGGCCGTCAGCCGCAGCAGGATGTTCAGCTTGTATTCGAGCCGTTGCAGCTCGTGCAGCAGCCCCGGGGACTCTTCCTTGAGCGCCTCCGGGACGCGCACCTCATCGAGCGAGGATTCGGCGCCCAGCAGCTGATGGTTGTCGGCGTTCAGGCGCGCGAGCACCAAGCCTTGAGGAAGGGGACCTTCCGCCCAGGCGAGCGGCAGCAGCTCCTCGTAAACCAGCCCATCACCGAGGAACTGAGGCATGTTGCGACCTGAACCGCGTCGGCTAGAACCTAGGGTCCCCGAGTGCGCGTGCACGAATAGGCGCGAAGCGCACGCCGGCCCGCCGCGAGCATATCCATGTCCCGGCACTTGGCGCGAAATCGATGTTCCATGCGCCCGAGCGACAGGGCGTTCAAATCTGCAATTGCGCGCAGCACCGATCGATCCTTCTCATCGAGCACGGCCGAGCGCGCCGACTCTAGCAGTCTGCGCCGCTCGGCGTCGAGCCGGACGACCTCCTCGACGTTGCCCGAGTCGGCAATCTGCGCGAGCTCTTGCGAGAGCTCGAGCGCCCGTTGTAACGCGGCGGATGCCGGGCTCATCGCCGGTCCGTGACGATCTGATCCCACCCGCTCTTCACCTTCTGCACGAGGGCGCCCACCTCGGCCACGATACGCGGATCGTTGATTGCGTTCGCGACCGTCAAGCGCTTGAGCATGTACACGTAGAGCGCACGCAGGTTCTGTGCGACCTCGGCTCCCCGGTCCATGTCCAGGGTCTCGTTGAGCTGGTTGACGAGGCGGATCGCCTTGCGCAGGGACTTGCCCTTGGCGATGACCTCGTTGAGCGGCATATTGTTGCGGATGCGCTGCATCGCGCCCTGTGCCGTCGCGAGCTCCGATAGGATGTGCTCGTACATGATCTGCACCAATCGGGTAGGGCTGGCCTCGGCGACGAGGCCGTGACTTCGCACGGCGCGATATTGTGCGGCGGCTCTCTGTGAGTGCATCCCCGTCTCCCTTAGGTCCCGAGCGTGCCGCTGCTCAAGCTGCTGTTGGATGAGTTGCCGCTCAAGCTACTCTGGTTCGGATTGAACTCGGCGGTGAGGTAGGTCTGCGTCTCCTTGAGCGCGGCGACTGCCGTATCCATGGCGTTGTATTCGGAAGTCAGGGTGGCCGAATAGGTCGCCAGCTCCGCCTGCAGCTGAGTTTGCTGCTGCGAGACCTGGCTCAAGCTCGACTGCAGGCCCTGGGTGATCGTCGAGAGCAGTCCGGCGGGGCCGCTGTACTGATTGATCAGATTGTTCAACTGCGTGGCAATGCCGTTGCTGCCGCCGAGGAGATTGCCCACGGCGGTAAGATTGGCGCTCAGCGCATTGTTGAGAGTGTTCGAATCGGTATCCAGATTGCCGGTATTGGCATCCGCCGTGATCCCGAGGTCGGCGAGCGAGCTGATGCCGCTCGAGCTGCCGGAGTTCACCACGTCGAGGATGTTTTCCAGCTGGTTTTGAAAGGATTCGAGTGTCGCGTTGCCATTCAGGGGGCCGGCCGTCTGGGTGGTCGCGTTGTATGCCGTGAGGGTCTGAATGCTCGAGAGCACGCCGTTGACGGCCGTGACGAAAGCGCTGATCGCGCTCGAGGCCGAGCTGGTGTCGGGACTCACGGTCAGGGTCGTCGGTGTGTCGGCGGCCGACTGGCCGGTAAGCGTCAGGGTCACGCCGGAGATGGCGTTGCTCACCACGTTGCTCGGGCTCGTCGCCGCGTAGCCGTTGATCGAGTAGCTGGCATCGGTGGCGGTTTGGGTCTGCGTCAGGTTCGTCACGTTGTTGGCCGGGTCGTAGACGAGTGACGCGAGGCCGTTACCGCCGTCCGTCTCGGTGACGGTGATGGCGCTGGCGGCGCCGGTCTGGGCGCCTGAGATCACGAGGCGAGCGCCGGCGCTCGTGTTGATCACACTCGCGGTGACGCCGGGGTTGTTGGCGGCCGCGTTGATGGCCGCGGCGATCCCGGACACCGTATCGTCGCTCGAGTCGACGGTGATCGAGGTGGAGTTGCCCCCGACGCTGATCTGCAGAGTGCCGGTGCCGACCACGGCCGAGGAGCCCCCCGCGAAGGCCTGCGAGGTGAGAGTCGCCGCGGTCGCGAGGTTATTGACCTCGAGCGAGTACTGGCCGGCGACGGCGTCCGAGGTGGTGGTCGCCGACGCGATGCTCTGGTCCGCGACGGTCGCATCGAACCCGGCCAGCTGGCCCGGGGTCTCGAGATCGGTGAGCGTCGCCTGCAGCGTCGAGAGGGCGCTCGAGAAGGTTCCGAAGGCCGAGAGCTGCGCCTGGAGCGAGCTCTGCTCGGCGTTGAGCTCGTTGGTCTGGGCGGCACCATAGGCGTTCGTGAGCGAGGACACGATGGCGCTGATGTCGAGCCCTGATCCGATTCCCGTCGAGGTGATCAGCGCCCCCGGGGAGCTCGCGCTCGAGCCCGATCCCGTCGTGGAGGCCGTGGTCGGTGAAATGGCTGAACTCATGGACTGTAGGCTCCGCTGCAGGCTGTCCGATTTATCGGCAATGCATGCAGGGACTTAAGCAAGAGTTGTACCAGGGGGCGGTAGGCTGATCGGACGGCAGCCCCAAGCGCCGCTACCTCCGGGAGAGCAGGCCTCAAGCCTGCTCGTCGATCAGCGCGCTGGAGATCCCGAGGCTACGGGCCAACTCGGGAAAGTAGATGGCCGGATACTCGGCGATGACCTCGCCGTTTGCCGGATTGATCTCCTGGATGAGCTTCGAATCGGAGTGCGGATCGACGCGAAACTGGACCGGGCGGCCGGAGTCGTTCAAGTACTTGTTGAGAAACGCCACCTGCGCCTGCAGGTCGGAGCTGCGGTTCGTGGCCGTGGCTTTCGCGGCCGCGGCCGGAGCGGCCGAGCCATTGCCGGGAGACGGCACGTTCTTGCCGCTGGATTGCGCGTTGGCAACTTTCGTGGGCGCCTGACTTCCTTGCACGAGGCTGACTGCCGGGATGGTTACCGGCTTCTCGACACTCGCCATGTTTGCACCTGCTTCAGGTCACGCGGATTTCGCCCTGCTCCTCTGTAGCTGTAGGCCGAGGCCCGACCGCTCTCGCGGCCGGGCCTCGGTCTTTCCTGCGCCAAGTCCTACATCGGCCGTTATTGCAGAAGCTTGAGAATCAGCTGCGGCTCCTGGTTGGCTTGCGCCAGCACCGAGATACCGGCCTGCTCCAGCACCTGCGCCTGGGTCAGATTCGCCGTCTCCTGCGCAAAGTCCGCATCCTCGATGGTGCTGCGGGACTGAGTCAGGTTCTGGCTGGTCGACTGCAGGTTCTGGACCGCGGACTGGAAGCGATCCTGAATGGCGCCCAGGGTGCTCTGGAAGGCGCTGACCGTGGCAAGGGCTGCGTCCACCGACTGAATGGTGGCATTGGCACCGGCGACGGTAAGGACGTTCTGATTCGCAAGTGTCGAGTTGCCCAGGGAGATCGATTGCCCGCCCGCGGCATAGCCCAGGTCAGCGGACCCCGCGCCCGAGATCGCGATGTTCTGGGAGGCCGACAGGGTGATGTCGCCCTCGTAGGTCGTGCCGCTGACGAGGCCGGAGCCGGTGCCGCTCGCCGCGTTCGCGACGGCCTCCGTGACGGCGATGTTACGCCCGTCCGCGGCATCGAGCACGAGGTCGCCCGAGGTATTGAGCGAGGCGGTCACGCCGGTCTGTGAGGCAAAGAGGTTGATCTGATCGGCTACGTCGGATCCGGTCACGGTATCACCCGAGGCCACGGTGGTGCCGGCGGCATAGATGGCCACGCCGTTGATCGTCAGCGCGTAGGTGGTGTTGCCGGTGGTGGCTCCCACGATGTTCGAGAACGCCGTCGTCGAGGCGACATTGGTGTCCGCGGTCGCGGTCAAGCCCGCAACGCCCGCGGCGTTGATCGCCTGCACCTTCGCGTACGCAGAGTCCGCATCCTGGCCTGGTGCGGTGCCGGTGACCGAGGCGCCGATAGCGACCGGAGTTCCGGTGCCCACGGCGATGGTGAGGTTCGAGCCGGTGAGGGCGTTAGTGCTGACCGCACTGCCGGTGAGGGTCGCCGTCTGGCCGATCTGGTTGGCCCCCACGCCTTGCGCCAGGTTGATGGAGATGGTGTCGCCCACGTTCGCACCGACCTGGAAGGTGGTGGTGCCGCTCGTGCCGTTGAGGACGCTCGCGCCGTTGAAGGTGGTTTGCGAGGCGATCTGCGCGATTTCGGCGATCTGCTGCTGCACCTGCTGGTCGAGCGCCGCGCGGTCCGACGCGCTGTTCGAGCCGTTCGCCGATTCGACCGCGAGCGTGCGAATGCTCTGCAGGTTGTTGATGATCGTGTTGAGCGCGCCGCCCGCGGTCTGCGCTTCGGACACGGCGTCGTTCGCGTTGTTGATCGCCTGGTTGGTGCCGTTGATCTGCGTCGTGAACTGCTGCGCGATCGCAAGACCCGCGGCGTCGTCGGCGGCGCTGTTGATGCGCAGACCCGACGAGAGGCGCGTCAGCGACTGCGTGAGCAGCGACTGCGAGCCCGTCAAGTTGTTCTGCGCAATCAGCGAGTCGATGTTGGTGTTCAATATGAGTGACATTTACAAGCTCCTAAAGGTTTTGACACCGGCCCCTCTTAGGCCCTCCGATGTGCTCACTTCACCCTTCATTCGAGGGCGGACCGGTGACCACATTCCAAGGGGTTTATCGGGTGCGAGGCGCGGATCTTTAGGCAAGAAAAACCCTCTCGCCCGCAGCCGCCCGCGGACTGCTTCACAGTTTTGACAACGGTCGTTTGACTGGGGCATTGCCCCCTAACCGGGGTGCGATCGGCTGAGCCTCGAGCGCGGATCGGCATGATAGTTGCACGGTAAGGGCAACGCGCCCGCGGGCGCCAGATTACCGACACCCAGCATGGAAGACACCCCGTCATGATGGCCTGTCCCCATGACGCGTGATGACGCAGCGCACTCGCCGGCGTCCTCGCCGCTCGATGAGGCCTGCCAGAGAGCGATGAATCTGCAGATCGCGGGCCGGCTGGAGCTCGCCGCGCAGATGTACCGCGAGATATTGCAGAGCGAGCCTCGGCACGCCACGGGGAGCTATTGCTTCGGAATGCTCAAAGTGCAGCTGCAGGAGCCTCTCGAGGGGTTGCCGTACCTGATGGCGGCGCTCGAGGCGAGTCCCGCCGTGCCCGATTACTGGCTGGGGATCTTGGAGGCGCTGCTCGCGGCCGGCCGCACCGAGGAGGCGCGGGAAACTCTCGCGCTTGCCCGCGAGCGCGGCCTCGCCGGCACGGCAACCGAGGAGTTCGCGACACGGCTCGAGCTCAAGCTGTCGCACGGATCCGCGGCTTCGGCGCCGTGCACATCCCCACCGCCCTGCGGGATACCGGCGCCGGCGCCGACAGATACGAGCAGCTGGGCGCGCATCGAGCGGCGTCGGGCGAGCCGGATCGCCCGGCGGCAGGAAGCCGCGCTGCTCGCTCTCTTGAAGGCCGGTCAGTTTGCGCAGGCAGAGGCCCGCGCACGGGCTCTCACCGAGCGCTTTCCCGACCGCGGCATGGGATTCAAGACATTGGGCGCCCTGCTCTGGGCACGAGGGTGCCGCAAAGAGGGGGTTGTCGCGCTCGAGTCCGCGACCGTGCTCCTGCCCGGGGACGCCGAGGCTCACAGCAATCTGGGCAAGACGTTGAACGAGCTCGAGCGCTACGAGGAAGCCGAGTTGAGCCTCAAGCGGGCCCTGCAAATCGATCCTGCATTCTCTGCCGCGTACCTGAATCTCGCAGACATGTACCAGGCCCAGGGCCGTTACGCGGAAGCGGAAGCGACCCTGCGCAGCGGTATCGCGCTGCGCACCCATGCGGCCGTCGACCTCCCCGAAAACCTATGCCACTCGAGTCTCCTGTTCCTGCTGAGCCACAACCCGGCGCTGGATGGCGATTCGCTGTTCGCCGAGCACTGCCGGATCGGCGCGCTGTTGGAATCCCAGTTGCGCTCATCCTGGCCGCGCCATTCGAACGTAGCCGATGAGGATCGAGCGCTGCGGGTCGGACTCGTCTCCGGCGACTTCTGCAACCACGCGGTCGCCAACTTCATCGAGCCCGTCCTGTCCCGGTTGGGTCGATGCGCCGGCTTGGAGCTGCACGGCTATTACAACAACCCCGCGGAAGATTCGGTCACGGAGCGCCTGCGCGGATACATGCAGCATTGGAATCTCGTTTCCGCTCTGCCGGATCCGCAGATGGCCAGACGGATCATGGACGACCGCATCGATATCTTGCTCGATCTCTCGGGCCACACCTCGATGAATCGGCTGCGCGTCTTCGCGCGCAAGCCTGCCCCCATCCAGATCAGCTGGATCGGCTATCCGGGCACCACTGGGCTTCGCGCCATGGATTACTACCTGGCCGATCGGCACTTTCTGCCGCCGGGCGAGTTCGATCGGCATTTCACCGAAAAGCTGGTGTACTTGCCGACCGGCGCGCCGTTCCAGCCCCACCCCGCCGCGCCGCCGATCGCGCCGCTCCCCGCGCTGGATAAAGGACACCTCACGCTCGGCAGCTTCAACCGGATCGGCAAGCTCAACTCCGCCACCATCGCGCTCTGGTCGCAGCTGCTGCGTGCGCTGCCCGACGCGCGGATGCTCATCGGCGGCATTCCGCCGGAGCCTCATCAGAGCGATCGGCTGATCGAGAGGTTCGCCGCCCAAGGCGTTGCCGCCGAGCGGCTGAGACTCGAGCCGCGCGGCGGTATGGACGCCTATCTCGGCCTGCATCATGAGGTGGACATCTGCCTCGATACCACGCCTTACTCCGGCGGCACGACCACCTACCATGCGTACTGGATGGGCGTGCCCACGCTCACCCTCGCCGGGCCGACGCCCGCCTCGCGCCAGGGGGCGGCGATCATGGGACAAGTGGGCCTCGACGGGTTCATCGCCACCTCCGCCGCCGACTTGATCGACAAGGGCAGATACTGGGCCGGGCACCTCGCGGCGCTTGCGCAAGTGCGCGCCGAATTACGCGATCGCTGGCTGCATTCGCCGATCCGCGGACCCGAGGTCATCGCCGCCAGCATCGAGCGTGCTTTCCGGCATATGTGGATACGGTGGTGCCGCCGGCTCCCGGCGGAGTCCTTCGAAGTCGCCAGCCCCGGTCCCGCCAACTGAGGATCCAGCCATCAAACCCCTCAAGCTCGATATGCTCAAGCCGCCCCCGGTCTACGTCACGCGGCCCGACCTGCCCCGCCTCGAGGAGTTCATTCCCTATCTGCGGCAGATCTGGAACTCCAAGATCCTGACGAACGGCGGTCCGTATCACCAGCAATTCGAGCAGAAGCTCGGCGAGTATCTGGGAGTCAAACACGTCGCTCTGTTCACGAACGGCACTCTTGCGCTGGTCACCGCCCTGCAGGCCCTGCGCATCACCGGCGAGGTGATCACGACGCCCTACACGTTCGTCGCCACGGCCCACTCGCTTCTTTGGAACGGCATCAAGCCGGTATTCGTCGATATCGACCCGGTCACCTTCAATCTGGATCCCGCCAAGATCGAGGCGGCGATCACCCCGCAGACCACCGCGATCATGCCCGTGCACTGCTACGGCCACCCCTGCGACGTCGAGCGGATCCGCGTGATCGCGGATACCTACGGGCTCAAGGTCATTTACGACGCCGCGCATGCCTTCGGGGTGCAATGCCATTGCGGCAGCGTGCTCACCCACGGCGATCTGTCGGTGCTCAGCTTTCACGCCACCAAGGTTTTTACGACCTTCGAGGGCGGCGCCATCGTCTGTCCCGATGCAAAGACCCGCCAGCGCATCAACTACCTCAAGAATTTCGGCTTCGCCGATGAAGTCACGGTGGTGGCGCCCGGCATCAACGGCAAGATGAGTGAGTTCAACGCGGCACTCGGCCTGCTGCAGCTCAAGGGTCAGGATCGAGCCATTGCCCGGCGCAAGGGCATCGATCAGCGCTATCGAGCGGGGCTCAAGGACATGCCGGGCATTCGCTGCCTCAGAGTGCCCGATGAGACAGCCTCCAACTACGCCTACTTCCCGATCAGGGTCCAGGCGGACTACCCGCTGACCCGCGACGCTCTCTATCAGAGATTCCGCGAGGAGAACATCTACGTTCGCCGGTATTTCTACCCCTTGATCAGCGACTTTCCGATGTACCGCGGATTGCCGTCCGCGGCGCACGACAATTTGCCGGTGGCGAGGAAACTGGCGGAGCAGGTGCTTTGCCTGCCCATCTATCCCGAGCTGCCCCACGACGAGGTCGACCGCATCGTGGATCTGATCGAGAGACCGGGCGTTTGACGGCCCGCATGAGTGCAACGCCGGTCATGTACTTCATCGGATCAGGCGCATTGCTCCATCGAGTCGTGAGTTATTCGCTGACGGCGGGGCTGGCGGTGGACGGCATCTGCTGCCCGCCCGGCGATCCTTGCATTCCGAGGCTCCGCGGCCGGAGCGTCACCGTGGTGGAATCAGCCGATCCGAACGAGGATGCGCCGCGCTCGATCGCAGATTCTCGCGACGGCATCGTCTTCTCCGTCAACAACGAGCATCTCATCGCCGATGCATTGCTCGGCTCCGGGGCGGCGTTCTTCAACATCCACAGCGGCTTGACCCAGCGGTATCGGGGGATCGCGGAAGTCTGCGTCTTCGCGGCGCTTTGCCGCGGCGAAGAGCGCTACGGGGTGACCCTTCACCGGCTCCTGCCGCGCCAGAAGGTCGACAGCGGTCCAGTGGTCGCCCAAATCGAATTCGACATCGCTCCGACGGACTGCTTCGCGGATGTCCTGCGGCATTCGCTCGAGGCATGCCAGCGGATATTCGAGATGAACGTCGGCGATATCGTGCGGGGCTCCTACCGCTGCGCCGCCCTCGAGCCGGCGCGGCGGGCTCTGACCTACAAGGACGTCGCGGTGCTCTGCGCCGAAGCCGACGCGGAGCGGCTGGAGAGGGCCTGCGAGCTGGGACCCTATGCGGGGTTGCTCTCGAGGCTCAAGACCACCATCGACACGGCACGCGCATGATCGACACTCAATTCCTCGGGCACGCCTGTCTCAAATTCAGCGGGTTCCGCGGGGCGCTCCTTTGCGATCCCTGGCTCACGACGGTGCCGATCTACGGCAACACCGCCGTGAAATATCCGTTCCTGCCGCACGATCAGCTGCACGCGGCACTTCAGGCCTCGCACGTCTACGTCAGCCATCATCACGAGGATCATTTCCATATCCCCACCCTCGACCTGTTCGAGCGCGACACGACGCTTCTGATCCCCGCATTCGAGTACGTGCGCCACACGCGCGCGCAGAGCATGCTGCGCACGCTCGAGCGTCTGGGCTTCCGCAACGTGGTCGCACTCAAATCCTGGGAGACGATCGAGCTCGATCTCGGCGAGCCGCTGCGCCTCACGCTGATACCCAGCGCGCAGAGTCGCTGGCACGACTGGGAGAACAGCGGATTGATCCTGCAATCCGCCGACTGGTCGGCACTCAATCTCAACGACAACCTGGTCGACGACCCGCTGCTCGAGGAAATCCGGCTCCGTGCCGGCCGGCCCGACGCGGTCTTCGTACAGGGCTTTCCATCCACCGAGTTTCCGGGCAGCTTCGATTTCTCGATACGTGAAAAGATACGCATCGGGCGCCACAAGCGCGGCAACGTCGAGCAGGCCGAGCTGGTCATCCGAAAGCTCGCGCCGCGCTCGGTGACCCCCATTGCCTGCGATATCGCCTGGCACCGGCGCACCGATCTGTACCGCAACTATTCCGACAAGCCCACACCCTCGCAGTTCGGAGCAATCCTCGAGAAGCGCGGCTTGCTGGCTCAGACCAGGTACGTCGAGCTCGGACCCGCCGACTCCTTCGACGTCGCCCGCTTGAAGGCTCGCCGTCCCTACGGCACGTTGAATTACGCCGGCTTCCGCCGCCGCCTGCGCCGGAAGATGCTGCGCTTCGAACGGCTCGTGAACGCCTACGATGCCTACGTCGAACGCCGTGGATTCGACGCGCGGGACCTCGCATGCCTGCTCGCCGACCTGCGCGCCTACTTCCCCGCGGTGTTTCCGGTCTCCGCCACGGTGCGAATCGACTTTCTGATCGTCGACTCCGCTGGGGCGACGCTCGCGCGAATCTCCTTCTGCGTGCGCGGCGCCGAGTTCACGATCGGCGCCGATGAGGAATCCGGCCTGCCGTGCGACCAGGAAATCATCGTACCCGAGCCGATTTGGCTGGAAACCCTCGGCGGGCGCCTCTTGCGCCGGGACCTGTTCAACTTGTGCGTCAACCGCCAGATCAAGCCGTTCAAGCCGGCCGTCGCATGGTTGCGTTACTTCATTAACTATTACTTCGACTTCGGCGACATCTCTCCCTGGGTGCGAATCTCCGGCCGGCAGCCATCCACGGATAACCTGCCCGACATGCGCAGCATGCGCACGGGCCTGGCGCCCCGATTCTCGGCGAGCGAGCTGCGCGACGAATACGCCGAGGCGCCGGTCTCGAGGATCGCGCACACAACGGTGCTCAACTCCAAATGCAAGTCAATGTCCTAGAGTATTTCGAGCAGGGCGCCTTGGCGGCGCAGCGGCACAAGACCGCCGTCGTCGATCAGGAACGGAGCTTCACCTTCGATGAGATCGCGCGCTACGCCAAGAATTGCGCGGCGCTCATCGTCGAGCGCGGCACCGGCGTGAATCAACCGGTGGCGGTGTTCTTGCCGAAAAGCGCGGCGACCATCGTAGCCGACCTCGGGATCCTGTACTCGGGCAACTGTTACGCCAATCTCGACGTGAAGTCGCCCCCCGAGCGCCTCAGGGCAACGCTCAGGGGTCTCGGCTCGAGTCTCATCATTACGAGAAGCGCCCATGCGCAGGTGCTCGGCGCACTGGGCGTATCAGAGCATCAGCTCCTCCGCATCGACGACGCGATGAAGCCGCAGGCCGATCACGACTCTGCGGCGCTTGAGGCGCGGCGCGAGCGTATCATCGATACGGACCCCCTGTGCATCATTCACACGTCGGGCTCCACCGGCACGCCCAAGGGCGTGGTTCTGAGCCACCGCGGCACCATCGACTTCATGGATTGGGCATTCTCGCGTCTGGCGCTCGACGGCGGCGAGACCATCGGGAGCCTATCGCCGTTCTATTTCGACATCTACACGCTCGAGCTCTATTTCTGTCTCGCCAAGGGAGCCACGCTGGTCCTCATCCCGGAGCAATGCGCCGCCTTTCCCATGAAGCTTCTGGAGTTCGTGGCGCAACACGCGATCACTTTCGTGTTCTGGGTTCCGACCATCATGGTGAACATCGCCAACCAGGACTTGCTGTCGAGACGCAATCCGGGGTCACTGCGCAAGATCTTCTTCGCCGGCGAGGTCTTTCCGACGAAGTCCTTGAACTACTGGCGGCGGCACCTGCCCTCGGCGCTGTTCGTCAACTTGTACGGTCCCATCGAGATCAGCGTCGACTGCACCTACTTCGTGGTGGACCGCGACCTGCTCGACGACGAGAAGCTTCCCATCGGCTTTCCCTGCCGCAACACCGACATCCTCATCCTCAACGAGCGCGACCAGCCGGCCGAGCGCGACGAGGTGGGTGAGTTATGTGTGCGCGGCAGCTCGCTTGCGCTCGGCTACTGGAACAGCCCCGAGCGAACGGCTCAGGCCTTCGTGCAGAACCCGCTCAACCCTCACTACCCCGAGCTGATCTACCGCACGGGCGACCTCGTGTACCGCAACGCGCGCGGCGAGATCATGATCGTCGGGCGCAGGGATTTTCAGGTGAAGCACCTGGGCTATCGCATCGATCTGGGAGAGATCGAGCACGCCGCTCTTCAGGTACAGGCCATCGGCAACGCCTGCGCGATCTACGATGCGGGCCGCAAGGAAATCGCGCTGGTTTTCGAATCGGGCGAGGAGCTGTCTGCGGCGGCGATCCGCGAGCGCCTGGCCGCCTATCTTCCGAAGTATATGTTGCCGACGGTGTTTCACCGCGTCGATCAGTTGCCGCGAAATCCGAACGGCAAGATCGACCGGCATCTGCTGGCGCGAGGGGGTGTGCAGTTCAATGGCGCGTGAGCTCTCGAGACAGGCGCTGCGCGGGCTGCTGCGCGAAATCCGCCCCGAGTCCGATTTCGAGGCGTCGCGCGACTTCCTGTCGGACGGCATGCTCGATTCCTTCGACATGGTCGCTCTGGTAGCGGCACTCGATGAGGCCTGCGGAATCTCGATCGACGGCGCGGACATCCTCCCCGAGCACTTTCAAAATCTCGAGGCGATCGCCGGATTGCTGCGCAGGTACGGGGTACGCCCTTGAATTTCGTGTTTCACGGCAGGCGCGTTTCCGGGCTCCTCGCCGTCGTCCCGGCCAATGAGGGATCGTTTCTCGAGGAGATGAAGAATTTCAATTTTCCGCCGCATCGGTCCTTGAAGCTCAAGGAGGTCATGGGGTACGACAGGCACCGGCTGGTCGAAAACGGCGTTTGCGTGTCGGATCTCGCGGTATTCGGTCTCGAGCACCTGATCGAGCGCGGCTTGCTGGATCGCGACGCGATCGACGCACTCGTCCTCGTCACGCAATCGCCGGACCACCTGATGCCGCCCACGAGCAGCATCATCCAGGGGCGGCTCGCTCTCAAGCCGGACATGTTCTGCCTGGACATCAACCAAGGATGCGCCGGATTCATCGTCGGCTTGATCGAGGCCTTTCTCCTGCTCGAGCAGCCGGCCATCCGCAAGGTCGTTCTCATCAACGCCGACGTCTTGAGCCGCAGAACATCGCCGCAGGATCGCAATAGCTTCCCTCTGATCGGCGATGCCGCCTCCATCACCATCGTCGAGCGCGACGCGCCGGGCGCCGTCGTCCACGCCAATCTCAAGATGGACGGAACCCGCCACGAGGCGCTGATCATTCCGGCCGGCGGCATGCGCATGCCCTCGACCGCAGCCACGGCCGTCCTGGAGGACGTGGGCGACAGGAACCTGCGGGCCAAGGAGCATCTCTTGATGAACGGCTCCGCCGTCTTCAATTTCGTTCAAGTCGAGGTCCCGCCCATGATCGAGAGTCTGCTCGCCGCCGCCGGGTGCGCCAAGGAAGCGGTCGACTGGTTCCTGTTTCACCAGCCGAATCGCTTCATGCTGCAGAAGCTCGCCGACAAGATGGACGTTCCCTATTCGAAGATGCCGAGCAACGTGGTCGAGCAATTCGGGAATTCGAGCGGCACGACGATTCCCATGGTGATCGCGTCGAATCTCGCCCCTCGGATGCTCAAGGAGACCTTTCGCGCCTGTCTCGCCGGCTTCGGCGTGGGCCTGACCTGGGGATCCATGCTGCTGGCGCTCGGCAGGATGAATTTTTGCGAACTCATCGATTATCCCAATGCAATCGGTAATTCCAATGCAGCAGACAATTCCAAAGCAAGCCGATCGCACGGTTGACGGCATTTACGCCCAGCTCGCGCAGATCCTGGAGCTCGAGGAGCTCACGGCGGAGGTCGTTCTCGCCGACTGCGAGTACTGGGATTCTCTCACGGTGCTGTCGATCATCGCGATGCTGGATGCGAGTTTTGGCGTACATCTGACCGCCTCGGAGCTGCGCAGCATGAGAAGCGCGGGCGATCTCGCCGCCGCCGTCGAGCAGCGCAGGCCGCGATGAGCACGCTCTCCGATCCGAACTTCGTCAATCCTCTGTCGTTGCGCTCGCGCCGCATCCTCGTCACCGGCGCCGCCTCCGGGATCGGCCGCATCACGTGCGCGTTGCTCAGCCGGCTCGAGGCGCGCGTCGCGGCCGTGGACCTCGACCAGACAGGCCTCGAGAGTCTGGAGCTGCCCGGAGAAGGGCACGCGCGGAGGTGTTTGGATTTGGAGAATGTGGATGCGATCCCGGCTTGGATGGCGGAACTCGCGCTCGAGGGGGGGCCGCTTTCGGGATTGGTGCACGCAGCCGGCGCATCGTGCGTGCAGCCGCTGCGGCTGCTGACGCCCGCGCTGTACCGCAAGGTGCTCTTGTTGAACACCGAGGCCGCACTCGCGCTGGCTCGCGGATTCCAAAAGAAAGCCGTTCGCGATCCTCAAGGCGGATCGATTGTGCTCATCTCCTCGGTGATGGCCACGGCGGGGGCATCCGGCGCCGCGGCCTATTCATTGAGCAAGTCCGCGCTGCATGGTTTGGCGCGCGCGCTCGCCGTCGAGCTGGCGCCGGACCGGATCAGGGTGAATTGCGTCGCTCCCGGATTCGTCCGAACCCCGATGTTCGACCGAATGGCGGCGCTCTGGGACCCGGCGCAATTGAGCCGCGTGGAAGCCGCCCATCCCCTGGGATTGGGCACAGCCGCCGACGTCGCCAATAGCATCGCGTTTCTGCTGGCCGACACCGCGCGGTGGATAACCGGGTCCGTGCTGACGGTGGACGGCGGCTACACCGCGCAATGAACGCCAATCTCGTCACCTTGATCACGGGAGCCTCGTCGGGGGCCGGCCGTCAAATAGCCGTGAGCCTGTCACGGTCCCGACGGTTGGTGTTGCATGGGCGCGATGCCGGCCGTCTGATCGAGACTCGAGAGCTCTGCGAGCGTCCGGCCGAGCATTTGCTTTGGAACCTGGACCTGCGGCAAGGCGAGCGGATCGAGGTCTCGCTCACGCAGTTCATCGAAGACCATGGGCTCGCCGTCGAGGGATTCGTGCACTGCGCCGGCGCGCTCAAGGTGCAGCCGCTGCGCCTCGTCGAGCGCGGGTGGGCGCACGAGATCATGGAGGTGAACGTCATGTCGGCGCTCGAGATCGTGCGCCTGCTGGTGCGCAGAAAGCTCAACGACAGGCACCTTCGCGGCGTCGTGCTCGTCTCGAGCACGGCCAGCCAGTTCGGTGCGCGCGGATTCAGCGTTTACTGTGCAAGCAAGGGCGCACTGGATGCATTCATGCGCGCGGCGGCGGTCGAGCTCGCGCCGGATATCCGCGTCAACAGCGTGCTGCCGGGGGCCCTCCGCACGGCCATGACGGAGTCGATGCTGGACGACGACGCCCTCAAGACCCGAATGGAGGCGCAATATCCGCTCGGCATCGGCGAGCCCGGCGATATTGCCGCGGCCGTCGAGTTCTTGCTCTCCGACAAGGCGCGCTGGATAACCGGCCAGCAGCTCGTCGTCGACGGCGGACGCACCGTCAACCTCACCGCCTAGCCCGAATCATTCATGAACAACGATACCTATCACGAGGAGTCGGCTTTGGAAGGGAATTTTCCGGGGCGTGAAACACACGGGCGCGACGCATGCGTCGCGCGGGTGGCCATGGATGGCC
>Ga0187784_10000145_pt1 | contig 45214 bp, 29 predicted proteins | sample 1015_SJ02_MP15_2_FD_132964 | JGI IMG/M metagenome (GOLD analysis project Ga0187784, IMG submission 132964) | Tropical peat soil microbial communities from peatlands in Department of Meta, Colombia - 1015_SJ02_MP15_20_MG | ecosystem: Environmental > Terrestrial > Soil > Wetlands > Peat | place...
CTCGGCTATAGGCCGCCGGCGCCGGCGGCCTATAGCACTCTTCCACCCCACACGAGTTCACAGCCCGAGGCTGTGATGTAAACTCTCTCATTCACCGTGGTACAAAAGGTCGGTCCGGTCAGAATCGTAAGGTTCGGTAATCGAGTTTCGGGGGATGTTTCCCGAAACGATAGTTGGCCACGGAAAGGTGCTCCTTCTGACGACGCCCCATCCGAGGCGTCTGTATTGGCCGAGAGAACTATGCGTTGGCCTGGTAGCCGCGGCGATTCTATCAGACTTAATTCGCCAATCACAGGCCGAGAGCGTAATCTTCAGAGTCGCAAGCCCGGCCAGTTATCTGACGCCGAAGCAGCGGCCGAGCCGAGAGCAATTGCGAGGACTCCTGAGCTGGGATCCAGGTAGTGCTACTCGTACGGCGCTGAGCGGGCCGACAGAGTAGGCACGAAAGCGACCATCACGCAGTGTTCTATGTATGGCGAGAGACTCTTCGGCGCTCTGAGCAAGGATAAGTAAGCGTTATGAGGCTATGGAAACTTGTCCAGCCAGCTTTTTTCGGATGCATTCTGGCTTTGCTGAGGCCGGACTGAAGCTGGAGTCCTGATTTTCCCACAACCCCGTTTCTAACCCGAAACAGCATACCCCCAGTTATCCCACTTAGACGTTCCAGACCATGCAGACTCGAGAAGTCGTCGAGACGAAAAAGAGGCGGTTAGACGGAGGTCGAGGATATGGTGTACGAACCCGTGACAACGAACTCCCCGGAGCCGACAAACTTGCAAAGAGCGGTCAAGCTTGCCTCAATCGATCCGGAAAATACTAGCTTCTGCTGCAATTCGACCGAGGCCAGACGATATAACAGATCGCCAATCTTAACCTCACTTCTCATTGAGGACAGGATGACGTCAAACGTCTCAGAAATTAGAAGGCGAAGCTGTTTCAAGAGGCGTTCTTGAAATTCGGCTGCTTTGTTCCCCAGCTTCGCTGAAGCATCCATGACGTAACCCGCAACAGAAGCAACCCGCTCTTTTGTCGTCTCCCAACCTAACTTTAGGGCATCTCCGACTAGTTCCTCGATCTTTAGCCACGCTTCAGTGAAGGCTGCGTTTACCACATCACTAACGGCGTAGAGAGCCGAATCCTCCAGCACAGCTGCCCGTTGAAGTTGTTCTATGCGAGAAAAAGCAACCTTAACAATATCTCCCGTGAACGTAACTACCAACTCAGCCATGGGAACCTCCAAAGGGCGTGATTCCGGACATAGATTCGGTGCGAAGTGCGATTGAGGCGAGTGGCGTGCCTAATGCCGGATGGTTTCTGGTCACTTGCCCCTTGCCCGTCAAAGCGAGATAGTCTGCCAAGTCGACGCGACCTTTAGTGGCTGCCAGTGTCAACGAAGACGCATCCCTTAGTTCGTGTTCGTTCGATCCGAAGGCGCGGGCCGCGGCTCGAAGCGCGACGTCGAACGAGAGGGCGTCCTTGTTGAACGCCAAGGCCAGCGCGGCGTAGTGTGAGTGTGCCTTCCTCTCGACAAGCCGCTTTGCCAAAGTCAGCGGTGATCTAAGTGACCCTACTTCATTGGGAAAAGGCGGATGTAGAACACGTCTTCGGAGAGCTTCGATGAAATCGTCACCGATGCCGTTGGTAACGTGCGTGTCGCCAAGCGTCACACGGTGCCACTTGTCACCCAAGAAAAGACAGACATATGAGATGTTTGGGCGTTGATTTGGGCTGTTGGCATGCCCTGTGAGATCGATGATTCTCGTGACATGCAAACGGGCTGTTCCCAGCAGTCCGCAACTGCGCCGCAGGAAATCGGTTTCCGTTGCTCCGCCAGTGAGGGGAAACACGCGCGGCGAGTACCGTGGCAATGAACCATCCTCTCTCGGTTCCTCCAGGCCTACGTATGTTCTCGGGCAGACCATCGCGCGTCCGTCATCGAATAGCACTAGGCGCGACATATCTTTGCCGACGGGAAGTAAAGACATCGTCTCGAGATAATGTTCGAACAATTGTGAAATTAGTTTGTGGTGCTCCGTCGCGACTGTGCCGGCTATGTCGAGTGCTGATGGGGCGTGGCGGAGTCCCGTTCCCGATACCAATCCCGTACAGGCTTGCTCGAAAGTTGTCCAGCTTGAATTAACGGTGGCCTGAGCATCGTCGACATGATCTGCAACCCTGCGAGGGCGGCCGCCTTTCCAGTAGTATTTGTGTCCGAGCGCATCAGAGGCAACGCTTTCAAAAAATGCTTCAAGTGATTCGCGGTCGATCGTTGCTAGAGTCTCAATCCAGTCGCTAAAAATAGCAGACGCGCACGATGAAAACTCCTCAGGTTCTCTTTGTAGGCTCTCGGCTATTGAGTATGTTCCGTTCCTGCTGGCGTTCAAAAGCAACTTCGCCGCAAGCACAGGCTCGATGCGACGACCAAGCGTGACCTCCCAACGCGCCACGATGCTGCGCACGAGCAGGTAGCCAAAAAGATACACCTCTCGCCGTGCCTTTTCCTGAAGGTAGCCAACGTGCCTGAAACGGGCGTAGCGAGATAGAGCGTCCGAAAGAAAGTCTTCGAACTGTTTCGACAATTCGTCACTATACCTTTGAGCGAAGTCTTCCTGAGACTCGCCGCCTAGTGGGTCAACAGAAAGGTCAACCAATGAACGAACCGCTTCGTGAACAGTCATAATCTCCTGAGGGTCGGCTTTGGGATCCGCGAGCATTTCCACATATTGAGCGACGCCCTCGAGCCAGGGGGTCCATATTGCTTCATGAACAGCTGACCGATAGCATGCCGCGAGCTGAATCTCGGCGAAATCAATCAGCGCCGCATCATCTTGCAGATTTGCTAAACCGTCAGTGCGTTTGTTTTCAGAATTTTCTTTGACATCGGGAGAAGTAATAATGAGCTCACAGCAGTGCGTTGCTACACGAAACGCAGTGATTGCCCAGCCGATTGGTCCGAGGAGGCAATATGCATGTGCGATTTCATGAGTCAGCTCCAAAATTAATTCGCCCGTTCGGTCGATATCGACGATGAGAGCTCGTTGCAGCGGCACCGCATGTAACAAATTCTCATGCTGAAGCGTTAGGTCGTGCCAGCTGAGGTTGGGGCGGCCTCGGTAACGATTGAGGAATTTCAGTCGAACATCGTCTAGCATAGTCTGGCCTTTAACCGCAGCCCACAACTCCAGTGCCGCTATTCGGGAAGGTGTGTCATTAGATCCGGCGGGAGAGCCAGTAAGGGCCGCGATTAGCTTACCTCGTTTCTCAGGGTCGATGTATTGGGCGTCCACCTGGACCGGATATATCGCTACGAGCTCCTCAACTGGTGTTCCCTCTGCCTCGCGTAGCACTTGCACAAATTGGTCGCAGAGTTGTTGTTGCAGAGGAATTAGGTCGACGCAGACGTTGAATGCGAGTTCGACCGCGTCGAGCGCCGAAAGCCAGTCTTCGTTTGTTGGCGGCAAGGTAGCAGCACGCGACTTATACGCCTTGACGCAATCGCCCAGCTTTGCTGTCGCGAAGCGCCAGATCGCGGCATGGTACTGGTTGACATTGTCCGGGTTCGCTAGACGCCGAAGGTTGATCGCGACCTTGAGAGACGGATCCCCGAGGACAGAAGCAAGGTGATAAGCACCCTCGAACAGGTTGTAAGCCATATCTGGTTGGCCAATCTTTTCAACCAACAGGGCGAGAGCGTACATCTCTTCGATCGACTTCTTCAGTGTGTTGGAATCAACGGCATCCGTAAGGAGCTCGGGAGTGAACTCCGCGAGCTTTAAGACGCCAGCGACTAGCGATTGGCGCTGATCGAAAGGGAGATCTATTTGAGAAGTCAGAATATCAAGCACTTGCTTGGTGCCTTCATGGTACCCCTGCATCATCTTCTCTCTCAGACGCCTAATGAGGGCGGCTTGCTCTGCCCCCCTTTGCCGCAGGGTTCGGCCAAGAGTCGTCTGCAAAGCGTTTACGTAGAAATCCACTAAGCTATTGGTTTGCGACATTGTTTGACTCGCGTCGAAAGCGGAGTCTGTCTGACAACAACGCCACCGAATTCCGGGATGCTAGATCATTTCTACCTGACAGCAGGCTAAGCGCGAGGGCAGGATCTTGCTCCGTTCGAAAAGGTTTGAAGCGTCATCCGGGTCAGTATAGTCTTGGCTCATCGAGCTTCCCCGTGCCTTCGATACTCACACGCGCGCGCCTCCTCGCTTAAGACGGGCACCCTTTGTAAATCACAACCCGAGCATCTGAACCCTCTTCAAGGTATCAGTTGCCCCGAGACGCTCGGCAACACGTTGAACTTCATTTATCAATGTGCCATCGGCCAGTTCTAACTTGAGGATCATGGCTACGATAAACGCAGATTGCAGAGCGGCCGGTTGCACAGTTGCGTAAGCGCATTGAAGTAGAACGAAGTCATGGGCGGCCTCGGGCGCAGAACGTACGAGCTCCTTAATCTTATCGACCTCGAGAGAGGTCCTGCCCCCTCCTAGAGGCTTCTGGCACTCTTCAAAAGCAGTCTGAAACCTGAGGACTGCGTCCTTGGTGGCCTTCAGCATGCGAGTCTCCGTCCATCAGATTCGGGTCGAGCTTTCTCGTTCTCGCTTTCGATTCGATGAGCCTCGAAGTTGATGGGCGCATTTTTGTATATTCCCTCGGGTGTTGTCAAACTGTGAACGTCCCGGGCATTTTTCAACACCCATCGTTCTTCTGTAAGGAATACGGTCTCGTAGGATTTGGCCTTTGTAACACTCTGATCGTGCGCCCAGCCATGTTGTGAAATTCATTTCCGAGGCTGTTTCCTATCTCATCCAACTGTAAACGATTCATTCCGACTCTCCGGATTACCCATTCCACGCAATCCGCGGGAATCCACACCGCCGAGATCGCGATCGAGGGCGACGGACAACCGCGCCAGACAGCCACGGTTTTGAGGTGCAGATTACCCCTGCCATCAGCCCAGAGGAACAACTCCACTCCGAGGGCTGATCGCGAAAACAGAATGCGGTCCGTCCGCTCCTGACAATGAGCTTCTAAATCGGGAACTTACACTCGCGTCGGAAGCGAAGATGGAGTGCATCTTTGGAATCCGCAGCACGAAGTCCCCGAAAAGAGCGCTTTCGAGCATTAAGCGAAGCAGCCAACGTGAAGCCTTTGCTAGTTGGGAGAGGGACTCGCGTGGGCCTGGTTCTGGGGGGTAGTTAGTGTGGCTTTGGCCGCGGTGGCGGATGAGAGCTTCTGCGGCTTCTCCGCTTTATTTTCGCTGTAGCGACGTTTGCATTCTTTTGATGTGCCCCTTAAATAGCTAGCAATGCGCCATACCTCGTGATTAACGCGCCAATCAGACAAGTGAAATCTGGCTGACTGTCCAGAAGTCCGCTTCGGGGACTCGAAGCGAGTTTCAAGGGACCTATCCTCGCCTTCAGCTCACAAACCAAGGTCGATGAGTGATTTGCCATGCTATCGCCAACTCTCTGTCGGTTTGGCAGCCTACCGTTCTCAGTTACAGTGAGATGGATCACCTCAAGCTCAGTAATGCCCGCTTACCAATCTTTCGCTCCAGTGGCGTATAAGTATTTGCGTCCCCATCGGTGAACTTGTTCCGGCGTGAGGAGGATGCATATGGACGGCGGCGAGCCCCATTCTGCACTTCTTGAGTCGATTCCCTTTACAATCGAGCGGCTGAGGAAATCATTTGCGAGTGGGCGAACGCGACCGCTTCAATACCGCCTGAAACAGCTCTCGGCCCTCGAGCGCATGCTCAAAGATTGCGAATCCGAGATATGTCAGGCAGTCCGAATGGACCTCGGTCGCAGTGAGCTCGAAACCCGTATCATCGAGACTTCCTTTATTTGGCGAGAGATTGCATTCGCGCAAAAGCGGCTTCACCGATGGGCAAGGCCGGAGCGCGTACGGACGCCCTTGCTCACCCAACCGTCCGCAGCCAGCATCTGCCGCGAGCCGTTCGGTGTCGTATTGATCATTGGCCCGTGGAACGCCCCCTTTCAACTGGTGCTCGCGCCGCTGATCGGCGCACTTGCGGCGGGGAACTGCGCGGTCATCAAGCCCAGCGATTTGGCGCCGGCCAGTAGCTCCCTCCTGGCGGCAGAGCTTCCTCGCTATCTTGACCTGGAGTGCATCCAGGTAGTCGAAGGAGGAATATCCGAATCCACGGCGCTATTGGCTGAACGCTTCGATTACATCTTCTATACAGGCAATCCGCGCGTCGGCCGCATCGTTCTGGAAGCGGCTGCAAAACACCTCACCCCCGTAACGCTCGAACTCGGCGGCAAGAGTCCCTGCATTGTCGACCGGAGCGCAAACCTGAAGGCTTCGGCCCGGCGGATCGTGTGGGGTAAGCTCCTCAATGCCGGACAAGTGTGCGTAGCTCCTGACTACGTGCTAGTCGATGAAACCGTCGAAAACGCCCTGCTCATGCACATGGCGACGGCTATCAAGGAATTTTTCGGAAAAAACCCGCGCACAAGCCCCCATATTGCGCGCATCGTTAACCAGGGCCATTTTCGGCGTCTCTTGCGATTGATCGATGGTGGAGGCGAAATCTTCGTGGGCGGCGAAGCCAGCGAAGACGAACTTTATATTGCGCCAACCATCCTGACCAAAACGCCACCCAACGCGCCCATCATGCAGGAAGAAATCTTTGGACCGATTCTCCCCGTGCTTTCGGTCAAGAGCGTCGAAGAAGCAATCGCATTTATCAATCAAAAGGAGAAGCCGCTCGCGATCTATGTGTTTGCAGAGGACACAAGCGTCCGGCGCCAGGTGATTAACAGCACATCTTCCGGAGCAGTCACGGTCAATTACCCATCTCTCCATGTAGCTTTGTCCTGTCTCCCCTTTGGAGGCGTGGGCAACAGTGGGATGGGCGCCTATCATGGCCGGGCCAGCTTTGAGACCTTCAGCCATCACAAGTCCGTGTTCTGGAAAGCATCCTGGCCCGATCTGAGCTTTGCCTATGCTCCGTTCAGCAAACTGAAAGAGCGCATCGTTCGCATGCTCATGTAGCAAGACGCCACATCGATGGCTGCGAGGTGCAGGTCAAACGGTGCAAACAGGAACGGGCAGTACCTCACCTGAGGTTGGGTCGACCAACGCAACTTGACTGTCGTTAGTTAGTCCTCTTGTCGGCGCCGTAGACCACGCCTTTACGAGAAGCGAGCGCCTTGCAAGGAGCGTATGATGCCGCATATCGACTTTTTGTATTGGGAAGTCGGCTTGTGTCAATCGATCTCAGAAACGAGCAACCCGGAAATTGAATACAAAGAGCGAGGCGGGCCATAAGCCCGTTTATGGCCAACGTTTCCTAGTGCTGGTTCCTTGGACTTGTTTTTTCGTTGTTTCCCCCAAAAGCTGCTGAGTTTGATTCATGAGGAGTCGGGGCGCAATAAGCTGATTGGTCATGCTCAACTGACTCATGTGTCATTCGGCCTCGCCAACTGGCAGGTTGCGGAGTGGGATAGGTGTGGACTGGACAATCGATGTGGTGGTTTGCCCGTGGGCGAGCAGCTTGTCCAAGACTCGGTCGAGTTGCTCAATCTCTTTAACGTGCAGCTTCAGAATAAAACAGTCTTCACCGGTAACACGGTAACATTCCGTGACCTGTTGCATGGACTGCGCTACCTCCACAACTTTGCTTGAATGCCCCGCCAGTGGACGGATCCTTACCAATGCCATCACGCCATAGCCCAGTTTTCTGGGATTCAGCTCCACCCGATACCCTTCGAGAATCCCACTCTCCTCGATGCGCAAGATTCGTTCTTTGACCGCGGGACCCGACATGCCCACTAGCCGGGCGAGTTCCGAAATGGTCGCGCGCGGTTTCTTCTGCAAGAACCGCAATAGCTCAACATTCTTTCTGTCTTTCAACAATCCCTTGCTATCCATTGCGTACGTCCATGATTTCCTGAACTTATAAGGCCAATGTGTCTATCGACCTTAAGTATCGCATTTACTGAGATGGATTGAAATGCGATGTTGTTGGTATGACGACTTCTCTAGAAACGAGCAATCCAGGTCCCGCTGGTTCTCCCGACCAAGGTTGGCGCCACCACACTGCCGAAATTGCACCCGGCCTGCGTCTTCATTCAGTCGTCTCCGGCGCGGGAAGCCGGACCCTAGTCCTCTTGCACGGCTTTCCGCAAACCTGGTGGGAATGGCGTCACGTCATTTCCCCGCTTGCCGCTGCAGGTTTTCGTGTGGTCGCATCTGATTATTGGGGCGCTGGAAATTCATCGAAGCCACCGGGCGGCTACGACAAACGCACCATGGCTTCCGACCTCCACCAGCTTCTGTGCGATCACCTGTGCGTCGAGAGCCCCGTGATTCTTGTAGGCCACGACATCGGTTTGATGGTCGCATACGCCTTTGCGCAAGAGTATCGGCGCGAGGTTTCCCATCTCATCATTATTGACGCGCCTCTTCCCGGCAAATCCGTGTTTGATCGCCTCAAATCCGACCCAAGACTGTGGCATTTTGCGTTTCATGGCGCCCGCGATGTTGCAGAAATGCTGCTGACCGGACGCGAGCGTGAATACCTGCAAACGTTTTTTCACGCCCGTTGTTTCAATCCTTCCACGCTTGATCTGGATCATTTCAGTTCCGCATACTCCGCCCCGGGGGCGATGCGCGCAGGCTTGGAGCTTTATCGAACGTTCGAGCAGGATGCCGCCGACAACCGCGAGTTCCTGCGCCGGAACGGAAAATTGACGATACCAACTCTGGCGCTGGGCGGCGCGATCAGCAATTCCGGCCCGCTCCTGGAGCAAATGATGAGTGAAGTGCCCGACCAGGTCACCGCGGCCCGTGTTCCTGACACCGGGCACTGGATTCCCGAGGAAAACCCTCTGGCTTTGCTGGGGATTCTCCTCGATTTTCTGTCTCCCCGAGGCACACCCCAATGACACGACTCAAAGCAGGAATCATTGACGTATTCGGAGAATCAGCGCTTTCCGGCAATCCACTTGCTGTCGTCGAGGATGCCGAAGGGCTCACTGATGCGACCATGCGTCAGATCAGCAGGGAGTTCAACCAGGCGGAGACAACCTTTTTGCTGCGCAGCGACGTTGCGGACTGGAGATTGAGATCATTCACCGCGAGCGGTGCAGAAGTATTCGGAGCAGGGCACAACTCGCTGGGTGCTTGGCTATGGCTCGCCGCAGAGGGAAAGCTGGGAACGCTCCAGGCGGCCCGAACCTTCCGTCAGAAAATCGGCAACGCTGTGCTACCCATTACTCTGGAACAGCGGAACGGCGTCTATTTCGGGCGAATGAAGCAGTCGCCACTGAAGTTGCTGGGTTCGCTTGATGCATTGCTTCCCCTGGCTGAAGCGCTAAGGCTAGACGTACCCGACATTAGGCCAGCACCCGAACCTCGCGTCGCTGGTACAGGAGCCAATCACCTGCTGGTACGACTGGTGGACAATGACGCTGTGGATCGTGCCCGGGCGTCCGCGGAATTGCTTCTTCCAGTGCTGAGTGCGGTTGGTGCCGAAGGATGCTACATCTACTCTTACGAAAGTGGACGTGCATATGCGCGTTTCTTCAGTCCTACCGTCGGCTTGTGGGAAGACGCCGCGACCGGAACCGCGGCTGGTCCGCTTTGCGCCTATCTCGGGGCGAAGGGTATTCTTGGCCCGGAAAAGACATTGCTAGTCGAGCAAGGCGTGCTCATGGGTCGCCGCAGCCTACTCAATGTTCGATTGACGCCAGATGCTGAGCTGTCTGGCACTGGAGTCGTCGTATTCCGCGGTGAGCTTTTGCTTGTTCCCGCTGAATAATTTCGGGAAAGGGAAATAAGTGGGCCACTAGTCCGCTTGGGGACCATGACAAGGCATCAGGTATCCTCCAAGCCGAGATTGTCGTTCACAGCTTGGTTGAGTCTCTGCTTGCAGCCCAGATATTGCTCCGTTGTTTGAACTGATACATGCCCCAGCAGAAACTGAATCTGCTCAAGCTCACCCCCTGCGATATGGCATAGACGAGCGCAGGTGCGGCGCAGGTCATGGGGAGCAAGATCCTTGATTTCGGCGCGCTTGGCGGCTGCCTTTACAACATGCCAGATTGCTTTCGGCGTGATTCCATCGCCCCAAACCTTATTGAGACGACTTACGCGCCGGAAGATCAAGCCGCCGCTGATGTCGGCCGCAGTGGTCCACTCATCAAGGACTCGTTTCGTCCATGCTGGGACCGGGACGGTGCGAATATGCTTCCCTTTCCCCATCAAGTCAGCGATCACCCAATGCTCCTCGCGGAGCTGAAAATCTTCCATTCGGAGTCCCACTAGTTCGGCGCGTCGCAATCCGCACCCGATGAGGAGTGCGAGGATCGCTCGGTCACGCCTTCCGCACAAGCTGTTCGCCTCGGGTTGTGCGAGCAGGGTTCTGGACTGCTCAACGGTCAACCAGTTGCCAATTCGCACGCCCAGACGTTTTGGTCCTTTGACACGGCGGATGCCGGCGGCCAGTTCTGGGCTCAGAAGGCCACTGTCGGAGGCTTCATATGCGAGCCGCCTCACCGCGGCCAGGCGAACGTTGATCGTAGAAGGCGCCAGATTCTTCTGCTCGAGAAAGAATCGGTATCGAAGCACGACGGTTCGGTTAAAGGCCAAACGAGGTTCGGAGCAGTACCAGCCGATGAATTCGTCGATGGCATGACGGTAGGATTCTTGCGAGCTGGTAGCGCCGAGGGAGTGAAGCACGGCAATCTTGGACTGCTCCAAATCGGGCAGTCGGAGCATGGTTTTGGCATTAGCTTTGGAGCGTCTCGATGTGCTGCGATGGACCATACGGGGCGGCCTCCTGAGCCGCAGCCAATATGGTCCCCCAGCCTAACGCTGATGGTCTCCAAGCCCGTTTATGGCCAGCTTCCGGTTTGCCGACTAATCGCCCGGTTGGTGGTTGTCAAGCGCTGCAATGCCGCTCAGCTTCCGCGACGAAGTGTCCTGATAGCGGGGAAACCGAAACTCCCTCTCCGCGCGGACCAGTTGTCCGGTTAGCCGACTTATCATGAGTTGAGAGCACTCGTAGCGTTTCTCCCGCCTGCGATAATACTCAGCGGTAGTCCGTGAGCCATTCTCCGTTGGGTCACGGCCGTCAGCAATTCCGATTTTATGGGCTGCTCCTCGCATGCTCGGCATCCTCAAGGGTTACGTCACGCATCCGAATACGGTAAATGCTTCTTCTGTGTGGGCGCTTATTCCGGTAGGGGCACGGAAGATCGAGGTGGCGGGCGGTGCGAATACGACCGGGTCCTGGAATTCTCTTCTTGCTGCCTCTCATAATCTTCGGCGCGTGTGGTGCGGCTCTCGCGCAGACAAGCCCGCAGGCGCCGGAATGCTCTCCTCGAATGCTGGATATGCGGATTGTGCTCGGCCCCGATGCACAAGAAAGTTCCGCTGCTTATTGGCTGGCTCTCGAATTCACAAACCGCGACGCGCAGACGTGCTTGCTCATCGAGCCGTATGTCACCTCGCCCGTTGATCAGGAGCAGCAATTGGGCGGCTGGTGGGAGAAGGACGATAGCCCCTCCGCAGCGAAATTCCGGGCCAGTTCTGACCGCCTTACGCAAGGCGAGTCGGCCCACATCTTCATCGCATGGTCGTCCGTACCGATCGTCGTGAGCGGCATTGCGATGGACGATTGCGTAATGCGCGATGATATTTTTGCTGGTTGGCATCTCCCCAATGTCGATTTGAAAGATCCGCTCCTTCATGTGCGGCACCTGTCGATGAAGAGTTGCGACACGATTTGGCGATCTTCATTGCGCGCCGGACCGTACGTGCCCGGTGAAGCGATTCCGCAGGGATGGCTTGATCGAGTTCATTTGAAGGCCACGGATTTCTTGCCTCCGCTTCCGTCCGTGGCTTCCCGAGGTGACGCGACAGGGCCTCGATCGGCAGTTTTGCGAAGCATGTCTGACGTGGAGTACCTCCCGGCTTCTTTTGAATCGGGCTATTCGGGTTATTTCGAGCTCCTCCTACACGTTGGTCTAACACATGACCTCAGCTGTTCGTTCCGCACACTGCGCGAGCGTGAGGCCAACGGCCAGACCGAAATCTACGTGAACCACTGTGAAGGGCACGGTGCCCAACAGCAATCGGCCGACAACGTCACGCGCATCATTGTTCGCTCGTTTGAGATGACGCCGACACATACGGGGCGAGCGGAATTCGAGAGCGACAGTGAAGTTTTCCAGGGTGGACAGACTCTTTCGGCCCGATCTAGCGCGGAGATTTCAGTCCGCGATCCGAATCGGCCCGAGTTGCCGGCCATAGATTCGGGGGGGCCGAGGTGCGAAGCGAATCAGCTGGCGCCCGCTGGTCCCCCAGTGGACCTGGGGACGCACTGGGCCCAGTCGGCGGCGTATCCGCCTATAGGCCAGGAGTGGCTCGACGGCAGAGTATTCGAGTTTAAGAACATTTCGTCGCAGAGTTGCTGGCTCGGTGGGACGCCATCTCTCAAGTTCCTCGAACCTGTCGAAGTAACCAGCGGCTCGTTGTTGCCGCCTGTTTGCCGTAATTGCGCGACACCACTCTTCAATCCGCGGGAGAACCATTGGATCGAGTTGAAGCCGAATGATTCAGCGCATTTCATAGTGGTGCGCGATCTTCTCGATTCCAACTTTTGGCCGCTGTGCACATTGATGGGCGGCATCGACTTATTTCCTAAGTCTCCCGACCCGATTCATCTGTCCTTCCGCGCTGGTTTTTGCGGCCAGGTGCGCGTCAGCGCGTGGCGCGACGGGCCGTACGATAATGATCCGTTGAACGAGAAGTACGACCAGACCCTGGCTACACTTGAGAAGCAGCGGGCCACTGCAAATCCCTTACCTAAGAACTGGACGGCGGAAATCTCGCGCGACAGTGGAACGCCAGTGATACTCCTTTCACAAGGCCCTCTTAGATGGGGTATTTCCACAAGGCCGGTCCACGACGGAGAGCCCGTGTCTGTGTTGCTTTGGATTGAAAACACAACCGATCAGCCGCAAGCGACGATGACTTGCGCCGGAATTGATTTCTTTTGGTTATACGGTATCGATGTCTTCGATTCCCTGGGGCACCGTGTGCTAAGTTTGACCGAGGAAAAGGAGAAGAAACTGCCGGCCGACAAGCCTTTGCCGCAATGGATCCCGATGTGCACCAGGAATTTCCGTATTCAGATTCCGCCACACACGATCATGCATGGGACGTTTTCGAGCCTGCCCTACGACTTCTCCCGTGATCTCGCGGCCTATTATTCTCTTCCACCCGGTCGCTACATCGTCGTTCCAGCCAAGCGAGGCCAGGATTATCGACCGGTAGCACGCACACTGAGCGATTTCAGTTCCGGACTCTGGGTTACCGTCTTGGATCCGTAGGCAAACGGCTTGCTGAAACCCCACTTTCGAACCTTGATTGAACGCCAGCAATCCTGATGTTTCGGCCTGTCGCCATTGGAAATAATCGCCTCCGAGCGCCAACTCCTGATTAACGGTGCCGGACAAGTGCCCCCTGGCTCCCCAGAAGTCCGCTTCTGGGAAGTGGCTTATCAGCACCGTGATTACATGAGAAGGCAATTCGATGCGAGTAGGAGGGCGTAAACATCAAGAATAGAGCCCGAGCCCGTTTCCCGGAGGCCGGTGTTCTGCCACATTCGCTACAAAAACCTATGGAAAAGGGACATCTGCCATGCAGGCAGACGCTAGGCCTATCGGTCGGAGAATTCTTGCCACACCTGAAGCGAGATGCACCTGGAGGGGAGATGATCACGCGCATGATCCGCCACAAGCCGGAGCAGATCGTGGTAACGCTCTACAGAGTCGATCTGACACCGTAGGTCCTCATCGCTAATAATACTGTGCGGATATCCGGCTTAACGGAGGTTAGCGGGCATTGAGCCGGCGTCACTGCGCGACAATACGCGTCGGCGCGGCGAGCGCCTGCGCGTCCGGGTTGTAGTAGTCGTAGAGAATGGAAGGCGTAGTCTCGGCATTGATGCTGAACCGCGTCTTGAAGTCGAACGAGAAGGTCGTCCCGCCCGCCTGCGGCCACAAGTAGACGATGATTCGGTCCGGCAATACGTCGAATTGATGGATGCCCCAACCGGAGGTAGTCATCGCTTTGTCGAGCGAATCGCGATCGACCTCGGCTCCGGGCGGCAGGCCGATTTCCGCGAGCATCATGCCGTAGCCGCGGAAGTCGACGCGCTCCGCTTTTACCGTGCAGTCGATTTTCTCGCCGACCTTTGCGCTGGTTCTGTCGTAGCTGACGGCGAGGCGAAGAGATTCGTCCGAGTTCTTCTCCTTGTGAACGCTTTCCGCGTGTGCCCCGGCTGCCCATGGAACGTAGTAGGTTTCGGCAAGCTGAACGGAAGCTTCCGGCGCGCCCGCCGCCCGATTGATTTCGATTTTGTGCTCGCCCGGCCCTAGAGCCTTCGAAAGGTCAGCGGTAACAGGTGAGCTCATCTCGCCACCGCCGGGAATTCGGATCGTCGCAGCCGGTTTTCCATCGACGAGGATTGTCGCTTGCGAATCCCGTGCGGTGTTCACGGAACCTGACAGCGATGCGGCCATCGCTCGAAGGACATTGATCGTGGCTTGCGTGGAATACCAGATGCCGTAGCGATCCTGATTCCGCAGGAGGAAGAGCATGGCGCGATCCATCAGCGCGCGATCGTTTGCTGCAGGCTGCAAAGCTGTGCCGCGTTCCAGTGCTTCGAGAACCAGCGCAGTGGTTTCCAGACGACCCGCGCGACCCCAGCCGTAAAACGGTGTATTCGTTTCGAGCGACCAGTAGCTTGTGCCAGCTTCGGTGTGCGCGAGAGAACGCAAGCGATCCAAGACCTTCAGAGCGGCGGCGCGATTGTCTTCGGTCTCGGAATTGAGCAACGCGAGCGCGTACGAAGCGATCATGTACGGCTCGTCCTGCTCTTGCGAATGATTGGAGAGCCATGAGAGCGCGCTTACGAGCTCGCGATTCGATAGATCGAGGAAGGCGTGATCGACTGAATCGGAAGTTTGGCGAGGCAGAGTCAGGGCGAGGACGCGCGCCACGTAGGCCGTCAACATGGCACTCTGGCGCACGTTTTCGTCGTCATTCCAGTAATAGTGGGCAGCCCAATGCCCATCTTCTTGAATCTGGTTCAGCAACCAAGTCTGCGCGAGGTGCGCAACCGAGTCGTCGACGGGAATCACGTCCTTCGCATCGTGCAGAAACATGACGGCGTATGCAGTGAGAGCCACGTCAGGCTTTTCGTTGTGACCCCAATAGCTGAAGCCGCCGCTCGAATCCTGATAGGACAACAGGCGATCGTATCCGAGCTGCGCGTACTTCCGGGCCTTGGCCATCTCAGGCGCATTTTCGCGGCCCGCCTGCTTCGCGTATCGCAGAAGCAAGATGCTCGGATATGTGGAGGAAATTGTCTGCTCGCCGCAGCCGTAGGGACGTTCGAGAATCGCGTCGATCGCTTCCCAGACGTGGGCCATGAGCTTCGGATAAATCTTCAGTTCGGCTTCGCTCGAGCCGGGCAGAGCATCCGCAGGAATCGAAATGGTGAGCGCAGCGGAACCCTCGAGCAACTGGCTCCCGTTCGCGGTCTTTTCTTCGCCGAACGGACGCACGGTGATTTTCTTCTCGATCGCATCCGATGCGTCTTTCGCCAGTGCGGTGACACGCTGCTTGCCGTCCTTCACGGGCGATTCGGCGCGCATCGAGAAAATCGCGCGGGCGGAATCGTTCGCGTCGACACTTGTGTGCTGAGTGGCAGGACCCAGAAGTGCTAGCCAGGGCTGCGGATCGACTTTGAGATCGACGCTTTCGGAATGGTCGAGATAGTTTCGCAAGATCACCGGCAACCCGATTTCGTCGCCTGCCGTCATGAACTGCGGCAAGTCCTGATCAGCGAAAAAGGGCTGGAACGCACGCACTTCTTTCTCGGCCGTACCGATGCGACCGTCCGCGGTCGACGCTATCGCGGATAGCTTCCAGGTGGTGATGGAATCGGCGAGCGCGAACTTCACATGCGCCGTCCCGCCCGAGTCGGTGATCACTTCGGGCTGCCACAACAGCGTCTCAGGAAAATATTCGCGCAGTCGAGGAGTGGAGACGGCGTTCACGATTTTGGCCGTGGCTGTCTTGGGAGATTTCGAAGATGGCAGAGACTTAACCTGCTCTTCTGAGATGAGACTCACGCTCTGCGTTTGCACACTCTCTACTGCCGCTTCGACCGTAACCGTCTCGCTGACTGATCCGATTTGCATGGCGGCATTCAACTGCGTGATCGCTGAGGAACTCACCGGCACAGCCGTGACGATTGTGTCGCGAAAACCGGCGATGGAAAAGCGCAGTTGATACGTTCCGGGTCTGACATTCTGGATGGTGTATTTTCCGTCGGCGCCGGTCTCAGCCTCGTGGGTTTCATCGGTGCCGATGCGCGTCGCCGTGACTTTCACTCCTGCGATCACGGCTCCCGAGGGATCGGTGACAGTTCCACTAATCGCGCCGAGTTCTCCCGAAAGAACGGCCCGAGGTAACGGATCATTCCGCCCCGTGGAGTCCGCCAAGTAGACGGCTCGTGAGAATGTGGCTGCGTCGAAATCGTCTTCTGTCCCTAGCTTGCCATCCGGTCCACTGCTCCGGATATCAACATAATTCATTTCGCCCGTCACCGGATGGATCGAGACGTGCTTCCCTCCCTGGTAATCGGCATAGTTCTGAACGACGACCGAATCGATATAGCGAGCCTCCTGGCGGAAGGTTGCGTAATACGGATGGCCCCAACCATCGCGCAGGCTCTGCCAGTCGATTCCCGCGGCGCTGAGGATCTTGAGTAGATCCTCTTGGGTCTGCGGAAATTTGCCCGCGTCCTGATAAAAACGTTCGAGCGCACTATCCATCTTGTTCCGCGTTTCTTGGAAGTAGTCGATGCGATTCGTCGAAACGATAAAATCATCGTAGGACGCGTCGCCACCCGCCGCGAATTTTCCGTCAGGGCCTGCGCTCGTGACGGCAATTGTGTAACAAGACTGCTCGATGCCGAACTCGAACCGGTAGGCGTGTCCCCAGGGATCGCGAAGAGAATCGACGGCGATATTTTGTTTCGTGAGTTCAGACCGGAGTGTTTCCAGATCGCGGATGTAGGCGCCCGTTCGCGCATGATAATCGCCCATCGCTTTCTGAATCGCGGCGGAATAGCCTGCGAAGTAGGGCCAAGCGATTTGCGTGATTTCGAAATCATCGCCCGTATCCGGCTTCTTGTCCGGACCTGCGCTTTTGAGGTGAATCAAGTAGGTTGGCCCGGCAGCTTCGATGGTCGTGATGTAAGGCGTACCCCACGGATCGCGTAAGCCGGTGAGATTTATGGAATCGAGAAAGCTACGAACGTCGGTTTCAGTAAGCGGAATCCTAGGCTTGGCTGCTTCTGCTCGTAAGACGCCGAGCGGATTGGCAAGCGGGGGATCGATCACATCCTGAAATAATCCATGCAGATTCAGGGACGAATCTTCACTGGTATCGAAACGAGTATAGGGCGCCATGCCCTCCAGAAGAATTTCAGCGGCCAATTCATAGCCATCGGGAAGCCGCTTTGAGAGATCGAGCTTGTTCAGATCCTCGAGACTGATGCCCGAGATTTGCTCATCGCTGTACCAGTCATACCAAAAGGCATAAAACCCGTAGCCATTTCGCAAATCCTGGTCGGTTCGAACCCGCTCATCGACAGCCTTATCGACCACGACGAGCCCAAGGGCGCCTTTTGGAGTGGTCCCGTCGGAAGCGCTGATGTGGAAATCGGCGCGCGCCTCCTCGCCAGGACGATATGTCGCTTTCGATGTATGGACATCGAGTTGAAGAGACGTGTCATGAGGAAAAAGGACGGTGCGCGAGGCGACGATAGACGTCTCTTCGAAATAACCGGTCGGGTGGACGCCAAGCCTGTAAGCAGAGATCGTAACCGGTCCGAGAAATTTGTCGTCCGCGGGCAGCGTGAAGCTGGCATGGCCGTGACGCAAATGAATCGATTGCGAGGAGATGAACCGTCCTTCGACCGAGACCTCGATTTCGGCCGTGGTATCGGAATCGTCAGATTCGATGCGAGCTTGGATCGGATCGCCCGGGCGGTACAGAACTTTGTCGGTGCGAATCCGAAAAGAATGTGTGCCGGAGAAATAGAAATCCTCCGTGTGGACGCCAGTAAGACCTTTCGCATCCGTGGCGTGGAAGACGAGGGGATGCCTCCGGTTGTCGCCTTCGCCCGTCATTGGCATGGCGATGACTTTCGCCACGCCGAAGCGATTCGGGTGAACAGTGTGAATCGGGTTGCCGGGAGCGGAAGAATCGAAATTCGCTTCCTGTGCCGTGACATCGCACGATGCCGGTGTGCCATCGGCATAGGACGTGGAAATGTAAAAGTCGACGCTATGCTGCATCTGCATCGAGCCATTGTGGATGACGTAGATGTGGATGGGCTCTTTAGTGAGACGCAGATCGAAGCGGCGCTCCTCAGTGCGGCGGGTGCTCGGGTCCGTGAAATAGGCGGTGTAGCGCTGATCCTCGAATCGGATGTAATCCTCGCCGGCAAGGGTTTTGTGATCATCCGAAAGATCGAGTTTCGCGACGAATTTTCCTGACGTATCCGCGTCGCCTTCGTAGACAGCTCCCTCATCGATATCCCATTTCTGATCGTGATAATTCCAGGTGCGGCTGTTTTCACGGACGACGCGCACATGGCCGCGATTCACTGGCTGGCCGAAAAGATAGTCCGCGTGAACGGTGACTTCGGCGTTTTGCCCAGACAAGTAGTAGCTGCGGTCCGCCTTCGCGAGGACGGTGAAATTCGGAAGTTCGTAGCGGCTCACTTTGACGCTGATGGAGCCGCCGCCATTTTCGGCGTCGTCTTCACCGAGATCCGTTTGCAACCGGTAGTCGCCAAGAAGCTGATTCGCGGGGATCGTCCAATCGGCACTCGCGATGCCGAACTTCGAAGTCTTCATTTCGGTCTTGTAGACGAGGGTTTCGTCCGGATCGAGAACACGAAGCTCGATGGGCAGATTGGGAATCGCGTACTTATCGATGCCAAAAGCGAGAACACGCGTATGCACGGTCTGCCCAGGCTGATAAAGCGGTTTATCCGTGCTCATCAGGAATTTGGAGAAACGGATCGTGGAGATTTCCGCGTCTTCGATCTTCGCGGTGTAGCCACCATGGTTGGCAATAACCGTGAGATCGGGGGAATCGTCATCTGTATTCGGCGGCACCATGAAATCGATCGGGGCGTAGCCGCGCGAATCCGTGGTCGATGATGACTTGATAGTCGCGCGCCCCGCAGTGTTGTCGAACGCGAGAGCCGCTTCGATCTTTACGCCCGCGACTGGACGCAGGGAGACAGGCTGCACGGCGCGCACGAAAGCGTGCGCAGTCGTTCCTACTTTGACGAGGCCCGGGTACTCCATTTCGAGCTGAAACATTTGAGGGGAAATTTCGGAGACAGAAATCAGCCCGGTCACGGGTTCGAATTGCGCGGTTACCGATTGGCCAGCGGCGGAGATTTTGTACGCGAGGCGATACCAGAATACATCGTTCGCATCGGCGGGTTTTAGAGCCGTCATCGCGATGTCGATTTCGATCTTCTTCGAGCCGGGCGAGAGCTCGGCGACCTGCATGGCGCGGCCGCAGGACTCGCTTTTGGGGTTCAGCAACTCGAGCCCGACTTGCGCGCGAGTGCTCGCGCCCGATGTGTTTTCGACAACAAGAGACACTGCGAGCGTTTGCTCGTGCAGGCGCGCTTTCGTGGCCGATTCGTTGACGCGTAGGAACTGATTGGCATGTGTCGCGGGAGTGACGACAAACAGAAACGAGAGAAGCGCGAACCTCGAACGACGGGGCTGGTGCATGGGTCCCACCCCCTTCTTAATCGGACTACTGCATTACCACGTTGGTTGTGTGAAAGTGCTCGCGGGTTGCCTGAGGCGATGATTTGTCAGTCAGTACAGTATGTCATGGTTTCCGGCTACTTTCCGGCTTTGCTCCAAAGCTAGCCGCGAAGTACGCAACGGTCTGGCGAATTTGGCGTTGCCACTACTACCCTGTTTATTGGCAGTCTAGCCGTACTCTCCGATAAGCCCAGGCGTCCGCTCTGGAAGCGTCCGGCTTGATTCCAACAGTTCCATCGCGGCTGTGAGGTTTCGGCTATTCCATAAAACGAAGCCATTCTCGTGCGGTTTTGAGCTAACCCCAATCACATAGAAGACATCGAGTTTTGGCACAGTCTGTGGCACAGAAATGCTCTCATCTACTTCCTATTTCGCGGTTGCTCCGTTCTCGTCCTTAGCGATTTGCGAAGGAGCATAGTCTTCGGGCCCTATTGGTCCCAAGCGGACCCAAGCTTCGGCATTTCCTCGGCGCAAATCTGCGGACCACATGTGACCTGTAGTCCACCGCAGCAATTGGTGACCGTCCTGTCGCAGCTTCCCACAAGCCCGTTTACCGATACCTATCCTGCATGTGACGTGAAACCAATTCTCGATGAGCGAGTTGTACTGCTAGCGCCAGTCATCCACAAACAATCTTGGCCGACGTTTGAATTCTAGATATGAGCAGCCCAAACGTAGGATTCTCTAGGAGTGGCCGCGTTATTCAAACGGTCGACCAAAGTAAGTTAATACCCACAGCGCAAGCAGGTACACACTGATCAAAGACTGCCATCCCGCCACTACACGCGCCCAACCAAGCGCCTTTATGTCATATTCCTGTCGGGTCAACAGCCGCAACCAGCGTCCGAAGTTGATATCCCGGAATCCGATGTTGAAGGCGCTCATAAGGCTAAACAACATAGAGGTGCGCACGACCGCCCATTCTCGACAAAAGGATTCCACGAGCCATCGCACCCCCGGCGTTCGGGCAACGGCGGCAGGTGATATTTTCTCCACACTTCGATGAGCTGAGGTGCCTCTCTCGATGCTTTGCGCGTAAACGCGATATAGTCCCGTATCCCCTGGGGCGCGGATGCATACGAAATATAGCACTGAACAAACAAACCAAAGCACGACTCCCAAGCTTAGCGGGCGCCCAGGGCTCATACCGTACTGGCAGGTTAGGTCAAAAAATACTTTGTTCAAGACAAAAGACGCACAATTCGCCAAATTGCTGTCTGACGACCATAGAATCGCCCGTGTTTTGCCATCGGGAAGTCCTCTCGTCCTGCACCCCATCCAAGAGAGCTCTGCCTCTCTCCGCTTCAGTGCGTATGTGATCTTCCTCTCCAGTTCACGAAAGCCACCATCTTCTAGCTGCTTCCGCAGTTGAACTAGGGCGTCGGGATCGGTTACGTAGGTCAAGAGCTCCAAGTTCTTTGTTGACGCAACCTCTCTCAGTTCAGGAAGCGACTTTGGTTCGAATTTTGCCCCAGCAAAGTCCGCTCCGTACAGGTGCGCGCCGACCAGGTTGGCGTCGCGCAGATCCGCACCGTTCAGGTGCGCGTATTGCAGATGTGCGCCATCCAACTGCGCGCCGAACATTGTCGCGCCATCCAAGTGTGCGTCGGAAAGGTATACGTCGTGCAGATCCACGCCGTTTAGGTTCGCGCCGTTCATATGCGCACCGTGCAGGTTCGCGCCGAGCAGGTTAGCACCGTACAGACGCGCGTCATCCAAGTTAGCGTCGTACAGGATCGCACCGCTTAGGTCCGAGCCGTTCAGCCCCGCCCTCGCCAGGTTCGCGCCGAGCAGGTTAGCTCCGTGTAGGTGCGCTTGGACTAGGTCAGCGTCGTGCAGGTCTGCGTACTCCAGGTGCGCTCCGTCCAGGTCCGCTCCGCCCAGGTCCGCTCCGTGCAGGTCCGCCTGCCCTCCTGACTTGCGTTGCGAAGACTCCCATTCTCGATGCTCACTCAGAACTTTGTCCAGGTCGGCGCGCGTCCTGGCCCTGCCTTGGCTGTCCTCCCAGGTCCACTTTCCGTCGTACCGCGCGGTTGTCGGATACGCTGTCAGCAAGAGTATGAAAGCGCCAAAGGCAAGCACGTGACCTGTCGGAGAGCTATTCATCTTGCATCTCGGAGTTCAATCTTAAATGGTTTTTGCACGCGAGGATCACCATCGTTGGCGAAAAATGCACTCATCGCCCCGGATTGGTCGCGAGATGGCTCCCGCCAGAAAGTACGAAATCGTCGACTCACTCGAATAAGGAACGATAAGTCGGCTTGTGTGAATCGATCTCAGAAACTCCTGGATAACGGGCAAACCGGAAGTTATCTCCCGGCCTTATCAACCAGCGATTCCGAGTAGGGCGCATCCTCAAGATGCTGTCGTACGTAGGGATAACTAGGAATTATCGCTACTGTGACCTGAACTCAAAACTGAGTGTCACGCCTGTCGGTCTCGGCCGTAACTTGGAGCCTTTCGTTGGTGACGTATCGGGCAGCGGTAACCCTCCAGAACGCATATTTGGTACCGTGACTATTCGTCTGCGAAAGACTCCGCTTATTGAAGCCAATAAAATCTAATTGCAAGTTCATTACACGGGTGGTAGATTGTCGCTCCTGTTACGGAAGCTAGCACCTTCCGCCACACACTACTGTCCGACATCTTCGCAATAGGTCGAAGAAGGAAGCCATATGAGTTCTTCTGCGTCTTCACCGACTATTTCGATCGACGTTTCGAAGGATCTGACGTCTGCCAGCGCCCTGCAGTCGATGTTGACCAGCCAAAAGGGCGCAATTTTTCAAATCCTCGGCGAACTAGGCAAATACGCGACACAACCAGTGAAGGAGGCAGCTTCCTCGAAAGCTTCTGCGGCCGTCAGTTTGACCGAGACAGCAAGCTGGACGACTTCCAACGGTATTGGCTTCTCGCTGACGCCCACGGCCAAGTGTTCCGTTAGCATCGCCACTGTCAGTGAGACGTTCCCCGTCGCGATGAACATCGAATCAACCGATCCTAAGAACACGCAGAACGTCTCGGCAGGGCCGACTCCGGGCATCGTGTACGTGAACATCGATCTGGACTTCAGCATTACGGGCTCGGTTTCCGGCAGCGGAACGTTTGGCGGTGTGGGAATCGCTGGCAAGGCATCGGGTTCCGAGGCTGCGACGTTGAGCTTCTGCCAGCCCGTCTCGGACTCTCTCAACACCCTCGACGCCGTCAGGATGGCTTTCGAGCAACTGATCTTCCCGCTCGATCCCGCATGCACCGAGAACATGCAAACCGGGACGCTCGCAAAGGTCGCTTTCGACGGGGCAATTAATTGCGAGCTGGATGTGACCTACGGCCTTGGCAATTACAAGGTTTCTGCACCGGACTTGACCTCCGTACAGCAGAGTCTCGCGAACGTCGTGCAGCTCAAATCGCCTTCCGTCGAAGTGAACGTAGGCATTAAAGGCTCGATCACTTATTCGCACGCTGATCATTTCGCCCTGATCATTAACAAGACTAAGGATACCACTGCGATGCTCTATCTCGTTCGCTCTTCCCAGAACGACGCCGGCGTATCCATCGGAATCACGGCCGGCATTACCACTACCGCTGCATCAGTCACAATTGATCAGAGTAAGCTCCAATCCCTCGCCCAGGACGTTACTGGCAGCAGCGCGATCGCGAGCCAAGTCGCCAGCGCCGTATCGCAACCCCTCAATTCCTTACAAAACGGTCTTAACGGTAAGCTGAAGAACTGGGCTTCCGATGTTTCGGGGAGCGTAGGGCTCAGCTTTGGTCTAAGCCGCCAAAAAGGGCACGCAGCCCTTTTCGTATTTCAGGTTGACCTGACCAAAGCCGATCTTGCCAAGGAGAGCTGGGCTGCGCTCGTGGGTGGTAGCGTGACGCGGGCCCTTTTGCTTCAGGGGTTCACGCTGCAGCCGGGTTCGGGGGTCGCCGACAGTCTCAAGCGCGCCTCAAACATCCAGTTCCAGTTTTTCAACTTTTTTTCCTTTCAGCAAGTCACCGACTACTTCTCCAACGGCTACACCGAGCTCGGCAAAGATGGCACCATTCGAATCTTCCGCGATCTCGGGCAGGAGCAGCAGTCCGCGACCAAGCGGGCGATGCAGGTGTTCCGCATCTATTTCGAGGCTACGGCGACGCAAGCCGCTTCGGGTGGCATTTCTCAATCGTCTGTGGATTTATGCGTAGAACTCTCGGAGACGGGCAAATCCAAGTACGCTGCGGCGCTGGCCAATGTCGCTGGATTTCTGCCCGGCAGCGCCGCTGTGAATTCTGCGCAGGAGCGCATGGTGACGTTCGTCGCCGCCAAACCCACAGGAACCCTCGACCTTAAGATGACGTTTAAGAGCTCCGCCTATCAAAAGCTTTCCTGCAGCCCCTATAGCGGCAACACGCCGCCGCCGAAGCCTCAGCAACAGGATCATGACAACTGGAACGCCTTCCAGTCCGCAACGGAAATCCTCGATCCGGACGTGAACTTTGCAGGAAATCTCAATTACGCGGCATGGATGATTTTCAATCTAGATTCGTGGGATCAAGTCGGCTCGACCAAGACTCCTGACCGCAGGCAGTTTGGGAATTGGAGCGCCGTCCCACCGAGCTTTCTGCAACACTATGGCCCGCCTGCGCTAGTCGCCTATTTCCTTCAAGCGAGTCAGGGTTTCATGAATCTGTGTGACCAGCTGAAGACCCTCGCAGCCGGCGTCGCGAATGTTCAGAGTTCTAAGGAATGGAGCGACATGCTCAACTTCCTGACCGACATTGTGACCAAGGATGTCTACATCGATTACGCCAAGCCCATCGCAGCTGCTCTTCTCGAACTCTGCAGCGAAGGTGGTGCTCAGGTCTCCAGCGCTCTTAACGAAGCGCCAGACTCCAACAGTCTCACTTGTGCGTTAACCATTGCCTAGCTCCCCTGCGAATCAGTGTGACTTGGCATGATTCGGGAAGCTGCAACGTCGCAACATAAGGAGGTTCAAGCATTCTCATGCGACGACTCACGTTCTTTCTCTTGATTAGCTCTTCCGCGTGGGGTCAGACTGCTCAGACTCCCTCATATGAAATCGGGCTTCAAGACCGTGACGACGCTCATACGGGAGAGAAAGCCGTTGGGATCTGACCATCGAGCCGGTTGTCGTTAATGGCTCGTGGCACGGCGAAAATGTAACCGGAGATATAGACGCGACGAATGCTTCGCGCTACTGCCATGCGATGCCGCCGTTTTCATCGTAGAAGGTCTCTGTCAAGTTTGGTCCGTCGAAACGCAAAACAGCAAAGCCGTTGAGAACTCTCTGCGGAATGTCGGGATCACGCGCAGAGCGCGTCTCGTACCAACCGACGTTCGCAGCACTTCCAAGGGCCGATGCTTGCCCCCAAGGCAAAGCCCCGTGCCCACAACACCGACACAAGGCACCCGGACCGTAAGGTTTGTAGACGACTCCCGCGTGCGCGTGACCCCAATACCAGTAGTTCGGTCCAGTTCCCGGCGCGAAGCCGCTCATCACCTGAGTCCATAGATTCGTGGTCGTCGAGCCGTCTTCTGATAACCCGTTGTGATGAGTGAGGACGATGACCTTCTTGCCTTTCGCAACCTGGGCTTGAAGAAAAATAATCTGGGTCACGCCTCCGTCAGGGATCAAAGAACCGTCCATGTAAAGTCCACTTTCTGGCGAGAAGTAAGCTGAATCTAGGCCGACGATCACCCAATTGCTATTTTCGAGGGCGAAATAGCTGCAACCGTTCTGCATACCGAACTGTGTGGCGGCGATCGCTTCAAAATAGGGCTTCGCTCCAGAGTACATCTCATGATTGGAGTTGAGCGCGAGTGATCCGATGAATCCCTTGGGCCAGATGTTCAACAGATTGTGCTGCTCCTGATCTCCGGTGCCGGCGTAGTAGACGTCGCCGAGATGAATGGTGATATCCAGTTTCAAGAAATCCATATGACTGGCTACATCGGTGCTCGGGGCAAGGTTCGGCTGCGGCCTCCAGTCTCCAGTGCCCCAATCTCCGACGAGTCCTATTTGTACTTTGTCCGGCATTGGGATCGTTGCTGGATTGACTTGAAATGGGTGTTTCCCGAGCAGAAGGGTTTCCAAGAAGACCGCAAGTGCTTCCGCCCAGCCGGGATCCAGCTGCTCATACTTACCGGTGCCCCATATCACTCCATCGGCACCGACGTCTATGACAATTCCTGCCTCCAAGCTGCTCAGTACTCCGTCAGAGTCGTCGGAGAGTATGCTATGTGCAAGCACTAGGTGGTGCGGCGCAGCCTTGTCTGCGGGGGCCTTCCCTGTCTGGGTGACAGTCACAGCCTGCTGATGCGCTCGCAATATGGCTGGCGCGATTTCGGCTTGCTTGGTAGGCGGGAGCTTGGCCCAGGCAGCTTTTATGCGGCCGCCGATGACGGGGTCAACGGATATTCTCATGGGGATCCTAGCTCGTTGGCTTGCTGGTGCGATCAGCGGTTGATTCAAAGAATGTCGTGACGGCGTTCACGACCGAATGAATGCCATCTGCCCCACCCGCGAGAAGTGCAGCGGAAACCAAGACGTCCACCGCTAGAAAAAATATCTGTTGAGCGAGCGACGTTGCAGTCTTGTCGCTGAACTTGACCTGATTAACGAAAGGCCAGAGCACACGCACGCCTGCGATACTCACGAGCGTGCTTAAGATCAGCGAGACAGCAAACGCGTAGCGCTGCGTCTGTCCGCGGTAATCGTCGAGAGCGTTAGACGCATTTTGCTGGTCGAGAGCATTTTGCACATTCGAAGCTGGATATGCAGGCCGTGCCTTTATGCTGTCTAGGGCTCTCTGAAGCTTGCTAGCTCCTGCATCGCGCCACGGACTAACCAATATCTCCACCGCTCGTTCGATTACAGCAGCCGCAAAGGCAACCGGAGCCAATAGACCCGGGAGATCCGCGACCTTCACGCTGAGGTCCAGGCCCTTCCACTTGAGCCAAAAGAACACCAATACCGCGATTAGACAGGCCGCACTTGAGATAATCAGTGCCCACGGCCGACTGGAAAGAGGTTGAGCTGGCACGGGCATGCTGGCATGCACCTTAACTGCTGAGATGACCGGTCCGGCGCCAAAAAAACAATGTGAATTACGAAGCGTGCAGTATAGTTATCTTCAGATACTTGTCAAGTTATTATTTAGCTCGATCAAGGCTCTTCGCGGCTTGCTAGGTGAGACCTCGCGGTGACGTGAACGAATGGAGGAACGCTTCTGCCAGCTTCTCGTTCAGCGGAAACTGCACACTCTCTCGTCTACCTTTCGGAATCCAACGGAGATGTTTCGGACGAGTCCTGACTTTTGCAAGAGAATCTACGGGAAAAGGGGCAAATCAGAAATGGACTTAAACACCGCCATCCGATTCGCACAGCTTGTTAACGCCGCGTATGCCATTCCTCCGAACAATTTGGCTAGCCAGATAGGAAAAGTGATTAACGCGGGGGTTGGAGGAACGGGAAAGCCATACGAAGTCGTGGCTACGTTATATGCGAACGATCTCGCTACAGACATGAATCCGGAGCGGGCGAACAACACCGTGTCGATCGGCCTCGTTTTTCAAGTCCTCGGCGGCGGAGATGCCGTCATCGCATTGCGGGGCACGGAAGGTATTCTCGAGTGGGTTCAAGATGCAAAGTTCCTCTCGGTCCCTTGTCCGTTTCTCCGGAGTGCGGGTAACACGGAAGACGGATTCACGGCGATGTACAATTCGATGGTAACTGGAACGACAGCCGGTTCACCATCCGTAGCAAAAGCCCTGCCAACATTGCCGTGGAAGAATGTTGTTTCGTCTCTCACCGTATGCGGGCACAGTTTGGGTGGTGCACTCGCGACACTACTTGCCTTGGATCTCGCGGCTAACGCCAGTGCCCCATTCAATACACCGGCCACATACACGTACGCTAGTCCGAAGGTTGGGGATCCAGGGTTCGTAACGATCTATGACCATGTGGTGCCAAGTACCGTTCGAATCGCTAATCGGATGGATTTAGTACCGAAGTTGCCGCTGCCGCCACTTTACGATCACGTCTTGGGACTTTCGGAATTAAATCCGGTCAAGCTCGGCATACCGCCCAAGGTTCTGGTTAAATTCGATATTCCCTGCGAACACTACCTGACGAGCTATGTTCACTTGTTGTCCTTAGCGGCTGGCGGGACCGTAATGCCCTTGGATCCTACTTGCGTACCCTGAGGACCTGGCTGAAGTGTCAAGCGTGGGCGGCCCACGGGTGATCTGACGGGGACTTTTCTAGCAAGTGAAGTTGTTCCCGTGTCCCCGATCAGTGACCGGTCTTAAGAGGAAATTCCCTGTGGCGCCTACGGAGCAAAGCTGGTCAAGGTCATTCCAATGACGTGTGAGAGTAGAACAAACGTAATTATGACGCCGAACTTTGAGACCCAGTTGCGGTCCAGCGGCCACAACTGCTGCGCATGGTACATCTCTTCGAGTCTAGAATTGTCAGAGTTGCGGTGAGCTGCAGGGGCCAGAGCATAGACTCGTTCAAGTAACGATTGCTCGAGGCCTCGATCAATACGATTACGACCGAATCGAATGAAGACTCGGTGCAACCATCATGCTGGCTGCAAGCCACGCCATTGCGGTACGGCCCGGGGACTGGGCACTTGGGCGTCAGGCCTTGAGACGACTCGGTCGAGCCATCTTCTGCGCCATGAAGAGGAGAACCTTGAGGTCCTTCGCATCAGTCTTGCTGAGAGCTCTTCGAAACTGTTCTAGCATCTTGGCTTCCTTGCCAGAATTGCCCCATGCGCTGTCATCGGGAGTCGCAGATTTCGGAAGACTCGGTACCTTCGCTGGATTCTCGCCGTCGTAGAAGAGTTGATACATCGGAACCTCCATCGCACGGGCGAGTTTCTCCAATGTCTCAATCGCCGGGATGGTGTGACCGTTCTCGACACGAGAAATGTAGCATCGAAGCAGACCTGTGCGCTTTTCGATATCTCCCTGCGATAGCCCTTTAGCTTCGCGCAATTCACGCAATCTTTCTGCAATTACCATTTGGTTCTACCTCCGTTCGGCGACTGAGGCGAGCAACCAGTCGCGCTTGGAGTATAGCACCGAGATTTCTTCGCATCGCGCGACCAGCGGTTTACTCCGCGTGTTTGCTGATCGTGGAAACTCGAGGCTCTGACGATTACGGAACCGCCTACAGCTCAGTGAATCGCCGATCTAAGGGGTTGTAAACTGAGTGAGATTCCAAGCCAAGCCGCTGGTTTCAAACCAGAGGGCCGGGCTCTCGACAGCGCCCGGCCGCTCTTCAGTGGATCGTTCAGACAGCAGCGGGCGGGCCCGAGCCCGGGCGACATTATGTTTATTCACAGAATATTTTCTTGCCTTTACTTTGTAGGTTGAGGTATAAGCCTGCGCGTTTAGGTACAAAGAATGCACTAGATCGCGGTTGCGAGCGTCGTACAGTCAGTGCACTAGTGATGGTCAGATTCAACCGAATGATCCCTGCGTCATGCTTGAAATCGTCCGGAGGCTGTCGTGATTAGGAATGTTTGCTTGGGCGTTTTTGCCCTTGTGATGCTTGTTTGCGGGTCCAGCTCCTCTGTGGGTGCTCAAACAGCGTGGGCCGGGGGCAATCCTTGTCAACTTTACCTTACGGCGAACGACTTGGGAGCTGATTTAGGAGTCGCGGTGCCACCAGGTGCGATCCAGGTCTACGAGAACACGGTGCTTGGACTTGGCGGAGAGAGCACATACGCGTTCTGGCGATGGGTCTGTCCCCCGCCTGCGGCTCCATCAGAAACCTGTCCAACCTGCGGAAACGTAAGCGGAGGTGGAAGCGGCGATGGCGGAAGCGCCGACGGCGGTAGCACCGGCGGCGGCGATAACGGCAGTAGTGGCGTCAGCGGAGCCAGCGGTAGTAGTGGGTCCATTTCGCTGGCCAGTGGCAATACGAATATCCACCAGAGCGACCTACGAATCCCCGGTCTCGGAGGAGGGCTTAGGCTGAAGCGAACATGGAACAGTTTATGGCCGGCAACCCAGAGCGGCTTTCAGATTGGACTATTTGGACCCAACTGGCGATCGACCTATGAAGAGCGCGTCTTCGTAGGCGCCGACAACTACATCAAGTACGGGCGAAGCGACGGCAGTTTCTGGTCATTCGGTTGGAGCAGCTATGGAACCTATATACCCGCCGCGCCGCAAAACGTGACGGCAACGCTGGTTTGGAGTAACAGCGGAGGTCCCTGGACACTCACTTTTCAGAATGGAGAGCAGCGGCTTTTCGACAACACGAGCGGAAAGCTCACCGCAATTATCGATCGGAACGGAAACATCACCACGCTGTCGTACGATTCGCTGGGCCGTCTGGCAACAGTCACCGATCCCGCCTCGCGCCACTTGTACTTCAACTATTCGACGGGAACCGGCTCCTTGGTGACTAGCGTGACAACCGATGTAGGTCTGACCGTGACGTACTCCTACGACAGTAATGGCCGCTTAACCCAAGTCACCGAGCCCGATGGTTCGACGCTAGCGTTTCAATACGACGCCAATTCCTTCGTCTCAGCCGTGCTGGATTCGCAGGGAAAAATCCTGGAGTCGCACACCTATGACACGAGCGGCAGAGGATTGACCTCATCCCGAGCAAATGGCGTGGATGCCATCACGGTTTCGTACGGCAACCCGTAGTTGGAGCGCGCACTGGTTTTCTCAGCGGTGTGTCAGTTCCCTTCCATGCCGAGCCCGAACTGTACGAGGAGAGTTGGGAGTCGATGATGAAACTCAAGATCGTTGTTCCGATGCTCGGGCTTCTGCTTTTCCTGCTGGCTCCCAATCGGGCTGCGGCGCAAAATCCCAACGCGGCCACTTTTCTGCGCTCGGATACCAGCACTCAGGGGAATTGGCACGGCGCCTATGGAGCGGACGGCTATTCAGTCGCGGAGGATTCCCAGAACATTCCCGGGTACGCGGTGTTTGCCGTTCAGAACCAGCAGGACTATACCTGGGATTCCAGCACTGCCGATCCGCGAGCACTTCAAACAGGCAGCGGTTTAGGCAGGATCGCGGCGACTTGGTACAACTCCTCAACCTTTAGCTTCGATGTGAACCTCGCGGACGGGAATCCCCATCAAGTCGCCGTCTACGCCATCGATTGGGATAGCCAAGGAAGGTCGGAGACGATCCAGGTTCTCGATGCGACCACGCAGGCCGTATTGGATACGAGGAGCCTCTCTAGCTTCACGGGCGGAGTCTATCTCGTTTGGACGATTACGGGCCATGTCACGATCAGCATCAGCCAGAATGGCGGACCGAATGCCGTTGTGAGCGGAGTGTTCTTTGGAGGCAGCAGCACGATCACCTCAGCGGCTACCTTTCTCCGTTCCGACACCACAACGCAGGGAAATTGGCACGGGGCTTACGGAGCCGATGGATATTCGCTGGCGAACGATCGTCAGAGCATCCCTGCCTATGCCTCGCTTGCGCCGCAGAATCAGTCGAATTGGACCTGGGCTTCGAGCACGACGGACCCGAGAGCTTTGCAAACGGTCAGCGGCTTGGGGCGGATGGCGGCAACGTGGTATGCCGCCTCGGATTTCGACTTCGACGTGAACCTCACCGACGGCAACACGCACCAGGTCTCCTTGTACGTAGTGGACTGGGACATCCAGGGCAGATCGGAAGTAATTCAGGTATTAGACGGCGCCACGGAGGCGGTGCTTGACACAGAAACGGTCAGTGTTTTCACAAATGGGGAGTATCTGGTCTGGAACATTTCCGGCCATGTCAAAATCAACGTCATTCAGAGTGCAGGCCCTAACGCTGTCGTGAGTGGAGTCTTCTTTGGAGGCAGCAGTTCGGTCAGCTCAACGGCCAGCTTCATCAGGTCCGACACCACAACGCAGGGGAACTGGCACGCTGCCTACGGGGCGGATGGATACTCCGTAGCCAACGACTCACAGAGCTTGCCGAGCTACGCTTCGTTTGCCCCCCAAAACCAGTTGAACTGGACTTGGGACGCAAATCCGTCGCAGATCAGTGCACTGCAGACGGGCAGCGGTTCGGGACGGATTGCCGCCACCTGGTACAACAGTCCCGCGTTCAGCTTTGACGTCAATTTCACGGACGGAAATTCCCATCAAATTTCACTGTACGCATTGGATTTTGACGGCCAAGGAAGGTCGGAGGTTATTCAGGTTCTCGATGCCGCGACTGAAGCCTTGCTCGACACTCGCACCGTCTCCTCGTTCACCGGGGGAACGTACTTGGTATGGAATGTTTCCGGCCATGTGACCATAAGCGTCGTCCAGGTCTCTGGCCCCAACGCGGTGGTGAGCGGCGTCTTCTTCGGCGGGAGTAGCACCATCAACTCCCGCGCCAGTTTTGTTCGTTCCGATGCGACGACACAGGGTAATTGGCAGGGGACCTACGGGGCGGATGGGTATTCGCTCGCAAATGCCTCTCAGAGCTTTCCGTCATACGCCTCAGTTGCGATCCAGAACGAATCCAACTGGACTTGGAATCCCAATCCCGCAGATGTGAGGGCCCTCGAAACAGGCAGCGGCTCTGCGAGGATCGCCGCCACTTGGTACAACAATCCCAGCTTCAGTTTCGATGTCAACCTGACGGACGGCAACACGCACCAAGTTTCTTTGTACGCAGTGGATTGGGACAGTCAGGGTCGGTCGGAGATCATTCAGGTACTGGACGCCGCTACGGAGGCTGTGCTCGACACGGAAACCCTCAGCACGTTCACGGGCGGCGATTATCTCGCATGGAATGTCTCAGGACACGTGAGAATCAATGCGATCGATATGACTGGTCCCAATGCCGTCGTCAGCGGCATCTTTTTCGATCCCGTGACGACTGGGGGTAGCGGATCGAATTCACCCGCTATTACCGGGATATCGCCCACATCGGGACCGGCTGGCACTCAGGTCACTATCTCGGGAACGAACTTTGGTTCCAGCCAGGGAGCCAGCACGGTGACCTTCAACGGAACGACCGCCACCGCAGTGAGCTGGAGCTTAACCACAATCGTGGCGACTGTCCCGCCGGGGGCGACCAGCGGAAGCGTCGTTGTCACGGTTGGCGGAGTTAGCGCCACCGGCCCCAACTTCACGGTACTGCCGACCGTGGGGATTCAGAATGTCTCCCCGGTATCGGGACCCGTAGGAACGTTGGTCGCCATCGCCGGAACCGCATTCGGGTCAACCCAGGGCGCGAGCAGCGTGACGTTCAACGGAACGCCAGCGTCTGTGCTGAGCTGGAGCGCGACCAGTATCATCGCGGCCGTTCCGTCTGGAGCCACCACTGGGAATGTGGTGGTCAGCGCCTCCGGCCAAACGAGCAACGGCGTCAATTTCACGGTCACATCTTCTTCGCTTCCCGGCCAGTGGTTGGACACGGATGTCGGTTCGGTCAGCCTGCCCGGAAGCGCGACTTTTTTGAACGGCACGTTCACGCTCAATGGCGTGGGCGACATCGACTTGACCACTTCGGACCAGATGCACTTGGCCTACCTGCCCCTGTCAGGCGACGGCACGATCATCGCGCGCGTCGTCACACTCAGCGGGAATTCCGCTCCCCAGGCCGGCGTCATGATTCGAGAGACGCTCAATGCCAACGCGGCGAATGCCTTCGCGGGCGCATATGGCGTGACCCAGGAGTCCAACATCGAGTTGTGGGACCGACCGAGCACAGGAGCAAACCCGTCGTCTCAGCTGGCCCAGGGCTCCTACTTCTGGGCGCTGCCACAATGGGTGATGCTGGTGCGAAGCGGGAACACCTTCACCGGCTACCGGTCCATCGACGGAATAAACTGGTCTCCGAATGGCACGACTCAGACGATCCCCATGGCACAGAACGTTTACATCGGTCTGGCCATGAGCTGTGTTGATTGTTCGAGTCTCGGAACGGCTACTTTCGACAACGTGTCAATCAGCACTCCGTCGAATCCGGCACCCGTGATTACCACCCTCTCTGCCACGACGGGACCGACCGGGACTCAGGTAGTGATTTCAGGCTCTGGTTTCGGCACGTCGCAAGCGAACAGTGTGGTGACCTTGAACGCCGAGCCGATTCCCGTCAGCTACTGGAGCAACACGGCAATCACCGCGACGATTCCATCGAACGGCAGCACGGGACCCCTGCTGGTCTCGGTTGCCCCGAACATGAACGACAGCAACTACATCATCTTCACGGTGACCTCCTACCCGCTTCCGACGACTTGGTTGGACCAGGATGTCGGCCCAACGCCTGCCCCTCCGGGGAGCGCGAGCTTTTCTAGCGGGATTTTTACGCTGAATTTCGCCCCCAATGCGACCGGCACGATTGACTCGGGCAGCACTGACGAGATGCATTTTGCCTACGTGCCTCTGTCGGGTGACGGAACGATCATCGCCCGCGTCCTGTCCACGTCGGCGTTTGATGCCGGCCTAATGATTCGGGAAACACTCGGTGCCGACGCGGCCAATGCGTTCCTAGGCGTCAGGGGCGGGGGCGGTTATTACTACATGGAGTTCCTCGACCGACCCAGCGCAGGGGAGCCACCCTTCTCTCAACTGGTGTTGAACGGGGGCTATTATTGGACACTGCCTCAATGGCTGAAGCTGGTGCGGAGCGGGATCACATTCACCGGCTACGAATCCGCAGACGGAGTGAACTGGACTCAGATCGGACCCAGCTTGGCCATTGAGATGGCTCAAAACGTCTACATCGGATTGGCGGTCGACGGCTATTCCACTTCGCCGCCGTACTCGACGACCTTCGACGGTGTTTCGGTCAGCACACCGTCGTCTCCAGCGCCATTCATCGAGGATGTCTCTCCGACGACAGGACCTGCGGGAACTGAGGTCGTGGTCTCCGGTTCAGGGTTCGGGGCCTCGCAAGGAAGCAGCCTCGTGATGCTGAGCGACGTGCCGGCGACTCCCTCCTCGTGGAGCGACACCTCGATCACGCTTTCGATTCCTTCGGGGGCGACATCCGGGCCTCTGTTGGTTTCCGTAGCGCCGACCATGAATGCCAGCAATCCGGTGACTTTCACAGTCACGGGCCAACCCCTGCCTAGCTCCTGGCTGGATCAGGATATCGGCGCCGTGTCTCTATTGGGAAGCGCGAGCTTTGCCAATGGCGTTTTCACGCTGAACGGGGTGGGATCGATCGACTACGGCGCAACCGACCAGATGCACTTTGCCTACCTCCCACTATCGGGTGACGGGACGATCATCGCACGCGTCGTGACTGCCCAGGGAAACAACACACCGCAAGCGGGAGTCATGGTTCGGGAAACGCTCAACACCAACTCGTCCAACGCGTTCGTGGGAGCCTATGGCCTGACGCAGGGATCTACCATGGAGTTCTGGGATCGCCCGAGCACCGGGGGCAACCCGAACTATCAGTTGGTTACCGCACACGGCTCTCTTTTCGACTGGACGCTGCCTCAATGGGTAAAACTCGTACGCAGCGGCAACACCTTCACCGGGTATCGGTCTGCTGACGGAGTGAGCTGGTCTCAGATTGGCACGAGCCAAACGATCCCCATGGCGCAGAACGTCTACGTCGGTCTGGCAATGAGCTGCATCGGCTGCACGAGCCTTGGAACAGCCACGTTCGATAACGTAACGGTCAGTTTCAATGCTCCCGCATCCGGCCCCATCATCACCAATCTCTCTCCCAGTGCGGATGGAATAGGGCGGGCTGTGACCATCAGCGGCACAAACTTCGGCGCTACTCAAAGCACGAGCACCGTCAGCTTCAATGGCACGCCGGCATCCGTCTTGAGTTGGAGCAATTGGCAAATTGTTGCCAGCGTGCCCGCGGGGGCAACTTCGGGACCGGTCACAATTCAAGTGAACGCCGTCCCGAGCAACTCCGATTTCATCTTTACGGTCGTCAACCCGACGATCGAGGACATCACACCTCCGGCAGGTCCCACAGTTGGCCTCGTAACGCTGACTGGATTCGGTTTTGGCGCAAGTCAAGGAACCAGCGAAGTCCAGTTCAACGGTGTCGTATCCCCCGTGGTTTCCTGGAGCGACACCAGCATCCAGGCTTATGTTCCAAGCGGGGCGGTGAGTGGTCCTGTGACTGTCACAGTGAGCGACGTGACGAGCAATCCCGTGCCTTTCACGGTCACCGGCACACTCTCTGTCACCAGCGTGTCTCCGGCAATTGGACCGGTCGGCACGGCCGTCGCCATCACGGGCACGGGATTTGGCCAGACGCAGAGCACGAGCACCGTCAATTTCTATGGCGCCGGTCCGTCGACGATTACGAGCTGGAGTGATACGGCCATTACCGCAATCGTGCCCTCCGGCGCGTCAACCGGACCCGTCAGCGTGACTGTGGCGAACATTGCTGCCGAGGGGCCCTTATTCGAACTTAGCGCGACGGTGCAACTGAGCGATTCTCTCGGCAATCAAACGAGCTACACGTCGATAATCGCGGGAGGAAAGTGGTACGTCTCAAATGCTCAAGGTCCCGGGTGCTCCAGCTGCACCCTGCGGGGCAATATCACCAGACAGTTCGACGGCCTCGGCAACATCCTATCCACGACCGATTCGTTGGGACTCACTACGTCCTATACCTACGACTCGAACAACGACGTGACGCAGATGACGCAGCCGACGGTGAGCGCCGGGACGTCACAGACCACGTATACGTACAACAGCTTTGGCGAAGTACTGACGACGACCGATCCGCTCGGCAACGTCACCAGGAACACCTACGATTCGCATGGGAACCTGCTGACGGTCGCCACTCCCGCGCCCAACGGCAACACGGCGGCGAGCGTCACGCAGTTTGCTTACAACGCGCTCGGCGAGTTGACCCAGATCACCGACCCTCTGGGGCACGTTACAAACATCGCATACAACTCGGTCGGCCTGATTGCCAGCATCAGCGACGCGCAGAACAATGTCACGAGCTATGGCTACGATTCTCGCGGAAACCGCACGTCGGTCACCGACGCGCTGGGTCACACGACCACGTTCACCTATGACATGGGCAATCGGCTCACGCAGATCACCTACCCGGACAGCACGACGGCCAGCTTCACCTACGATTACCGAGGTCGACGAATCACCGCCACGGACCAGAACGGCAAGACGACCACCTACGCCTACGATGACGCCGACCGGCTCACCAGCGTGACCGACGCCGCGAACAACGTCACAACCTATGCTTACGACACCGAGAACAACCCACTGGGCATCACGGACGCGAACAACCACGTCACGAACTTCACTTACGATGCCTTTGGGCGCGTGACGCAGACCGCGTTCCCGTCGACCCTCGTCGAGACCTACTCCTATGACGCGGATAACAACCTCATTGGCAAAACGGATCGGAAGAACCAGACCATCAACTACGTTTACGACGCGTTGAACCGACTGACGCAGAAGACCTATCCCGATTCGACCAGTGTGGAATACACGTACGATCTCGTAGGCAAAGTCTTGCAGGTCAACGATCCGACCGGGACCTACAGTTTCTCCTATGACAACATGGGGCGGCTGACGGGCACCTCGACACAATATTCGTTCCTGACCGGAACTTTCACAAATGCCTACAGCTACGATGCGGCATCGAACCGCACGGGCTATACCGCGCCGGACGGCAGCACGAACACCTACACCTACGACAACGTGAACCGCCTGACGACGCTCGCCAATTCCTGGGCGGGATCGTTCGGGTTCAGCTACGACGCGCTCAGCCGCCGCACCCAGATGACGCGGCCCAACAACGTCACTACCAGCTACACCTACGACAACCTCTCGCGGCTCTTGAGCGTGCTGCACCAACTGTCCGGGAGTACTATCGACGGAGCGACGTACGCGGTCGATAATGCAGGCAATCGGACGGCGAAAACGGACAATCGGACGAGCGTAACGTCGAATTACGCTTATGACGCGATCTACGAGCTAACGCAGGTGACACAGGGAGCGACCACGACAGAGAGCTACAGCTACGATCCCGTGGGCAACCGACTGAGTTCGCTCGGTGTGTCGCCGTATCAGTACAACCCGTCCAACGAGATGGTCTCGACTCCGACCGCCCTACACGTCTACGACAACAACGGCAACTTGACGAGCAAGACCGACTCGACCGGGATGACGAGTTACGCATGGGATTTCGAGAATCGCCTAACCAGCGTGTCACTGCCCGGTAGCGATGGGACGGTCACCTTCAAATACGACCCCTTCGGTCGTCGTGTTCAGAAGGTTTTCGCACTGAATTCGACCACGACCAATTACCTCTACGACCTCGCGGATTCAGTCGAAGAGCGGGATCAGAGCGGGAACTTGTTGGCGCGTTATAGCCGGACAACCAACATCGACGAACCTTTGGCTGAATCCAGGTCCGGAACAACGACCTACTTGGAGCAAGACGGGATCGGCTCGATTACTTCGCTGAGCAACGGCGCGGGCACTTTGACCCAAACCTACACGTTCGATTCTTTCGGTAAGCTGACCGCTTCTAGCAGCTCACTGGCAAATCCATTCCAATACACGGGGCGAGAATTTGACACCGAGACCAATCTCTACTACTACCGCGCCAGGTACTTCGATCCCTCTGCGGGCAGATTCGTTTCTCAAGACCCTGTCGGTTTTGCAGCAGGTAATAACTTCTACGAGTACGTCGGAAACGAGCCCGTGTTCGCGGTTGACCCAAGCGGGTTATCGACGCTTGTTTTTGACAGATATCTGAACACACTCTACGCGTTCGACAAGAACAACATTTTCAAGTTTTCCTGCCCTGCTGCCAACAGAACAGACCACCGTAGTAAGGGGCCTTGGCCCGTCGGACAATTCCCTTATGACCACCACAACTATCATCCTCCTAACCCGAACGGCAGTTTCGGGAGTTACGGGATTTTCATATTCGACGTCCCTGGGCGATCTAATATGGGAGTTCATTCAGGTCAGGCGAACAGCGGAGGTCCGAGTCACCCAACATTCGGTTGCGTTCGCACCGATGATCCGTGCATGGAGAAGATTACTGATCTTAACGCCACAGACCCACTCACCATACTCGTAGTGGAGTAACGTCTATGAATCAATGCTCTAGCAAGGTTCGTGTCGTCAAGTCGGAAAACCTTCAGAGGTTCGGAGGAGCGTTGCCCCGTGGCATTTTCCTGTTTGTGCTTATCTTCGGACCAACTGGCTTCGTGAACAGAGCTGACGACAAAACCTGTACCAAGGAAGACGCGATCAAGGCAGATAGCGAAATCGATTCTCTGAAGGACTGGGATGCTGTTTATCGCTCATACCGCAGGTTTTCTCAGTGTGATGACGGGTCGGTCGCGGAAGGCTATAGCAATGCGGTGGGCCAACTACTTGCAAATCACTGGAGCGAGTTTAGACGCCTGCAAGTCTTGACAAGACGCGACAAGGGATTTGAGCGATTTGTGTTGAGGCATACCGACTCGACTCTTAACGATGACATTCGGCAAGAAATATTACGAAACGCGCAGTCGCGGTGCCCGGAGGGAGCACGCCGACTGTGCAGTTTGATCACACACGAAGCAAGCTCCCGCGAATGAGCGCATGAGGCCACTTGAGAAATGGGTGAGTGACGCCGGGTGGCGGAGTCAATGAGTGTGATTTACCCTGACCGTAGCTCCGGTGTCCTTACCAAAAACTCCATTTATGCACGTGTAGCGGTGTCGCGGCTTCTCCCATCACGCGAGAGCATTGAGATTCAGTACGATCCCGTTCGTCGAGCGCGTTCAATGACACAGGTAGGGCAAACAAACGAGAGGTTCGTGCGAAGAATTCTGGGCTGTTCAGGCAGCGATTCGTTCGTAGCGATGGTGCAAGCCGCCGACTTGCGGGATTTCAACGATCCTTCCCTTCCCGACTTGTTGGACCGGCCGGCTGACAGGCGCGTCCTTTCCCAGCGATAGATGAGTCCTGGTTCGCTCGTAGTAGTCAAAGTACGACTTTAGGACTCGGCGGAGACCGGTTCCGTTCAGGACAATCACGTGATCCAAACACTCCCGACGAATCGAGCCAATCAATCGCTCGACGTATGCATTCTGCCAGGGCGATTGCGGCGCTGTGAGAACCTGTCCCTACTAAAAACTCCATTCGCACGCGTTGTGGTGACGTCGCAGTCTCTCCGAGGTCTCAGAATGATCTAGCTTCGCTGCAAACTCGCTCGCTGGCTAGTCGTAGGGACACAGGCATGGCAACTGACTTAAGCGCTCGCGCGTAGAATTCTGCTGCTGTCCACGAGGCGACTCGCTCGTAGCGAGGGTGCACCTGTAGTTCACCAAATGCCAGCAGACGGCGGAACCGCATGAGGGCAAAATCGTAACTGCCAGAGCCTCAAACTTCTTCGCGCTTCAATAGATTTCAACGAGCGAGCCACAACGCTTTCAACAGCAATCACTTAGAAACTCCAAAGTTCAATAGGTTTCAATAAGGCTTGGAATCTGGTTCGGGACCAGGAGGCCGGTGGTTCAAATCCACTCGCCCCGACCACTCTTTCGTTTTCAATTCAATGAGATAGCCTCGACCGCCTGGTGTTGCATTCTCATCGCTGTAGGCGGAACTGTAGACGGTCGAAACCTCACAGACAAACGACAAGCAACGACAATAGGCCTTCCTCAGGAGACGGTGCGAGGCAGGCCGAGACAGCAAATGGAAGTCTGGTTCCAATTTGAATTGCAACCGCGGCGGAGAGGCCAATAAACGCGACGAGGAATCAGAAGAAATTTGCACCCGCGGTCCTCCGCAGTGCGTCAAGAGAGCTTTTACCCTGTTGACAAGGACCTATCATGGAAGTCTGCTTACATCGTCACCTTGCCTTACGAACACGTCCTGTTTATACTCGTCCGCACAGAGATGATACTGTTGCGCATTTTCAAGCAGCTGATGGTGTTTTCTGCCGTAATTCTCGTCGCTACCCAACCACTCGCCGCGTCGGCAGCCAGCTTCAAAACGATCCGAAATCCGGGAGGTGGCACCATCGTCTACGGCCCCCTTTCCGGCCAACTCTCGTACCAAGCGGCGCTCAGTGAAACGCTCAAGCAAGTTGAAGCCGACTACGGCGATAAGCCTGAGATGGGCAATCTCCTCCAAAGCCGTACCGGGAGCTTCTGGGAGGGATTCTTCAGCCTCACCAACAAAGACCACGGGGGCGCGAAGATGACGGGCCTTGTCATTGTCTACGCGCCTCCGACCGGCACGGCGGGCGGCGCCACTTTGATTGACACCGCCGACAATTTCCCGAAATCCCTGAAATCCATGTTCCAACTCCTGGTGCAGCAAGTGACCAGCGGCGCAAAGGGCACAACGGCTTCGGGGTCATCGGGCGCGTCTGCTGCTTCGACTCCAGCTGTTGTCTCCAACGTGAAATCTGCTCCCGCGGCACAACTTACGGCCGTCAATTTCCCGGACGGGTCCGCAAGGATAGGTCTGCCGCAAGGATGGGTCGTGGCCCACGCGCAACAGGGCGACGTCGCCGCCAAAGGCCCCAGCGGTGAAATGCTGCGTTTCGGACTCCGGATTCCGGCCGTCAACGCATCGGGCGGCCGGGGCGGAAATCTGATGGCGATTCCTTATAACTCGGACCCGGCAACGGTATTCACGCAACTGTTCACGCAAGCCGCGCAAAGACAACGGATACAGCCGCCGACGATCAACATCACGAACACGCAGAATCTTGGTCCGCAAAACTTCTTCATCTATGCGGACATCGACAAGCACGACGGCCAAGGCCAGCAGTCCGTGATCGCGCATGTAGTGAAATCGCCCATGATGATGAACGAGTTCCAGGTCACGATTTCAGACATCGCTGGTCCAGTCCAAGTGATGACGCAGGAATCCGCGACCATCGCCGAAATCTTTTCCAGCTACAGCCTGAATAACCAGCAAATGCTCGCCATCACCAACTCCCAGATTCAACAGGGACTGATGCAGGAAAAAGCGACGATCGGGATGGTGCAGCAGTCGATGGAATCGTCGGACCGGATGGCGCAAGGCATGTCCGACTATCTGCGCGGCGAGAGCGTGTTCGTCGATAACGATACCGGCACTCGCTACCGCGGCCCGGACGACTTGGCCACCGCTCTCTCGAACGCCAATCCGAATCGTTTCCAAACAGTTCCGCTGAGCCAGTACATCCCCGGCGTCGATTTTTAGGAGCTGCAATTCCAGGTTTGTGCTCAGCGAAGAGTTCCAGAGCCTCCGCTCCGCTCTTGGCTGACAGCACGGCGTAGCGCTCATCATCGAGCGCATACTGCACAAGCTTCCGGGCAACCGGCGAATCGTCGATCACGAGCACCGCCGTGAGCTGCTTCTCTGCGGCTGCGGAGGACGCGGGGTTCACGGTCGGCGTCGCTCGCGTCCCTTCGTTGCCGGCCTTCTGGCCTGACATGATGTGAATGGCGTCCATGAGGGCGCACGGAGCGCAATCTTTACTTCGGCGAAATCGAGAAAACCTTTAACGCGTGAGGGGGCCTGTCATTTAGACAAATCCCGAACGCGAGCCTAACCATGCAAACGGCTGCTGATTGTCTATCTGTCAGTCGACTCCTTCGAGCGCTTTGGCGCACGGTCGCGCCAAACAGGGCGCTCTCGGTTCGCCACTTGCTTTTCCGAGATGCGGGTGCTTCAATGCCCGCAAGTGACCGCCGAAAAGAAGATGGTTGGACCCTATAGCGATCCTATAGCTTGACACCGGGAGACATGGAACATGCTAACGGGACGATCTTCGCAAGGAACGACAGCCCGTGCGGTGCCATCAGTTGACCCGCGCCTATCAGGCGAAAAAGATGTCCATACTCTCCTTGATTCCTTCGATGTAGGCGTGATCCTCCATGGTCCGCGGGCCGAGATTCGCTTCGCCAACAAGGCCGCACTCGATATGTCCGGCATGACCCAAGAGCAGCTGTCCGGTCGTATGACAGAGGATCTGGGTTTCAGTGTGCTTCGAGAGGACGGATCTGAGTGTCCGTTCTCGATGCGCCCCGTACCGCGAGCGATTGACTTGCGACAGCCTGTTTTCAAGCAAGTGCTCGGCTGGCGGCGCACTGGCGGGAACTCCGTCCGCTGGACTCAGGTCACTGCCGTGCCTCAGTTTGCAACCGATGGAACTGTCACGGGTGCGATCAGCACCCTGACGGACATCACCGAACGCAAGCAGGCAGAGTTGACGCTCGCGGACCGGACGACTTTCCTCAACTCCCTCATCGAGAGGACGCCTCTGGCTGTAGTGGCAATCCGCGCCGATCATACCGTGCAAATGTGCAACCCGGCATTCGAAGAACTGTTCCGATATCGTCAGGAAGAGATCCTTGGGCGGCCCTTATACGAACTGCTCGCGGTTCCTGAGCTTCGCTCCGAAGTGGGTTCCAGCCGAGAAAGACTTTGCCAAGGGAAATCCACACACATCGTGACGCGCCGGGGCCGCAGCGACGGAACCCTCGTTGACGTAGAGGGCTTTTCCGTACCGCTTTTCGCGGAGGGAAGAGTAACTGGTGCGGTTTTGCTTTATCAGGACATCACCGAGCGAAAGAACATGGAAGCTGCACTGCAAAAGGCCGCTGAACTAAACCGCCAGATTCTACTGAGTGCTCAGGAAGGAATTGCCGTCCATGATCGCGAACTCCGGTACGCGCTTTGGAATCCTTACATGGAGCGAATGAGCCGCTTGAAGGCATCCGAGGTAATCGGGAAGCATCCGCTCGAGGTGGTCCCTTGCATGATGAAGGAGGGGATGTACGCCGATCTGGAAAAAGCACTCGCCGGAGAGATCATATCTTCCCACGACACGCCTTACACGGTTCCGCGGACGAATGAGCGAGGGTGGGCGCACTATAATCTTGCCCCGCTCCGGGATGACCAGGGCAACATCATCGGCGTTGTTGCGGCCGTGCGTGATATCACGGAACGGAAACACGAAGAAGAGCAACTGCGCAAAAGTGAAGCGCAGTTGTCGCAAGCCGAACAGTTGACCAATTCTGGCAGTTGGGACCTCGATCTCAAGACCGGGAAGTGGACGCTCTCCGACAACTTGCGTCGGATTCACGGTCTCTCCTTCTCGCAGGGGAAATGGGACCTTGAGGAGTACTGGGCGAGAGTTCATCCGGAAGACCGCAGACGCGCCCGCGCAGATGTTGAACGTGCGATCGCCGAATGCAAATCGTTCGAGCACACGGTGCGATTTAGAACGCCAGACGGCACCTACCGCGTTCTCTCTGCGAGGGCCATTCAGATTCCAGGACCGAACGGACGGACTGAACGGTCGATTGGAGTTGCGCAGGACATCACGGATCAAACGCGGAAAGAAGAGGAGTTGCGCCAACTCTCAGGGCGTCTGCTTCAGTTGCAGGATGAGGAGCGAAGGCGCATTGCGCGCGATCTTCATGACAGTTTTTCCCAGAGTCTGGTGGCCATCAATTTGGGCCTGACGCAACTTGGCAGCTTGGCTGATGTCCGGAGCAAGCGGAGAAAGCAGGTACTGACAGACGTACGAAGAATAGTTAGGGGCTTGTCTAGGGAGATTCGTTCTCTTTCCTATCTCTTGCATCCACCCTTGCTCGATGAGCTTGGGTTGGCTGCCGCGGTCGAGGAGTACGTCAAGGGTTTCGGTCAGCGCAGCGGCATAGATCTCGAATTAGAAATGAAAGCGGATTTCGGCCGGTTGCCGGTAGAATACGAGACAGCGCTTTTTCGAATCGTCCAAGAGTCTCTCGCTAATGTTCAACGACATTCGGGAAGTTCCACAGCCAGAATGAGGCTTACGAAGGAAGAGCGCGAGATTGTCCTGGAAATAACAGACAGCGGTCGCGGAATGCGGGCCGAGGATCTTCACGGACGGCCAGTCGGCCCACGCACACTTGGAGTCGGGATTCTGGGTATGAGCGAACGAATGAGACAACTCGGTGGCCGGTTGGAAATCAGTTCCAGTGTTCGGGGAACTACAGTGAGGGCGACGCTGCCGTTACCCACCGATATCGACAGTGCAGACGAAAATCGTCGGGACAGATGATTATAGTGTTGGGCATCCTCGCAAACTTGACTCGCAACAGCTTGTAACTCTCAAAGCGCGGCGTCCACGCGCCCAGCCCCTTTCGCCTGCACGCACCCGACAACAACATCGGCGCATTCTTGCAAGTCTATGTGGGTTGCTCTCTGGCGTTGCGGTCCAACTCCTGGTTAGTCGGATCACGGAACTTGTCCGGTAACCCCTGCCGGCTCAGACGGTCGACGCAACACTTGCTTGAAGTCTACTCGCAGGAGTTTGGAATCCTAAGGTCTTTCTTGGGCGTTGATTCAAGCGCAGCGAGACCTGGTCGAGC
>Ga0187784_10000146_pt1 | contig 45188 bp, 45 predicted proteins | sample 1015_SJ02_MP15_2_FD_132964 | JGI IMG/M metagenome (GOLD analysis project Ga0187784, IMG submission 132964) | Tropical peat soil microbial communities from peatlands in Department of Meta, Colombia - 1015_SJ02_MP15_20_MG | ecosystem: Environmental > Terrestrial > Soil > Wetlands > Peat | place...
CAGAATCGAATATAATTCGGTGCTTGACGCGCTGTCTCCTTCGACTCCTTCATAATTTTGTTCAAAAACTAATCTCGCAGAAAGACTCAAAGGCTTATCTCTAGTGTACTTGTCGTTTAAGTAACCGCTGAGAATCAGGACGCCTTTTGTGTGTATCGGCCCACCCATCTTCGCTTCTCTTTCGATGTCGATTACTCCTTCCCTTCCTAAGCCTATACTTGCAGTTACCCGCGAAGGGTTCCCGAAGGCAAAGTCGCCTAGCCCCATAACGGATAACCCGTTAACTTGCCCAACCTTTTCTTGAACGGTGTCTATCAGGAAGAACCCGCGTTTTATCATTTCTTGGATTTTCTCCTGGATGAGTTTTGAACGGTAAACTTTTTCTTCGATTGCTTTCTTGATGTGGTCTCCAGTTACGAATCCGGAATCATCTTGTGTGGCGTAAAAGTTCGCTTCCCGAATTATGTCAGCGACGTACGCAAACTGCGTCGACAATTTGTATTGGTCGTCCGCGACCCTTGAGCTGTACTCGATGATTTTAGCGACGCCTGTTCCGTCAAGGTGTTTGAGGTTTTCCCTTTCACAAAGCGTACATATCCAAGCGGCGTATTGCTTTTCTTTATCTTCAGTTCTATCCATTACGGTGTCGAATTCCGCTTTAATCTTGAAAAGCTCTCTAAAGTCAGGATCTAACTCAAACATCATTTGATAAAGGTAGGGGTTTCCGATCAGGATAACTTTGGCAGTTAGAGGAATCGGCTGAGGCTTGAGCGTTTTTACGCTGAGAAACCCGTAGCGTTCTTCAGGTTCAGCGATAGTCATGTTTCCGTCTCTGAGGTCTCTTTTCAAGCCGTCATAAGAGAACGGGTTCTGCAGCAGTTCTTCAACAGGGATTATTAAGTATCCCCCATTAGCCTTGTGAATTGATCCCCCTCGAATCATGCTGAAGTCGGTTGTTAAAGCGCCGAACTGCGCTTCTTTTTCTGTTCTTCCTAGAAGGTTGGGGTATGTTGGGTTCGTTTCCATGATCACAGGAGCACCTTTTGTTTGAGAGTTGTCGATGACAACGTTTACTTCGTATCTCTTGTAGGGGTCCTCTCTCATCCAAGGCATCGCAAAGGGAAGTTGTTCCTGCCGTTCGCCGCCCCTTCTGATAAACTGTTGCAGGTTATCCAGCATGTCATTCTCGACAGCTTTAAGATAAGCTGTCACTTCGGGGAAACTCCGATATTTTTCATCCAAGCTTTCCAGCAGGTTACCAATGGCGTAGAGTGCGACTTCCTTGTTAAGCTTGTTTAAGGCATCGTGGATTTGTCTTTCCATATCTATTAGTTGGCGTATTGCGCTCCTAAATTCCGTCTCTAACTTTTCCCGTTTCTCTTGCAGTCTGTCCCGCGTTTTTTGAGGCAACGCTAATACTTCTTCTTCACTAAGAGGTTTGCCGTCCAACACTGGGATAAGCAGCAGGCCAATGGGCGTGGTTTGAATGACAAATCCTTCCCGTTGAGCCTCCACGCTTAACTCATCAATCAACAGTTTCCTCTTATTTTCCAACTCTCGGATAGTGGCTTCTCTTCTTGCCGCGTAATCTTCACTTTCAAAAGCCTTAGGAAGGGCAGCCTTGACATTCTCAATAAAGTTTTTCATGTCAGCTCGAAATTCCATTCCTTTTCCAGGCGGCAATTGGACGGCTTTCGGTTCATACGGATTGCCGAAATTGTTAACGTAACACCAATCGGGCGGGATAGGCTGGATTTTAGCTTGCGCCTCGACGAAATTTCTTACCGTGCTTTTTCTGCCCGTTCCAGGCCAGCCTGCAACGTACATGTTAAAACCGTTGTTTTTTATACCCAAGCCGAATTTTAAGGCTCGAACGGCCCTTTCTTGACCGATTATCTCGTTTAAAGGAGTGAGATCCTTGGTCGATTCACAATTTATGAGGTTAGGGTCGCATTCGTTTCGGAGTTTTTCCAAAGGCAACTTGTTTACCATGTTAAAATCGCTTCTTTAAAGCAAAACTAGCTGTAATTTAAATTTGGTCTGGTTGGTAATTAAGTTTCTGTTGGCCGAATTTACCCAGATAACAGGTCAAGGGTCAGTTTTATTGAGTTGAATAAAACGTTTGATTAGTTCGGGGTTTCTTACTTCAGGGTGAAAAAGAAGTCCGTATATCGGCTTTTTCTTGAGCTTAATAATTTGTGCGCATTTGTTCGATTCTGCCCAAACCTCAAATTCGGCGGAGGGCTCAACGCATAGGCTGTGAAGTGAGTAAGCTCTCAAGCTTCCAGAAAAAAGGGGGTTTTCTTTTACTGCGTTCACCTGCGTCATCCCTATTTCCAGGCAATTCGTTAAATGTGCCCCATAAACCATCCCAATCGTTTCCATGCCCGCGCAGATGCCAAACACGGGTTTGTCTGTTTCCTTGAGCCACTTGAACTTTTCCAGCTGACTCAAAGTCGCGGTGTCTTTGAGGGCTGTTCCCGAAAGAATAACGACGTCGAATTGAGTTAGTTCTTTTTTGGTAACTTCAAGGTAATGTTTCACCGCATACTTGTCTAGCGACTTGGCAATCGAGGCTATCGACAATACAAACTCGTAGTAACCCAGCGAACTCTTCTTCCAGTTCATGTCAACGATTAAAATCATTTTTCAACCAGCCGTGCCTTGGTAATCTTGAACACTCCAGAGTTTCCTCTCGCTTCAGTGACGTAATCGAGAACTTCGATTTTCTTTCTGAACAGTGGTGCATCTAAAACCGTGGTTTCAATTTCTCCGCCTTCACCGGAGGGGCTTATGCCATAATTCTTCTGAAGATCCAACAGTTTACCTATCAGGGCGGCGTCGATTTGTTTCCCAAGCCATTCCTCATCAAGGGGGTAAGCGAAAACCCCTGAAATAACCACTTTAAAGCGCCTTTCAAGAAGCTCCTCCAAGAGCGCTTTTTGGTCACGTTTCCAAAGCGGGTTAAAACACCAGAGATCAAGCTTGTTGCATATACGCTGAACCCGTTCTGTCTGGTAGACTGACTCCACCGCGCCTGTTACGACGCCCTGTATCTGGAATTTCCGTGCTGCGGCTGCGATTGCTTCTTTAAGGTCTAAAAGTTCTTTCTCCTTTTCGCCCATCGTACTCTTGGCGATTTGTGGCAAATCTAAAGCTTCTGCTTGAATATGAGTAACGTCGATGTTTGGCGTGTGGAACATGTAGCTTTCCTTGTTCTTAGAAACCAGCGTGATGAGGCACACTACTTCTTCTTTATTTTTGGCGTAGTGAAGAGCAAGGGTTGAATCTTTACCGCCTGAAAACAGAACGCCTAGCCGCATGAATACTTTAAAAAAGAAAACTGGTTAATATGCCTGTTTGAAACGTTTTTTCTTAGACTCTCACGTTGCGGACGTTGGGGATTGCTTTGAGCTTCTCGATTATTTCCGGGCTTACTTTTTTGTGCAGCACATAAACTGATATGGCGTAGCCTCTGTTTTCAATTTGCCTCGAGTAGTTTGCTCTTATGTTTATGTCGTTGTCAGCTAGGACCTTGTCAATGTTGGCGAATACGCCAGGAACATCTCGATGATGGATAAACAGCGTGTAGACTGGTTTTTCTTCCAACTCGATGCTTTCGCCTACGTTTACTGCGTTCAAAAAGTCGCCGCCTAGAAGGTAGCCTGAAACCACTCGGGCTATTTCGGTCGATGTTTCCTTTTGAGCCTCCAGTGTTGACGCGCCGAGGTGACTGCTTAAAACCACGTTCTCTAGCTCCTTCAGTTTGCTTCTGAATTTGGCGCCTTCCATTTTGGGTTCGTCGACGTAAACGTCTAGCGCGGCACCAGCGATTTTTCCCTCTTCTAGTGCTTTGCACAGCGCTTCTTCGTCTACGTTGTTTCCTCTTGAAGTGTTAATCAGGTAAGCGGTCGGCTTCATTAGACCGAGTTCCTTTTCGCCGATAACCGTTTCCTTCCCGCCTGGAGTATGGACGCTGACATAATCCGCTTTTGCGAGAACCTCCTCTTTTGTCATGAATTTAATGCCAGATTCCAAGCATGGTTTGATGTCGTAGCTGATTACTTCCATATCAAAACCTCGGCGTGCAATCTCCGCCAGTTTTTGCCCGATTCTTCCACAGCCTAAAATCCCCAAGGTTTTGTAGGAGATCTCGGTGCCTTTGAAGGCTTCTTTTTTCCACAAACCACTTCTCAGTGACCGGTGGGCTTGTGGAGTTTTTCTTGAGATGGCGAGCATTAAACTTATAGTTAACTCTGCCACCGCGTTAGTGCTTCCGTAGGGGGCACTCTTGACGACTATCCCGTTTTCTGAAGCAGCTGAAACGTCGATATTATCGTAGCCTACTCCTGCCCTTCCTATAATTTTGAGTTTGCCTTGGGCGCCTGCTTCAATAACTTCCTTCGTGACTTTGGTGGCGCTTCGCACAATCAAAGCGTCGAACTCGCCGACGTCGGTGATAAGCTTGTCAGTGTCTCTTTTCAGCGAATCTGCCTCTATGCCGGTTTCTCGGAAGATCCGCAAGCCTTCCCTTTCCAAACCATCATTTAACAATACTTTCATTCCAGGTCTCTCCTATGTGCTTGTCAAGTTGAAGATTTAAGCTGATTGGAAACAGACAATTTTAGATATTCTCGAAAAAGTCAATGATTTTTCACTCACTTTGAACTCTACGGCTTACCCTTCAAAGCAGCGACACGCTGTTTGGTCATTCTAGTGGTTGCTATATTAAACGTGGATACTTCATGGCAATAGGGACAGCGCAGCCGACGCGTGTTCCCACGGTAAATAGAAATGAAGCTGGCTCCTGGCACCCAATGATAGTTGAATTGTCTCTTGCATTTTGGGCAGGTTAACCTTGATACCGCGTGCGGTCCAAAGCGTGGAAGCAGCATAAAGATTGCCACGAACACTATTGCTGTTGCAATGACGTAGATTAATAGAAGATTCACCATGATTTTTCAGGTTTCAAAATGAGAATGATTAGCTTATTAATATTTAGGCTTACTTTTCGCTTTTATAATCAAACTTTGTGTGCGCGGCATTTGTTTTGGAAACGGACTGAAGATTATGGCTTTCTTATGCAGGTTAAAGCTTCTTCTATGTTTTGGAAGCCGTATTTGACTTGGCAGAATTCTTTCTTAAGCGAAAGCACGTCATGCTTTACCTGGGCAGGTTTACGTTTACCTTTTATAATGTCAAGCATGAGGTCGCACATATGTTTGACGTCGCCTTCTCTGAAGCCTCGTCTGGTTACGTCTTGGAAGCCGACTCTCAGCCCTGAAGGGTCATCTTTGCTGCTTTGGTCGTCGTAGGGCAAGAGGTTCTTGTTAACGATTATGTTTGCGTCTTCGAGGTTTTGAGCGATTTTTTTGCCGCCGCCGAAACTGCGAACATCCACGGCGATCTGGTGAGAACGAGTGAAGCCTTTCTTTTCAGCGAGAACTTGAACACCATTCTCGTACAAGTACTGCCCAGCCGCCTGAGCATTCTTCACCGTCTGTTTCGCGAGGTCTACGCCGAAAAGTTTCATCTCTAACGCCGCAACTCCGAGCGCGGGCAACCTGCCCAAGTGCGTGTTGGAGGCGCTAAGGGGGAAAATGGCAAACTGGATTTTTTTAACGGCTTTTTCCAGGGCAGCCGTAGTCGGGTTTCCCATTATAACGCCGCCTTGTGGACCTGGAAAAGTTTTATGCGTGGAGGAAGTGATAAAATCTGCGCCTTCCCGTAAGGGGTCTTGGAATTGACCGCCAGCTATTAGTCCCAAGACGTGTGATGCATCGTAGGCTACGTACGCACCCACTTCGTCGCAGACAGCCTTTAACTCTTTAACCGGATGCGGAAACAGGAACAGACTGCCGCCGAACGTTACAATTCCTGGTCTGGCGCTTCGTATGACACAGGCTGACTTGTCTGGGTCAATGTTGAATTCATGCACGTCGTAAACGTGATTTACGTTCTCTAACCCCAATATGCTGCCTGCGAGACCCGTGTAGTCGTGAGAGATGTGGGCGCCGCAGCTTAATGGCGTGACGACCATTTTGTTGTTTTTTGACGCTAATGATAAGCCTTTGAAGGTGGCCAAGTTAGCGTGGGTGCCTGAAACCAAACGTACATCCGCCCAGTCAGCTTTGAAGAGGTTTTTCATTAAATCTGTCGCGTGATTCTCGATTTGAGAAATGAACTTCTGTCCTTGATAATACCGCGTTTTCACGTGGCCCTGTCCGTCATTCTCTCCCTCAGCGTACCTGGCGGCTAAATCATGCGAGAAGCAGAGCATCTCGTTGACCGCCGGTGATTTCAGTCCCTCGCTAGCGATCATATTTATGCATTCTTTTTCGCGGTAATGTTCATGCTTTCGAGTTGCTTCAACTAAGCTTTGGAATAGGTCTGAGAAGTTCTCCATTTTTTGTTAGGCCTCACGCTTAAATCATCAACGCAATTGCGCTTTGCACTATTTAGCCATTACTGGAATCTTGAGACGCTTCAGGTTCAAATTTTTCACGTTTCAGTTGGCAACACGTTAAACGCTTAAGGCCGTTTTGAAAGCCAGTCGTGCGAGCGGGTTTTCAAAGCATGTAGAGCATTACGTACAGTATTTCTCCTGAAAGAAAAGCAAACCACCAAATACAAAACAATGGTGTAGTCAGTTTCTGATGAATCCGGTTTGGCTCTTTCATTCTAAATTGCCAGAACCCAGTAGCGAGAACACATATTTCTAGGGACATAACGACAACCGCTACTGGTACGTGCACCAACATGAAATACATGTTTAGAAGCGGAGTCATTTGAAGAGTCTCCCCGTTGACCGCTCCGCCAAAAGTCCTGTACATCATGTAGCCGATTGACACTGAAAGGTCCCACGTGACCGCGGCGACTCCTGTAACGGGGTGAAAGCGGTTTTTTCCTCTCCCGCTGAGGAACGCGTGGCAAAACAAGAAAGCCACCGGAATCAAAGCGGCAGCGACAAATGTGCTTGCAAAAGGGGCAACGGTCATATGGATTACCGATGTTTTAATCGGGTATTTTACTCTTACTAATCAAGACTGCGCATTCTTTGTTTCATTCGGGCTCAACGGCTGGGTTATCTTTGCAATGGCAACTCCGCCTGAGAGGACGCTACTGTTTAGGAAGGTGATCTCTTTTCCAGAGTCCAAGTGGATAACCGTTTGCAAAGCAGTTATATCCTTGACTATGCCCTGCTCGTTCATGTATGATGTAATTACACGGTCGCCCACATAATAGGGCAGTCTGCTTCCTTTAATCGGCTGGTATTGCCCAATAGCGGTTACGATTATACCGCCTGAAGCAATTGCACTGTTTGGAACAGTAACTTGACCCAGATCTGTTTCTATTCTCATAACGAGCGCGGTCATTTCTGTGACTTTTCCAGGAATATTGTTGAATATCACGTTGTCGCCTTCTTTTAACTCAAAGGTGGTAAAAACTAGGAAACCTGACAATAGGCTACCGACAAACGTGGATATTATCAGCCCCGATGTGACAGAGATTATTCCTGCGCTTGCTAAAAGGTCGGTTGCCGGAACTTTCAAGATATAAAGAACCACGAAGGCAATCACTAGTACACTTATCATCAGCATGGTATAATATAACAACCTGGAAGCTTGGACCCCCACTTCTTGGGTCATAAACGGTTTAAATCGACGTATAATTAGCACTACAGCCAGCCAAGCAGCCACACTGATGATTATTTCGACGGACTGCCGAATTAGATTAGATAGGCTTATGGGTTGGGCGATGAACTGATGGAAAATGTAGACGACGAGTACTGTTAAGACTAATATTACCGCTAAGTAAGTGACGAATCTTTTGACTGAGGAAATACTGTGGGCCATGACTATTCTTCCTAGCCATAATTTGCAGGGGATGTTTCTATAGTTTTCCCAAGTAGGTCCGTGTCAAGTTCTGTTAGTATAATAGTCCTACTATTTTCTTGATGATGCCTATAGCTGAAAAAACACGCGCCGAGTTCCCCTCCTTTTCTATGACGAAAATGAGGTCTCACTGCTTTTCCATCATGAGTTGGGAAGCCTGCTCAAAGGATAGTTTGTTCATTAATCAATTTGCCGTCGAATATCAACATATCCGATGCCCTGCTCCGAAACCTAAAACCACAACATTCTCCTTTAAAACCACCCTTCTGAAATTGAGGTCAAAAAAACGAGAAAGGGGAAGGCACCATTTTTTGTTTTCCTATCAGAAGGCAGACTCGCAGGGTTTCTTTTATCTCAGTTTTCAGATTTAGTTTCTTGGGCTATGAGAGCCATCATCTCATCCTTTAGTTCGTGAAGTCTCTGTTGGTTTTTAGCCTCCACGGTTAACCGAATCTTTGGGGAAGTATTAGACGCTCTAATCAGCGCCCATGAGGAATCCGAAAAATCTATTCTCACACCGTCTATCGTGACAACGTTATCGTATTTTTTCAATACTTCTTCCTTCAGCCTGTTCACAACGTCAAATTTCTCCACGTCAGTACTGTCTATCTCCAACCTCACAAAAAACTCGGGCGGAAGCTCATCAACAACCTCTGAAACTTTCCTTCCCAGCTTCGAAATTATCTCCATCATGTACGCACTGTTGATTATTGCGTCATCAAACCGGTAAAACTTGGGCACACACACGTGTCCAGATTTCTCCACACCCAAAACCGCGTTATGCGCTTTCGTCTGCTGAACCAGAAAAGTATGGCCCACGGGAATACGAAAAACTTGCTGGCCGAATTTCTCAGCTTCCTCGTCGATAAGGCTTGAGCATTCAATGTTTGCAACAACGGGTCCCCTCTGGGTCTTCATAATGTCCCTGATCAAGAATACGGCGCTTTGCTCAGTCTCCAAAACCCTGCCTTTTTCATCTGTAAAAACCGCTCGGTCTCCGTCAGCGTCAAAAGCTACCCCCAAATCCGCTTTCTCCTCAACTACGCTCTTGCTCAAGGCACCAAGCGAATCAGGTGTAGGTTCCGGGTTACGATTCTGAAAAGTCGAGTCAGGCCAATCAAACAAGTACTTAGCCTCGACGTTCAGCCGCTTCAAGATTTTCGGGACGAGCAGGCAGGCTGCTCCGTTTCCGAAGTCCACAACCACTTTCACCCCTTCAGGCTTCACTCTTTCAGCGATAAAATCGATGTATTTATCCTCCATGCCCTCGACGTTTTCAACCTTGCCATCGCCCTTTTTGAAAGATCCCGAAAGCATCGTCTGCTCCAACCTATTATTCTCATCTTCAAAAAACCCGACACCGTCTTCGTGAAAAAGTTTTAACCCATTCCAGTTCGCCGGCAAATGCGACGCAGTAATGTAAGCGGCCACGTTGTTTTCCAGCTGCCAGTTTGCGAAGACGCAAAGACTAGCTGGACCCGCGCCGACTAAATGAGCGTTCGACCCTGTACTCGTTACACCTGAAATGAAGACTTTTTCAAGTTCGTCACTATGCTCTCTGAAATCTCTTCCCACAGTAAAGTCGCCGCCGCTGTTGGTTCCAGCCGCCATTCCGATTTTTTCCATTATTTCCGGCGTCAAATCTTTGCCGTATATTCCTCGAATATCATAAGCCCTAAAGATACTCATTCTTAAACACTCCGCTTGAAATACTTCTGCACCAGGTGGTAAAAATGTTCTTCCCTGATGAGACAGCAACTTCAAATGGTTAAGCCGCAACTAATTATTTGGTGAAAGAGCAAATTGATCTGCAAGCTTTTCGTTTTTAGACACGCGGAGACAACAGACAACAGCAAAGACATTTTCTCTGGCTGGCGCAACCCAGACCTTACCCTGAGAGGGCTGTGTCAGGCTCAAGAAGTTGCACGGCAGCTAGAAAAGGAAAAGATCGATTGGACATTCACCTCACACCTCACAAGGGCAAGAAAGACACTGGAAATAGTCATTAAGCCCCACGCGCCCGTTCCCACATTCATAGACGACCGCTTAATAGAACGATGCTACGGCACACTGCAAGGCAAAAGCAAGATAAAGCTTGCGGCTGAAAGTCCGGAATGGTTCGCCAAGATTCACCGCGGCTACGATTTCCCGCCACCAGAAGGAGAAAGCCTAAAAATGGTTGAAGACCGAACATTGCCCTTCGTCCAGCAACTCAAACATTGGCTTAAACAAAACCCAGGCAACGTAGCGATCTCTTGCCACGGCAATTCCATGCGCCCGATTAGACGCGTTTTCGAACATCTGAGCCTTAAGCAGATGCTTCAACTCGAAAACCCGCAGGATCGAGCAATGGATTACGCACTTCACATACACACGGTCAATATTGACGATGCTGAGAAGAAAACGTTTGCGGTCGATTGGCAAACCATAATTGTGCCCGCAACCGTGAAGTTGGCAACGGATCCCCGGAATCCATTAAAGAAATACTATTAATCCCGACTAAGGCGCGACTTCTCTGTTCCCGGATCAAAATGCTTATTTAAATAAGGCTTAGTACAGAAATGCTGAACAGTCGTGCCAGCTTTCTTCATTATCTGAAATAAAGAGAAGGCTAAGTAATTTGACACGCTTCCTTTTTCTTTAGGCAGTTTCGAAGTTTCTGCTATCGCTAACAAGACACTCTTATGGAAACTTAGGATGCGGAGCGGTTAGTAACTTGGTTCCCTCTTCTTCTGCCCAGGCTTTTAGCGTTTTTGTACGAATATTTCCCATGCTGCCTAAACACAGAAGAATGGCGACCATGTCCTCATCTTTTACCCCGTCCACCACGATGACAAAATCGTACTCGCCCATGGTGAAATAGAGCTGCATTTTTCCTCCGGCTTTTTTGATCATGTCATGAGTTGTCTTGATTCTTTCTGGAGCATCTTGGATTGCGCGTATTCCTTGATCAGTCCAGTTTCCAAGCACAATAAAACTCGACACAAACTCACCTGCAAAGAACTTGGAACAGCCAGGAATAAAAAGCTTTCACAGACGTTTAGCGCTTAGTGGAAAACTAATTATTTGTGACTGCAGTTTTCTCACATTAGGAGTCTGACTTTCTTGTCCGTGAAAGATCCTGTTTGCGGAGCGCGTTTAGACCCTGAAAAAGCTCCGTTTAAAACACAATTTCTGGGTAATCAGTATTATTTTGACAGCGAGTACTGCCTGAACACTTTCGTTGAAGGCGCAAAAGTCGCGTATTTCTCGATGGAAATAGCAGTAAACAGTGACATGCCTACCTACAGCGGAGGACTGGGTGTCCTTGCTGGAGACGTAGTGAGATCGAGCGCAGACTTGAGAATACCTTTAGTTGCAATCACCTTAGTCAGCGAAAAAGGCTACTTGAAACAGAAAATAACGTCTGACGGTTCTCAACTCGAATACCCAGAAGAATGGGACCCGTCTAAATACATGAAACTTTTACCTCAGACTGCTTCAGTCAAAATCTCGGGAAAAGAAGTAAAAATCGCTGCGTGGATTTATGAACAGGAGAGTTTAACCGGCGGCACAATCCCCGTTATGTTCCTGACGACCGATGTCGAGGGCAATAGTCAAGAGGACAAGCAAATCACAGACTATCTTTACGGCGGCGACGACCTGTACAGGCTAAAGCAAGAGATAGTTTTGGGGATAGGAGGAGTGCGAATTCTTGAGGTATTGGGAATTAACGTTAAAAAATACCACATGAATGAGGGACACTCTAGCTTACTGACTCTTGAACTCCTGAAAAACAGCGGATTGAACACTAACAGAGTGAGAGACATATGCGTTTTCACAACTCACACACCTGTTGCGTCGGCACTCGACAAGTTTTCTTACGATCTTGTGTCTGAAACGCTGGAGCCCGAAGTGCCGCAAGAAGTTCTCCAGAAGTACGGCGGAGAGGACGAGCTGAACATGACCCTTTTGGCCCTTAACCTGAGTAAGTACACTAACGGCGTCACAGAGGCGCACATGGAGTACTCAAGGAAGCTTTTTCCAGGATATCAGATACAAGAAATTACCAACGGCGTCCACTCCTACACTTGGACATGCCCCTGCCTTAGAAGATTATTCGACAAGTATATTCCTAGATGGGCTAACGAGCCTGAACTTCTCGTGAGAGTTAACATTATACCCGAAGAGGAGTTATGGGAGGCTCACATGGACGCTAAAAAAGGTTTACTTGACTTTGTCAACGCCAGTTCAGGATTTCAAATGAACGCCGACGTTTTGACGATAGGTTTCGCTAGGAGAGCAACTGCGTACAAACGGGCCACGATGATCTTCACCGACCTTGGAAAACTCAAGGAAGTCAATAATTCGGGCAAGATTCAATTAATTTTCGCAGGCAAGGCTCATCCGAAGGATGAAATGGGAAAAGAACTAATCAAAGAGATTTACGAGTTTAAAGACCGCTTGCAAGGTGAGTTAGACGTTGTTTATCTTGAAAATTACAACATGGAGATGGCTGGAAAACTGACTTCAGGCGTTGACCTTTGGCTCAACACGCCTCTGCCGCCCTACGAGGCTTCTGGAACGAGTGGAATGAAGGCAGCTCACAACGGAGTAATCAACTTTAGCGTATTGGATGGGTGGTGGGTAGAGGGGTGTGTAGAGGGGCTCACAGGATGGGCGATTGGCCCGTTCCCTGATCAGGTACTTGATGAGCAGCAACGCAGGAAAAAAGAGATAAATGATCTCTACAACAAACTGGAATACGTAATCATCCCAATGTATTACGAGCGCAACGATGCTTGGGTAACAACAATGAAAAATTCTATAGGCAAAGTTGCTTACTACTTCAACACTCATCGGATGATGCGAAGTTACGCGACAGATGCGTACCTGTAACTAAACAAGAATTGAACTAAACACCAGGAGTTGCATTTACATAATTTCGGCTCATAGTTGTCCTTGCTCAGAAAAAGATTGCGGTTGCGATGGTAGCGGTCAAGAATGCATAAGTTATCATAGTCCAAAGTGTAAACAGCCATTTTGAGCGAGGTAAGAAAAGTTGCCCAAGTACTCAGAGAAAGAAGCATCTAAAAAAAGAGAAAATGTGCAAAAACATTTCTGGAACATCGTCGGCTCCGTTGAACACGTTTCATTGCCAAAATTGGAAGACGCGATCAAGAAAGAATTCGACGCGGATGATGATAGGCTCATTCAAGCGCAAGTTGAACTGATGCAGACAGAGGGAAGGATAAGAGTTCAGAGCAAAGTCAAAGTGTGGATTAAACAGCCAAAGGCTGATTCGACTTAAAATGGTCTGAAAACTGAAAGAAATTTAATAGAAGTTGCGTGCTTCTTTTCTTTTCTCGGCTTCCTCGTAGAAGCGTAGAACTTCGTCGATTATTTCCACGTTTGAGAGCAGCATACGCCTACAGCAGTACCGTTTTATGCCGAGGCTATCTAGGATGTCGCTTGCGTTCTCGCCAGTCTTGATGCGCCGGGTAAACTCATCCCACTGATCTCCAACCAGCTTGCCGCATGTGAAGCATCTTACCGGAATAATCATTTTTTTCACCTTACCTGTAACTTTTCTGTGCTTTCGCTCGCGCGCCAGAGCCACCGAACTTCTTGGCTTCTTTAGCTCGACTGTCACCGACAATCATTGTTCGGTCATATTCGCTAAAGACTGTTTTCAAGTGAGTACTTTTTGTCCACTTCAAAAGTGCGTTTGCAACTGCCATGCGGGCTGCTTCTGCCTGTCCCATGTAGCCTCCGCCGCTTGTCTGGACGTCCATGTCTAGTTGCTGCCAAACTTCTGTCCCTGCTTGCAGCAACGGCTCCATGATTTTTGCTCTTGCAATGTCCGGTTCGTAAATTTCGACGGGCGTCTTATTTATCCGCACTCTTCCAACTCCCTGCTTGACAACGGCGCGTGCGACCGCGGTTTTTCTTTTTCCACTGACAACTAAAACTTTCTTTACCGGCATGTTTATTCACCCTGACTCCAGCCTATTTCTCTCGCCATTTCCGCAAGAGTGAAATGCGGCCCTTTCAGGCCAGCGGACGAGGCCTCTGCGAACGTGATCATTTGTCGACCCTTAAACTCTTTAGGAATTCCCATGAAGACCTTGAGCCGTTTATAAGCGCTTTTTCCTTTAGGCTGCTTGAATGGAAGCATTCCTCTTACAGTTCTTCGCAGAAACCTGTCGGGTCTTCGGTAATGGAATGGTCCCCGTTCAGGTGCGCCCACTTCAAGGAATTCCTTGGCTTCTGCAATTTTGCTCTTCTTTCTGCCTGAGAATACGGCTTTTTCAGCGTTAAGAATGATTACTTGTTCCCCGTCTAGTAATCGTTTGGCGACTTTACTGCACATTCTGCCAACTATCAATCCTTCAGCGTTAACCATTGTGATAGGCTGCTTTGTGGTTTGCATGTTTCTTCACTGAATTATTTTGATGTTTGAGCCCTTTGGATTCTTCGTTAAGAGCTCAGGAATTGAAATGTACTTGGCCTTTGCGGCAACAAGTTTTGCTTTCGCTTTCTCCGAAGCACCAAACGATGCCACCGTAACGGCGTGGTCTATGCTGCCTGACCCCAAGATTTTGCCAGGAACAACTACGGTGTCGGCCCGCTTTGTGTTCCGGTTTATTTTGCTCAGGTTGACGGCGACGCGTTGACTCCTAGACTTAGAAAGATACTCAGCTATGTCTAGCCAGATGCCTGCTTGTTTCTCTCTGCTTTCCTTCTTCAGCAAAGAGATAAGCTGAATTAGTTCAGGATTCGTCGTTTTTGACTCTTTCATGGCGGTTCAGCCTTTAACAATTGTTCAAATTCGTTCAGTTGCTTGCCTAAAGTCTTGGTGGCTTCTTGCAGGATGCGTTCTGGAAGAAGTACACCTGTAGATTCGATGTTCATTATGAAAGCGTTCTTTTCCCATTCAACCTTAAGCGGTGAAGGCTTTTGTGGGCAAGCTTCGACACAATCCATGCATAGGTTGCATGCCAAGAGGTCTCGGACGTCGACCGTTTCATCCTTAATCGTTAGCACCCTTTTGGGGCAGATATCCACGCATTTTGAGCATTCTTCACATTTTTCTGCTGGAAGGGTTATCTTTGGATAATACTTGTAGGCGCACATTGAAACCGGCTGCCATTTCGCATGGTTTTTGCCTCTTCCCAGTCGAGCGTAGGCTTCCAGTTTCAGTTTTTGGTTTTTAGCGAGTTTGATTATCGGGATTTTGTCTGATACCGGGATGATTTCAGGGTTTTCTGACACGATTTCGCCCGAATAAACTGTTCTTGTTCCTTCCTTTGCTTCAGCGTCCAGCGTTAGAGTCACTCGACATTGTGCACAACCGAATTCGCTTTGGCATTGACATTCTTCAGGAAGGTTATAAGAGTCCAGATCAGTCTTGAGAGGAGTGAGACCTAACCTATGAGCGATTATTTCATCCTGTAATATTGAACTGTTTTCTATCATGACAACTTCATCGATTGCCATGGTTGGTACTTCAGCAAGTGCAATGCGGCGCAAAGCGTTAATTAACGGAACATCCGCGTCCCTGATGATTATGCGGAGGCTGTTATTGGTTTTTTCAAGGATTTCCATTTTCACTTGCCGAGACACTCCAATAAGGTCATTATAACAGGTGTGCGCTCAATAGAGATATAGGTGCATTATTTCAATTTTTCTGTCAATAAAGAAGGGAAATTGAGCTTAGACTCTTCTACCTCTTCTGCCGCCAGGCCTTCTTGTACCATCATGGGGAATTGGCGTAACTTCTTCAATCCGCTCGATACGGAACCCAAACCTAGCCAGTGCACGTATGGCTGCCTGCGCACCTGGTCCCGGAGTTCTCGGTCCTGAGCCTCCTGGCGCTCTCACTTTAATGTGAATGGCCGTTATCCCCTTGTCCCGAGCTACTTCTGCTGCGCCTGTTGCTGCGCGCATCGCTGCGTATGGCGATGATTCCATGCGGTCCGCTTTGACGAACATGCCGCCGCTGGTGCGGGCGATGGTTTCCGCGCCTGAAATGTCGGTAATGTGAATTAACGTGTTATTGTAGGAACTGAAGATGTGGACGATTGCCCATTTCTCGTTTCGTTTGCTGTTGGCGCTCAAAATCCGCCGCCTCCTCTTCCGCCTCTTCTTCCTCGGCTAGGCTGCCGAATTTCCGGCTGCTTAGCTACGACTGATAAGCCGACCCGCAACGGGTGAGCTTGGTTTGCAACGGCGCTTTCGGGTGAATAAATGACCTTGGGTTCGTCTAGCTTCGCGACCATGTATCCTGGAATTGTGATTCGGCGGTCATCCACAGTTATGTGCCCGTGCGTGATTAATTGGCGGGATTGGAAGATTGTTCTTGCTAAACCTTTGCGGAAAACGATTGTTTGAAGCCTGCGCTCCAATATGTCTTCTATGGTCAAGTCTAAAACGTTGTCCAAGACAGCAGTTTCCTGCAGGATTCCGCGCTTTTTAAGTTTGGTCAGAAGCTCATTTTCCATCTTTGCTCTTTCTTCAGGAGTTTTGCTAATCAGTGAACGAGCGATGCCTCTATTCTTGGACAAGATTGTCTTATTGCGCCAGAGTTCATGCTTGTTCCGCAAGCCATATTGACCTAAAAGTTTTAGTTCTTCTTGAAGGATTTCCTTACGCCAGCCAAATCGCGGGGTATCAAATTTCTTACGTTGCTTCTTCGGATCCCCCGTTTTTACTTGCCTCCTTCCCCAGATGCTGCTGCACCAGGTTTCTGGATGATGGCTTTCTTCTTGACACCTAAAGCTTTGCCGGCTCTTCCAGTAGTTTTTGTTCTTTGCCCGCGGACTTTAAGACCGTAAGCGTGACGATATCCACGCCAAGACCTGATGTTTTTAGCTTCATCAATATCCATCTTAGTTCTCAAGACTAAGTCAGCGCTTAAAAGATGCACGTCCTTCCCTGTTTCAGAGTCTTTCCGCCTGTTAAAAAGCCATGTTGGGAGGTTGTATTTTGCTGGTTCCCGAATAACATTTTCGATTTTTGAAATATCTGACTCAGTGAGGAAGCCCACTCGCAGGTCAGGGTTGACCTCTGCCTTCTTCAAAACTGCGTTTGAGAGGCTTAGGCTCACCCCCTTTATCTGTGCTATCGCATAAGAAGTCTTAAGGGTGCCCGGAACGTCCGTGCCCATTATACGAAGTATATAACGATATTCCTGCGACATGCTAAATTTTCAACCGTTTTTAAATTGAAAGCATATACGAAATGAGTCAATATTTATTTAAACCTTGCTTTCCAAAAAGCGTCATCACCCGTCAATCAATGAATCAAATTGTTGCGTTTTTCTGGTTTAAAATTTGCTTTGCCTGCGAAACCTAAATACCAACGTCTATAAGTTAAAGCAGGATGAGAATGATGGACCCCGTAACGATAGTCGGCTTGACCGCAGCTGCCTTCACAACAATCGCGCTTCTTCCACAGTTGGTGAAGGTCTGGAAAACTAAGTCAACCAGAGACATCTCGACGGGAATGTTCTTACTTTATTGCAGTGGCGTATTCCTGTGGTTTGTTTACGGAGTCTACATCAACGATTTGCCCATCATGCTGGCGAACTCTTTAGCTTTCATTCAGGCGCTTGTAATCCTGACATTCAAAGCAAAATACAAGTAAATTTACCGTTTCATCCAAATTTTGCCAGCAAACGGACAACGGAGAGACGGAGCAAGAAGAATCAGGCTTGCTCAACCAATGCTATGACATTAATGGTTGATCCTATCCAACGCAGATAAGCGTTCAGCGTTGAACGCAAGGCAACCGCATCTTGAGCGTCAACTGCTAACACGAGAAACAAGCCGTCTCTTTCGAGTTTTACCCTAGCTCTACTCGTGATCGGCGCGTTAGTTTCAGGCAGCAAAGCATCAAGAAACGCGATCGACTGCTTATCTGAAGTACATTTCAGCTTTATGGTAGCCTTAGCCCTGGTTGCCATGTGTTGATACCTATGGTAAACAGCGATTTTCAAGGTAATAAACAGGCGCTCTTCACCGTTCTGCGCCCTGCGATATCTAACCTCACGAGAACTGGGCTTAACGAACAATATCAGCGACCAGTAGATAACGAAGCCCCACGCAAAACATGCGTGGGTTGTTTGGGAGAAAAATTGCGTTTTTCATGTCAAGTTGCCTAGTTCATGTGAAAAATCGTCAGCTTTACTTGACCGAATATTCGAAGCAGCTTCAGTTGAGAAACCATATTTTAGATAGAAAAGAAGGCTTTGTACTCTTAAACAAAGAGTTTATTGCTGCAAGATTGTTAAAAACAAGTTTTATAGAACCTAGACCGCTGTATAAAATCAGGTTGGGGAGTACGCTTTAAATGCAAGATGCATTGAAGCAAAGAGCGTGCCAACTAAAACAGCGAAAAATTGGCATGCGGTCAAGACTATGCTTCAATGGGCTGGACATTGCTATGTTGCAGTGAAGCCGTGAGCAACATGACCAAAACGGTGAAAGGCCATGAAGCGACAAAGACAAGGCTTCAATGGACCGCGGAACATTTTTAAGGCTTAGACCCAACCTGCTTGTCTTTTTCGCAGGTTAGAAGTTTTGAAGGGCCATTTACGCCGATGAAAGCGTTAGCTGATTTATTTAAAGGAATCATATCCTATTGAAGTATTCTAGAGGCGCGTACCAGAAAACAGTAACTGTTTTTCCGCATTCTCGGTTTTGACACTTAACCTTCGTTTTCACAACGTCTCCGTGGAAACTATTCCGTATTGGCTTTGCTGATGAGAATGCTGTGTGGAATCTGTCAGGCGGTTCAATCTTAATGGGCGCGTAACAGGACGGGCATTCAAGAACTGCCATTAGCACACCCTCAAAATACTAATAGGCTATCCAGTGGTAAAAACTTGGCGATTGATCAGTGCCTGAATGTAAATACCGAACCAAGCATCACAATACTGATTGGCTCTATGCAAGCTTCTTCCGTTTCTTGCTCAAAGCAGGCTAAAGCACGCGAGTAGGCAAGTGTTTAAGAGAGTGCGCAAGCATAACTTAAAGCCGAAAGGTGAATGTTTGGTTTTTTCGCGTTCTGCGATTAGCAAAATTCAAGCAGCCATCATCATCACTTTAGTATTAATCGCGGCAGTCGATACCGTTGTCTACTTCTACGAAAATAGCTTTATCGCGTTATCCCCTGCGCCCACCCCCACACCTGCTCCCTCGCCTTCTCCATCGCCTACGCCCATCCCCATGCCCTCCACGGCGCCAGCTTCATTAAGATTCTCCAACTTGTATGTGTCCTCGCTTGAGGCTTGGCCCGGGCAGATAGATAATGTTTCGGTTGATGTAAGCAATATTGGAAGCGAAAACGTCAGTTATTCGTTACCGTTTTATGTGAACGGTAAAGTTGCTCAAAGTGTTCAGGTTCAACTTGCATCGGGAACTCACGAAACTGTAACGGCGGCCATAAATGAGACCGTCGTTGGAACTTATCAGGTGGCCGCGGGTGGAATAGGCAATTCATTCAGCATCGTTCCCGCAGGTGAATACACTTTGAATGTTATTTTAACTGAATCAGGGATGACTTTCACTTTGGACGGGGTGTCTCAAGTTTCCCCATTCTCAGGGCTGGTAACTGCTGGACTTCACACGGTTACTGTTCCGAGTTCAACCCAAGTTGAGACCGCGGGTTGGGGTCTTCAAACGTACAGCTTTACCAGCTGGGATGACGGAACCACAAGCCTTACCAGAACCGTAAACGTGCAGGATGAAACTTACATAGCCGCTTCTTACGTAAGAACATCGGGTACTTCATGCCCTTCCTTGTACGTGTGGAATGGAACAGGTTATAATTACGCTGCAGATGTTAATGACGGCACAGGCTGGTTGGGCTACTTAGAATATTTTGCGCCGGGCGGCTCAATGGTTTTCTCATACAACTATCCGTACGATTACATCAAGTTAGACTCAACGCAGCTTAAGCCTCTCGACGGATTTTATAACTTTAGAATCGCAGAAGATACAAACGAAATCTTCTATCTGGACTCAGTTCAACTAGTCGCGGTTGACCACCCGGCTGACACCGACGTTTTCTCAACGAAAAGCACTTTTGTCTACAATCTCACTGGCCAAGGAACAATCTACACTGTGAGCAAGGACTTGGCTACTCCTGTTTCGGCGGTAAATGGTCAAGGACAAAACGTTCTCCCGCTAATTTCCAAGCTTGACAATAAGTTCACAACTGCCCTTAGATGGGCGTGGAATAACATTACACTCAACCTGGGCAACTTGGACGGTGCAAAGAATATATATCTCGTAGTTGCCGCTCGAACGGTTTGGCCAACAACCCAAGCCGGCAGCGAAAACTTCATGAGTTACGCTAAGAAGCCGGGAGTGATGCCTTCACCGCCGCCTTACATGCAAGTGAAAGCGGAAAACGGGAGCTGGGTTAATGTTCCTGCCGACCGACAGTTTCCTATTCCCGCTACAACAGATCAAGAGTTCGTGGTTAACTTAACAGGTTTGTTCCCCACAAACAATTTCGAACTGAGAATAAACTACTATCAAGACATCCAGTTTGATTACATAGGCATAAGCACATCGCCACAGCAGAAGATCGTTTCCTACACGTTAACACCTTCATCAGCCTATCTGACGCAGACATTCGTCCCGAACTCAACCTCAACTGGAGCCTTCACAAGATACGGAGACGTTACAACGCTGCTCCAATCTGCCGACAATGAATTCGTTATTGGAAGAGAAGGCGACGTGGTTTCAATCCAGTTCCCCGCGGACCTGCCTCCCGTTCCCAAAGGATGGGTGAGGGACTTCTTCGTCGTCGCCAACTGCTGGTTTAAAGGTGATGGCCTTCCTTACGTGCCGTTCACTGTTGACCCGCTTCCATTCCAGGCGATGACAAGCTTCCCGTATCCATCAAACGAAACGTACCCATACGATGCTGAAAATCTAGCATACTTGCAGACGTACAACACGAGAATAATTAACTCTCCTTAAACCTGTTTTTTCCGTTTTAGAGACTGCTAAGAAACAAATCTCTCAGCCAACAGCATCGACTTGGAAAAAGAGTCAATTGCTTCAATTGGAGAAAAGCAGCAAGGAACTGGTTTTAGATTAAAAATCAAATATCAAGTAAGAGGCTTAAGCTTTTGTGGGTTCCGAGGCTCTGGAACCTTAGTAGAAAAAGAGCAAAATTGCAAAAGCTCCATCGAAAAATTAACCAGAACCTTTTCGGTCCGTACTTCTTCTTCGTTGTTTTTAAAGAACTAAAAAAAAGGAAAGTGATGTATAGTATTCGTTTGCTTTTATTTTATGGCCGTTTTCTAAGAGTCAGCACTGCCAGTATAGCCCCAATTATGACTATCACGATAACTATCACTGCCACTCCTAACTCCACCGTTCCAGTTGATGCTAAACCCGATACGGGTGAAGCGGTCGGTGCAGTTGTTGCTGTTGGTGGGCTTGCGTAGAATGATGCTTCAGCGGATGATGGGTAGTAGCCGTTGGTGCCCGCGAAGTTAACAGAAGCCGTGAAGTTGCCTGGTACGATCGGTGTCCATGTTAGGGTGTAGAAGCCGTTCTCGTCAGTTGTTGCGCCACCGATTGTGTAGTGGTTGCCGTTCGAGTCAGTGACAGATACGGTGACTGGGACGCCTACAAAGTCAGTTGGTTTCGCCTGCTGCTGGTAAACGTAGCCCATCCATTCGGTCATGCTCGCATCAGACGCGCATGGAACGCCATGTGGAAAGTCAGCTGCTTGCTCAGTCTGCGTCGTTCCGGGTGAAATATCCGTTACTGTGCCGCTGATCACCACGGAATTACCGAAGGCCTCAACGTTTGCAGTAGTAGCGCTTGGTCCTTTGCCGACAACGTAGATCTGGTTGTCGTAGCCGTTGAAGAATGTGTTGTACCCATCTGCAAGGGCATAGGACGTAGCAGCGGCATCGGCATCTGAAACCGTCCAGATTTCTTGTCCGGTTGTAGCGTTAATGGCGCGTGCTAATGCACCCTTGTAGATTGGTGTTTCAAAAGTGTGCTCGCCAGTGACCGTGTATATTACTCCGTTTGTTATAGCAGATATGTAAGTCGGATAATTCGTTGCCCAGTTAAGACCAGCGTTAGTGCTGTTGCCTGGACCACCGTTGCCGTATGTCCAAAGCAGGTTTCCAGTAGTCAAACTGTAACAGTAGACGATTCCGCTCATGCCGCCTGTGTAGAGGTTACCGTAAGCCAGCGTGGGTCCCTCGCCGTTCCAGCCCGTGGCGAAATAGTTTAATGATGCCTCGGTTGATGTTGGACCCCAAATTCGTTGGCCTGTAGTCATGCTGTACCCTACGAACTGCATGGTTTCAGTGTAGTATTCAACGAACACACCGGCGCCGCCGTTAGCTGTCGGTTCAGCTCCGTCGTAGGAGATAGTCAAGTTTCCGGCTGGCGGGGTGATTGTATTCTTCCATAGTTCAGTGCCTATTGTACCGCTATTTGGGTTGAGGTTTATGCCGACATATGTGTAGGGAGTCCATGATGGTGCTGCGAAAAAGCTGTCACCAGCGTTTGGCATGGTACCTGCTTCGACGATTGCCATATCGTTGTAGAAAGCGCTCTCTATGGTGGGTGATGCGGTTAGTGAGTTAAGCGAAGACACTGAAACGTTCCAGTCTAGTAAGCTTGGATCAGATCCGTTGGTTATCGGTGGAACTACAGAAGGAGTTGTTGAAGGACCTGAGTATTCGTTGTCCCAGAGTCTAGAGGAATTCCACTCCTGCAGATAATAGTTCGGAGGCCCTGTGGGAATACCAAACATGTTTACTGGTCCTAGGTTTACTAGGCTAACTATCAGGTATTCACCTTCTGGACCCATGAGTGCTGTGCCCGCGGGAACATTAGTCACGTCAAAGAGGAAGGTTCCTGTATCTCCGTCATAACACTCCCATGTTACAGGTACTGGAGGCCCGAGGAAGGATCCGCCGACACTTGCAACTAAGATTGGCGGCCAAACCCCGTGCTCATTAGGGTCTTGCATGTCGTATACGTAACCGAAAGACAGCCCCGGAACAGTACTACTGCTCCAGACTTGTTGTCCTGTCTCCAGGTTAACGCAGACGGTTGGCCCGTAGGGGTTTGAGACCATTGCACCTGCAACACCTGCGAATGATAAGGGTTCCGTGTAGTAGAGCATTCCGTCAATTATTATTGGATTGCTGTATCTAGTAGCGTATGCACTTCCTTCGGCGTATGTGTCTCCCTGAATGACGAAGTTGTTTCCTCCGACGACTCCGCCGCTTTGCATCGGCTTTGTCCACATAATATGGCTTGTTAGAGATCCTACATCATAGGGTTGGAAAGTAGCACCCATCATTCCGCTTGAGTAGCCTGGTGAACCTGTGCCCAACCAGTTTGAGGAAATTATCCACCAGTTAGAGTTTTCGCCGTATATTGGGCGAGTCCAGAACTGGGTCGGAAGCGGAGCTGACGGGATTGTGGTTAATTGCGCTGTCTGAACAGTGAGCGTTGTTGAGGCAGAACTTGGCAGATAAGTGTCGCCCGCGTACGGATCCGGAACAGACCCACCGAAAAAGCTCGGCTCAGTAGTCCACGTGTAAAGCATCCCTGGGAAGTTGAACGTAAGCGTGTACGTTCCGGTCTGGGTCGGACTGAAGTAATAGTCCTGATTCGCTGTTGGATCTGATACAACAGTCCAATTCTCAGTTGTTACTTGACCGTTAGGCGCAGTAATGGCGAGCCCGTAGTTTTGCCATCGAATGTTGTTTATTGGTTCTGCGCCAGGCAGTACCATGCTTAGCCACATATCAACAGACACTCGTTGACCGACACCTACCGGGTCGGGTGCCGCGTTAATGTAGGCATAAGTTTTAATCTGCCATGCAGGTGTGTGTGCGTTGGCGTTTGGAATTAGCATTACTGAAGCAGTCATTGAAAATGTCAAAAGTGCAGCGATAAGAATAGCAATAGTCTTGCTTTTCTGTTTCATTTTTCTTTCTCCAATTTTTTTATTTTGTGGTTGAGGAGAAGTATAGATGCCTCTGCTCAACCGCCGAAGCGCTTTGTCTCTTCTAGCTTAAATAATTTGGGGAAAAACAAATTTAATGAATAATAATAAAAGAATCTCTCAAATATTATATAAAAATGATAAAAATAGAGAATTAAATGAATTCAAAAATCACGAATTGAGACACTGAAATCAGGCACTTTTTTGTTTTCTCCTTGGTCAGATCAATTCGTTTTCCTCTCTAAATGGGTGATAGCCGTTAAACCAATGCCTACAACCAAAAAAATCCCGCCAAAAACTATCAAAACGGCGACATATTCCTTATAACCGCCCATATAGGCTACTATCCCACTAATCAAGAAGATAAAGCCCAAAACGGCCAATATTTCTCCGAGCAGCTTCCAACTTGAACCTCGCACGTTTGGCATGTCAAAGCATTATGCTGCTGTCTGCATAAAAAATTATCGAGGTTCGAAACCTTGACAGAGTATTTCGATGAAAACTATGAAAATTGGAAAAATCCCTTCGGAGAAAAAGAATAAACTTGACGCAGTTTTGCGAAAAACCAGAAAGCTTGTCGGCGCGGCTGGTTCATTATTAGCAGGCGTGGAATGGTGCTTATTCGGTATTCTTGTATGTTTAAGGTGGGAATAAAGCAGGTGCCAAGGTATCAAATTAACCTCTTATCATCGTAAGCCTTAAGAAAAAAGCAGGTGTAAAGTCTGAGAAGGGAAAAATTATGCAAACTTCAGGCTGGACTGGAAAGCGGGCGAAAGCCGTTTTCCTCACGATCTTAGCTGGTGTCTTGTGGGGGACATCTTTTCCAGCCATAAAAATCGGTTTAAGCTACGTCGACACGTACTTGTTTGTTTTCTTGAGGTTTCTTTTGGCTTCAGCGCTGATGCTGTTGATAATGGTTTCCGCCAAGAAAATAACCTTTCCCGTAAAAGAGAAGAAACTAATCCTTTTCCTAGGTATCGCCAACGGAGCCGCATACCTGCTGCAGTACGTCGGAATGACATCTGCATCAGCCACGGTAGCTGCACTCTTCATAAACTTAAGCGCTGTCTGGGTGGCACTTCTGAGCCCAAGGCTGCAGGGGGAAACGTTAGGAAGAAGGAAAATATTGGGTGTTTTAGCGGCTCTAACTGGCGTCATATTTGTGACGACTAACCTTGATTTCTCGATGTTAAACGGACAATTGATTGGTGATCTGTTACTAGTCACTTCAGGAATCGTTTGGGCATTTTTCATAATATACAACAAAGACCTGGTTATGAAAAGCCACAATACACTTCAATCTTTAACTTGGGTCTTGCCAGTGACTCTGCTGCCTATGGTGCCCTTCGCCCTGCCCTCAGCAAACGAGGTCACTGCACTTCCTATTCAAGCCTGGCTTGCCATAGTTTACACGGCAGTCATGTGCTGGATCGTTCCTTACTACCTGTGGCTGGAGGGACTAAAACACATCTCGGCTTCAACCTCCACAATTCTCCTCTTATCGGAAATATTAGTGGCCACGGCGATTTCATACGTTCTATTAAACGAAACGCTAACTTTGATCTCGGTTGTTGGAGCTTCACTAATAGTAATTGCTATAGTATTGGTATCCTATCGCTCAGAGTAAACCCAAGCGGAAATCAACAGTTATTTAATATGCAACAACAACCAGCCGAAAGGGCGAGGTTTCGGCTTTCAAGTTTCTCCTTGTTAAGCTTGTTTCATTAAGCTTAGTTCTTTTACTGTGCAGTCGATTGCATTGATTGCTTTTTCAATGTGAACTTTTTCTATCCCCCGATGAGTCACCATTCTAAAGCTGTTCTTGGCCATAGTCGAGACTAAAACGCCGTTTTCCTTGAGTTTTCTAACGAACAGTTCATCTGGTGCTCCTAAACTACTCGTGTCGAAACGAACCATGTTTGTCTGGACCGCAGCTAAATCAACTCTTATCCCGTTTATTTTCGATATTCCCTCCGCTAAACGCCGTGCGTTTTTGTGGTCTTCTTCCAGCCTGTCAATCATCTTTTCAAGGGCCACAATGCCTGCCGCAGCGATTATACCAGCTTGTCGCATTCCACCGCCCAAAACTTTACGGGCCTTCCTGGCTTTCTCGATGAATTGTTGGTCGCCGACCACTACCGAGCCGACTGGGCAGCTTAGACTTTTAGAGAGGCAGAACATCAGGTTGTCTACATGCTTTGCGAACTCTTTTACGTTAACCTTTAAGGCTACGGCAGCGTTGAATATCCTTGCACCATCCATGTAGAATTTCAAGCCACGCCTTTTCGCAACTTCGCTTACTGCTCTCATCTGATCGGGAGTTACAATCGTACCCCCGTACCTGTTGTGTGTATTTTCAATGCATATCAGGGTCGGTTCTGGAAAATGGACGTTCTTCGGTCTTATCGCGGCCTCAATGTCTTCCGGATTAAATGCTCCAAAGCGACCCCTTATTAACCACGGCAGCAGTCCAGCAATCGCGGATAATCCCCCTCCCTCATACCAGTAGATATGAGATTCCGCTTCCAAGAACACCAAGTCTCCACGTTTTGTGTTGCTCATCAAAGAGACAAGGTTTGCTTGAGTCCCGCTTGTGACCAAAAGAGCCGCTTCCTTTCCCATTTTCTCAGCTGCCATTTCTTCAAGCTTTTTAACCGTTGGGTCTTCGCCGTAAACATCGTCTCCCAGTTCCGCATGTCGAATTGCTTCTAGCATCTCTTCTGTGGGCAAAGTAATCGTGTCGCTTCGCAAATCAATCATTTCTTTGCTTACTACTCCCATCTTACCCTCACCTAAAGTGAACTTTCTCTTTACAAAGCAACAGGTTCTTGCTTTAAAGTCTTTTTTCGGACCGGCGGCAAAACAGTAGATATGTTATTCGCTTACTTTGGAGTTTAGCAAGATGCTTATTACGAAAAATCGGCGAGTAGTTGAACGCCTGCTATTTCCTCGTGATGAGAAGAACGCCCGTGAAAATTAAAAGCCCGCCGGCCAAGATTAGCGGAGTGATTGTCTCCCCTATGAATGCTGTTGCAAACAAAACTGTGACTAACGGTTCTGCGAAGAGAAAAGAGCTCGTGACTGCGGCTCTAACTCTGTTCATAACGTAGAACCAGATAAAATACCCAACGAACGAACACGTAACTGCTAGGTACAGAATTGCCGCCCACGCTTGCAGGCTTAACGACATTATTCTCTGGAGGGAATTTTCAGCTAAAGAGAACGGAATCAAGAAAAGTCCGCCGATAATGTTTACGTATGCTACAACGAGAAAAGGACTGTACTTGTCGGTCAACTTTTTTCCTCCAAGAGTGTATGATGCCCAGAGAATAGGTGTAAGAAGAAGGATTAAGCTTCCAACGAGAAATGTAGGATCACTGCTTCTCAAATTCATTGTTCCACCGGTAATCACGACCAGTGTGCCGATTCCCGCAACAGCAAGCCCCAAGAACTGCCTTCGCGTTAACGCCTCACTGAAAATCCGTATAGAAAACAAAGCTATGAGTATGGGCGAGAGGAGACAAACTAAAATCGCAGCCACAGAGGCGTCTGCCAACTCTATGCCTACGTATTGGGCGATAAAGAAGAAGGTAACCCCCAGGAGCGAGAGACCTATAAACGTAAGAGTGTCTCTGCGTTCAAAAACCGCTGAGCGAAGTGGTCTCCTGACTTTCTGCACTAAAAGGGCGACTAGAAATAAGGCTCCTGCCACTAGAAACCTGAACGTTGCGATAGCGATCGGAGTTAACCCTTGAGAAAGCAACGTTTTCACAACTACAAATGAACTGCCCCAGAAAATAATCAGGCATAACATCAAGAAAAAATCAAACAAACCGATTTTCTTGCTTGCTATTTTCCCACCTCACCACAGCTTTGCCATCTACGGGTCATGGAAGAATTAACGCACACCAGGCATCGCGAAGGATTTAGAGAAGCCTCTAATCTAGGGTTTTGTCGTTTGTGATGATGGTTTTTCATCCTGTGGCGCGTAGAGGAAACAGGAAACTAGCCTATCTGCGTACTGATACATCTCAGGTGCCTGATGAAGCCATAGCCATAACTCAACGCCCTCTGCGGATTCGCTTAGCCTATCTACTGCCGTCAGACTCCTCGTTTTGTCCTTCTCCAAGGTGAGCAGGTCCTTCACTTGATCAATGCTGGCGTTTCTTATGATTACGTTACCGTTTGCGTTTGTTGAAACAATAGTTTCCGCTTTGAACATGTCTGCGTACTTGTTCTCAATCAGGTACTTGAGGTCCGACGCCACTTCTCCAGAAGTCCAACCGCACACGTTGAAGGATTCTGGACACCTCGGGTGGAAAGAGCAGCCTGGTGGCGGCTCCACTAAGTTTGGAGTATCCCCCTTCAATATTATTTTGGTTCCCTTTACAATCTTTCCTGGAACAGCCGAGATAAGCGCCACGTTGTATGGATGAATAGGATTTAGTATTACTTCTCTCTTCGGCCCGGTTTCCACTATTTTGCCTGCGTACATGACGTTTACCTGGTCCGCCATGTAGGAGATAACGGCTATGTTGTGGGTTATAAGGACCATTCCTATGTTATGGGTCGTCCTGATTCTGCGCAGAAGTGCTAATACCTGAGCCTGAACCGAAACGTCCAAAGCACTGGTTGGCTCGTCTAACACTAAGAATTTTGGCAGTGTAGCAATTCCCCTAGCTAGGGCAACTCGCTGTTTTTGGCCGCCGGAAAGTTCGTGAGGGTACCTGTATGCGAAGTCCCTTGGAAGGCCGACTTCATCCAAGAGCTCAAAACATCTTTTTGGGGCTTCGTTCGAGCTTAAATAGCCTGTAGATGTGATAGGTTCCGTTATGATATCCAAGATGTTTAACCGAGGATCCAGAGAAGAGTAGGGATCTTGAAAAACAATGTTCGTCTTCTTCCTGATGTCCTTTTGCATATCTCCCCTTTTGTTGAAGATGGAGTATTCTTTTTCAATGTCAGCTGCCTTCTTCAAGTCCTTGTTTGCGACATAATTATCATATTCTTCTAAGACGTTGTCAGGAATGTCAAAGAACACTTGGCCGGAAGTTGGCTTTAAGAGCCCTAAGAGTAGTCTTCCTAGCGTGGTCTTCCCTGAGCCGCTTTCTCCCACCACGCCTACGATCTCCCCTTCTCTTACTTCAATATTCACTCCGTCAACGGCTTTTAGCATAAGCGGGTTTCCGAATGCGCTACTGCCTTTAAGCGGAAAGTGTTTAACGAGTTGCCTTGACGCTAATAACATTTTTCATCATCCTCAAGTGTAGCAGGCGACAAAATGCCCCCCTTCGACTTCCACCATTTCTGGCTTTTTAGTTCTGCATTGCTCAGTCGCGTCTGGGCACCTAGGGTTAAAAGTACAACCTAGCGGCACTTTTCTCATGTCCGGTACCGTGCCTCCGACGCCTTGGATTTCAGACCCCTCAATTCTGGGGATGGCTCTCGTGAGCATCCTCGTGTATGGATGAATAGGATTGTTAAAGATTTCGTCTGTAGGTGCCACTTCAACCATGGTGCCGGCGTACATGATGCCGATTCTATCGCACACTTCGGATAAAACAGAAAGGTCATGGGATATGAAAATGAATGAAGTGTTGAACCTTTGTTTGAGGTGTCTTGTAAGCTCCAGTATTTGAGCTTGTACAGTCACATCCAACGCACTGGTTGGCTCGTCCAATATAACTAGGTCAGGGTTGTTCGCAAGCGCAATAGCTATTACTATCCTCTGCCTCATGCCGCCTGACAACTCGTGTGGATACATCCTCACCACTTTATCTGGGTTAGGAACCTCAAGCATGGAAAGAAGCTCAATCGCCTTTGTGTACCCTTCTTTTAACAGTACGTTCTTGGCTGCCCTACTTATTCCAGGTATCTTCATCCAGCCGGGCATACTCGTTCCCTTTTCTACACTCTCCAGAACTATCTTTTCAAAGGATCCCAACTTTTCCGAGTGGAGCGACAGAATAATCTTTTCTTTCTTCGCCTCCCCAAGATCGTTTCTCCTCCACACGTTAAGAACTTGGGTCTCAATCCCCTGCAATCCTTTTGATTCAGCGTATTTGGTAATAGCCTGTTCATCTGCCCCCTCCTTCAGTAGGTTAACTATCTGCTCAGTATCTTCCGGCGTTGCCCTCGCCCTGGCAAGCTTCCTCTCAGCAAGCGATCTTGGCTGATGCGTAAGAACTGTTTCTGCTATTTGGAAACCGACCTGAAGGACAGGGTTAAGGCTCGTCATTGGGTCTTGAAAAACCATAGATATCCTACTGCCTCGGACGTCAGCCAGTTCCTTGTTTACCTTTTTAACGACAGCCTCGCTTTTTCTCAGGTTGAACTTGTCCGTTTCCCCAGCGCCAGCTTTCGTAAAAGAGGCTATCAGGTCTCTTTCGCCGCAGAACATAGCTTGGCCGTCCGTGACTGCGGCGTTAACTGGCAGAAGACCGATTATCGTTAATCCCATCGTTGTCTTGCCGCATCCGCTTTCCCCCGCTATTCCGAATATTTCGCCCTGCTTAAGAGAAAGATCCACGCCGTTGAGTGCCCTATAGATGCCTCGTCTAGTGTAGAACTGTACGTTCAAATCTGAAATCTTTAGTGTTTGATCCAAATCAGCTTCTCCTCCGCGGGTCTATGACATCTCTTAGCCCGTCTCCCATTAGATTGACCGCAAGAGCAAAAAGCGTGATGGCCACGCCTGGGAAGATGACTGCCCAAGGAGCAGTCTGGACATAACCGAGGCCTAGGCTTGTGAGATAACCAAGCTCTGGTATACTCGCGTTGGTTATGAAGCCTATGAAAGCAAGAGTGGAAAAGATAACCATTATTGAGCCCAAGTCTAAGGATATCTGAATAAACACGGGGGGAAGCGTGTTTGGAAGTATATGTTTGAACATGATTTTTAGTCTGCCGACTCCCGAGGCTCTGGCTGCTTCGACGAATGTAAACTCTTTAGTACTCAGCGTCTGGCTTCTCGTGTACCTTGCGTATAGAGGCCACCAAACTATGGCGAGGGCAAGGGACATGTTAAGTAAGGTTCTGCCGAGGATGAAGCCGACGGCCAACGCAAGTACAAGGTAGGGTATGCTAAAGAATATGTCGGTTATTCTCATCACGATTTCATCCATCAGGCCGCCGACAGTAGCTGAGATAACGCCTATTATGGATCCGACTGCCGCGCCTATAGCCACAACAAGGATTGAGTAAGCCAGGTCTATCCTTATCGCCTTAATTATGCTTGTGAACAGATCCACCCCCGGATAGGTTGTGCCAAACGGATGCGTCAACGAAGGCGGGGAGGGTGCCGGGCTGAAAAAGTTTGGAACAAGAGTGCCTGCACTTGTGATGCCGATCAGCTGTGGGTAAACCTGATCGATCAGCGCGATTACCACGTACGCCATGACTATGACAAGACCGATGACTGCCGCCTTATTTGCAAAAAAGACCGATAGCGACAGCTTCGTGTTTTCCCATCTTTTTGCTCTCAGCTCTGCTTCAGACATCTTTTTTCTTCCTAATATCTAATCCTCGGATCAACAAACGCGTATATCAGATCCACTATCAGGTTGGCGAACACAAGGACCAAACCGAAAAGCAACGCAGAGGCCATGATACCTCCGACATCGCTGACGAGAAGAGCCTGCGTAGTCCAGTATCCTATTCCGGGGAAATCAAATATTGTCTCCACAACTACAACTCCGCCTAGGAGGCCAGCCACGGTATAACCGAAGAGCGTGATTACTGGCAGCAGCGCATTCTTGCGCGCGTGAAGGTTAATTACTGACTGTTCAGGCGTACCTTTTGACCTTGCTAGCCTAATGTAATCCTGATCTAATACTTCAAGCATCGAAGACCTCAGTATCCTGATCATGCTGGCGATTATGGCTAGCGCGAGCGTGACCGAAGGCAAGATAAGATGTAGAAACGCGTCCCAAGCTACTCCCCAAGCTCCATGTATAATTGCGTCTATCAGAATTATGTGAGTTGGGTACGAGATTCCGTTGACGTACCATGGTAAGGCTGAAACTAAGACGGGGTTTACGACGCCTGAGAAGGGAAGTATCTTTAGGTAAACACCTACCAGAATGATCAGGACTACGCCTATAAGGTATATAGGCATCGCATACAGGGTGAAGGAGCCGATGCGGAGCGCATGGTCTCCGGGAGAATCCCTATTGACAGCGGAGTAAACGCCTAAGGGGACGCCTATCACCCATATTAGGATGGATGCTACCAGTGCTATCATAATTGTGTTCGGAAAGAAGAGCGTTATGGCCGTGGTTACTGACCCGCTGAATATAGGCGTGTTGGTGACGCCCCAGTTGCCTTGCAGTATTTGATACAACCAGTAAAAATATTGAACGTAGATTGGCTGGTTTAAGTGAAACTCACTTGTCAACTTTTGAATAAGCAGTGTCCTTGCTGCCCCAGTCAGTCTGGGGTTGATATACTCGGATAATATTATGTTTGTTCCACTTACGTGGGAAAGAATAAAAACTATGAAAGTGAGACCAATTAGCGTTGGGATGAGGAGCAGCAGACGCCTGATTACGTATACCCAAAGGCGCATGATAAATCATCTCAGAAAAAAATGGGAGCGCTCGAAGCGCTTATCCTTTAACCCACCAATAGTAAGTCGAGTCCAAGGCTCCGCCGATCAATGGGTTTTCTTGAGACTGTATTCCGTTGTAACCTGTCATGTAGGGCTTTACTGTCCAGAATGCGTTTTCGTCAACCGTGTATATGTATAAGTACAGGTTTATCGCGTCCTGTTCTGCCTGCTTGTACAGTGGACCTGCAACTGTCGGGTTGGTTGCCGCGTTTGCCTGCGTAAGCACCGTGTTAAGCTGCGCATACTGAGCTGCCTCCGTTGGGTATCCAGTTGAATTCAAGTAGCTAACCGTTAAGCCGTTCCCAGACGGGTAGGTACCACCTTGAAGATATAGTGCATTCATATTGTCTGCCGCAGCCGGATAGTCAGATATCCATGCTAGAGAGTAAATCGGCATAGGGTTAGCGCCGGGAACTGTGTCACCTACCTCGGTTGAAAAGGGTTCGTATATAGGTGTCATGCTTATGTTGGGGTCCATCTTGCTTAGAGCGGCTGCAAGCATTTCGGCGGCAGCGTAGTTTACCGTATCGCCTGATCCAACTACGAAGGGTATATTGACTTTTGTGCTGTATTGTCCTGATTGCTGCATAAGCTGAGTGGCGTAAGTCAGGTTGAAGCTCGGAACGTTGGCAAGCTGGCTGGAGGGCACATAGTAGGGCAAGCCGTTGATAATGGCGCCCGCGTATGCGCTTCCGAAGTTTTCGCCGTACACATCGTTGCCCAATATTTCATCTATGTAATTCGTATAGTTGAAAGCATAAGTGAAGGCCTCTCTCACAAGCGGATTAGCGAAGTAATTAGCAGGCACGCTGTAGCTGCTGCCGAACGTTGAGTGCATTAAGCTTTCGGCCACGTTTTCATTGAAGACATAGAACGCGCACGCCAAGGTTGGAAAAGAATAGAGGGAACTCGTTCCAGCTGCTACTTGGTCCTTTATCAGCGGCATGTAGGTTGTAGGTAAGGCAGTAACGATGTCTGCTGATCCGCTTGTGTACAAGAGATACGCTGTTTCAGCGTCCTTGACCCAAGAAATCGATACCTTGTCGGTCATGGCTGGTATTCCTGGTACGCCCGGAAACCCGGGGTTCGGAGCCAAGACGATTGACTGACCTGGCACATAGCTCTCTATTTCGTACGGACCAGACGTGACTGGGCTAAACTGCACCTGTGTGTTGTAACTGCCCTCGTTGGCCTGGCTCTGGTAACTGTAGAATCCTGCGGGTGTAAATGTTATGCTCGCCCCAACAGTACCAAGCCAAGATGCATCCGATACTCCAGACCCAAGTGAGTCGGCTAGTGCTGTGAAGAATATCTGCGGCGTAGTTGGCGTAATGAGGTTAAATGTGACTGTGTTGGCGCTTGAGCTGTATCCAACTGCGTGAGTTATCGCGTTGAAATCGCCCGTGTCAGTAGAGTTCTTCATTAATGAAACTCCGATGCTAGCTCCTGGAACCAAGTATTGAGACAGGATCCAATCAGGCGTTCCTGGGGTTCCACCCTCAAATAACATGTTTCTAATTGTTGAATAGTAGACGTCGTATGCGGTAATAGGATCGCCATTGGAGAACTTCATGCCACTCCTTATCGTAAACGTGTACACCGTATCAGCAGAATTCACTCCACCGTTTGAAGTGCTAGGTATCGCTGACGCTAACATGGGTAAGAACGTGGTTGTCGATGATCCGTCGTACACAAGTAGCGTAGCAAACGTGTTGAGGATGACTTCGTAACCGACGCTTTCGTAATCGATCTGCGGATCAAACGAGTAAGGACCAGCCGCAACCATTTCTGCGACATTTATCACTCCCGGGCTAGCTACTTTGCCGGCGTAAACGTAAACCGCATATGGCTGGGCAGAGGAACCAACTGCCACGGTATGCTCAACAGTGGTGCTGTAAGTCTGCGACGTTGCTGTATTCTCTGTTACTAGCGTCAGGCTTACCGGATAAAGTCCAGTCTGCGCGTAAGTCGTGTTAACAGGATTCACGTTTGGATCCATCGTGTTGCTGTTTGCTGTTACAGTTTGATTAGCCCCGTTGGCGAAGTCCCATATGTACTCGGATATAACAATGTTTGTGCCAGTAGGCGCTTCAAGATAACCACCACTTAAGTAAACGGCTGCATCAGCAGAAACAACTGGCTCACTTGGATTAAGAGTTGCATTTAACGAGATGACCGGAACTGATATCAATGGAGCGTTAGAAGCGCTCACCGATGGCGTTATCAGAATAGTCTTCATGGCGCTGTTAGTAGACGACACAACACTACCTCCGACCGTTTCCTGCGCCGTTACCAGATATGTTCCTGGATCCGCATAAGTGTGAGAAGCTGAAGCTGAGCTAGAGGTGAGACCTGTTGCCGACTGTCCGTCTCCGAAGTAGATGGTGGCTTTTCCGTTTGATGCCAAGTTAAGCAGGGTGAACGTTATAGACATTCCCTGCGTTGTCTCCAGAGTCGTAGCTGTGATAGAAATCGCCTTGGTTGGCTTTGTTGTCGTATAAAAGTAAACTCCTGCTGCAATTGCTACTACTAAGATAACGATTATTATAATTGCCCATATTGCTCTTGACAATGCCTTATTTGACATATCTCCCATACTCCCCGTGAAATTTAAGATATTAGCGCTATTTATTCAACCTTTCCATATTTAACATTTGCGCTATTCGCAGATTCATGCGAAACTCCATGTTTAACGCGTTCTTATCAATTGAAAAGGCAGTCTATTACTTGAGAAGAATAAACTGGATGCTACACTTTGCGCGGTTTGGACTTGGAGGACATAAAGCATGCTGCGTCTGAAGGTCACCACCAGGAAGTTACAGGCAGATCTGCCGAAAGCAATCGCTTCTTTCAGAGGTTGAAACTCAAGAAAGCAGTTTGCGAGTCGTGCCATCGACAAGACCTTTGGTTTCACCACCGTTATTTGGACAAGCTTGTGATAATCCTCCCTGTTTCATTCGCCAGTTTTGGCATTGAAAAACTTTATAGAACTATAATCACCTTGTAGAATCATGCCAACCGTAAAAGAAATCATGACAGTAGAGGTAGCAACAATCGGGACCGGTGGAACCGTGCTTGAAGCAGCCAAGCTTATGCATCAACAAAACGTTGGAGACCTCGTAGTAATGGATGGAGGCGTGGCAAAAGGAATAGTCACAGAAAGAGACTTTGTCAGAAGAGTGATTGCACAGAAAAAATCTCTCGATACTAAAATCAGCGAGGTAATGTCCAGCCCGCTCATTACAATCGAGGGAGACTGTTCGCTCAGAGACGCTGCGAGGAAAATGGTTAAGTACAAAATAAGACGGCTGCCCGTTACGCAAGACGGCAAGTTAGTGGGCATTATAGCCACTTCGGATTTTGCCAGGCATCTCAGCAAGAAGAGCTTTAGCGAGGCAGTGATTGCAGCCATGACTAGGTACCCTTTGGCTGATTCGTCCCGATGAAAGACAGGTAAACAACCCCCAAGACCGAAAAAGAAATCTACAGTTTAATTGATGCAAGTTTGATAACATAACGGAGTTTGACGGCTGCAAAATCTTTCGAAAACGCAAACTTCAGAGAAACCAGAACCCGAACGGGACCCCTATACTTTCACTCGTATTGGCGCAGGCGGTGAAATTGAATTCACATTTGAATTTAACGCAAGAGGCGCGCGAATCGGAAACGAGAGCGGTTGCGGGCCGAGTAATATTGCTTTTAGAGTCATTTCAGAAAGAAGTATGAAGTTTGCTTGGAAGCAGTTTGAGGGGGGGTATTGAACTGAAAAGCACTCAAAGAACATCACGCCTACTAATTCTTTTTGCGAAAGCCATAATTCAGCTCGGCAGTTCGTGAGCAAGAAAACCAGCGGTTCACCGAGTGTTTTTTCGTTTCCATAAAAGAACCTTTGTTTTGCATGAACAAAATGATCTTAAGAATTTTTGCAACTATTTTGCTATCTCTGCTTATGCTTTACTTTCTCAGCTTCAGCAATGTACATTTGCATCTCCCTGCTTTTTATCATCTCTTCAGGCAACGTTTCCGGCGCATAAAAGAGAGGTGCAACCCCCAAGAACAGAAGAACGCTTGCCAAAGAAAATATTGCAGCTGAGGGTATTAAGGCGACGTAGGGGTGTAGCCAGAGTTGCATGAAGTCTGAACAGAGATAGGGCATAGCACCAATGACATAGAATTTATCGCTTCTGTGGTTTTGCGCAATATCCCCCCACAGTGTGAAGAGAAAAATTACGTAGAAAACTCCCCAAGCAATGCCGTCCATAACCGTATAGAATAGTAATCCTATCGCAGCGGTTAAGCCAAGGGCGATTGAACTGAAACCCAAAGTACCATAACCTAAACCAAGCATCACAAAACCAAAAATTGCCAAGCGTCTTCGCCCAAACATTCCAGCTAGAAAACCGGTTGCTAAAGCAGAAATTGCGATAAAGACGTTTTCAATCGTTATTGAAAAATTAACGAGGTTTTGGTTTAGACCGAAAGGGGCATTTGAAAAAGGCATCGTGAGGAAATTAACTAGTGAAAACGTGATCCACGGAAGAAAGTAAAGTAAAAAGGGCCTCTTCTCGATGATTGATCTGTAAGTCGGCGGCTTTTCGACCAATTCATTTTCCTCATTTCTTCCTCCAAGCAGAAGGAAGGGAAAGAACCCAACCAGTCTGATTGCGGCAAGGACGAGGCTGAATGTTTGAGTATTGTCACCTACAATGGTACCTAAGGAAAACCATCCTAAACCGATAAGCAGAAATGCGATGCCTGCTAATTTGGCCCTGTTTTCGTACTTAGTCTTGGCGGCAAACAGTCCCATAGTTGCGGGCATGCCTAAACCCATGTATGCACCGAAAACTCCCGAAGCCAATTCAAGACCAAGTTGCGTTTCCAGTGGAAGGAAAATTGGCAGAAGCGAGAGGAACGCGCCGAAAAGAAGCCAACCGCATACGAAAGAAAATCTATTTCTAGCTTTGTCTGTCACAATGGTTATCAATAAAGCTGCGGTTGCCATTGCCCCTACATGTGTGCCTATTATAGCCAGTGTCACAGAGTACGGAAAATTCAGTTGAGCCATAGCGTTTTTGATGAAGTTGAACTCTAGGAAGTACCATATGAAAGTCGTTCCTATCAGGACTATGTAGACGGTAGAAGCCCTCGAATCGGCGCTTGCATTGCCCAAGCGCAGCATTTTAGACATTTGAAAAGCTAGATTTCCGCTATAGCTAGTTAAATATTGAGAATTTAAAAACTGTATTCTGTATAAAATTGAATCTAAACGTAAGATGGGAATATTTGATTAGTTTCGCCTAAAACTATGCGGGTTCGAAATAATTTGAAATGTCAGCAACAGCAAGAGTTTACTGGCTTAGGAAATGCCGATTGAGTTTAGGTATTCGATGGAGGCTGACAGCAATGTCTTGGATGTTTGCCACCATTTTTCTGTCTCGGCACTTTGGTTACCGCTTATTTCACTATTGACCAAAGTTCTCATTTGTTCCCTGAGGGCATCTATTTTCTTTGAGCATAATACCTTTTTAGAGATTAATTCCAGATTCTTGTTCGTCAGCGGTTTAGTTCTTGCGAGACTAATGATCTCAGTTCTTACGGAATCGTCTTGGATAGCATAAAGAAATGGAAGAGGCGGACATTCGTTGGTCAGCCGGTTGCGAAGCTCTTGAAGATTCAAGAGATCATTCATTTCATCGATCACGATCGAGACGATTCCGAAGGTTCTTCCAACGTTTGCGAGAGTTTCGATCTGGGCTGGCTTTCCATTTCCAATGATTGCGCCGATTCTCATGTTGAGTTCCGTGACGACCGATTTGAGTCGGATAATTTGAAACAATTGATCTGGCAGCAATTCCAAGTTTCCGAGCATTTGACTCTCAAGCGCTTGCGCACATGAGATTTTGAAAACACCGTTTGCCAGCAGATTTGTTATGATTCCATGATTAGTGGGTGAGACTCTCACGCATTCCTGACCAGCTAAGACCAAGCCCTTGGTTAAAAGGGAATCCCCTGCAAGCAACGCAATGCTTTTGCCAAACCTTCCAAACACGGTGCGCTTAAAACGCTTAAGTGTTGAATTGTCGATGATGTCATCGTGTATGTCTGCTGCTCCAGTTATACAAACCATTGCAGAACCGATTGGAACAGTATTTTCAGCTTTTCCTCCCACAGCTTCGCAGGAAATGGCAATCAACGCTGGAAAAACCGGGAGAACACCTTCCAACGTAACCCGTGAAAAGTACCGAATGGCTTCTGAAACAGGGTTATCATCGCTAAACTCTGAAATCAAGTCACTTCTTGCTTTTTCTAAAGCAGCGATGCCTTTCCTTTGAAAGGTTTGAGTCACCGCATTTACAAGTTCATTATTTGAGTCCATAACAGTTTTTTTCTCGCCTGAACAATATTTGTTTTTCCTAACTACCTAATAGCCGTTCCGTGCCTCGTGTTTTTTAGCATCGGCAGATCTTGGACAGAATTATTTTGTATGGCTTAACAAAATTTTGCCTGATAAAAAAATCATGAATGAACCATTCATCATACCTTGTTGTTCAATGACAAAAAAATGAGCGGTGGAAAAAACTGTCTCAGGTTTAATGCCAACCGCTCCACATAGGTGCTACGTTTCTTGTTTTACAAGCTGGAGTTTTCTTTTTCATGTTTTTCGCCTCCTACTTCACACCTTAGATAACTCTTTAGAACGGAATTTATTGAGTCTGTGCGTACAGCCAAGTCCTGATTGCGCGGTTCCTGTTATTGCGTAATCGTTGCCTACCAGAAAAGTCACTGCCAGAAGTGCGGCGTTGATTAATGCGAGCAGTGTGAAGGATTTTGGCTGTTTCATTTCGCGCCTTCCTTTTGGCATCCACTTATTTGACAGTATTGCGTATTTCTTACTATATAAGTCTTATTTCTAAATATAGAATACACTTTCAGCTGCCGCACTAATGCTTACGAGACCTTGCGCATGCCCGTATGCAATCAGACAAGCGCACATGAACCGTTTGGGAAGAAGTGGCAAACAGGCTGTCGCCCGTGAGGGGTCATTCCGAACTGCGCCTTGTTTCCTCAATGTGTCCAGGTGTTTGGGCAAGTCACGATATCGCCCGACTCGATTTCTGTGACATCTGGCGCCTCTGATCGAAGAATCCTGAGTCGATAGTTGAAACTATCAGCTCAGGCGGTAAAAATGGTCACAACCGTGAAGCCCCAAAGCCCCGTTTAAAAACTTTATGGTGCTTCATGCTGAAGCCACAAATCCTTAAATAGGAATGCAGGCGGCTACATGCTTGGAGGATTTTTTATTTGACCATGTTTAAAACGAAGGATGGAACGCAGATTTACTACAAAGATTGGGGTAGTGGACAGCCAGTCGTTTTCAGTCACGGCTGGCCACTCAGCGCGGACGCCTTTGAAGATCAAATGTTCTATCTTGCCTCACATGGCTACCGCTGTATTGCCCATGATCGTCGTGGCCATGGGCGCTCAAGCCAACCGTGGAACGGAAACGACATGAACACTTACGCTGATGATCTTTCGGAACTGATTGAAATGCTTGACTTGAAAAACGCGATTCTCGTCGGTCATTCCACGGGCGGTGGAGAGGTTGCACGGTACATCGGCCGGCACGGAAACAAACGTGTAGCCAAAGCAGTCCTGATTGGCGCTGTTCCGCCATTGATGCTGAAGACTCCCGCAAACCCAGGTGGCTTGCCTATTGATGTATTTGATCAAATTCGCTCGGGCGTCATAATTGATCGCTCGCAGTTCTTCATGGACCTAAGCTTGCCATTCTACGGCTATAACCGCCCAGGAGCAAAAGTTTCCGAGAGAGTGCGCGAAAGCTTTTGGCTTCAGTGCATGATGTGTGGATTCCCAGGCGCGTATTTCTGCATTAAAGCGTTCTCTGAAACAGATCAGACGGAAGACCTCAAAAAGTTCGATGTGCCGACGTTGATTCTGCACGGCGACGACGACCAAATCGTACCCATCGCCGATTCGGCTTTTCTATCAGCCAAAATCGTTCGGAACGCGACCCTTAAGGTCTACAAGGGAGCGCCACACGGCATGTGCACAACCCACAAGCAGCAGGTCAACGAGGACCTTCTCGCATTCTTCGAGGGCAAACTAGCGCCGTAAATCCTAAGAACGAGATCAAATCTTTCCCCGCTTTTTTTTCTCAATGTATGCGTTTTTTCAAGATTTTTTCTGTTTCGATGGCGAGCCACTCAAAATTAGAGAAAATTTCATTTTGCTCAAGACCGTAGCGTTCATTAATGTGTTTTGATGCAGGCTCAAAGGCTTGCCAGTCTAATGCAACCATGTACTTGAATGTTCTAGCAAGAGTCGCTAAATCAACCAAGCCCTCCTTCGCAAGTTGACCAAAAAGGTCATACATGTACGCGAAGTTTCGTACCTCAAAATCATCGGCACTGTCATCAAACCCTTCCCAATTAACAGCTTGATACTTCTTCACAGTCTGCCACATGAAACTCCTGCGTCTTGCATAGGATTCGTCGGTCAGTTTTTCAAGCAGTTCGAAAGAAATGTTAGATTTTAATTCTCTTAGAGTTGCCTCATTTTGCTTTGCGTTTAACTCGATTAACTTGTTGTTCTGTCGAAGCTGAATTACCACGAAAACAACCCCCAGGATCACAGAGATAGAGCTTATCGCGGTTAAAACCTGACTTAAACCTGAAAAATCTAAAGGATCAGCCGCTTGAGAAAGCGCCAGTTCTAAAACCCCGAAGGCCTTTAGTTCTCCTTGTCGCCAAATCGAAACCCAGGGCAAAAAAACGAAAACAAGCACAGCTAAGACGACAACATAATCCATCTTGGAAAACTTGGCTGCTTTTTCGTTAGCCAGAAAAGTTTTATGTTTCACACGAGTTCAATGAGCAAACGAAAATTTATTGGTTTGTGATATGTCTTGTTGTAAAGTGGGCGCCTTACCAATTCAGTGCAAACCACGAATAATGCTTCTATAGGTTCTTCATGAGTCAGGAGTTTAAGACGCTGTTTCCTCCTTGGCGAATTTGGGCTCTCAAAAACACGAAATCGTGATGCGATTTATGACCAAAAACAGTGCCGTACTATGTTGATTACTTCCGACCGATAACGTTGTTGAACACAAGGCTTTCCATCGCTCGACTTTATCGTCTTGCCGTTCGCAAAGCGCCCAGACTTCTAACCGTCGAGGCCCATCAACTCGGCTACAACAAAGTAATAAGCGGCTAAACCTCGCCATCTACCCCAGGGTTCAGCAATTTTTTTCGCTTCCTCGCTTGTTATTTTTTCACCGCCACGATAGAAATGAGATAGAATTCGCCTCAAGCCAATGTCGTCAGCCGGCAGCGCATCCCACCTCTGCAACGAACGTATGATCGTTAATTCCGCGGTCCATTTGCCTATGCCTCTGACAGCGTCAAGCTCACTGATTATCCGTTCAGTGCTGTCATAGCTCCTGAATTTTTCTAGATCGAGCTTTCCCTCCGCGATGAGCGCGGAGATCTGCCTCATGTATTCTGCTTTGCGTTGACTAAGCCCGCATCCACGCAGTTTGTCAGCATCGGCATTGGCGAGCGCTGCAGGTGTAGGATAAGCGTAATAAACATCTTCTCCAAGCATCAGGGCTTCGCCGAAATTTTTGATTATTCGCCTCTCCATTGTATTGGCGATTTTTAGGCTTATTTGCTGCTCCACGATCGAATCCATGAGGGCTTCGTGGATCGTCTGAGTCGTTGGACTGCGTAGCCCCCACAGCTGTTTTGTGACTCCTTCCAACGTCTCGTCCCTTTTTGCTGTGGCGTAGAAGGCGGTCAAATCCAGATCTAAGTTGAGTAGACGGGTAATTATCGTTGCAGCTTCCTTGGCGTCAGCAGACGTAAATTCTCTATCGGTTTTTAATTGAGCCAGGAGCAGAGGAAGCTCAACTGTTCCTGCTGATTCCAGTTCAACCAAGACAAGCTTGTCACTGAGGCGGACTGCTTGGCGAAACACTCCGTTTTCGTAGACGCGAATTTGCCTGTCGCCGCTTTTGAAAATTTGCATGCTTAGGTTGAAGTTGAAAGGGGAAACTGGGTTCAGTCGTAGTTCCTTCACAAACATTGAGTCTCATCCGTCAGAAAAAGGGTTAGCTCAGGTTTAAACTTCTTTGTGGCCACCGAACGACAAAACAAATTTATAGCCAAACGCGCACGGTTTTTCATGCATATTTCTGCGAATTTGTGGTTGCGATAATGTTGTCAAAGATTGAAATATTTACCAACCAGTTTATCACTTAGTCATTGAAGAAAACATAAGGAATGACCTACTTTGAGAAGACTTATCGTCTTATCTTTTGTGACGCTTGACGGCGTCATGCAAGCTCCTGGAAGCCCCAACGAGGACACCAGCGGAGATTTCAAATACGGTGGATGGACTGTTCCGTATGATGACGAGTTCATGGGCAAGGTTATGAGCGAGCAGATGGCGCATCCATTTGATCTTTTGCTCGGTCGAAAGACCTACGACATCTTCGCCAGCTATTGGCCAGATCATAATGACCCAAAAGACCCTGTCGGCTCCGGCATCAACAAAGCTGCAAAATATGTAGCTTCCCATTCACTCTTCAAATCAGACTGGTCAGGCACTGTAATACTGCAAGGCGATGCTGCTGACGCAATCAAGAAGCTGAAACAGCAAGATGGACCGGAGCTTCAAGTTCACGGAAGCGGCAACCTCATTCAGACCCTCCTAAGACAGGATTTGGTTGATGAATTGTGGCTCAAAATCTTCCCGTTAACGCTCGGCTCCGGAAAGCGGCTGTTTGCAGAAGGAACCATATCAGCTGCATTTCGGCTAATCGAGTCCAAAACTTCCCCGAAGGGAGTGATCATTGCTTCCTACAAGCGAGCTGGAAACGTCACGACGGGAGTGTTTTGAAGCGTTTAGAATGGCAAATCTTAATCGTGCCCCATTTTTTTGAAATAGCCAACTGTCAAACCTCAATCCTCAGAAACAGGAAAAAAGTGCGGGGAGTGGGATTTGAACCCATGAACCTCTGCAGGATAGGCTCCTGAAGCTTGAATGTCACCCTCATCACGGGGGCTCTACGTCTTTGACTGCACTTAAGCCTCTATGATGCATTTTTTGCAATAATTTTATATACAGAAAACGTATATACAATTCTGTATGACAGAAGAAGTCATCACCGTCAGGGTCAACAAAACTTTGAAAGAGAGAGCGCGAAAATACAAGATAGACGTAAGCAAAACTGTGAGAGCAGCTCTCGAAGACGAAATCAGAAAACACGAAGATCAGGAACTTCGCCAAGCTCTCAGCGATATAAAGACTATTTTGCAGAAAATTCCTGATGAGGAAATCGTGAAAGCAATACGGGAATCAAGAGACCAGAGATGAAAAGCCACCTAATAGATGCAAGCTCATTAATGCTCTTGATGAAAAAGGCCGATATTGAGGTTGAACTCGACTGCTTACGAGCTTCATATTTGCTGGACCTAACCTTTTATGAGGTAGGGAATGCTATCTGGAAGGATACATGCTTAACAAAGTTTTTGACGAAAAATGAATCTGAGGTTTTGCGAGATAAAGTTCAGATAGTTCTTGCGAGAACCGAAAGGATAGCAGGTGAAGCAACTAATTTTCAGAAAATACTCGATCTTTCGGAGAGTGAGCGACTCTCATTTTATGATTCCAGATATCTTTTCACAGCAAGAGAAAAAGGACTTGTCTTAGTCACAGAAGATAAAGAATTAAGGGCTAAAGCTGAAAAACACGTAAAGGTGCAGAACGCAGCAACATTGATGCATTAACTTCATAATTTCAGATGTTCGATTGGTGCAGGGAGTGAGGTTTAAACTCACGATTAAATTTCACGTTTGAAAATTAAAGCAATAAGTGTGATTCTTTCTCGGAAGCGTTGGCGCGCGTCGGTTTGTCTCGAAATTGAAAAAGCTCATTTTGAGTTGGGAGTCTGAATCAAATGAGTTACAAAGAAAATTCAGAGCTTATATAATTTGGACAAAAAAGAGGAAGAGAAGAAAAGGAAAAATTGAGAGTCTTGTCTAAAGCGGAGGGATAATGTATTGTTCTGGTTGCCTGTTTTGTATCTTTTCCACAAGTTCAGCCAATCGCTCCATGGACGCACGCATTCCTAACTCCATTCCCGCCTTTAATGTCCCTTCGAGGTCCTCAACCGTCTGGAAAGCCCTTATATCACTAAGTTTCGTCCTTTCGTTTTTTTCTTCAAAAACATAGGTTTTAATCAATTCTTGACCTGAAGGGGCTTTGTACGTTGAAACTATTCGTTCTGGTAGCACGATTTCACGATATGGGCCACTGAACACATACTCGCTTCCGCTATCATCTTTTTGGATATATCGCCAGGCTCCCCCTGGTTTAAAATCCATTTTGTCAACCGCAAGTGTTCGGTCACGGTTGCCCCACCATTGTGGTATGAGCTTAATGTCCTTGCAGATTTTGAAAACAAGTTCTCGCGGTGCATTGAAGATGCGGGTCATCGTGACCTGTTTTTTTTCACGTGCTACCACAAAACTTGTGAGTGCTTTCTCGGTCATTTTCAAAACTTCCTATTTACGCCAGGGCAATTGACTATTTGGTTTTGTGCCTTGACTGTTTCTTGAAGTACTCTTTTAGGGGGTTCCAGAAATACTCCATCCAGCCATCCGCTGTCTCGTCCG
>Ga0187784_10000147_pt1 | contig 44980 bp, 40 predicted proteins | sample 1015_SJ02_MP15_2_FD_132964 | JGI IMG/M metagenome (GOLD analysis project Ga0187784, IMG submission 132964) | Tropical peat soil microbial communities from peatlands in Department of Meta, Colombia - 1015_SJ02_MP15_20_MG | ecosystem: Environmental > Terrestrial > Soil > Wetlands > Peat | place...
ATCACCCCCGATTTGTTTCAACAGAATCGCCTCTTAGTCGGTTCTGAGCAATTTCTCATGGTGGAAGGTATTCTGCAGAACCAGGACAATGTTATTTCTGTTAAGGCCGAGCGCGTTTTCCCCTTGGACGTCACCAGAGCAAGAACTACATCGCATGATTTTTACTGATTTCAATCTGTTTGCAAGCCCGCACAGTCCGAATCTGTCTTTCATACATATTAATTTTCTCAGAATGTCTCCACATCCACAGAGACTCGGTTTATTATTAAACTCACACCCGTCAACTTGAACCCAATTCAGGTAGCAGGTCATCGTGTTTGTCGGGTAATTCATAAATTCAGTTCTTTCATGGACTGTATCAGTTAAGGAGTAACGAAAATGGCAAGAGCAAAGACCCCGCGTAACCCTTCACCACCCAACAAACAGGTTATTCCGATGCCGGAAGCGATCTCCGCCTCGGCCATCCGCAAGAACAGTGTGTCAGTTGCCCCAACTCCGACTGACTTGGAAACGCAGATCCGCCAGCGGGCATACGAACTCTACGAAGAACGCGGGCGGACACCTGGCCAGGAAACGGAAGATTGGTTCCGCGCGGAACGAGAAGTACTCGCCCGCAACAACCATCTGCAGAGCGCGTAAGCGCGGTGCACGGGTTTCGGTGCCCCTGAAATCCTGTGCCTGGTATTGCTTAGGAGGGACGCAGGGGGCCCGCCGCATCCTGCCCTATTGGCCTGCTTTCCGGTTGCCTAGCCACAGTGTTTCTGAAAAAATACTGCAGGGCTCCCGATGTCAGAAATTGGCAGCTTTACCCTCCTGCTCGCGCTGGCGTTGAGTTCCTATTGTTTCCTCGCCGGTCTGCTGGCGCTGGTTCGTGAAAATCCTGGCTCGGCGCGGTTAAGCGAAACCGCACGGCGGGCTGGCATTGCCACGTTTGGCGTGGTCCTTCTCGCTGCTCTTGTTCTGGTAGTGGCGGCTTTCCAGAATGACTTCTCCATCGCCTACATTTTTCACCATAGCAATCGAGACTTGCCTGCTCCGTATAAGTTCGCCACACTTTGGTCTGGACAGGAAGGCTCGCTGTTGTTCTGGTCGCTGCTCCTCGCCGCCTATGGCCTAGTGTTGAGGCTGCGATACAAAACTGACCCCCGCCTGTTCGCCTACGCTTCCGTCATTATTGGCGCGGTTCAGGTCTTTTTCTTATTGCTGCTGAATTTTGCCGCCCATCCCTTCGCCGTGATGCAAGGTTCCCTCCCGGCCGACGGCAACGGTTTGAATCCGTTGCTGCAGTATCCCGAGATGGTTATCCATCCGCCTATGCTCTACCTGGGATATGTCGGTTTCACGGTGCCGTTTGCCTTTGCCCTCGCGGCCCTGATCATGCGTTATCCCGGTGAAAAGTGGATCCACATTACCCGCCGCTGGACCATGGTGACCTGGGGGTTTCTGACCTGTGGCATCTTTCTTGGCGCGCATTGGGCCTATTCCGTGCTGGGCTGGGGCGGTTATTGGGGATGGGATCCAGTCGAGAACGCCTCGCTGATGCCCTGGCTGACCGGCACCGCTTTTCTGCATTCAGTCATGATGCAGGAAAAACGCGGCATGCTGAAGACCTGGAACATGTGGCTCATCTTCTCCACTTTCATGCTTTCGATCTTCGGTACGTTCTTGACCCGCAGCGGCGTGGTCAGCTCAGTTCACGCCTTCGCGCAATCGTCGATCGGGGATTGGTTTGTTGCGTTCTTGGCGCTGATCTTCGCCACCTGCGTCTTTTTCTACGTAAAGAATCGTTCTCATCTGCGCAGCGAGCATAAACTGGAATCGCTGGTGTCACGCGAGTCAAGCTTTCTGTTCAACAATCTGCTGTTCGTGGTCGCCTGCTTCACGGTGCTTTGGGGAACGCTGTTCCCGGTCTTATCGGAATGGGTTCAGGGAAATAAGGTTACCGTCGGGCCGCCATTTTTCAATCGCGTGAACATCCCGGTGGCCTTGCTTCTACTGCTGCTGACGGCGGTCGGTCCCCTTCTGGCGTGGCGCCGGACTTCGGTCGAGAGCTTGAAGCGTAACTTTTTGTGGCCGGCAGTTGGTGCGCTGGCCGTCGGCGTGGTGCTCGTAGCCCTCGGCCTGCGTCCCTGGAAGGACAGTTCCTACTTTTATTCGCTGATGACCATCATGCTTTCGGTCTTGGTGGCGCTGACCGTGATCTCCGAATTCGTTCGCGGAGGCCGGGTGATTGCCCGCCATACCGGCCAGAATCTGCTGGCTTCGATGGGGCAACTTGCTCACCGTAACACGCGGCGTTACGGCGGCTATATCGTGCACTTCGGCGTGATCGTCATTATGATCGGCTTTGCCGGTTCAGCCTTTAACAAAGACAAAGAGCAAGAGATGGGCTATGGCGATCGCATGACAATCGGACCCTACACTCTGGTTTGCCAGTCCTATACGCAGGATGACAACCCGAATTACAGCAGCGAATGGGCAGTAATGAATGTGTGGAAGGGCGGAAAACAGATCGATACGCTCTATCCTGAGAGGCGTTTCTACAAGGCCAGCCAGCAAACCTCGACCATGCCCCGCGTCCGCTCCACCGGGCGGGAAGATCTCTATTTGGTGTACGAGGGGGTGAATCAGGATACCGGTCGTCCCATTATTAAGGCGCATTTGAACCCCCTAGTGATGTGGATTTGGGTCGGCGTCTGGATCATGATTGCCGGCACTCTGCTCGCCTTGGTCCCGAACGCGGTCCAGGTGCGTGTGCCGGCTCCGGCTCGTATGCACGCCGAACCGGTGGGGGTGGGTGACTGATCGTGCCTTTTGTGTCGCATGCTGAATCGGTAAGCCTGAGCCGGCCACTGCAGATGGCTGTTCTTGTCGTAGCCGTAGTAGCTCTCACCGGTGCCGGTGACCAGTCGGCGCGCTTTAACGATCTCGGTCATCGTCTCATGTGTGCCTGCGGCTGCCGCCAAATCCTGCTGGAGTGCAATCACGTCGGCTGCAGTTATTCCGAGCGCATGCGCGCCGAGTTGGTCGCGGCAGTTGATCGCGGCGACAATGACGACCTGACCCTGCAGTCCTTCGTTCAGAAATACGGACCAACCGTTCTTGCCGCTCCCACAAAAACCGGGTTCGACCGTGTCGCATGGATCACGCCCTACGTAGCGCTGTTTCTCGGACTTGTGCTTGTCAGCTTCATCGTGCGTGCCTGGAGGTCGCGTCCACTGCTGAGGCCAGCCGATCTTCCCGCTCCGGTGCGTGGCGCGGAGCTGGAGCGTTTCCGGGAACAGGCCAGGAGAGAGACTGAAGTATGACGATAGCGCTCCTGGCTTGCATGCTGATCACCTTCGGTGCTCTAGTGTACGTGTTTTACCTCCCCGGCAAGCTGTATCTTGGCCCGCAAAAAACTCGCCTCGCTTACTTGCGTGAACGTCGCGAGGTGGTTTACGAAAATCTCCGCGACCTGAACTTCGAATACAAAGCCGGAAAGTTCCCCGAGTCCGATTACCAGGCCATGAAGGCTTCTCTGGAGGAAGAAGCAGCGGCTGTGCTCGCGGAAATTGCGCGGCTGGAAGAAGGTGAACGGATGCCAATTCAAGGTAGCAAGGGACAACGAGTTTGAAATCGTCTCAGTACACGTGGGGACGGGCGCCGTCGAAAGCCTGCCCTGAACAAAGTCGAGAAGTCCGGGTCAAGCGCAAGCTCGACAGGCTTATCGCCACCGTTGCCATCCTTCTCGCGGTTCCTGCACTCGTGGCCCAAACCCTGACCGGCACCGTAACCAACGCAACCACAAACAAACCGGTTGCGGGCGATGATGTTGTGCTGCTCAGCCTTTCACAGGGCATGCAGGAATCCGGCCGCACAACGACTGATGCTGCCGGCCATTTCTCGCTCAAGCTGGATGATGCCAGCGGGCCGCACCTAGTCCGGGCCATTCATCAAGGTGTCACCTATCACCGCATGGCGCCTCCCCGAACCACTTCAGTGGAAGTACAGGTCTACGACGTGGCCAAGAAAGTTGCAGGAATCAGCGTCACAGCCGACGTGCTGCGATTCCAGGCCCAGGGTAACGAGCTCCAAGGCATCCGTTTGTTCGCTGTAGACAACAAATCGAGCCCCCCACGCACGCAGATGAACGACCAGAACTTTGAGTTCTACCTGGCTGATGGAGCTAATATCGATCAAGCTATGGCAATGACTGCCGGAGGCCAGCCGATCAATGCTTCCCCGGTTCCGCAGAAAGAGAAGAACCGCTACGCATTTATATTTCCGCTGCGTCCCGGAGAAACGCAGTTTCAGGTTGCCTTTCACCTGCCCTACAGCGGACAAGCCAGTATCAATCCCAGGGCAATCTACGGTTCGCAACATTTCGTGGTGATGCTCCCGAAAAGCATGCAGTTCACAGCTGGCCAGGGCGCAGCGTTCCAGTCAATGCAGGATCCACGCCAGAGCGATGCCCAGGTTGAGGTTGCTTCTAACACCACGGTTGGAGAACCACTGGATTTCACCATTTCAGGAACCGGCATGCTAAGCGATAGCGGAGGCGAGAGCCAAACCAGTGGCGAAGGTGCCACTGTGGCGCGTGACTCGCGCCCTGGCGGCGGTCTTGGCCCACCTATCGATGCTCCCGACCCACTGGAGAAGTACCGCTGGTACATTCTCGGTGGCTTCGGAATTGTTCTGGCGGCTGGGGCGGTGTACATTGTGCGCCGCTCGCCGGCGGCCGCGGATCTCGCGCCTTCCGAAACCGCGCTTCCCCAAGCTGCGCGTTCGCCCAAGCCCAAAGCTTCCGACCGCTCGGCTCTGCTGCTTGAAGCGCTGAAAGAGGAGATTTTTCAGCTCGAAGTGGAGCACAAGCAGGGCCACATTTCGCAGCAGGAGTACGAAAAAGCCAAAGCGGCTCTGGACCAGACTCTGGAGCGGGCGGTCAAGCGAGGCGCGCGGGCGTCTTCATCTGTCAGCTAAGCCCAAATTAGGCAAGGCAATAGCGGAGGCGCACGGTGGCGGCGAATGCCTATCCCCGCGGCTGAATCTCTGGCCTTCAGTTACCATCTAATTAGCCGAGAGACTCACATGGGAAACACATTTAAGACAGCGTTTCTGCTTACGCTTCTGACGCTGCTGCTTTTGTTCATTGGCCGGGCTTTTGGCGGCGAGAATGGCATGATTCTGGCCCTGGTATTTGCCGCGGTCATGAACTTCGTTGCGTACTTCTATTCGGACAAGATCGCGTTGGCCATGTATCGTGCCCAGCCGGCCAGCCGCGAGGAGTTGCCGCGCGTTTATCAGGTGGTGGAGCGGCTCACGCAAAAAATCGGCATCCCGATGCCGAAGATATACGTAATCCCGACCGATTCGCCGAATGCTTTCGCCACCGGCCGGAATCCCAGCCACGCATCCGTCGCAGTGACCCAGGGCATTTTGAATCTCCTTAACGATGAAGAGCTCGAAGGCGTGCTGGCCCATGAGCTAGGCCACGTGAATAACCGGGATATTTTGATCTGCTCGGTCGCGGCGACGGTCGCCGGAGCTATTACTATGCTGGCAAGCATGGGACGCTGGGCGATGTTCTTCGGGGGTATGGGCGGTCGCGACGACCGTGACCGGGGCGGAGGTCTGGCCGCACTGTTGATGCTGATTCTGGCGCCAATCGCCGCCACATTGATCCAGCTTGCCGTATCCCGATCCCGCGAATATCAGGCTGATGCCAGCGGCGCCCACTACACCGGCAATCCATATGCCTTGGCCAGCGCTTTGGCCAAGCTGGACGCGTACTCACGCCGTTTGCCCATGCAAGCCACGCCGTCCACCGCACATCTGTTCATCATCCAGCCTTTGTTGGGCGGAATGAGCTTCGGCAGTCTGTTTTCCACCCATCCGCCGATCGCCAAGCGCATCGAGCGCCTGACCGGTCGTCCGGCAGAGTTTGTGCAGTAGCCCAGCTTTTGGACTTGGCATTTAGCACTTGATGGCGAGGCGGGCTGATCAATGTCACGGTCAAATGCCAAGTGCTAACTGCCAACGGCTGTTTTTCATAACCTCCGTAACCCGCTTTCGCCCATTCTGCATAGTAGAATCGGCTTGATGTCGCCTGAAACTGCCAGCGCCGTCTCGCATCGCGCGGCCCAACTCGAAAATGCTCTGCGGCAGATTATTCGCGGCAAAGATGAGATCATCCGGCTCGCGGTGGTTTCGCTCCTGGCTCGCGGGCACCTCCTGATCGAAGGCGTTCCTGGCGTGGGTAAAACCACCCTCGGCCAGGCATTGGCCCGCGCTCTGGACTGCAGCTTTCAGCGGGTGCAATTCACCAGCGACATGCTGCCCTCAGATGTTTTGGGCATTTCCATCTACTCCGCCATCGAGCAGCAGTTTGAATTCAAGCGTGGCCCGGTTTTCACCAACGTGCTACTCGCCGACGAGATCAACCGCACCACACCCAAGACCCAGTCCGCCCTACTTGAGGCCATGAATGAGGGCCAGGTTACCGTCGATGCCCACTCATATCCGCTGCCGCAGCCTTTTCTGGTCATCGCAACGCAAAATCCCGTGGAACATCACGGAACTTATCCGCTGCCCGAATCGCAGCTGGATCGTTTTTTGATTCGGGCTCGCATGGGCTACCCCGGCGGCGAGGCGGAGCGCGAAATTCTGCGGTCTGAAGCTGGAAGCGCGAAATTGGAAGCCATGCAACCCGTGCTCTCCGGGGCCGATGTGCTCGAACTGCAGCAGGCCGTGACCGGAGTGCGAGTGGATGAGTCCCTGGTTGAATACGCGCTGACCATTGTTGGCAAAACCCGCGAGTCGGAGAATTTTTCTCTGGGAGTTTCGCCGCGTGGCGCTCAGATGCTCTACCGCGCCGCCCAAGCCCGAGCGTTTCTTGCGGGGCGCAATTTCTGTACGCCTGAAGATTTCAAGCCGCTGGTGGTGCCTGTATTCGCGCACCGTGTCGTGGTGAACGGCACCTACGCGTCCACTTTGAAGAAATCCGAGCAGGCCGAGCAGCTCATCACAGAAATTGTCGAGAGCACGCCGATACCCATCTGATCGTTCGAACCCCCTAAACCGGATAAGAGCGCGCTAGCTGGCTGGACTATAATTCTCCCGCCATGTCGTTCCTCCGTTATGTAATGCTTTTGTGTTTGATCCTCTGGCTGGGCGGCCTCATTTTCTTCGCCTTCGTCGTCGCTCCCGCGGCCTTCTCCGTGCTGCCGACCCGTCATCTCGCGGGAAATGTTGTGGCACGCTCAATCAGCGGACTGCATTGGATAGGGATCGTCACAGGAATCGTCTATCTGCTCAGCTCGACGATTTACGCCCGGCTTACGTCTGGCACTCTGCACGTTTTTGCAGCACGCAACGTGATCATCGTGCTGATGCTTGTGCTCACACTGATTTCGCAGTTCGGCATCATCCCGCGCATGGATGTTTTGCGCGCTTCCATTGGCGAAATCGATTCTGTCCCGCCCGACAATCCCGTTCGCATGCAGTTTGATGCTCTCCATGTTTGGTCAACTCGCATTGAAGGTGGAGTTCTGCTGCTGGGCTTCGTTGCCGCTTACCTGACCGCAAACGCCTTCACTCAGCGCTGAGTGACCTCAAGATTCGACATCGTTCTTGGGTTCTGATTTGCGTTCTGACAAAAACAGAGAAACCAGAGAGGGCACAGAGAACGCAGAGGTCGCAAAGAGAAGCCAGAATTATCTCGACAACACTCCCAGGGCATGCCTGAACATCGTTTCAAACGGCCCCTTGGCAGCCGTCGAGAGTGCTTTCTCCGCCGCGGCCCGCTGGTATCCTAGATTCATCAGCGCGGAAAGCACATCTTCTTCCACGACGCTCATCGCTGGGGCGGCCGCTGTTTCGCCAGCAATTGCGACCGGCAGCCTGTCGCGAAGTTCCAGAACCATCCGTTCCGCGGTCTTCCTGCCGACGCCAGGAATGTGGGTGAGCCTCGCGATATCGCCGCCGCGAATTGCGGCCACCATTTCGTCGGCAGCCATTCCACTAAGGACGGTGATCGCGAGCTTGGGCCCGATCCCGCTTACGCTGATCAATTTTTCGAAGAGCTGCTTTTCGGCCGGACGAAGAAACCCGTAAAGCGCAATGGAGTCGTCCCGCACGTGGGTATGGATGTGCAGGGCAACATCTGTGCCCACTGCAGGGAGATCAGAGAAAGTCGGTACGCTGATGGTGACATCGTAGCCGACGCCAGCCGTCTCAACCACCGCCTGGTTGGGATGTTTGGCAATCAAGCGTCCACGCAGATGAGCAATCATTTCTTAATTGTGCAGGCAGCACCGCGCTGGCAAGCCTGCCCTACGCAAAGCCAAGAGCTCCGGGCGAAGCAAGCTCGACAGAGAAATTAGAACAGCGAGCTCTGCCTGCGGTTGGGCGTGATTCCGAAGTGTTCATATGCGAGCTGGGTCGCGATTCGTCCTCTGGGTGTGCGGTTCAGAAAACCAATCTGCATGAGAAACGGTTCGTAGATTTCCTCGATTGCGTCCGCCTCCTCTGCCAAAGCCGCAGCTAAAGTATTCACGCCCACGGGACCACCCTGATACTTTTCGATGATCGTTAGCAGTAGCTTGCGATCGACTTCATCAAATCCGTAGCGATCCACTTCCAGCATCTGCAGGGCCGCTTGAGCGGTCGCAAGATCAATTTTGCCTGCGCCTCTTACTTGGGCGTAGTCGCGCACCCGCCGCAGCAGCCGATTGGCTATTCTCGGAGTGCCACGCGACCGGCGTGCGAGTTCGAGAGCTCCATCATGATCGATTTCCACTCCCAGAATCTCCGCCGATCGCTCGACGATAATGAGTAAATCTTCGTGGCTGTAAAACTCCAAACGGAGCACGATACCAAAACGCGATCGCAGCGGTGAAGAAATAAGTCCGGCCCGGGTGGTCGCGCCAATAAAAGTGAATGGCTTGATATCCAGCGTGTGCGTCCGAGCTGCCGGTCCCTGCCCGATGATGATGTCGAGTTTGTAATCTTCGAGCGCAGGATAGAGGATCTCTTCCAGCGCCGGCTGCATGCGGTGGACTTCATCTACAAACAGCACCTGCTTGTCGCGGATGTTTGTAAGTATGGCGGTGAGATCGCCCTTTATTTGCAGCAAAGGCGCCGCGGTCGGCTGAAACGCCACCCCGAGTTCGTTCGCAATAATATTGGCTAAAGTGGTTTTCCCGAGTCCGGGAGGGCCATAAAGCAGAACGTGGTCCAATGCGTCGCCCCGCGACCGGGCTGCTTCAATGGCTACCGCTAGATTCTCTTTGACTTTGGGTTGGCCGATGAACTCCGCCAGCCGTTGCGGCCGCAGCTTTAATTCAAAAGACGAGTCGTCCTCGACCGACGCAGCCGAAACTAGCCGCTCACGTTGTTCAGGGATTTTGGGAGTGTTCCTGGCTGTGGCCACTGACGCGATAGTAGCAGTTCTCAGTTCTCAGTTGCCAGTCTGTAACTAGTTTCGACGTGGCAAGCGCATTGCACCCTATCGACGAAAGAGATTCTTGGCAATAAAGAAAACGTTAGCCGGACGCTCGGCTAAGCGGCGCATCAGGTAGGGATACCATTCCGTACCGAATGGAATGTAAACCCGCATGCGCCACCCATCTTTTACCAGACTTTGCTGCAAGTCCCGACGGATGCCGTAAAGCATTTGAAATTCGAACGCATCGCGCGGGATCTTCTCGCGAGTCGCGAAGGACTTGGCCTCGCGAATGATGTTTTCATCATGGGTCGCCAAGCCATGATAAATCCCGCTCTTCATCATGACCTTCATGAGCTTCACATAGTTGGCGTCTACGTCAGATTTTTTCTGAAACGCAATGTCCGGAGGTTCCTTGTAAGCGCCTTTGCACAGCCGAATGCGGATCCCGGCAGCCAGGAGTTGCTCAACGTCTGTTTCTGACCGATGCATATAGGATTGGATCACTGCACCCACGCAGCCTTGATTTGCCGGCACGCGATGCAGTTTATGCACTAGATTCAGTGTGCGCTGAATGTATGGCGAGCCTTCCATATCCACCCGCACGAAATTCTGGGGATTCATGGCGGCAGCTTTGGCCACTAGGCTGGAGACCTGATCATGAGCAAGCTTTTCGTCTACATCGAGTCCCATATGCGTAAGTTTCAGACTGATGTTGGCATTCAACTTCTGTCTGGCAATTTCATCGAGCAATTCATGGTAGATTGCGGCACTGGACCGGGCCTCGTCGGCGTTCGTAACATTCTCGCCCAGATTATCGATAGAAACGCTGCACCCCAACAGGTTGACCTTGCGGGCGGCCTGGAGCACGTCCCCAATCTGTATGCCTGCAACAAAGCGGCTGGAAAATCTCTGGCCGATGGCCGACCGCTCAGCGACGCCGCGGAGGGTACGGTTTTCGGCAAGAGAAATAAAGATCGCCCTTAGCACCGGCGACTCGCAAGAATCAACACCATGTAATTAAAGGTAACTTGCACAGAATTTTGTACCACAGTCACCCGTGGGCAAAGCTATGACGGCCATCACAAGTAAATGTGGGAGCGGCGGCATGGCGGATCAGGTGTCTTGCTGTTCGAGAAATCTCTCTGCTTCCAGCGCGGCCATGCATCCCGTGCCGGCGGCGGTAATAGCCTGGCGATAGCGCCTGTCCTGCACGTCCCCGCAGGCATAAACTCCGGCGACGCGGGTAAACACGTAATTCCTGGTCAACAGATATCCGTCCGGATCGGTGTCAAGCTGGCCGTCGAATATTTTTGCGTTAGGAATGTGGCCGATTCCCAGAAATATGGCGCTGGTCGGAAAGTCCCAAACGTCGCCGGTCTTCACATTTCGCAACTTCAGACCAGTGACTTCGTTCTTGGAAACATCGTAAACATCGTCGACCACCGTGTTGGTAAGAAAATGGATCTTGTCGTTGCGTTGTGCGCGCTCCAGCATGATTTTCGAGGCCCGAAACGTGTCGCGGCGATGGATCACCGTGACCTTCGTGGCAAAACGGGTAAGAAAAATCGCTTCCTCCATGGCGGAATCGCCGCCGCCAATCACAGTGATCTCTTTCCCGGAAAAGAAGAAACCATCGCAAGTTGCGCAAGATGACACGCCATGTCCGATCAGCAGTTGCTCGTGCGGTAATCCGAGCCAGCGGGCTGAGGCGCCGCTCGCAATAATCAGGGTACGGGCATGAACCACCTCATGACCTATGTGGAGCCGGAAGGGCCTGATGCTCAGGTCCACGCTAGTGATGTGTCCAAGCTTGTAGTCTGCGCCAAAGCGCGAGGCTTGTTTGCGCATGTTCTCAACCAGCTCCGGGCCTTGAATTCCTTCGGGAAAACCCGGGAAATTCTCCACCAGCGTAGTTAGTGAGAGCTGCCCCCCGGGCTCATGGCCTTCGATGACCAGCGGGCTAAGTTTGGCGCGTGCGGTATACAGCGCGGCTGTATGACCGGCGCAGCCTGAACCAATGATCACCACATTGCGGATGTTGTTTTCCATAAGAAAAGATTAGATTGACAGGACCGCCATTTCGCTTCAATGACTACTGCGCTTTCTTCTGCGTTTGCCTGTTCTTGTTAGTCGGCGGAACGCTTCTTTCTGATCCGTTTTTCATGCCAACCCGGGACAACTCTTCCGGCACACTCCGGCGGACGCCGAGATATCCGCGGTATTTGGCAGCGATCGCGGAGGCGCTGTGGAACAGCGGCTCATAGGCACTCTGGTCGGAGGCCGGACCCGACTCAGATGCAGTGCAGCGAGCCAGCACGATCGAAGATTTTCCATAACGCTCCAACTTGATGCGGCTCGATGGAGTGTCCGTAGCCAGCATAGCGGCGGGTGTTGTCACTGCCGAGGCGCTGTCTTCGAGCGCGATCTGCATTACGTCCTTGGGATCACGAACGCGAAATACCAGCGTTTCGACCATGCTTTTATCGTCCCGGCTAAACGAGTACTGCACAGTCGAGAAGGGAGACGACGCAAGAAAGTCGCGCCGGATACGCACCCATTCGGACGGCCCCGCATCCGATGGCAGCTGGGCGCTCTGACCGCTGACCAACAAGGTTGTACTTTGATCGGGGATCGATCGTCCGCGATCGATTTCAAAATCCTGGCTGAAAGCAGCCTTTTGGGGAATTCGGCTCAACGCCGAGGCGATATCTTGTCGCTCTTCCGGCGAAGGCGAACATACGTTCAGCACATTGAGCTTGACCGTTGCTTGTTCCTGAGTAAGGGACCCAGGGCACAGCAGCATGGCTGCGGCCAATAAGAGAGCCGTTTTCGAAACCAGTTCACGATTGAGTAGCACAGGGCATTCTAGCAGGACTCTGAAGCTACCTTCGGAACTCCTGCAGCCGCTGTTCCGGCGCGGCATCTATAATTCAGTAACACCATGGCAGTTTCCTATTCCCAGTTCCGCACCCGGCTTTCCCAGGCAGGTTTGCTGCCTGCCAGCAAACTCGCACTGATTGCATGGTACTTGCTGTTTCTGGATCTTCTGCTGTTTATGGTGGAGAAGCTTTTCGGCTTTTTCAAGATTTCCTGGAGTCAGGGTTTGGACGGCTGGGTCAGGTTTCTCAGCTTCGCGGTTATCGTTCTTTTTGCCATTTTGGCAATTCGATGGACCAAGGCGAAGCTGCTCTGGCGACTGCGGAACCGGCTGATTGTTACCTATGTCTTCATCGGCATAATTCCGGTTGTGTTATTGGCCGTTCTGGCGCTGGTCTCTTTCTACTTGTTCGCCGGTCAATTTGCTACCTTCATCCTCACTACGGGCTTGAGTTCGGAATTGAAAAGCGTGGAGGCGGCCAACCTGGCAAGTTCCCACCATATAGCCGCGGAAGTGGAGCGCGGCCCGAACAGCACCGCCTTGCTCGAGAGCTTGCGTCGAACCAATAAGGCTTGGGCTCACCGCCAACTTTGCGTTTGGCTGGATAAAAAATTGATTCTCAACAGCGATCCTAATCCCGAGAACGTTTTGGCACCGATGCTTCCCTCCTATTTGAAAACTTCATTTGCCGGAGTTGTTCGCGATCACAACAACCTTTTTCTTCGTGCTGTGCAGACCGTCCCGGTAGGCGGCAAAGAACTGACTGTGCTCTCCAGCAAGCCGGTTGACCAGCAAATGTTGCAAGCGCTGGCCACAAACCTTGGGCAGGTCACGTTGTATGCGACAGGGTTGAGTCTCAAGAAAACTAATGAGTCTCAGCCCAAGCAAGGCACCAGAGTGATTGTCGAAAGGCCAGAAGGAGAATATGTTCTCGATCTGAGCAAGCTCGGGCCGCCGACTTACAGTGTCGGCTCGTTGCCGCCCGCGGTCCGTAGCCTGGATCGCCAAGTCACATTTCCGACCACCGTATCGGTCGTAGACTGGCCGACGGGCGATACCTCGAGCCCCGCTGCAATCGTTGTCCAGACTCGCATTTCCAAGCTGTACGATCGCTTGTTCGAGGCCCTCGGATATTTGGCTCCGGCCATTGAAGTCTTCTTGCTGTTCGTTTTCATCGTCTTCTGCATCATCGAAGTTATTGCCCTCATCATTGGAACGCGTCTTACTCGCACCGTAACGAGCGCGGTGGCGCAACTTTATGACGCCACCAAACATGTCAATCGCGCTGACTTCAGCCACCGCATTTCGGTGAGGTCGAACGACCAGATCGCAACGCTGGCAAATTCCTTCAACTCCATGACTGCGTCTCTGGAAAAACTGATCGAGGAGCAGAAAGAGAAGCAGCGCCTCGAGAACGAATTAGTGATTGCGCAGGAAGTTCAATCTCAGCTCTTTCCGAAGGAGATTTCGCAGCTCTCAAGCCTTGAAGTGCATGGATTTTGTCGGCCGGCACGGACGGTGAGCGGCGACTATTACGACTTCCTGAACCTTGAGTCAGACAAGCTGGTGCTGGCCGTCGGCGACATCAGTGGGAAGGGAATTTCAGCGGCCTTGATGATGGCCACAATCCACTCGGCCGTGCGTGCCTATAGCCTGCAGGACATCCCGGCGTTGCGCGAACCGATCGCAGTGGGTGCGGTTCCAGAGGTAAGCACGATACTGGTTCCCGACTCCCAACACCCGGAAGTCTCCCCCGCCGCATTGCTCGCACTCTTAAACCATCAACTTTACGAAAGCACTCCGCAGGAAAAGTACGCTACTTTATTTCTTGGAATTTATCACGGCGCCAGTCACCAGCTCACCTACAGCAATGGCGGACACTTGCCCCCCATCATCATCGGCGACGATGGCGCAATTCGGCGGTTGGAGTGTGGCGGCACCGTGGTCGGGCTTTTTGACCAGATGACCTACGAAGAAGCCTCAGTTCCGCTGCGTTCGGGAGAGATTTTCCTGGCCTACAGCGACGGGGTTACGGAGCCGGAAAATGACTTCGGCGAGTTCGGAGAAAGAAGACTTGTCGACCTCGTTCGCGAAAACCGCGACTTGCCGTTAGCCCGCATCAGTGAGATCGTGACGGTTGCAGTGGATGACTGGATTGGCGCGAACGAGCAGCCAGACGACGTCACGCTAGTGCTGGCCAGGGCAAGATAACGGACATTCGGGCTGCGAAGTCGCCTACCTTGTCTTGGGTAGAACAGCAATCCGCCCCGTCACCTGCTGCCCCTTTTCCATTCCACCAATGACTACCAGTCCTTCCGGCGTAACCAGCAAACCGCGATGGTCCATGGTGGGATCGGGCGTGTTTTCGCTAAGCATTTCCCACTTGCCGCTGCGCAGGTTAAAGGCGAAGGTGAACGGTGCGGGCTCGGCGGGTTTGCCATCGTAACCCGTACCGTTGTAGTCATGAGGACTGTCGGAGCCGCCGGCGAAGTAAACTGCCCCATCCTTTTCCGATGCGCCCGCAGCAATGCGAAAGCGAGCGTTGCCGGGATGGTTGGGCAACTTGCTCCACTCAATTCTGCCGGGATTATGGTGGTCGATTCGTCCTGCCCAGCATTCGTCGGAGGCTACAAATCTTGGCCCTTGTCCGGCGTCATTTGTGCGCGCTCCATCGACATAAATGATGATGTCACCGGCTATGCCTCCTGCATGCCCGAATACCGGGGGCCCCGGCATCGGAGTCGCCTTCGACCACGTCGCTTTCTCCAGGTCATACAACTGAACATCGGAAATTATGCGCCCGTTGGTTCTACCCCCAACCAAATAGATATAACGCTCGCGATACACCCCAATGACAGCATCACCTACTGCAATTGGGATATCGGGAAGTCGCACCCAGCGATCCTTGCTCGGTTCATAGAAATTCCCGTCAGGAACGGCCATTCCCCCGCCTTGAAACAAAACATAGCCACCAAACAGAAACAGGCGCCCGGTCGCACCTACCGCCATGGCTCCAATGCGGCCTGCAGTTCCCGGCACAGAATGGATAGTCCGCACTTTGGCAGATCCCGCATCTACCTCGTAGCCGGCATTGGTCACGGCATTCCACGTTTTCTTCGGACCTATTCCCATCAGGGAGAAAAGTTGAAATTGCCCATGGAGCTTAAGAATGGCAACGGCGTTGTTGGAAACCGGTTCCGGCAGAGGCTCGACCCCGGATGGCGATGCGAGAACTATCTGCACTGCAAGCGTAAGCGGTGCTAGCCGCCTTAGGCTACGTTTCATGACAGAAAAGGCTCGATCTTGCTCCAAGGTATCACGCAGGTGGCCGGGCCACGCAAAACAGGGCAAGCAAATGGGAAATTACGCGTGCTGTGCAGCCAGTTACAATGCTGGCGTGGAACTGCCCCAGGGCAAGCGCGTTTTGCATGGGAGCGTGCTGGTAATCTCGTTGCTTATCTCTTTGGGATTCTGGCACTGGACTGTGTACATCCTCGCACCCGCGAACACCGCGACCATCTTGGCCGCGCACCGGCCTATCGGTAATAACTCCGATCTATATCCTCGGTGGTTTGGCGCTCGGGAGCTTTTTCTGCACCGGCGCGACCCTTACGGCGCAGAGGTGACGCGTGAGATTCAAATCGGCTTTTATGGTCGCCCCTTGAATCCCGGGAATCCTTCCGACCCGACTGCCCAGGAGTCCTTTGTTTATCCCTTATATGCGGCCTTTTTGCTGGCGCCGACCGTAAAACTGCCCTTTTCGGCGGTGGCAGTCTTTTTCCGCTGGTTTCTCTTAGCAGCTGTGGCCGCTACCGTCCCGCTTTGGATGTATGCCATTCGTATCCCTGCAAGATGGCCGATTATCGTATCGGGCATGCTGCTTGCGACCAGCAGCTCGCCGGCCGTGGCGGAGTATTTCCAACAGAATCTGGCAGCTTTAGTTGTTCTCTTCCTGGCGGGAGCGGCTGCGGCAATCGTCGCTCGCCGACTAGGGCTGGCCGGAGTGCTTCTTGCGCTCTCCACAGTGAAACCAGATACTTCTGGCCTGGTGGTGTTGTGGCTTCTGGCCTGGTCAATAACCAGCAGGCAGCGGCGGGCCCTGCTTTGGTGGTTTGCTGGCAGCCTCGGGTTGTTGGTCGCTGCGGCCGAGGTCTGTTCTCCTCATTGGATTGGCCGCTTTATCTCGGCAGTCCGAGCATATCCTTCATATGGAACTGACCCGTCGATCATCCAGGTACTGTTTCCCGCCTCCATAGCCGCGGTGATCACATTCGCAGTCGTCCTTTACGTTGCCATCGTGTGCTGGAAATGGAGAAATGCCGCGGCCGGCTCTGAGTACTTTGCCTGGGCGGTCGCGCTGGTGGGAACGACAACGCTCGTAATTCTGCCAAAATTGGCGGCATACAATGCTCTATTGCTGGTTCCGGCATTCCTCGTTCTGATTAGCCAATATGGAACGTCATCCAAAGATGTTATTTTCAGCCGCGGCATGATCAAAGCAGCCTTCGCCTGCCAGCTTTGGCAATGGCTTGCAGCTGGGCTGCTCTCTCTGGCTTCGCTTGTGCTTCCACCTGTGTGGATTCGTACCGCAGCGCATGTCCCTGACTATACCTCGCTGGCTTTGTGGCCTATTACATTGCTGGCACTCACAGTTGTTTCGCCCCGACCTGTCAAGAACTGAATTGCACTGGAAAATTAATGAGTGTTTTAATGCCAACGTGAAATCTGAGTTCCCGTTCGGACGTGAATTCCTGGTTTTCAGCGCTTGCTTGCTGGTCTGTTTCGGTGTGTGGCGCTGGGCGGAGTGCATTCTCGTGCCTGCCAACACGTTAGCCGCCCAATCAAAAGGAATCCCGATCGGAAACAATTCAGACCTATACCCCAGATGGTTTGGGGCTCGCGAATTATTGCTCCATCACCGTGATCCTTACAGTGCGGAGGTGACGCGAGGCATTCAACGCGGCTTCTACGGGCGTGAGCTCGATCCCGACAGGCTTGACGATCCCACTGATCAGGTCGCCTTCGCATACCCGGTGTACGTGGTGTTTTTACTTGCTCCAACACTCGAATTCTCCTTTGCGACGGTGCAAACAATATCGGCCTGGCTGCTGCTGTTCGGCATTGCAGCCAGCGTGCCTGCGTGGATGTATGCCATGGGATTCCGAACGAAAACGGCGCTGGTATTCGCGGGGATGGTTTTGGCCATAAGCACCTATCCGGCTGTCCTGGAATTCCATATGCAGAACCTCGCGGCGCTGGTAGCCATTTTGTTGGCTTTCGCAGCAGCAGCGGCAGCGCGAAATTACTTGTTCTTCAGCGGTCTTCTTCTGGCCTTTTCGAGCATCAAGCCTCAGTTCTCGGCCCTGTTTATCTTGTGTTTTCTGCTGTGGACGACCGGGAATTGGCAAAAACGCAAGCGCCTGGTTCTGAGTTTTACTGCAACAATGTGCGCCTTGATGGTTGCAGGACAAATTGTGCTTCCGCACTGGATAGCGGAGTTTGTGGGCGCTATTCGTGCCTACACAAGTTATGCGACCGATCCATCAATTCTGCGCTTTGTCTTCGGACCGATCCTGTCCCGAGTGGCTGGGGTTGCGCTTTGCATTGTGGTGGTCCTGGTGACTCTTCGGTACAGGGCCTGCCCGGCGGGCTCGACAAATTTCGGCTGGCTACTGGCTTGGGCTGCGAGCGTGACGGTGACCATCCTTCCAGTTACCGTCTACAACCAGGTTCTGCTCGTACCGCCGCTTCTGGCGCTGCTGCAACCGGCCAAAAGTTCCAGCTTGCTCCCGCGGGCACTTGCCAGGGGAACTTGCATCTGCCTTGCCTGGCAATGGATCACCGCGGTGATCCTCGCGATCTGCTCGCTGTTCATTTCACCTGCCCAATTGCTGTTCCTGGCGAAAGTTCCGGTGTGGACCCTGATCGCTTTGCCGCCTCTCACCCTTCTTGCCATTGCTGCCAGCACGATTTCCCTTCGGTTCGCTACCCCTGTTCAATAAATCCTTGCCGTACTGCATGAATGAAATCGGTATGGGCCGGAGCAAACCCGGCGGCGCGCATCTGTGCAGCAATCTGCCCACGATGATAGGCAGAGTGCAAAATGACGTGCATCATGATGTCCTGCGTCTGACTGGTCCAGGCTTCACCCTGGCTGTTCCTGTAAGTGACCGAATGGGCGAGTTCGCTCTCCTTCATTGACCCCAAGTACGTCTGCCACAGCTTGGCTAATTCCTCAACCTCGGATTTGCAGTTCTGCAAGCTGAAATCGGGCCATACCGGATGAGTTTGCTTCAGTGAGCGCAGACGCTCCAGCCACAACCTCTCGGCAGAACCGATATGGGCCAGGAGTTTCAGTGACCGTTCACTGGAAAGCTCTGGTTTCTGCAAAGCGTTTAAAATCTCGCGATTCGCCCAATCGTCGTAGCGGAAAAGGCGCCGAATATACGAGAGGCTCGTCATCGATTCTGAGCTAAACGTTCGAAGAATACTGTAAGTCTGTTTTATTCACTTCAGCAACTCACGACCATACGCCGGAAACTTTGTGTCAAAACTGGATAAGAAAATCTTTGCTTAAACCGGCAACTTGGAACGCGCTGCCGGGTTATCTGTATTGTTGTTCAGATTGCTTTCGGAGAGATAACCCCTTGCGGATACGTACCAGAATTTCTTCTGTAGTCGCTCTCGCCTTGGGAATTCTCCTACTTGCGGGTTGCCCACCGCGAGAGAGCATTGCCAGAATAGATCGTGATCCCGGCCGCTATCTCGGGCGGGAGGTGACTATCGCGGGGCGAGTGGTCGACTCTTATGGCGCCATGGGACGTGGGGCGTTCCTGCTCGACGATGGGACAGGGACAATGTGGGTGTTCGCCGGAAACTACGGAGTTCCCGGCGGGGGCGCCAAAGTTGCCGTGACCGGCTACGTCGAACAAGGTTTCACGATGGGCGGACGGAACTTTGCGACCATTTTGCGCGAGACCGAAAGGCGGCATTAATCCTCATCGCTGAATGCCGGATCACGCAGACGAAATTCTCCGCTTGCCTCGCGAACCACGTCTTGCTCTGCCACGTTGTAAATCTGTTCTGGTACCATCCTGTCAGCGTTGCTAACATCTGGCCACAAAACATAATCCGTTTTCGCCAGAGCCACAGAGGGTGTGCTAAATGCCACTCACTTCGACCGATTGGATTGTGATCGCCGCCTATTTGCTGATCAATCTTCTGATCAGCATTTACTACCGGCGCCGAGCCAGTGGAAATACCGAAGAATTCTTTATCTCAGGCCGCGATGTCTCCTGGTGGCTGGCTGGCACATCCATGGTCGCGACCACCTTTGCCGCTGATACGCCTCTTCTGGTGTCCGGCCTGGTTGCCAAGTCCGGCGTTGCCGGAAACTGGATCTGGTGGGGGCTGTGCGTCGGCGGCATGTTGACCGTGTTCTTCTTCGCCCGCTATTGGCGGCGTGCCGAAATCCTGACCGACGTTCAGTTCGTCGAAATTCGTTACGGAGGCAAACCGGCTGCTTTTTTACGGGGTTTCAAAGCCGTTTATCTCGGGCTTTTCATGAACTGCTTCATCTTGGGCTGGGTGACGCAGGCCATGATCAACATCATCACCGTTCTGCTGGGTCCTGCCATCGCCGAAGGACGCGTGCTGCGGTTCGCCGGTTTTCACTACGCGTTGGGAAACCCGCATACCACCTCCCTCTTGATCTGCATCTTCATCATTATTCCCTTCACGGGGCTTTATACATTTATCGGCGGACTCTGGGGCGTCCTCGTCACCGACCTGTTTCAGTTCGTTTTAAAGATGGCGATGATCATTGCTCTGGCTTGGGTGGCTGTGGCCAAGCTTGGGGGCATGGATGCGCTGCAGGTGCGCCTGCAGACAGTTGAGAACAATATGCGTTCAACAGGCGTGCAGATAGGTAATCCAGTTGCTTTCCTACCCGACTTCCACATGGGCTTCATGAGCAACGCGCTCTGGACCCTACCGGTGCTGACGTTCTTCGTCTACCTCTGCATGCAGTGGTGGTTAGCCTGGTACCCGGGAGCCGAGCCGGGCGGCGGCGGTTACGTTGCGCAACGAATGTTCAGTGCCAAGGACGAAAAAAATTCCCTTGGGGCGACGCTCTGGTTCAACATCGCACATTATGCACTACGGCCTTGGCCATGGATCATCACTGGGCTGGTCGCCATTGCTGTGTACTCGCCAAATGGCGGAATTCATCCAAATACCGCCTTCGCTCAGAATCCCGAACAGGGCTATGTAATGGTGCTGCGTGATTACCTGCCTCCTGCACTGCGCGGGCTCATGGTCGCGGCATTTCTGGCAGCTTTCATGTCTACCGTCGGAACGCAATTAAATTGGGGAGCCTCGTATTTGGTAAACGATCTTTACAAGCGCTTCCTGGTGCGCCATTCGACCGAGAAGCACTACGTTCGGATCAGCAAACTTTTCACCGTGCTTCTTGTGCTCGCCAGCGGCTACACCGCCATGCAATTGACCTCGATCAAGCAGGGATGGGATCTGGTGTTGAACATCGGTTTCGGGACGGGGGCGGTCTACATCCTGCGCTGGTATTGGTGGCGCATTAACGCGTGGAGCGAGATTTCCGCCATGATCGCTGCCGCGGTGATGACGTTCGCGCTCCACCATGTGCAGTTCACCGGCAACAACGCAGTCGTATATGCAAAAAGCGCTCTGATTACCGGTGGCGTCACGACATTGGTTTGGATCGTCACCACGTTCGCAACCAGCCCTGAATCAGAGAAGACACTGCTGAGTTTCTACCGCCGCGTGCACCCCACGGTGTATGGATGGAAGCACGTCGCCAGGCTCGTACCGGAGTTGCCGGAAATCCGCGACCTCAGCAGCAATGCCTTTGATTGGGTCATGGGCGTCATCCTGGTTTACGGATGCTTGTTCGGCATCGGCAAACTGGTTTTCCAGCAGTGGCTCTGGGGCATCTTGCTGTTGCTCATCGCAGGGCTCGCCGGTTATCTGATCTTCTGGGACCTTTCGCGCCGCGGTTGGGCAACCTTATCCGGAACTGAAGCCGCGATGTCGTCGCCGCGCACGGCCCAAGCGGATTAGACGCCCTTAAAGGCAAGACTCGCGATGTCGAACGGACCGTCTCTTTGCGGTCATCGCGTGATTTGATTGGCCGGCTGATCCTCTGCTGGCATCCTCCTGAGATCAAGCATCACACTTCCAAATAGTGGATAATAGACGGAATCAGTAGCATTCGAACCAAGGCTGATAAGGCGAGACTTCTTCTCAAAGCTCTCGTCCTAAGGAGATGTGTTCCACATTGTGTGGCATAACCGGCTTTACCCATAAAAACTGGATTCCTGCTCCCGAGCGCATCCGCAGCGCCGCGGCCACGCTGATCCATCGCGGGCCGGATCAGCAGGGTGTCTTTGAATCGAAAGTTGTTTCGCTGGGTGCTACCCGGCTCAAAATTATCGATCTCGGCTCCGGAGATCAACCGATCACCACCGCCGGAACCACCATCGCCTTCAACGGTGAAATCTACAATCACCTCGAACTGCGCCATGAACTGGAAAAGCTCGGCCACCGCTTTCTCACCCAGTGTGACACGGAAACCGTTCTGCACGCCTTTCTTGAGTGGGATACCGAATGTTTCTCTCGTCTGCGGGGAATGTTTGCCATTGCGCTGTGGACTGAGTCAGACAGGCGTCTGGTGCTCGTCCGCGATCGCATGGGCATCAAGCCGCTTTTTTTCGCGCGCAGCGGCGAAGATTTGTTCTTCGGCTCCGAGCTGAAAGCCATTTTTGTTCATCCTGAAATCGATCGCCGTCTCAGCCTGGAGGGCCTTGATTGCTATCTTTCCATGAATTACGTGCCCTGTCCGTGGACGCTGGTAGAAGGTATCGAAAAGGTTCCTCCCGGTCAGTGGCTGGAGTGGCGGAACGGACAGGTATCGAGAAACACTTATTGGACTCTCCCCACACCCGTACCGCGCGATCGTACTTTAGAAGACGCAAAAGACGAACTTGATGGTCTGCTCCGGCAATCCATTCGCGAACACCTCATCTCAGATGTTCCGCTCGGCATGTGGCTCAGCGGCGGTATTGACTCCTCGACTATTTTGCATTATGCCGCCACCGAATCCAGTGCGCCGCTGAAGACTTTTTCGATTTCGTTTCGTGGCCGTAGTTTCGATGAGAGCGAATACATTCAGCGGGTCGTCAATCACTACGGCACCGAGCATGAACAGCTCGACCTGAATCCTGAGTCTGATCTCGAAAGCGCGATCGAGGAGTTCGCTTATTATTCTGACGAGCCCAGCGCTGATGCCGGAGCTCTTCCGGTCTGGTTTCTGTCCAAGCTAAGCAAGACGAGAACAACCGTGAGCCTTAGCGGCGAAGGCGCCGACGAGATCTTTGCCGGGTATCTGACGCATCGCGCTAACCAACTCGCGGCGCCGATCCGGCGGCTGCCGCGCCCGTTGCTTCGGCTAGGATTGAATTGCTTCCGCCAGTGGCCGGTATCCGATGAAAAGATTGGCTTCGAATATAAAGCGACGCGCTTTCTGGAAGGCTCCCTCATGCCTCCGGAACGGGCGCATGTACACTGGAACGGCACTTTCTCCGATGCCGAGCGGCTTCATCTGCTGGAGCATCGACTTCCTGGTGCGCTTCATCGCACCTTACACGAGTTGCGCAGCCGGATCCGCACCAGCGATGATGATCTTTCTCCCTATCTTTGGTTTGACCAGAAATATTTTCTGCCGGACGACATTTTGACTAAGACCGACCGCATGAGCATGGCTCATTCGCTCGAGGTTCGTCCGCCTTTCCTGGATCATCGCATTGTGGAGTTCAGCGCCTCTTTGCCTGCATCGCTGAAAATTCGCGGCTCGCGGCAGAAGGTTCTTTTGAAGGAGCTAATGAAGGAGAATCTGCCGGCTTCGACGTTGAACCGGAAGAAAGTCGGATTCGATATTCCTGCCCACGACTGGCTGCGAGGCCCACTGCGTTCACTGCTCGTGGATACGTTACCAGCTGGAGCGTCGGAGTACGCGGAATTGTTCCGTCCCGCGGCGATCAAGGGGTATGTACAGCAACACTTGGAGAGGCGCGCAAATCTTGGATATCACCTATGGGGATTGATGGTCCTGTTTCTCTGGATGAAAAAATGGCGGATTCACATTGCGTCCGCCGCTTCGAAGGAGCTGGCCCGGGCAAGAACTGGTACGTACATTTAGCTGTCCTGCTGGTGGCAGCGGCGGTTTATCTGGGCAGCATCGTTTCTCCCCCTTCTCTCATGGACGACGTTGACGCCGTGCAAGCACAAATTGCGCGCAACATGCTGGCGTCGAGTGACTGGGTCACAGCTCGTCTTGATGGTGTCGTCTACCTGGAAAAAGCCCCGCTGGTTTACTGGATCATCGCAGCCAGCTATGCCGTATTCGGCGTTCACGATTGGGCCGCCCGCATTCCAATCGCTCTATCGGCCATGGCCCTCAGCTGCGTCACAGCTGCATTCGGAATCTGGGCTTTTGGACGGCGCGCAGGACTTTATGCGGGGTTATGTATGGCAACCTGCATCGGCTTATTTCTTTTCACCCGCATCCTCATCCCTGACGTAATGCTCACCTTGACCGTGGCCGTGGCCATGTGGGCATTCCTGCGTGCCCTGGACGAGCAAGAGCCCCATCCCAGGTTCTGGGCGGCGGTGTTGGCACTGAATCTCGGCTTGGGACTCTTGCTGAAGAGCTTGATTGGCATCGTCTTCCCGATTGCCGCAGGCTTGCTCTATCTCCATGCGACGGGTCAGCTCTTCTTGAGACACGCCTGGAAGCGGCTTCATCCTTTCAGTGGGCTACTGATCGTGCTCGCCGTCGCAGTTCCTTGGCACGTTCTAGCGACCTTGCGGAATCCTCCGTACTTCGCTTTCACGCTGCACAGCGGACCCGGCCAATACCATGGATTTTTATGGTTCTTTTTTGTCAATGAGCAGCTTTTGCGTTTTCTGAATCTGCGTTATCCGCGCGACTACGATACCGTCCCGCGGCTTTATTTTTGGCTTTTTCACCTGCTGTGGCTCTTTCCCTGGAGTGTCTACCTGCCAGCTATTGCCAGGCTCTCATTCAAACCGGCCAATCGGGCTGGACGCACCCGATTGCTGGTGCTTTGTTGGGCTGGCTTTATCCTGGTTTTTTTCACGTTCTCTACAACCCAGGAATACTATTCAATGCCGGCTTATCCCGCGCTGGCCTTGCTACTGGGGTCAGCCATGGTGAGCGATGGCAATTGGATCCGGCGTGGCACCGCTATACTGTCGGTCGTTGCGGCAATCGCAGCCACCGCCGCCATCAGCATCGCGATTCTGAGCCGCACATATCCGGCGAGTGGCGAGATCTACTCAGCTCTCACCCAACACCCGAAAGCCTACAAATTGTCGCTGGGGCACATGGAGGACCTCACGCTTGCATCGTTTGCATATTTGCGATTTCCACTTGTGCTTGCCGCGCTGGCTTTTCTTGTCGGTGCAGCAGGAACTTTCAAAGCCGGTACGCAACGTGCCGTTCTCGCAGCGACGGTGATGATGGTGCTGTTCTTGCACGCGGCCAGACTAGCCATGATAACCTTCGATCCCTATCTGTCTTCGCGGCCCCTCGCCGAGGCGCTCCAGAAATCCTCGCCCGGAACGCTAATCGTGGATCACCATTACTACACATTTTCTTCAATTTTTTTCTATACGAACCGTTCAGCGCTGCTGCTCAATGGCCGCTTTATGAATCTGGAGTATGGCGCCTATGCTCCGGGTGTACCGGATGTGTTTATCGATGATGCGCAATTCAAGGCCCTTTGGCTGCAGCCTCAGCGTGCCTATATAGTGGCCAAGCAAGCGGACTTACCGCGGTTCGCCAGTCTTGTCGGAAATCCGCAACTTTTCACTGTCGCTAGCAGTGGAGGCAAAGTAGTGTTGACGAACCATGCTCTCGCGAATCTTGCGCGCGGTGGGTTTTAAGCGACGCCACACTCGTCGCTTCTGCTAGCCTTGCGATAGAATGCTAAGTGCAATTAGCAGCAATAACCGGAAGACGAAATACCGAGATCCGCATGACCTCATCTCAAGCGGCACTGTGAAAGAGCGACGAACGCATTCCCAGGATCATCGAATTACATCGGCAAGGAGGGACAATGAGGATTGCTGTGCTGGGCGGTGACGGGTACTGTGGGTGGGCCACTGCCCTCTACCTCTCCAACAAGGGACATTCAGTTGCCCTGGTAGACAATTTCATTCGCCGTCAATGGGATCATGAGATCGGGGCGCAAACTTTGACGCCCATTCGTCCCCTCGCCGACCGTCTGAAAACCTGGCAGGAACTCACGGGAAGACAGATCGAGCTCTTCATCGGCGACGTAATGGATTACGACTTCCTTTCTTCCGCCCTCAAGGGGTTCACGCCCGATGCCGTTGTGCATTTTGCCGAACAGCGAGCCGCTCCATATTCCATGATCGACCGCAAACATGCGGTCTTCACGCAGGTGAATAATGTAGTGGGAACCTTGAACCTGCTTTTTGCCTTGCGGGAATTTGCCCCCGATTGCCACTTGATTAAATTGGGCACCATGGGCGAATACGGCACTCCCAATATTGATATCGAAGAAGGCTACATCACTATCGAACACAATGGCCGCAAGGATGTGCTTCCCTATCCCAAACAGCCAGGATCTTTTTATCACCTGTCGAAAGTTCATGACAGCCACAACATCATGTTTACCTGCAAGATTTGGGGATTGCGCGCTACAGATCTGAACCAGGGTGTAGTTTACGGAACCATGACCGACGAAGTAGCCATGGACGAAGCCTTAATCAACCGATTCGATTACGACGAGATTTTCGGTACAGTTCTAAATCGGTTTTGCGTGCAGGCGGCGATTGGCATGCCCCTCACCGTCTACGGTAAGGGCGGACAAACCCGAGGTTTTCTCGATATTCGGGACACCGTGCGCTGCGTTGAGATCGCCTGCCTCAATCCTGCCAATAAAGGCGAGTTTCGCGTGTTCAATCAGTTCACCGAACAGTTTTCAGTGTTGGACCTGGCGCACATGGTGCAAACCGCCGGGAAAAAACTCGGACTGCGCGTCGAGGTCAATCACATTCCAGACCCGAGGGTGGAAGCCGAGGAGCATTACTACAATGCCCGCCACTCAAAGCTGATCGAGCTCGGCCTGTCGCCGCATCTACTCTCGGATTCGCTGCTTGACTCGCTGATGAACATTGCGATGCGATATCGTGACCGTGTCGATACGGCCATGATGATGCCAAAGGTCAACTGGCGGCAGGCGCGAAATGATCGGTACTTGCAGTCGGCCAAGCTTCGGACAATGCAGCCGGGGGAGACAGATCTGGAGGTCGTGGAAACCAACTCCGGGAAGCGCAACGGAGGTCGCCGTACCGCAGCCCAGTCTAAGCGGGAAGTTGCGTACAGCAAGGGTTAGAAGTTAGCTTTTGCTATTCTTTTGCAGCGTTGGCCGAGGCTGGCACCAGCACGCCATCGCGAATGTAATACTGCCCGCCGCGCCACCGGACACTATTCCGCCCAAAGCTGATCAGCCAAATGCAGAAGGCCATCGCATCCCAGAGCGGGATCAGCCACAGTTTCTTCCAAAGTGCTGGCCCTTTGAGACCGTTGACCCCAATAATCCAACTCATCGCGATACGCAAGGCGAGATACGTACCGAGATACCCGAACGTCACGCCCAAGGTGGGGTGCGATGCTACCGCCGCCAGCGACCACGGTAGCCCCTGGGTAAGTAGCAGACCAAGATGACCCCAGGGCCGCATGTGCCGCATCACCACCACCCAGCGCATCCGCTTATGAAGAAGGTCGGGCATAGATTCATAATCGGCAACGGTCTGGATGGTATAGGGCAAAAGCTCAACTGCGTACCCCTGCTCCGCGATCAGCCTGCCGACTAGTAGGTCGTCACCGGGGCGGTTCTCGATCGCGCGATATCCACCAAAACCCGCAAGGCGCGTGCGCGTAGTGGCAATGGTAGTGCCGAGGGCGAACTTAACACCATCGAGTTGCCGCGCCACTAGAATCCCGGGATAAAAATCAGAAACCATGCCGATGGTCTGGAGACTCTGTGCCAGCGACTTTTCTTCGATGGGCACATACAAGCAGGTCACCGCGCCTACTTTGGGATCGACCAGCGGCTGAACCATCGTCCGCAAGTAATCGGGACGTGCCCGGACATCGCTATCGCTGATGACGACCACCTCATGTTGCGCCTCACTGACCAGCCGCGCCAGCTTCGCTACTTTGTCGTTGGGAGCGTTGCTGCCACTGCCGAATAGCACGCGAATCCGCCGCTGCGGAAAATTACGCGCCAGCTGCTCAAGAACTGGAACTGCCGGATCATCTTTGTCGCCGACGCAGAACAGCAGCTCGTAATCGGGATAGTCCTGACGGCAGAAACTAGCAAAGTTTTCATAAGCATCCGGATCAATGCCCCGAATCGGCTTCAGATTGCTGACTGCGGGTGTGAAGGCGGGAGTTCCCGATTGTTTGGTTTTTGCGCCCTGGAAAAACCGCCAGGAACTGTACAGAGCTATCAAGTAATAGATGAATGGAAAGGTGGCAACTACAAAAACAACCATCCCTGGAACCGTTGCTGTCATCCAGTGCCAAGATTAAACATGTGTGCCACCAGTGTCAAAGCGCAGCCTCGGAATACAACGCGGTATGTCGCATAAAGACGTCACAAAAACGACCTTTAAGTCCGGGTCTAAAAGGTCACACGCGCCCCTATTTGCGCCGCAAAAGGGATTCCGACGGTCGTGCCGGGTCCGAAAAAGTCTCCCAGCCCACCGGCTGGTATCGCCAACTGTTGCAAGCTGGTGACCGGTTTAGTTGCGGTGCAGGCCGCGTTCGTGCAAATGGCTGTCACATTTCCTGATTGCTGATCGGCTAACGGGACCGGTAAGTCCGCCACGTTGGCAATATAGTTCGCACCGGGGTTGTTACGGTTAAACAGATTGAAGAATTCAATGAACGGAACGACGGACCAACGCTCATGAAAGTCAAAAGGCCGACTCACGCGAAGATCGAACTGAACGTATGGGGTTCCGCGGAATTCGTCCAAACTGGTTGGCACGCCGTTGACGGAGATGCGCTGACTGTTGTCCTCCGTTGTGATGGTGATCGGGCGGGCGCTTTCCGCCTGCGTCAAACTCGTCAGGTCGAATCCGCCGGGCAGACGCAGAATACCGGCAAGAACAAAGCGGTGTGTGACATTTTCGCCCGACGGCCCGTAGTCTCCCGGCCCGAAGGGATTTAGCGGATTACAAACCCCGTTCACATAATCAAAAAGTTCGCCAAGCACGCAGCCCCAGGTCTCTGCTCGTGACAGCGTGTAGTTCGTGATCAAACTCAACCGCCGCGAAACATTGCCTTGCAGATGCAGCATCAGCGCGTTGTAGCTGGACCGGTTGTCGGACTTAAACAAGTTCAGATTGGGCACCACACTGGCCTGATCGGCTGCATAATTGGGATCGAATGTGGGAATTAGGGGAGTGAAAAGATTCACACCACTGGTGTAGCTGTAAGCCCGGTAACCGTGATTTCCTTCTTCATGGGTGTAATCAGCACTCAAGATCCAGTTCCGGGCAAATGCGTGTTGCACTCCGGCGGTCGTATGGATGTTGTAAGGAGTCTTATAATTGGAAGCAATCAAATTGCCGCTTGCGCCAGCGCCACCGGTGATGCATCCGGGTCCGACCAGCGGATAACTTCCTGGAACATTAACGAAGCTGCATGACCCCGCGGGCCGGTTCACTGCCTGAAACGCAGTCGCCCATCCGTTTTGTGCAAGGTCGTTATAGAACATCCCAAAGCCGGCGCGGATGACAGTTCGGCCGCTAATCCCCGGAGCATATGCGATGCCCAGCCGCGGCCCGATTTGTGCGCGGTAGTCCTGGGGTGCGCCCTGCTGCAAAGAAATTCCCAGAGCCTGCAATGTGAGATACGCGGGGTTCTGCAGTTGACTGCGGCCGGCCCCCTCGAACAATCCGAAGCTCGTCTGATAGCGCAAACCATAGTTGAGGGTGAAACGAGGCGTCACCCGCCAGGAATCCTCGCCATAAAAAGCCAGCCGCTGTACGTCTTGCGAGAAAGGTCCGCCGAGGTTAGAAGTTGAGGCCCCGGCCTGCATATCCGCCGTGAACACCGACGTCGGTTGGCTCAGATAATAGGTCGGGTTCTGCAGGAACTGATAGAGTGTTTCCGTGTTGCCCGGGAATGCTCCACTGAGCACCGGTTCATGAATGAAGTTGATGCCGAATTTCGGCGCATGATGACCCGTGCTGTGACTCACATCGTAGCGTAATTGATATTTCTCCTGATTGCGTAGGTCGGGGAAAAAGGTAATTGGGGTGGCGAATTGATTGTCACCAAAGGTTTCAAACCCCGAAACTGTCAACGAGGTCGAACTAAAGGGAAACGCCAGCGCGAAACCAAGATCTGAGTTCCGGGCTTGCGTGAGATGCAGTTCACTCGCGGCGACAGTTAGCGTTCCAACCCATGTTGGGCTGAAGATGTATGTGTTGCTGATCACGGCATTCCAGTAATTGTTGTGGGTGGTCAGCCCCGTCGAGGGTAGGGTCCCCTGCTGCACCAATGCATTGTGTGTGAGATAACTGTCACCGGAAACGCGCAGGAACCAAGTTGACTTTGACGACTGCGCCCAGTCAAATCGCAATGAGCCATCGTTGTCGCGGAAAGGAACCGGCACAAACGCCGGAACCGCGATCGAACTGACACCCGGAATCAGCCCCTCGGAAGCGAGCATCGCGAGCGCATTAAACTGCGTGATACTGGCCGGACTGTAAGCGATACTGGCATTCTCATGCACGTACTCAAACCCTGCAAAGAACCACAATTTGTCTTTCTTGATCGGCCCACCGATCGTGCCTACGTAGTTCTGCCGGGAAAACGGCTGTTTGGGATTGGGAGCAGGATTCTCAATGGGGAAGCGAGCATTCAGCGCGGCCTGGCGATCATAAACTGCCGCGTCGCCATGCCAGTCGTTCGTCCCCCGCTTGGTCGTAATGACGACAGAACCGGCGGTGGTGCCGCCAGTATCGGCATCTTGCTGGGCGGTTTGCATCGAGAATTCCTGAATCACATCGGGAGAGAAGTTTTGCAGGAATCCACCGATGTAATCGTCGGAATTGTCCGCCCCATCCACGGAGAGCACGTTGTTCAGGCCGGAGCTTCCACCGGTTGACACTGCGGTAATGCGCGCCTTTGTGGGATCGGAAGGCTCCACGGGCTCGGTTCCGGGAGCGAGGTAGGCGATATTGGCAAAGCTGCGGGCGGCCAGCGGAAAATTTTCAAGATCCTGAGACATGATTGCCGTTTGATGGACAGCGCTCGCCGTATCGATCGCTTGCGTAGTTACCGAGGAACCCTCCGACTGAACTTTCACGCTTTCGCTCGCGCCGGCAGGCTTCAAAGTGACAACAGCATCTTGAACCGTGCTGACGATGATCTTTACGTCGGCTTGCGCTTCTGCAAATCCCCCAGCGCTTACGCTGAGTTGATACCTCCCTGGCGGTACATCGTCCAGGCGAAACTCTCCATGGTCATTGCTCGTAGCTTGCCGTTCGAAAGCCGATCCATCCGCGCGCAGACTGATGGAAGCATGCGGAATTCGAGCCGAGCTGGAGTCTTGAATCACACCACGGAGGGATCCTGTCGCATTCTGTGCAGGCGCGTTATTAATCAACAAAGCCCCAACGAGGAGGATGAGAGTATTCCGAAGCATATTGTCACATTGCGGTTCGTAGAGTTTGCCGCTAGTTTACCCAGCCGGATTTCGAGCCACCGTTTTTCTTGTCTACTTCATCCGGAGGAATGTAGTTGCCGTGCTCATCGAAGCTGACCGTGCGGTTATGCTGCCGCATGTACACCTCGAACTTGCGGGCGGCACGGCGGCGTCTCCAGCGGTAATAGGCGTTGCGCAGGCTGAAATACTGCTCGCTGGCGCCGTACGTCAATCCTCGACGCGGCATGAATTTGACGTAAATGAATCCGAAAAACAGTCCGCCGAGGTGGGCGAAATTCGCGATTCCGCCCTGCGATGGCTGAAAAGTTGCGATCACGACCAGAAAAATCATAATGGCAACCATATATTTGGCTTTCATCATGAATGGCAGCGGAAACATGAAGATTTCACGATCCCCATAAAGCATGCCAAACGCCATCAACACGCCATAGACGCCGCCTGAGGCCCCAATCGTCGGGGTTAACGGGCTGACGCCGCGGATAGGAGAATAGGCGACCGCGATCGTGGTCAGCGCCGCGCCGGCAACACAGAACAGATAGAACTCAAGGAATTTCTTTGATCCCCAATCCATTTCTTCCTGCGCACCGAACATCCACAGCATCAGCATGTTGATCAGCACGTGCATCACGCCCGCATGCAGGAAAGAATAGGTAACGATCTGCCAAATCCATCCGTGCAAAACAGCCACGGGAATGAGCGCTCCGAACGAAAACAGATAGCCCAAAGCTGGCGGCGAAAACGCCCCCAGCACCACTTGCAGAAAATAAATCGCTACACATGCGATGATGATCCGCTTTATCCAGTAGGTGAACGGAGGAAAGCTGAGCGAGAGAGTGCGTCCGCGGTACATATGAGCAGTTCTTGGCTCCCAGTCGTAAGTTACCAACCGGAGCTTTGCATAATCTTAGCAGGTTGAGGCGTCTGCACGACGTCCGAGGCATGCATCGACGTTCTCACATCCTGCGGTCATGCCGTCTTATTTGGTAGCGGACGGTAGCCTCAGGCTGGTACGTTGCCGGGAGCCGAGCGGAACGTCTGAGTCGTTGCTCACCCTTCCTGCATCTGTTACGTGCCGGTGCTTTTACGTTCCGTGGGTCCTTTGGCCAAGTACATTCCAGCATCGCGAACGACTAAGGTCGATCCAAATGATTGCGCTTCGCGACGCCTAACGAACAACCCGCAGCGGGGGAGACAGCATGATTGCGAGAATCTGGCAGGGGCGCACACGGCCGGGTATGGGCAAACCCTATCTTTCCTACCTGGAGCAAACTGGGCTTAAGGAGTACAGAGCGACAGAAGGCTTTAACGATGTCCTGGTTCTAACTAGGGAGATCGGAGAAGAGACCGAGTACGTCTTGATCACGCTCTGGGAGAACATGGACGCAGTGCGGCGCTTCGCTGGGCCTGAACCTGAGCGTGCTGTGTACTATCCTGAAGACGATCGGTACTTCCCGGAACGAGAGCGCACACCGTACGTGCGGCATTACGACGTCCTGGTGCCATCTGCAACCAAGTCGCGTACGGCATAGACTGCCGCGTTAGCTAAGTGTCGAGCTCGAACACTCGGGCACTGGCGCCGATAGCTTTACACTTACGCTCCAATCTGAGACACTCGTCCGTGGAAACCCAGTCCATCGTTGTTCTTGATTTCGGCGCGCAGTATTCCCAGCTCATCGCGCGCCGCATCCGTGAACAGAATGTCTTCTCGGTGGTTTTGCCCTGCACCGCCAGCCTCGAGGAAATCCGCAGCTATCACCCGCTAGGGATTGTGCTCTCGGGCGGGCCGTCATCGGTATATGACAAAGATGCTCCTATCGCCGATCGCCTGGTGTTTGAGCTCGGTCTGCCCGTACTTGGCATCTGCTACGGCTTGCAGTTGATGGTGCACGTTCTCGGCGGGAAAGTGCGCGCTGCGGAGAAACGGGAGTACGGCTACGCCAATGTCAAAATCGAACACAACTCCCGCCTGTTTCACAATGTACCCAAAACTCTGAATGTCTGGATGTCGCATGGTGATGAAGCAGTGGAATTGCCGGCTGGGTTTCACCTGACTGCGAGTTCGTCAAACGCAGTGGCCGCGATTGAGAATGCCGACCGCAAAATGTGGGCAGTGCAGTTTCATCCCGAAGTGCAGCATACGCAGCACGGCAGCGACATTCTGCGCAACTTTGCGCTGCAAATCTGTGGGGCCAAGCCCACCTGGACGCCGCAGCACTTTATCGATGCCACTATGGCCGGCATCCGCCAGACAGTTGGCAAAGGTCATGCGATCTGCGCGCTTTCCGGCGGCGTTGATTCTGCAGTGGCTGCCACGCTGGTTGATCGTGCTTTGCGCGACAGCAAAGGCCGTTCACGCCTGACCTGCATTTTTGTCAACAATGGCGTGCTGCGCAAGAATGAATTCGAGAAGGTTCAGCAGAACTTGCGCCACAAGCTGGGCCTGCACGTGGACGCGGTAGATGCCACTAAGCGCTTCTTAAGCAAGCTGGCCGGGATCACAGATCCGGAGGCGAAGCGCAAGATCATCGGTAACGAATTCATTGCCGTGTTTGAGCAGGAAGCTCATCGCATTGAGAAACAAGAAGGCAAAGTTGAGTGGCTGGTGCAGGGAACGCTTTATCCGGATGTGATCGAATCACGCTCTGTGCGTGGTCCGTCGCAAGTGATTAAATCACATCACAACGTGGGCGGATTACCGGAGAAGATGAACCTTAAGCTGATTGAGCCGTTAAAGGAGTTATTCAAAGACGAGGTCCGCAGAATCGGCCGCGATCTCGGCATGCCCCAGGAACTCCTACAGAGGCAGCCGTTTCCCGGGCCGGGGCTTGCAGTGCGCATTTTGGGTGAAGTCACACCGGAGCGGCTGGCGATTTTGCGCGAGTGTGACGATATTGTTGTCGGCGAAATCAAGAGAGCTGGCCTGTATTCGAAAATATGGCAATCGTTCGCCGTGCTGCTGCCGGTGATGTCGGTCGGCGTGATGGGCGACCAAAGGACATACGCTTACACCTGTGCCATTCGCGCTGTGCAGTCTGAAGACGGCATGACTGCCGATTGGGTCCCGCTTCCACACGATGTTCTGAAGACGATTTCGAATCGCATCGTGAACGAAGTGAAGGGTGTGAACCGCGTGGTCTACGACATTACTTCGAAGCCACCCAGCACCATTGAGTGGGAGTAACCATCGCCACCATTCTGCTCACTCGCTCAGCAAAGTGACCGCGATCTCGCGCTCTCGCGGTCCATCTAGTTCAATCAGCACGATGCGTTGCCAGGTGCCGAGAAGCATTTTTCCGTTCTCGAAGGGAATGGAAACTGATGTCCCGATCAATGCTGAAAGAATGTGATCGGGAACGTGGGCGGGATTGTGAGGATGGCGATAGCGCAACTTCGGAATCATCGCCTCGAAGGCATCCAGCATATCCAGATCGGTTCCTGGATCAAGGTCTGCGGTGGTGAGTGCGGCTGTAGTGTGCAGCAGTGACAAACTGCAGATTCCGCTACCGTCAACCCGCCGTTTCCGAAGCAGTTCTTCGATCGTCTCGGTGATGTCTACTACTTCGCGCTTCTTGCGGGTCTTAATCGATAATTTGTGCATAGCTTTCGGATGCAGGTACCGCGACGCGAGTTACTGCCTATGACACAGTAAACACGCGGAAATCATTTTTCGAGCGCTCGACGACTATCAACGCCGTATATCATGATATCTGGTTAACTGGCCAACACACCCGGTTTAGCGTGGTAGGCTGGGGGAGCCCTGGTTTCGATCTCTAAGCATGGTTAATGGCAAACGCATCGCCGTGGTGTTGCCCGCTTACAACGCCGCAAAAACGCTGGAAGCAACTGTGCATGAACTGCCGGAGCTGGTGGACACTACGATTCTGGTGGACGATCACAGTTCCGACCCGACCATTGAAGTAGCCCGACGGCTGGGACTGCGGTTTTTCGTTCACGACCGCAACTACGGCTACGGCCGGAACCAGCAAACCTGTTATCGCGAAGCCTTGAGCTCCGGCGCCGACGTGGTCATTATGGTGCACCCCGATTATCAATACACTCCGCTGCTGGTGACCGCTATGGCCAGCATGGTGGCCTATGACGTATACGACGTGGTTCTGGGTTCGCGGATCATCGGAGGACATGCCAACGCCATCAGCGGAGGAATGCCGTTATGGAAATATGCAGCCAACCGCCTCCTGACCGCATTTGAAAATTTCGTTCTGCGCGTAAAGTTGTCGGAGTATCACACCGGCTATCGGGCATTCAGCCGCAAGGTGCTTTCCTCGTTGCCGTTGCTGGAAAATTCGGATGATTTTGTTTTCGACAACCAGATGCTCGCCCAATGCGTGCATTTCGGCTATCGCATTGGAGAGGTATCGTGCCCGACCAAGTATTTTGAAGAGGCGTCTTCCATCAATTTTCGGCGTAGCGTGAAATATGGGTTGGGTGTGGTGGCTACTACATTGCAATTCGCTTTGCAAAAATTGGGAATCGCGCGGTTCAGAATCTTCAGCCCGAACGGCCGCCGCCTCGATCCCGGGTACCCCTCGTACTATGTGCCAGGCGCGGCCATGGAATCATCTGCGCAAGAGTAAAGTGGAAGATCAGTTTGCCCCGGTCCGAATCCCTGGTTGCATTGTGCCGCTGGCGGATAGCGCGTAGCATCTAATGAGCATGTCGACCACAGCGACCAGCGCGCTACCCGGCCATCCGCCGAATGTGGTCTTTAGCGAAGTTTTCAGCTTTGCGTACGACACCTTCTGTTCCAATAAGGTTCGGTTTGCGCTCACCGCGCTGGGAATGGTCATCGGCACCGCATCGCTGATCCTCGTGGTTACGATCGGCATGACAGGCAAGCAGTACGTTTTGAATCAGATTCAATCGATCGGCGCGAATATGGTCGAAGCGGAGTACCAAGGCGGCGGGCAAAAAAATGAAACTCCCGACCTGCTCACGATCGGCGACATGCATGCTGTCCTCGAACAGGTGCCGGGGATAGTCGCAGCCTCGCCTGTAGTTCCGCTCGATGATCGCATTCTCATTGGTGGCGGGAAGGAACGTGATCTGCGTTTGCTGGGAGTGTTTCCAGAATACGCTGCAGTGCGAAATCTGGTAGTGCTCTCCGGCCGTTTTTTTGACGCCCAGGATGAGCAGGCGCGGAACAAAGCTGGTGTGATGCAGCAAAAGCTCGCCGAGCAGATGTACGGCTCGATGGAGAATGCAATCGGCAAAGTGGTAAAAGTCGGCGGCCTGCCATTCACCATCATCGGAACCTTCAGAGAACGGGTGAATACTTTCGGGATGTCGGAAGTGACGGAAAATTCTTTGCTCATTCCATACTCGGTTTCACGTTTCTTTACTGATTCTCCTGATGTGCGTCAGCTATACTTCTCGGCCGCCGAGCCGTCGATGGTCTTGCCGACTACCGAGCAGGTCAAGAGAGTCATCCAGTCGCGTCATCGGCCTGAGTCAGTTTACGTGGTACAAAATCTGACCGAGCTGGTCGCGGTCGCCGACCGGACCGCCAACGCCTTGACCCTGGTCTTACTGTTGATTGCGACTGTCACTCTTTTGGTCAGCGGAATCGGCATTATGAATATCATGCTGGCAACCGTGAGTTCGAGGATTCGGGAGATCGGTATCCGCAAAGCCATCGGGGCCACGCGTCGCGAAATCCGGTTCCAGTTCTTGTCAGAAGCGATCCTGATCTCCCTCGTTGGGGGGTTTATCGGCATCGTGATAGGTTTGGCAATACCTTTCTCCGTGCGTTTCTTGACGGAATATCGAATTCCTGTCTCAGGGCTGTCCGCAATCGTGGCGATTGTGGTCTCTTCGCTGGTAGGAATCTTATTCGGAACCGTCCCGGCCGCTCGTGCCGCCAAGCTGGATCCGGTAGAGAGTCTGCGCTACGAGTGAAATACAGCTTCTTGCTCCTGGTTTTTAGCTTGGTACGAGTCCGTGATCCGAGTGTGTTGAAATAAGCTGGTGCTTCTCAGGGATGTGCTCTCTACTGCCGTTGATCAGCTAACGGTGGCCCACGTCGGTTCGCCGCGCATGAATGCGGAGCTGCTCCTGATGTTCACGCTAAGCTGCGATCGGGCATATCTCTATGCTCATCCCGAACGCGAGCTTTCTGCCGAGGAAGAACATCGATATCAGGATGCGGTAAACCAGCGCACGCGTGGAATTCCCGCGCAGTACATCACCGGGCATCAGGAGTTTTGGGGCATGGACCTGATCGTTTCCCCGGCGGTGCTGATACCGCGCCCAGAAACTGAACACGTGATTGAGACTGTGCTACGCCTGGCACGCGAAAGCCAGGGGTCTTCTTTACGCATCGTCGACGTAGGCACCGGATCAGGATGCATTGCGCTGGCCCTTGCCAGGGAATTAGCAGCAGCAGAAATCCATGCCACCGATGTCTCTGCGGCTGCGCTTGAAATCGCTCGCGCCAATACTGCCCGGCACCAGTTCGAAAAGCGCATTAGTTTTCATGAAACCGACCTGCTGCGCGGACTGGCTCTCGGTTCACTTGACTTGGTTGTCTCGAACCCTCCCTACGTAGGCGAATCGGAGCGGGATCATGTGCAGCTCGAGGTTCGGAAGTTCGAACCTCGAATGGCAGTTTTTGCGGGTCCGACGGGAGCGGAGGTTATCGAGCGACTCATTCCTCAGGCTGACGCGGTACTCAAGGCTGGCGGCTGGCTGGTGATCGAAATCAGCGGCACGATCGTGGAAAGTGTGGAGCGCCTGCTTACTGGTTGGGAGCGTGTGCAGATCACGAATGACTTGCAGGGCATTCCGCGGGTCGCCGCGGCGCAGAAGCCGATTCCTTAACCAACTCCAAACATCTTCTGAAACTCGGCCAATATCATCGACGGAAGATCATCACGGCGTTTCTTGCCTTTGAAACCCAGATCATGACCCTCGCCTTCTACGGGAAGAAGTTCGGTTTGGGCGGGAATCAATTTCAGCGCGGATTTCATCTCCTCGATTGATCCGAACGGATCACGCGTGCCGTGCACAAAGAGAGCGGGCGTAGCAAGCCTCGGCAGATGTTGGATTCGAAGCTGATCAGGTTTCCCGGGTGCGTGCAGCGGGTACGAAAGGAGCATCAGTCCATCCACCAGGCCGGGTTCATCGGCGCAAAGCATTGTGGCCTGACGGCCCCCGTAGGATTGCCCGCCCAGAAAAAGCCGACCGACCACTATTTTTCGAAGAGCGTGAACAGCATTCTTCAAGCCCTGGCGATCACGCGTAGCCTCTCCCGGTCTGGGTGGACCGTATGAGCGGGCCTGGCGAAACGGCAAATCGCAACGGAAGCCCAGAATTCCGTGAGTCGAAAAGACCTCAGCCAAGGCGATCAATAACGGACCACGGGAGTTCCCGCCGGCGCCATGCGTCAGGACCAGGCCGTCTCCTGCGGGCGAACTCGGGCGATGCAGGAATCCGCGAACTGGGGGATCAAGCGAATTGTCCTCAAAAGGTTCCACAGCGGAACTTGTGGCCATGTCGCCAGATTCTAAAACAGTCTTTCTTGACGGCGCAGGTTGCCCAGCGCTCCCAAATTGGCCAGAGCAAACGTGAAGCGGTACTGATTTTCGTTTCGCACCGAACCAAGCGCAAAGCGGCGGAACTCCAGACTCACGCCACAGCAATCCCAGTTATACGTGGTCTGTACGGCGGCGTACTGCAGGAAATTTAGATTTGCGTCAACTCCGATGTTGGTCGCGGCGCTGAATCCTGGTTTGTTGGTGTGACCGTATCCCAGTAGCAGCCGGAACTGATTGAAGCTTTGTGGCTGAGGGATGGGATTTAAGAAACTGGCCTCGGGTGGCAGATGGAGAAGAGCATCGCCCGCGCCCATGGTAAAGAGCCCGAGGTGATAGTTCACGAAGACTGTGCTGGCATTCGTCTGGGCCTGCTTGAAATCGTAATCCACATCCCACTCGATGTCAGTATTCGCGCTACTTTGAACCCGCAACCGTGAAATCAAAGGCGAGAGGCGACGCGGCTGCGAAAGAAATGGAATCTCGGTCAGGTCAATGGTACTGGTGAAAACATTAGTTCGCCCCGTGACCAGAGCCCCGCCGAACATAGGATCAAGAAAATACTTTTGGGCTAGTTCCCAGGTGATAACCTCGCGAACTTGCGGCCCGGTGTTGCAAGGTGTCTCGGTCGGTTGAGAGCGCCGAATCCAGGGTACGGGATTTTGAGGAATCGCACCTCCCACGAATAGCGCGGGCATACCGGGCTGAGCACACTTTTCCGATGCGGCGATTCGTTTGGCGTAAAGGCGGTTCACAACTCCGTATTCGACTTCATTGGTGTCAGTGAGGATATCGCGCGCATCGAAATGGATAATGTTGGCAAAATTATTTACGCCCGTTATGTAATTGTAGGTAACACGGGGCTCAACGACATGTTTCCATTTGCGTCCTAAGAACTCGCGATCGAATACGTGGTACAAGGCGGGCGGCCGGACTTCGACCGAACCCTCCAGCGCTTTGCGATTGACGGTCTGCGATGCTACTGAAAGCGTTCCGGTCGAAGAAGGAAGAAGTTCCTGCGTGTAGGCGGTATCGCGGAGCGAAAATTCCGGTCGAAAAGACCATCCTCCTGCGCGCAGCGGCATAGACAAAGTCGGATACACATCAAGCCTGGCCAGCAGCGGGGCGGTACTGAACCCCGGTTCGCTGCGAGATAAACCCTCCAGAGAGCTGTCGTACGACCAGTAAAGCGGTGAGCTTCCAATCTGGTGATCAATGCTGCCCAGCTCCACCCCTGGGGCATGAAGAATGCTGACCACATCGCCGGGAGTCCTGCTTTCGAAATCCTGATAACGCTCCATCTCGGCGTTGTAAAAGTATCCTCTTGAGGTGTTCGACAGGAAGGCATCAGACTTGACTTCTGAATTGATCGCTTGTGTAAACACTTCACTGAAGGCAAGCCGGAATACGAATGAGCTGAGATAATCCACATCGGCAACGCCGCGAAAGTTATGACCAAATTCATCCTCGGCCACGAGGTGAATTTCATCGCCGCCCTGATTCACATGAGGAACTCCGTACCCGCGGTCTAACACGCTGAAATAAGTGAGATCGGCAAACGCTTTGTCGCTGGGCCGTGCGCGAATCTCGCCTTGCGGTGCCCATCCACGCTTGGAAAAGTACTCGGCGCCGATATGTGCGTCCATACTGCGATTGATCGCCCAGAACAAGGATTCTCCCAAAATCTCCCCTTTGATCGATGAAGTTCCAATGTTCGGAATCAGGAAGCCCGACTGGCGAGGAATGCGCTCGGCAGGGAGCGTGGCAAACGGGAGATACAGAACCGGGATTCCCTTAATCCCGAAGGTGCTCTGATAGATTTTAGCGGTGCCGCCAACCTCGACAATGACTTTGTTCGCTTTGAACCGCCATCGCGGTCGCGGTAACTCACAAGTTGTGACCGTTCCGTCATAGACCTTGTAATGATCGGGAGAGGTTTTCTCCAGGAGTCGCCCAGAGAAGAAAAACGGATTGGAGGAGGTCAGCAACAACCGATTTCCGCGCCGCTGTGCGCCGATGCTTCCGTTCACGTGTTCAAAGCGTCCACTCTCATCCCTAATGTTGTAAACCGCATGAGTGGCCTCGATGTGTTCGTCGTTAGGGTCACCATCCAGCACCACGTGACCATCCGCAGTGGCTTCGCCCGAATCCGAGTTGTAGGTTACTTCGTCGGCATACAGGCGGTAGAGCCCGTACTGAATCTCAGCATTACCGTGGAGCTTATAAACTGGACCTTCTTTTTCCTGCTGTAGAGCAGTTATCGTGACATCTTCTGTCTTGAGTGCAGCCGGAATCGGAGGAATCTCCTCATCCGTCTCGGGGGGAGCGGCGGCAGAAAGCAACTGGCTGGTAACTAAGCCAGGAGCGACTAATAGATGACAGGCAAACATCGCCATGATAAGAAATCGATTGCGGGGACTCATGTGCAAGCGCAGGAATTCCCCGAACGCGATGCTGAAGCTCGGGTACCGTGACGTTAGCATGGTGCCAGCCCAAGTGGCAAAGCGCAGGGGTTTGAACATTGGTTAGTCATAAAGACCTGCGCAACCGCAGCGCACACGCGATCGTCACATGAAGCCAAGATTTGAACCCGGCAGCAATCGTGCGGAGACTCCACTCCCGCCGCCAATTTTGGTGGATCCTGAGGCTTACGATGCGAGCGAACAGCGATTTGCTGCCAGCCTTGAGGAAAAGCCACAACGTCCGCAATTTGTGGTGGACGAGCCAGTAGCCGCGATCCCGACAAGTTCAGAAGCAGACTCCACTGCGCCGCGCGTTACCGACGCGGACGGCTCAGTCCAGAAGACTGACTTGCTCCAAAGCAGTCCATATGTGCAACAGTCGAGCACAGCGAATAACGACAGTTGGCGGCAGGAACTGCAGGCGAAGATCAGCCATTATCGGGCGCGAAAACGTCCCCGCCCGCCGCGTTACCCCTCATTACAACTGAAATTCGAGAGTGCGCAATCTCCCTGGAGCGCAAGCGCGGCAGACATCCAACCAGCAATCAGTGAGCCACCCGACCTCAAAACTCCGGAGACACAAGACTTTCCTTCGCATCAGGGTCTGCCATCGGCTGAGTCCGCAACGTACTCTCCGGTGTCCGAGTCAGAGCCGAAGGCAATTACAAGCAAAATCCCGGACTTTCTGCCGCCTGTGCAGGATCAACTCTCGGTGCGAGATGAGTTGGCAGACCCTGTATTTGATCACCCGCCGATCCTGGAAACGCCGGAAGTTCTACCGCCGCCTCCAGCTCTGGGGGGAATCCTGATCGAGACGGTAGACGAGCAAGTCCACGAGAAACGACCGGGAATAGACTTGCCCCTGCAACCGGCTTCAATGTCAAGACGTATGCTTGCTCTGGCGATCGATGGGCTGTTCGTGATCCTGGCTGCCATGCTTTTTGCTTACATTTTTTTTAGAATCACCTCCAGCCTGATAGAGTTACGGCACGTTGTCCTTGCGTCCGGTGCTGTAATTGCATCCTTCTGGATCGGCTATCAATACCTCCTGCTCGTGTATACGGGAACTACTCCGGGCCTTAGATTCTCCAGGCTGCGATTGAGTCGCTTCGATGGGCGCCCAGTGCCGCAGCGCGTTCGACGCTGGCGCGTGCTGGCCTCAGTATTGTCCGGCTTGTCCCTCGGGTTAGGCTACGCCTGGTGCTTTTTTGACGAAGATCGGCTCTGCTGGCACGACCGGATCACCCACACGTACATGGCGCCTGTGACGTCCAAGTAGTGTCCTCCGAGGATTGGATAAGGTGTAATCGTCTAAGCTCAAACCTACGACGTTTGGGGGACTATAGAGATGGGCTCATGGCGGATGATCCATTCCACAACCACGAGGTTCAAAATCCAGCTCCAAAATGTGCACGTAATGGCCACAACCGGATCACGCGTGAGAACCAGCAAAGGCAGGCCAGCCAGCCGCACCGTGACGGCGGCGAAAGTCAGCGCATAGTTGCGCATCATCCACGCAAAGTGCTTCTCGAAACGGCGCTGGCGCGCGCGGGTCAAGGCCACAACGCCTGTCAACAGCCACACGATGGCGAGAGTCGTGAATCCGGCCCTCACGAGAAAAAACTGGTTGGATGAAAACCTGGAAAGGCTGCTGTAGCCGAGGAAAGAGGGGCTGAGCCCCAAGAAGGAAAGATCCAAAGTAGTTAGATCAGTCAATCCATCCGCAGCGAACATGGGAGTGTCTGAGGAAAGCCCCAAGCCCACACAACCCGCCAGAAACACAGCGCCCAGGTACAGATATCCCATCCCACGGTGGAGGCGTGGATGGGCATTGCGCAGACTGCCAACGAATTGAAACAGTCCCACGGTAATCGCCACAATCCCACCAGCGATGTGCACCAAGATCCAGGTGTGGTGACGTGATAGAGCGAGGATTTCGTTTGGCAGGAGCAATGGCGCCGGACGAAGGAAGTAGCGGGCGGAAGTGACTGCCGCGACGAGAGCCAAGAACCACATCGCTATGATCGTGACCGAACGCAATTGGGGACGCATGCCTTCAGCAATTACCAGTTCTGCGGATAATAGCGCTATTGTGCTCGACTTCAACCGGCGGTTTTGAGTGATTTTTCGCCAACTATCCGCAAACCTTCTTGATTGCGTCATCAATGCAGATAGCGGCGTAGGCAGTAAAGTCACCGATTGGACTCTCAGCGAAGCTCCTGACGGCATTCATCAGGCCCTTGTTGCCCTCTTCGATCAAGTCCAACATCGGAACACCCGAGGCTGGGCGTTTTTGTGCAATGATCACGACTTGCGCAAGATGGGCTTCGATTAACCTTCTCGCTACATTTTCCCGTACTTCATCCCAATCGCCCGGTCCTGCCAGTTCTCGAAAGAGCTTCGTCTCCTCATCATTGCTTAGAGGCTTAAGGGTGCCGACTTCCCTCATGTACACCGATAGGGGGTCATTAGGATCAAAATTTTCCATATGCTTAGACGATTGCACTCCGCTCAGCAATCCTGTAATTCCAAATATTCACGTTCCACCCAGATCGTATGTTCCCAAGGCTCTTTGCCGATGACATGGCCTACATCAATTCTCGCCAGAGGGAACGGAACCCCGTCAAACGACTCCACGGCAGCAATCACGAACGACTGTCCTAGACACTTTTCGAAAAGCGTGCGAGTTTGGAGTTTCGCATCATTGCACACGTTTGGAGGTGTACCAATCAGCTTCGCAGTGTCACCCGGTTTCATGTCCGTATTGTAGTTCGGGTTTCCGGGTTGGCGAAAACAGGCGTTATCGCTCAAAATCCCTGCCGAAAGCACTTGAGTGATATGGAGATATTTCACTCGTTGAGATGAAGAAAGGTAGTACTCACTGTCGCCCTACCATTCATAGCCTCAGCTCTTTAACCACTGGACATGTATTTCCACCACGTCGTCGCCCGAGGGAATAGAGATGCTGCAGGTCGGGGAAAGCTGTGTTGTCCCACTACCCAGAATGACCGAGTCGTTCGCCAAATCGTAGTAGGCACGCACAAACGAGCCATCGGAAAGAGGTGTTGTGTCGGTTGTGTCCACACACTCGAATCTCTTGCCGCTAACAAACGTGCCATACATCACAAGCGTATTGATCGTCCCGTCGAGAACTATTGGATAGCCTTGCGGAGTACCATTTTCGTCGCCGCCCACGGAATTAAGGTGCTCAAGTAAGGAGCAAGGTGACCAGAAGGCGTAAGCGTAGATCATCGAAAGCAACCCCGAATTACCAAATGTGGCGTGAATACCAGGAGGGTTGGCGACTGTCGGCGCACAATCGGACTCATAGCTTTGGGCTACGGCTGAAGGGTTGGAAATGCTCACTTTGGAACGTGCTGTAAAGCCCGTGCCCAGTAGAAACGCGGCCATGCCAGTGTGGGTACCTGTGCTGCTCTGTGCAAGTGCGATTGGACGCGAAGCCTTGCTCACCATCTGTGGGATTGTGCTGGCCGTTGTGCTTCCTCCGCCGCTGGGGGAACTGCTCATTACGCTACCTCCGCCACAGCCGAACAGATAGCCCAGACAAAAGATCACTGTGTAAATTAGAGATTCCTTACCACATTTGCCCATACGTATACCTCCCTCAAAACCCGCACAACGGGTAATTATGCGCCAAGAACTCCCTCGTGTAAGACGATGATTTACGCAATCAGGCGATAGCACTCAATGTATGGTCCGCCGGCGAACTGCAAGAGGTTTAAAGTTGGCGAAGCTCAGTCCGCGTAAATGTATTCGGCCTCTTAGTGGAGAATCACTCTCCGGGCACTCGATGATGATTCGCACGTGTC
>Ga0187784_10000148_pt1 | contig 44976 bp, 46 predicted proteins | sample 1015_SJ02_MP15_2_FD_132964 | JGI IMG/M metagenome (GOLD analysis project Ga0187784, IMG submission 132964) | Tropical peat soil microbial communities from peatlands in Department of Meta, Colombia - 1015_SJ02_MP15_20_MG | ecosystem: Environmental > Terrestrial > Soil > Wetlands > Peat | place...
CCATCCAGCACCTTGCGATTATTCACCTTCACCACATAGCTGCCGCGCGGAATGCCGAGCGCTTCCATGGTGTCGGCGGCCATCATGCACATCTCGGCGTCTGCGGCGGGCGAAGCGCTCCCGACCGTGTCGGCGTCGAACTGCATGAACGCGCGGAAACGCCCCGGGCCGGGCTTCTCGTTGCGGAACACCCAGCCGAAACGATAGCTGCGATAGGGCTTGGGCAGCGCGTCGAAATTTTCCGCGACATAGCGCGCGAGCGGCGCCGTCAAGTCATAGCGCAGCGACAGCCATTGCTCGTCGTCGTCCTGAAACGAAAAAACGCCCTCGTTGGGGCGATCCTGGTCGGGCAGGAATTTGCCGAGCGCGTCGGTATATTCGATGGCCGGCGTCTCAACGGCCTCGAAGCCGTAGCGCTCGTAGACTTGACGGATCGTCTGCATCATCCGCCGCGTCGCGGCGATGTCCGCCGGGCCGCGATCGGCGAGGCCACGCGGCAAGCGCGCTTTGAGTCTGTTGGGTTCTTTGCTCTTGCCGGCCATCCGCCGTTCTCGGCGCATCGGGTTGGGAGGACGGCGCGGTTGGTAGCAGCAGCGCCGCGGGGCGGCAAGCGAGGCAATCGCGGTCGCCCACCGGCGACAAGACGCGCGAGTTAATCAGTGCTTGCTGTGTGCTCTCGATCTGCGCGGTCATGACCGCAAGCTGCCGGTGGATGGCCGTCAATTCTTGGAACACCGTCACGACCTGGTTGAACTGCCGGCCTTGACCGAGCATTTCCGTGACATGATCCGATTCATCGCCCTGTGCCGCGAAGCGGCCCGCGGCAAGGGGCGGCGGTGCCGTTTCGGCGCTGCGGCGGCCAAAGGTCGGAACGTAAGCTCCGCGCGGCAGGTCCATCACCAGCGGGTCGTTGCGGCCCGCCCCGGAATAATAGCGGGCCAGTGCGCCGCGCAACCGCCCGGCCTCGACGCGCACGATCGGGTCCGCCTGCGGATCGAAGTCCGTGCTGCGTCCGAGCGCTTCGACGGCGATCGTATAGGCCTTGATCCTCTCGGCGTTGCCCGCAAGCGTCGCCTCGACCACGAAAGCGAGAAAGCGCGTCAGGCGGAGCGAGTCGCGGAAAGCTGCACTGTGCAAGATGCGGTAGAGCTGCTGCCGGATTTCATCTTCATGCGGCGCGTCCGGTTCGGCGCGCGATTGATCGGTTTGTGCCAGCGAAGCCTTGCCTGAGCGCCATTCGTCCATGTTGCTAGCTACAAATCGAATCGCCCATTTTTACAAAAGTGCCACACAATCTCCGGTCGCGATGTTCAAAATCGAACATGACGGTATGTGGATAATCCTGGGGATAACTATCGGGCCTAGAAAATATCGAGCAGGGATTTGTGCACGTCCATATGCCCGTGCCGATCATACTCGATGAGGCCGAGGCGGCGGAATTTGTTCATGAAGAAGCTCACCCGCGAACGCGTCGTGCCGATCATTTCGGCGAGGATTTCCTGGCTGATTCGGAGCGACGCGACTTCACCGTGGCGGTCGATGCTCGCGAGACGCAGCAATGCACGCGCCAGACGCTTCTCGGTGGAATGAAAGTATTGATTGCTGAGTTCCGCCAGGAGCTCCTGGTTGCGCCTGACCATGTGATCCAGGAACGATTTGCAGAAGTTCGGATCTTCGCGAAGCACCCGACTGATTGTAACCACTTCGATGCGCTCGATCGTGCACTGCGTCATTGACACCACGGTGGCCGCGCGCCGCGCGTCGCGGATCAGGCAGCTTTCCCCGAAGAAACTTTCCGGGCCGATGATCATAAACACCGCTTGCTTCCCCGCCTCCGACAAGAACGAGGCTTTGACGATGCCGGTATGAAGATAAAAAACGGCGTCGGAAGGTGCGCCTTGCGCGCAAACCGTCTGGTTGGGCGCGATGCTTGTCACCGTTCCGCCATTGCAGATGGGGATCGGCAAGCCCGCGACATCGGCGGCCAAAACAGCGTTTTTTTTTGCAATGCTCGCTTTCCGTGGCATCGGGTCTGTCGCTTAAAGATTTTACCGAGCGATCGAATGCGAGTTCGCGGCAGTATCTGGAAACTTCGTGCAAGGCAGCACGCAATTGGACTAACATTACCGTCAATACTTACTGCCGAACGCAAAACCACCGATACTTGCTGCCGATTGGCGACCTCCGCTTTGGCCACGGCATTGCGGTGAAGATGACTATGAAAGCCAATTTTATGCCAGCAACACGAGCAACACAAAACGCCGTGATGTCCAACGACCTGGACGCCTTCTGGGTTCCGTTCACGCCGAACCGCGCCTTCAAGCGCGCGCCGCGTCTGCTCGCCCGCGCCAAGGACATGCACTATTTCACACCTGATGGCCGCGCGGTGCTCGACGGTCTCGCCGGCTTGTGGTGCAATAATGCCGGTCATAACCGCGATCCGATCGTCGCCGCGATTTCTCGGCAGGCGGAGGTACTCGACTATTCGCCGGCCTTCCAATTCGCGCACGCCAAATCCTTCGAGCTGGCGAGCCGGGTCGCCGCGCTGACGCCCGGCGACCTCAATCGCGTGTTCTTCTGCAATTCCGGCTCGGAGGCGGTCGACACCGCGCTCAAGATCGCGCTCGCCTATCATCACATCCGCGGCGAGGGCGCGCGCACGCGCCTGATCGGCCGCGAGCGCGGCTATCACGGCGTCGGCTTCGGCGGTATCTCGGTGGGGGGCATCGTCAACAACCGCAAATTCTTCGGCACGCTCTTGGCCGGCGTCGACCATCTGCCGGCGACCTATAGCCGCGAGCAGCAGGCCTTCACCAGGGGCGAGCCGGCGTGGGGCGCGCATCTCGCCGACGAACTTGAACGCCTTGTCGCGCTGCACGGCGTCGCGACCATCGCCGCGGTCATCGTCGAGCCGATGGCCGGCTCAACCGGCGTGTTGCCGCCGCCCAAGGGCTATCTTGAGCGCTTGCGCGCGATCTGCGACCGCCACGGCATCCTGCTTATTTTCGACGAGGTGATCACCGGATTCGGCCGTCTCGGCTACCCCTTCGCCGCCGAGCGCTACGGCGTGACGCCCGACCTTCTGTGCTTTGCCAAAGGCATTACCTCGGGCGCTGTGCCGATGGGCGGGGTGGTCGTGCGCGAGAGTCTCTATGAGGCTTTCATGCAGGGACCCGAACACGCGATCGAACTGTTTCACGGCTACACCTATTCGGCGCATCCGCTCGCCTGCGCCGCGGGTCTGGCGGCGCTCGACCTTTATCGCGACGAAAATTTATTCGAGCGGGCCAGGCGGCTGGAGCCGCGCTTTGCCGATGCGGCCATGACGCTCAAGGGCCTGCCCGGCGTCCTCGACGTGCGCACCGTCGGGCTCTCGGCCGGCATCGATCTCGCCGGCCGCCCCGGGGCCGTAGGCGAGCGGGGTTACGAGGCCATGGAGCGCGCGTTCCATGACGAAGACCTCGTGATCCGCATCACCGGGGATACGTTGGCGCTTGCCCCGCCGTTGATCGTGAGCGAGGCGCAAATCGCCGAAATCTTCGAGAAGACGGCGCGCGTCATTCGTGCGGTGATGTAGCATCCGCTCGACGCCGGCGGACTTGCGGCGGCGCGGCGCTTGTGGACACTGATAGTCTCTGGAGCCGAATCATCATCCGGATTCTGGGTGTCTTGAGGTGCGAGCGTTCGTGGCAAGCCCCTCTTGGGCTTCGCGGCGGCTTCGCATAGGGCGAAAGCGGGGTCGTTCATGGTGCGCATCAGCGCCATCTTCATCGCCGTCTGCATGGTGCTTATCGCTGCCTCGCTCGGCGCCGTGCTCTATCTTCGCTTCGGCCTCAGTGTCGCCGATTCGGGACTGATCGCGCTTGCCGCCCTGATGGTGCTGGCGATCTACAACGCGGTCGCTGGCCGCAAGCGCGATCGCGCCGAAGTGAGCGATCAGGTTTCCAACCTTGCGCGCGGATCGGGCGACCTCGCGCGCCAGGTCGCGGAGTTCGGCCGCCGGCTTGGCATCATGGAGAGCAAGGTCGAGACGGTCGTCGATCGCGCAGCCTCCGCGGCACAGCCGCTAGCCGCCGAGATTGAGGAACTGTCGCGGCTGGTCAGGCAGTTGGCCGAATCGGTGGCGCGGCACGACATCGCGCTCGGCCGCGGGCGTGAGGATGATCGCCCGGTGCCGCATGCCGTCGTCGAAGCATTGACGGCGGCAATGACGACCGTAAAGCCCGCGGATGCGGTCGCCGCGCCGGCGACGCCGGCCGGGCGCAAGGTTGCCGCGTTCAACGGCCTCGACCGGGACGCCATCATCGCCGCGGTCCGCGGTGCCATCGATACCCACAAGATCGATCTCTACATGCAACCGATCGTGACGTTGCCGCAGCGCAAAGTGCGCTATTACGAGGCGATGTCGCGGCTCAACGCAGGCAACGGCGAGATCGTCGCCGCCGCCGATTTCCTGCCTTACGCCGAAGCCGGAGCATTGCTGCCGATGCTCGATAACCTCTCGGTGTTGCGGTGCGTGCAGGTGGTGCGGCGGCTGCTGCTCAAGAACCGCGAGATCGGCCTGTTCTGCAATCTCGCCGCGGCGACGCTGGCCGACGCCGGCTTTCCGCAATTGCTGGAATTCATCGAGGCCAACCGCGCCATCGCCCCGTCGCTGCTGTTCGAGTTCAGCCAGAGCGCGGTCCGCGCCATGGGGCCGATCGAGCACGAGAGTCTGGCCGCGCTGGCCGAGCGTGGATTTCGCTTTTCCATGGACAATCTGACCGACCTTCGCATCGAGCCGCGCGAATTGACCGAGCGCGGCTTCCGCTTCATCAAGGCGCCGGCATCGTTGCTGCTCAACCGGGTCGGCGGCGCCACCGCCAACATCCATCCCGCCGATTTTTCCAACCTGCTCGGCCGCTTCGGCATCGATCTCATCGCCGAACGGATCGAGAGCGAATCGACCGTGGTCGATCTTCTCGATTACGACGTTCGCTTCGGCCAGGGCTTTCTCTTTTCTCCGCCGCGGCCGGTGCGAGCGGAGGCGCTGCAGGGCGTCGCCGGCGACGCCGGCAAGAGCGAAACGGCCAAAATGGAAGCTGCCGCCTCCGCCGCCGCCAACCAGAGCGGCGATGTCGCGCAGCTTATCCGCGGTGGCGGCCGCGCTTGAGGGCGCCGCATGAGAGCGCGCCGGCGGCTCTTGAATTCACTATGCCGGCTCGCCTCGATGCGGGAGAGGGATGGCTGGACACGCGCCGGTGCGTCTCCTACCTAAAGTGCGGTTCAGATCCACCTTCATCGCGAACAACATTTGCCCGACATCATCGAACGCTTTGCCCCGCTTGCGCGCGACTATGACGTGCTGTTGTGCGACGTCTGGGGCGTGGTCCACAATGGCATTGCTGCGTTCACGCCGGCCTGCGATGCGCTCAAGCGCTTTCGCGCCAGTCGCGGCACGGTGGTCCTTATTACCAACGCGCCGCGGCCGGCCGACGCCGTGCAAAAAATACTCGATCGGCTCGGCGTGCCGCGGGACGCCTACGACGCGATCGTGAGCTCGGGCGACGTTACGCGTGGCGTCATCGAGGACAGGTTGAACGAACGCGTGTTCCATATCGGGGCGCCGCGCGACCTGCCGATCTTCACCGGGTTCGACGTCGACTTCGCGCCGGTCGAAACCGCCGATTACGTCGTCTGCTCCGGTCTGTTCGACGACACCAAGGAAACGCCGGAGAACTATCGCGCGCTTCTCGCGGCGATGCGCACCCGCTCGCTGTTCATGGTCTGCGCCAATCCCGACATCGTGGTCGAGCGCGGCGACGCGCTGGTTTACTGCGCCGGCGCGCTGGCCGATGCTTACGTGGAGCTTGGCGGCGAAGTGCTCTATTGCGGCAAACCGCATGCGCCGATTTATCAGGCCGCGCTCGCCAAGGCTGCTGCCATTCGCGGCGGCGCGCCGCCGCCGCTTGCACGCGTGCTCGCCATCGGCGATTCGGTCAGGACCGATCTCACCGGTGCTGCGTTCTTCGGCTTGGATTGCCTGTTCGTCATCTCCGGCATTCACGCCGGCGATTTTAGCGGCCATGAAATGCCCGACGCAGCCGCCTTGAACGCGATCTTCGCCGACGCCGGCGCGGCGCCGAAAGCCGTCACGCGCAAGCTCGCATGGTGAATGACGGGTACGTGTCCTCGCCCCAACGTGGCGATGGACGCGATTGAACGGATGTCACATGGAAGAAGATACGGCCGTTACACCGACGCTGCTTGGTCGCTGCCGGCGAAGACTGCTTCAATCTTGGCCTTCAGCGTCTGGGCGTTGAACGGCTTGACGATATAGTTGTTCACGCCGGCTTTGCGGGCGGCGATGACGTTCTCGGTCTTCGATTCGGCCGTCACCATGATAAAGGGCGTCTTGTTCAGTTCCGGATCGGCGCGGACCTCGCGCAGCAGGTCGAAGCCTGTCATCGGCTGCATGTTCCAATCCGAGATCACCAGGCCGTAGCGTTTGGCGTGCATCTTGGCGAGCGCGGCGGCGCCGTCGCAAGCGTCGTCGACGTCGACGAAGCCGAGTTGACGCAACAGATTGCGGATAATGCGCACCATGGTGCTGTAGTCGTCGACCACAAGCACGGGCATTGACGGATCGACGGCCATGGCTCTGCTCCTCGGGGCGGGCACTGGCGCGGAATAAACCCTGGTCGGCTCCGCATTCCGAGGCGGACCGCCCGAACGCTCTTTTCGTTTCCCGGCCGGCGCGATTTAGCATTCAGGGGTTGAATATCGGGTTAATCGCGATAATCGAGGGCTGCCGCGCCGCACAACTCCCGCTGGCTTTGACTGCTTGACTTGGCCTCGCTGCGACGGCACCTACCTGCCCTGCAGGTCTTTCTTAACCATTGAAGTCCGATGGCGCCGCAACGCTTCCTCGTCGTGCGCGACGGTGCACCCGAAAGCGCGTTGCGCGGTGCCGTTCTCGCTATGGGTAATTTCGACGGCGTGCACCGCGGCCATCGGGCGGTGGTCGCGACCGCACGCAATCGCGCCAGCGCGCTGCGAAAACCCGCGGCCGTGCTCACCTTTGAGCCGCATCCGCGCGCCTTCTTCAAACCCCAGGAGCCGCTGTTTCGGTTGACCGAAGAGGCCGTCAAATTGCGGCTCCTTGCTGCGACCGGCCTCGATGGCGCGATCGTGCTGACTTTCGACGCCGCCTTGGCTGGTCTGACGGCTGAGCAGTTCATCGTTCGTGTTCTGGTCGAGCGGTTCGCGGTGAGCGGGGTCGTCATCGGCTTCAACTTCCACTTCGGCAAGAACCGCGGCGGATCGCCGGACTTCCTCGCGGCGCAAGGCCGCGAGCGTGGCTTCACCGTTGACGTAGTCGCGCCCTTTACGCTCGACGGACAACCGGTTTCCTCCGGCCCGATCCGCGACGCACTCGCGGCGGGACGCCTCGATGACGCGACCGCGATGCTCGGCTTTCCGTGGTTCGTGTCCGCTACGGTGATCCACGGCGACAAGCGCGGACGTGAGCTCGGCTTCCCGACGGCGAATTTGCGTCTCGATGCCGCCTGCGGATTGCGGCACGGCGTCTATGCCGTGCGCGTCGCGCACGGCGGCCGCCGCTATGACGGCGTGGCAAATTTCGGCCGCCGGCCGATGTTCGACACCGGTGCCGTACTGCTCGAAGTCTTCCTGTTCGATTTCGCCGGCGACCTTTACGGGCAGAGCATCGATGTCGCTTTCATCGCGCGGCTGCGCGAGGAGATGACGTTCGGCTCCGTCGACGAGCTTGTCGCGCGGATGAAGGACGATGCACGCCAGGCCGCCGCCGTATTCAAGCGCGCCGGCGACATCTTTCCGCCGCTCTAGCGAGGCTCGCCCGCCTCGTCGGACTTACGCTCGCGATTTTCACGCGCCCATTGCGCTGCCAGGATGCCGAGCAGCGCAACCGGAATGATGCGTTCCCAGCCGAGCGAACGGGCGGTCTGCAGAGCGACCCCGAGAATTTTCGGATCGAGCCACGAGGCGCCCTGTGCCCGCGCCGCGCGTTCGAGCATCGCGCGCTGTTTGGCGCGGCGGCGGGCGACCGCCGAAATGACGGCGCCGACCACGGCGACCGCTGCCGCGGCGCCCGCCATGATCAGGCCGCCGACAACGGCGCCGAACTGCGGCGACAACCAGCCGTAGGCGGCGACACAGAGGAAAGCGAATGTCGTCAGTGACGCGGTCACCACAACCCCGGCCCAAAAGAGGAGGGCTGGGGTAAAGCCGCTCCTCGCCTGGACCGCAAGCGTGATGTCGCGCATCCAGCTTTTGAGCATGAAGAATCCTCGACATCCCCTGTGGCGCCGCGGTGCTCGCGCCGCCGCCTGCTTAACGGCTCCTCAGCGGCGCCAGCTTGCTCCGAACAGGAACGCCAGACCGGCGACCAGCGCCAGCGTGGTATAGGGCCGCGTCTTGATCGATTGATCGAGCGCCTCGACGAAATGATCGGACACCTCGCGCACCGCGCTTGCCGCCTCGCGGCCTTTGTCCTGGGCGTCCGCCACCGCCTCATCCACGCTCGCCTTGGCGTGGCGCCACGCCACGTTTCCCGTATTGGCGACGATGTCGGCGACCTGCTCGGCGAGGCGTTGAAAATCGTCGCGCAGCGCCGCTAAATCGCTCTCGAGGTTACCGGAGGATTTAAACGCCGCTTTGCGGGCTCCGTGCACGGCCTCGCGCGCATCTCTGGTTGTCCCCTGAGCGTTCTGTGAAGCCGTCGATGCGGTGTTCATGCCGATTCTCCGTGCAGTGGGTAAACCCCAAGCTGCCGCGACAATGAATATAGAGACGAAAAAGTTCCATTCAATCAGCAAGTTTGGCGCCAACGGCTGCGAACGAATGCTTGAGCGTTGTTTGCCTTTGGCGCGCAGAACGCTTTGCGCCGCGCAGTGGGCTTGTTAGAAGGCGCGTCATGACCGATACGCCGACAAAAGCGCGCGACTACAGCGAGACGCTGTTTCTGCCCAAGACCGACTTTCCGATGCGCGCGGGGCTGCCGCAGAAGGAGCCGGAAATCCTTGCGCGCTGGCGAAGCCTCGATCTCTACGGCCGGCTGCGCACCGCCGGCAAAGGGCGTCCGCGCTTTGTCGTCCATGACGGCCCGCCTTACGCCAACGGCAACATCCACATCGGGCACGCGCTCAACAAGATTCTCAAGGACGTGGTGACGAAGAGCCAGCAGATGCTCGGCTTCGACTCCAACTACGTGCCGGGTTGGGACTGCCACGGCCTGCCGATCGAATGGAAGATCGAGGAGGAAAATTACCGCGCCAAGGGCAAGCCGAAGCCCGACTTTTCCCACCCGGCGGCGCTGGTGGAATTCCGCAAGGAGTGCCGCGCTTTCGCCGAACGCTGGATCGAGGTGCAGCGCGACGAATTCGTGCGGCTGGGCGTCGTCGGCGATTGGGCGCATCCCTACACCACGATGGACTATTTCGCCGAAGCGCAGATCGCGCGCGAGCTGATGAAGTTCGCGGCGAACGGCACGCTTTATCGCGGCTCAAAGCCGGTGATGTGGTCGGTGGTGGAAAAGACCGCGCTTGCGGAAGCCGAGGTCGAGTACGAGGACTACACGTCGGACACGGTGTGGGTGAAGTTTCCGCTGCGGGCGCCGCTCAAAAAGAATCTCGAACGGCCCGAGCAAAATCTGCTCGGCGCCAGCGTCGTCATCTGGACGACGACGCCGTGGACCATCCCCGGCAACCGCGCGATCAGCTATTCGCCGAAGATTTCCTACGGCCTCTATGTGGTCGAGGATGCGCCCATGGATAACTGGGCCAAGAAAGGCGAACGCTTCATCCTGGCCAACAGCCTGTCGCTCGACGTTCTCAGACAGGCGCGCGTCACCGCGTTCAAGAAGCTCCGCGACGTTTCATTGCCGGAACTCGAAACCATAGTTTGCTCGCATCCTCTGCGGGGGTTTGCCGGCAATTACGAATTTGCTGTGCCACTGCTCCCCGGCGATCACGTCACCGAGGATACCGGCACCGGTTTTGTCCACACCGCGCCGGGACACGGACGCGAGGACTTCGATGTCTGGACTCATTTCAGCCGGCAACTGGCCGAACGCGGCATCAACACGACCATCCCTTATACCGTCGATGCCGACGGCCGCTTCACCGAGCAGGCGCCGGGTTTTACCGACAAGCGCGTGCTCAGCGAAAAAGGCGAGAAGGGCGATGCCAACGAAGCGGTGATCAAGGCGCTGATCGACGCCGGCATGCTGATCGCGCGCGGGCGATTGAAACATCAATATCCGCATTCGTGGCGCTCGAAGAAGCCGGTGATCTTCCGCAATACGCCGCAATGGTTCATCGCCATGGACCGTCCCATCGCGCTGCTGAGCGACACGGCGCGGCACGGCCTGACGCTCCGCCAATTGGCGCAAGATGCGATCAAGGCGACGCGCTGGGTGCCCGAGCAGGGCGAGAAGCGCATCAACGGCATGATCGAGAACCGCCCCGACTGGGTGATCTCGCGCCAGCGCGCCTGGGGCGTGCCGATCACCGTTTTCATCAAGGAAAAGGCCGACGGCTCGGTCGATCTGCTCGACGATCCGGATGTGAACATGCGCATCGTCGACGCCTTCGCGGAAGAGGGCGCGGACGCCTGGTACGCGCCGGGCGCCCGCGAGCGCTTTCTCGGCAAGCGCGCCGGCGAAGGCTGGCAGAAGGTCGACGATATTCTCGACGTCTGGTTCGATTCCGGCTCGACGCACGCCTTCGTGCTGGAAGACCAAAAACATTTCCCGGCGCTGGCCGGCGTCAGGCGCAAGGCCGACGGCGGCGATGAACTGGTGATGTATCTTGAGGGCTCCGACCAGCATCGCGGCTGGTTCCAATCCTCGCTTCTGGAGTCTTGCGGCACGCGCGGGCGCGCGCCTTTCGACCTCGTGCTCACGCACGGCTTCGTGCTCGACGAGAACGGCCACAAGATGTCGAAGTCGCTCGGCAACGTCACCGCGCCGCAGGACGTGATCAAACAATCGGGCGCCGATATCCTGCGCATGTGGGTGTGCGCCGCCGATTATGCCGACGACCTGCGCATCGGGCCGGAAATCTTGAAAACTACCGTCGAGACCTATCGCAAGCTGCGCAACACGCTGCGCTGGATGCTCGGCAATCTCGCCCATTGGCACGGCGAGGAGCGCGTGGCGCCGGCGGACATGCCCGATCTCGAACGGCTGATGCTGCATCGGCTTGCCGAGCTCGACGGGCTCGTTCGCTCAGCCTATGCCGATTTCGACTACAAGCGCATTTTCGCCGCGCTCAACGCCTTCATGACGGTCGATCTCTCGGCGTTCTATTTCGACATCCGCAAGGATGCGCTCTATTGCGACCCCTATTCATCGGCCAAGCGCAAGGCCTGCCTCACCGTGCTCGACCATCTGTTTCGCTGCACGGTGACGTGGCTTGCGCCGATGCTGTGCTTCACCGCCGAGGAGGCATGGCTCGCCCGCGATCCGGCCGCGTCGTCCGTTCATCTGGAATCCTTCCCGCTCGTGCCGTCATCCTGGCGCGCCGACGCGCTGGCGGAGAAATGGCGGAGGCTGCGCGACCTGCGGCGCGTGGTTACCGGCGCGCTCGAAATCGAACGGGCGGCCAAACGCATCGGCTCGTCGCTCGAAGCCGCACCGATTGTCTACGTCGCGGACCCGGAGCTGTTTGCAATCGCAACCGGGGCCGATCTCGCCGAGCTGTTCATCACCTCGGACGCGATGCTGGTGGAAGGCGAGGGCCCGCCATCGGCGTTCCGGCTCGATGACGTGCCTGCGGTCGCCGTCGAGCCGCGGCGCGCGGAAGGGCGCAAATGCGCGCGCTCCTGGAAGGTTTCGCCTGCGGTCGGCCTCGATCCGCAATATCCCGACGTGACGCCGCGCGACGCGCAGGCGTTGCGCGAATGGGACGCCATGCGCAAGGCGGCGGAGTAGGACGATAATGGTGGACGCCGCGCAAGGAAAAGCGGACCGTCCCTACGTCTGGGGACCTTTGAGCGCGCTCGGCCTCGGCGTCGCGCTCACAACCGGCATCGTCGATCAGGCATCGAAGCTCTACCTTTTGGACGTCTTCGATCTCGCCGGTCGCGCCCGCGCGGCTCTCGGGCCGTTTCTTGATCTGGTCGTCACCTGGAACACCGGCATCAGCTACGGTCTTTTGCAGCAGCAAGGACCCTTTGGGCTCTGGGCGCTGCTCATCTTCAAGGTGGCGGCGGTGGTGTTCCTCTGGGTTTGGCTTGCGCGGGCATCCTCACGGCTGACCGCGACGGGGCTTGGATTCATTATCGGCGGGGCGCTCGGCAATGCCGTCGACCGGCTGCATTGGCCCGGGGTCATGGACTTTGTGCTTTTTCACGTCGAAACCGCGACCTGGAGCTTCCGCTGGTATGTTTTTAACCTTGCCGATCTGGCCATTGTGGCCGGCGTCGCGGCCTTGCTGTACGATTCGCTTCGGGTGGGGGCGCCGCAAAAGCGCCCCGATCCGGGATAAAACGATTGACGCCTGGAATAGAGCCCACGGGACTCGGGTGAGGGCATGCCACAGGATCGAAGTCGTGGCCGCAAGGTTGGCCATGGAGCGTGCGTGCCGGCGGCGCTGCTGCGCGTGGCCGTGGGTGCCGCTTTTGTCGGGTTGGTCGTCGGCCTCAATGCGCCGGCGGCACGAGCGGAGGACGACGCCAATCCATCGGCGTGGTCGAAGCTCATGCAATCCATGGGGCTGAAGAAACCGCCCGGTGCCGACCCCGACGACATCGACTACAGGGAGCGTCCGCCGCTCGTGGTGCCGCCCGGTCGCAATCTGCCGCCGCCCGCGGCAAATGCCGCGGTGCCAACGGCGGATTGGCCGCGCGAACCGGCCCAAAAGGTTAAGAACGCCAAAGCCAAGCCGGAAATTGTTCCGGACACCGCCGTTCAGACTCCAAATCCGCCGGTTGAAAAGAAGCCTTGGTACAATCCGGCCGGCTGGTTCAACAGGGAAGAGTACGCCAACTTTGCCGGCGAACCGGTGCGCGGGCATTTGACCGATCCGCCGGCCGGGTATCGGGTGCCGTCAGCGGATCAGCCCTATGGCATCGGTCCGGAGAAGAAAAAGCCGTACGCGCCGACTGCGGCCGATAAGATGCTGACTCCGGCCAACGGCGGCGGCCATTAGCCACGACCGGGGGTGCTTGGCAAAGCAAGCGACAAGGCGATTGCCGATGGCCGCGCCACGTCGCGCCTTGCGGCGCCCGGCGTTCCCATGACTGTGGGTTGAGTAGCTTGGTCCCATTTTCGGAGGCCCCTCGCGTGTGGAAAATGCTGCTGCTTGCCGTTGCGCTGGTCGGTGCCGCCGGCGCGGCGTACGGCGCGACGGAACCGAAGGTCGCGCACTTTGCCTTGAGCAACGGGCTTGAAGTGGTCGTCGTGCCGGACCATCGCGCCCCGGTCGTCACCCACATGATTTGGTACAAGGTCGGGGCGGCCGACGAGACCCCCGGGAAGTCCGGACTTGCGCATTTTCTCGAACACTTGATGTTCAAAGGCACCACAAAGAATCCCGGCGACGGATTTTCGCGGGAGGTCGCCGCGATCGGCGGGCAGGAGAACGCCTTCACCACCAGCGACTATACCGGGTTCTTCCAGCGAGTTCCGCGCGAGCATCTCAAAGAGATGATGGCGTTCGAGGCCGACCGCATAACCGGCCTCGTGCTCACCGACGACGTTGTGCGCCCCGAGCTCAACGTCGTGCTCGAAGAACAGAACATGCGGGTCGGCAACAATCCGAGCAGCCGCCTGGCCGAACAGATGGACGCGGCGCTCTATCTCAATCACCCGTACGGCCGCCCGATCATCGGCTGGCGGCCGGAGATCGAAAGCCTCGATCGCAACGATGCGTTGGCGTTCTATCGGCGCTTCTATACGCCGAACAACGCCATCGTGGTCGTCGTCGGCGACGTGACGCCTGAGGACGTCAAGGTTGACGCCGAGGAAACCTACGGCAAGGTTGCCCCGCGCGCCCAAATTGAGCCGCGCCGGCGGCCGCGCGAACCGTTGCAGGAAGCGCCGCGCACGGTGACGCTGGCCGATTCCAGGGTCGAGCAGCCGAGCGTCAACCGCTACTATCTGGTGCCTTCGCGCACCAGCGCAAAGCCCGGCGAAAGCCAGGCGCTGGAAGTATTGGCCCATGTGCTCGGCAGCGGCGCCAACAGCCGCCTCTACCGCATGCTGGTCGTCGAGCAGGGCGTGGCGCTCGGTGCCGGTGCCTATTATTCAGCGACCGCGCTCGATTACGGTAAGCTCGTTTTCTATGCTTCGCCGAAGCCGGGAAAATCCCTGCATGACGTCGAGGTTGCGCTCGACGCGGTCCTGGCCGACGTGAGCGAGCACGGCATCGCCGCCGACGAGCTTGACCTTGCGCAGAACAGGTTGATCGCCGATGCGGTTTACGCGCAAGATAATCAGGCAATGCTGGCGCGCTGGTACGGGGCCGCGCTCGCCACCGGCGAGACCGTCGACATGGTTCGCGACTGGCCCAATGAAATTCGCGCCGTGACCCTCGATGCCGTGCGTGATGCCGCAAGAACCTGGCTCAACCGTCGCGCTTCGGTCACCGGTTATCTCGTCAATAGCCTGGGGTCCGAGGAGAAGCGCACGTGAAGTGGGAATACGTCAAGCGAATGACGCTTGCAGTCTGGTCTTCGTTTGCCGCCGTCGTCGGCGCCCATGCGCAGCCGTCGCAAATTCAGCGCATCGAGATCATCGAATACGGCATCTATACGGTGGATAAGCAGTCTTGTCAGCGCGATGCGCAAGGCATCGAGCGCTGCGACCGCTCCGATGTCCGTCACGCGGCGACTACCTGGACCATACCCGCACAAAAGGGTGTCGAGTTTGGCTTGAAATATCGCGTGATCGGGGCGCCAAGCGGCGCGCGGGTTACGCTAAAGCGCGATTGGCTGTTGCCGGCCCCCGGTTTTCTTCCGCCCGGCAAGCAGCCGATCAGTCGCCTCGACCGCACCGATAACGTTGCGATCGGGAACGCGATATTCGTCAGTTACGGATTTGACGATCCTTGGGAAATGGTGCCGGGCCCCTGGATTCTCGAAATCTGGTACGGTGACCGGAAGCTGAGTTCGCAGACTTTCACCGTCGTCAAACAATAGCGGCCAAGTTTGCCGGCCTTGAGAGCCTTCGAGGAGAATTGCTCGTGCACGCTTTCGTACCCCAGCCGTCCCGACCTGTCCTGCGGTGCGCCGTAGCGTCCTTGGCCGTGCTCTTGGTTTCGGCCGCTCCAGCGCTCGCCACCACGATCGAGCGCGTGGTGAGCCCGCTCGGCATTGAAGCCTGGCTCGTCCGTGAACCGGCACTTCCGCTGATCGCGGTCGATTTCGCTTTCGTCGGCGGCGCCGCGCAGGATCGGTCCGGCAAAGAGGGCACGGCGAACCTCGTTGCGTCGCTGCTCGATGAGGGTGCCGGCGATCTTGATTCGAAGACGTTTCACGCGCGGCTCGAGCGTAAGGCCATCGAGCTGAATTTCCAGGCGGATCGCGACGCGCTGCGCGGGACGCTGCGTACGCTCACGGAGAATCGCGACGAGGCGTTCAACGACTTGCGGCTTGCGCTCACCGCGCCGCGTTTCGATGCGGCCGATGTCGAGATCATTCGCGCGCAGGTGCTGTCTACGCTGCGGCACGCCACGACCAGCCCCGCCGAGATCGCAAATCTGCGCTGGTGGCAGGCCGCCTTCGCCGACCATCCCTACGGCCGTCCGGTAGCCGGCACGCCGGAGTCGGTGCCTGCCGTCACCGCCGACGACCTGAGGGACTACACGCGGCGGGTGTTGGCGCGCGCCGACCTGAAAGTCGCCGTCGTCGGCGACATCGACGCCGAGACGGTCAAAGCGATGCTTGACCGCGTTTTCGGCGCGCTGCCCGGGCAGCCGGATTTGGCGCCGGTCGCAACGGTCGCGCCGCGGGGGTTGGGACGCCGCATCGTCATCAAGCTCGACGTGCCGCAGACGGTAATGACCTTCGGTGGCCCGGGAATCGCCCGCAAAGACCCGGATTTCATGGCAGCCTATATCGTCAATCAGATTCTCGGCGGCGGCGCGTTCTCGTCGCGGCTTTACCAGGAGGTGCGCGAGAAACGCGGCCTCGCCTACGCGGTCTACGACAGCCTGGTGTGGCTCAGTCACACCGCTTTGTTCCTCGGCGGCACCGCCACGCGCGCCGATCGCACGGGCGAAACCCTCGACCTTATCGAAAAGGAAATCCACCGCCTGGCGGAAAACGGCCCGACGGCGGACGAGCTCGCCGCGGCCAAAGCCTATCTCGACGGTTCGTTCGCGCTTAATCTCGACAGTTCGAGCAAGATCGCCGCATTGCTGGTGCAGTTGCAACTCGACGGTCTCGACATCGATTACTTCACCCGGCGCCCGGAGATGATCAACGCGGTGACGCTTGGCGACGCGCAACGCGTCGCCAAGCGACTGCTCGACGGCGGTCTCCTCGTCACCGTGGTTGGCCGGCCCGAGGGGCTCGTTTCGACGAGCGCCAATTGAGCGTTCTTCCGTTGGGCGACGCTTAAGACATAAGCGCCGGCCGTTGCAAACGTCGAGGTCCGGGTTTTCCTAGAGCACAGTCGTTTCGAATTGAATCGACTATCGCTCTAGCATTTTGGTGGAGCATGATCTTTTCGGAAAACCGGTTCCCACTCCCGGATCAAGTCCGCGGGCAGGCTTTTTCCGGATCATGCTCTAAAGGCGCAATCCGGGCTACGCTGCGGCCATGATCCGCGTCACCGCCCATATCAGCATCGACGAGCGCGAGATCGAAGAAAGCTTCCTGCGCGCGTCCGGGCCGGGCGGTCAGAACGTCAATAAGCTCGCGACCGCCGTGCAACTTCGTTTCGACGTACGCGGATCGCCGTCGTTGCCGGCCGAGGTGCGCCAGCGGCTTGAACGGCTTGCCGGCGCACGGCTCACCCGCGAGGGCGTGCTTGTTATTACGGCACAACGCCACCGCACCCAAGCGCGCAACCGCGAGGATGCCCGCAATCGTCTCTTGGAACTCATTCGCCGTGCCGCGATCGCGCCGCGGCAGCGGCGGCCGACCAAGCCGAGCAAGGCATCGCGCGAGCGCCGCATCGAGGCGAAAAAGCATCGCGCCGGCCTCAAGCGGCTGCGCCGCGGAAAGGCGATCTTTGAGTGACGGATTGGCGGGCCAGTCGTCCGCCGAGCGACTCACTGCAACGTGAGAAGCGCGCCGGAACTATCCGGCGATTTTGCGGTACGTGAATCAATTTCGTGACACACAAATCAATTTTATCGCGCATCAAATCAAATATCCGTATCGCGCCGGCGACGCTTGCGCGGTCTATCTGGCGCTATTAGCTGCGGGCAGGGAGGTTGCCTACATGACAGAAGCTCGTGGAGGGCTCAAGCTTAAGAATCCTGACAGCATCGGACGAGTTAACACGAGCGCGACTTACGTCGCCGACAACGCAGGAGACGTGGATGAATCAGGCACCTTCACCGGAACGCATGATCGAAGGCGCAACGCGAATCATTCCCTTCGAGCGCGTCGCCCTTGTGTTGCAGGGCGGCGGCGCGTTGGGCGCATATCAAGCCGGCGTCTACCAGGCGATTCATGAAGCAAACATCGAGGTGCATTGGATTTGCGGAACGTCGATCGGCGGCATCAACGGCGCGCTGATCGCCGGCAATCCGCCGGAGCGGCGCGTCGAACGGTTGCGGGAATTTTGGGAAACCGTGACCAAGCCGCCGGTCAAGCTCCCGAACATCCCCTGGTTTACCGAACTGCCGTGGAACGGCAACGGCCACGCGCGTTACTGGACCAACAAGATGAGTGCCTTTTCCACCATGGTTCACGGCGCGCCGGGCTTCTTTACGCCGCGGCCGTTTCCGCCGGTGAATGCCGCGGCGGAGAGCCCCGATCTGGTCAGCTACTACGATCTCACTCCGTTGAAAGAAACGCTCACGCGCCTGGTCGATTTCGACCTGCTCAATACCGAGCCGCCGCGCTTCACCGCGCTCGCCACCAACGTCCGAACGGGCGCGCCGGTCTATTTCGACAATCGCGAGCAGAAGATCGCCGTCGGGCATATCCTGGCCAGCGCCTCGCTGCCGCCGAACTTTCCGCCGACCGAAATCGACGGCGAATATTATTGGGATGGCGCGGTCGTCTCGAACTCGCCGATGCAGTTCGTCGTCGACAACCGCGGCCGCTATACCGCGCTCGTCTTTCAGGTCGATCTTTGGGACGCGCACGGAGAAGTGCCATTGGACATTCCGTCGGCCTATCTGCGCACCATGGAAATCCACAGCGCCAGTCGCATCAATATCTCGCTCGAAGACATTCAGAAGATGCAGAAATTCCGCCATGCGCTGCGCAGGTTTCTCGACGAGCTCCCGGAGCAGTGCCAGGATGACCCGGAGGTCAAATTCCTCTCCGAGCAGGCGCGGTTGAAAGTCGCGACCATCGTGCAACTGAAATACCAGGCGCACAAATACGAGACGGCCAACAAGATGTACGAATTCTCCCGCACCGGCATGGAAGAGCATTGGCAGGCCGGTTACGAAGACACCAAGGCCGCTTTTCGTGAACCCGGCGTTCTCGAGCTGCCCGATGTCTCGGAAGGGGCGCGCATCTTCGACGTGCATCACGGCTGGGCCAAGTAAAGGGCTCAGGTAGCCGCTTTTGCGCGAAAGCTCGGGACACGCGGCGATCGGCCTAGAGCGACGCGGTTTCGCATTTCGCCGGCGCCTGTTCCGGGCTACGTTGCCGGCGAGCGAGTCGCCATGCCCGTCCGTCAGCTCTCCGAAACTATCGTCAACCGCATCGCCGCCGGCGAGGTGGTGGAGCGCCCGGCGAGCGTCGTCAAGGAGCTGGTGGAGAACGCGCTTGATGCCGGCGCAAGCCGCATCGATGTGCTCACCGACGGCGGCGGGCGGCGGCTCATTCGCATCACCGACGACGGCGAAGGCATGACGCGAACCGACCTCGCGCTTGCCATAGAACGCCACGCCACGTCGAAACTCGCCGCCGACGACCTCGTCGCCATCTCCACGCTCGGCTTTCGCGGCGAGGCTTTGCCTTCGATCGGGGCGGTGGCGCGGCTTACGATCGCGACGCGCCACAGGAGCGAGCTGCATGCCTGGTCGATCGACGTCGATGCCGGCGCCAAGTCGGAGCTCAAGCCCGCCGCGCTCGGCGCCGGCACGCGCGTTGAGGTGCGTGACCTCTTCTACGCGACGCCGGCGCGATTGAAGTTCCTCAAGCTCGACCGCACCGAAGCAGAGGCCGTGCGCGAGACGGTGCGGCGGCTTGCCATGAGCCGGCCGGATGTCGCCTTCACGCTCGCGGGCGAGGAGCGTGCGCCGGTCACCTTCGCTGCGACGCTTCCGGGCGCGACGGGACGGCTTGCCCGGCTCGGCGACCTGCTCGGCGCCGATTTCCGCGCCAACGCCGTCGAGATCGCGGCCGAACGCGACGGCGTGACGGTCGAAGGCTTTGCCGCGCTGCCGACGCTCACCCGCGCCAATGCGCTCGGCCAATATCTCTTCGTCAACGGTCGGCCGGTGCGCGACAAGCTCCTCCTCGGCGCCGTGCGCGCGGCTTACGCCGACTATCTGCCGCGCGACCGGCATCCGCTGATCGCCTTGTTCGTCACGCTGGCGCCGCACGAGGTCGACGTCAACGTGCATCCGGCGAAGGCCGAGGTGCGCTTTCGCAACCCGGGGCTGGTGCGCGCGCTCGTCGTCAGCGCGCTCAAGGCCGCGCTCGCGCGCGAAAGCGCACGTGCGGCGACCACCGGCGGCGGTGCGACGATTGCGGCATTCCGCCCGGCACAGCGAAGCTGGGACTGGCGGCGCTCGCCGGGACGGCCGATCGGCCCGCGCGCGGCGCCGGGTGGCCTCCGCGGCGGCTTTGCCGAGGCGGCGCAGGCCGCCTTCGATGTCGGCGCGCCGGCGGCCGCTGCCGCGGCCTCGGGCGGTGCGGAAGCGGCGGCCACAATCGCCGATTTCGTCGCGCACGCACCCGAGGCGCTCGATCACCCGCTCGGCGCGGCGCGCGCGCAGGTGCACGAAACCTACATCGTCGCGCAGACGCGCGACGGCCTCGTCATCGTCGACCAGCACGCCGCCCACGAACGCATCGTCTACGAAAAGCTCAAGGCCGCGATCGAGAAAAGCGGGGTCGCCCGCCAAATTCTCCTTATCCCCGACATTGTCGAACTCGATGAGGCCGACGTGGAGCGTCTGCTTGGCCGCGCGAGCGAGCTCGCGCAATACGGTGTCATTTTGGAATCCTTCGGTCCCGGCGCGGTGGCGCTGCGCGAGACGCCGGCGCTCCTCGGCGAGATCGACGGCGCGGGCCTGGTGCGCGACTTGGCCGAGCACCTCAGCGAATGGGACGAAACCTTGCCGCTCGAGCGCCGCCTCATGCACGTCGCCGCCACCATGGCCTGCCACGGCTCCGTGCGCGCCGGGCGCAGGCTCAAGGCGGAAGAGATGAACGCGCTGCTGCGCGAGATGGAAGTCACGCCCAATTCCGGTCAGTGCAACCACGGCCGTCCGACATATGTCGAATTAAAGCTTGCCGACATCGAGCGGCTGTTCGGGCGGCGGTAGGTCGGCGAGGAACCCTCACGCCGGCCGCAGGAAGACAAGCTCGGTCTCGTCGTAACGGCGGCGCTCCACTTCGGAAAAACCTTCGGGTGCGGCGAATTCGGCCTCCGCCGCCTCCTCGACGACGATGAGCGCATCGGGCGTCAGCCAGCCGCCGGCGCGCGCGGACACCAGCGCCTTTTCGGCTAGTCCTTGTCCGTAGGGCGGATCGAGGAAGACAAGCGAGAACGGCTCGAGCGGGTAAGCCGGACCGAGCTTGGTAGCGTCGCGGCGAAAGATGCGCGCGACGCCGCCGAGACCGAGGGCGGCCACGTTTTCACGCAGAAGCGCGCGCGCCTCGGTGCCGGCGTCGACGAACAGCGCGAATGCGGCGCCGCGCGAGACCGCTTCGATGCCGAGCGCGCCGGTGCCGGCAAACAGGTCGAGCACGCGCGCGCCGGTCACGGGGTCGCCGAAGGCATGAACGAGAATGTTGAACAGAGATTCGCGCTGCCGGTCTGCGGTCGGCCGGATCGTTTGCGACTTCGGGGCGGAGAGCGTGCGTCCGCGCAGGCGACCGCCGACGATACGCACGATCACCTCCGTGGGCGTCGGCGGCCGCCGGGCGGCCGGCGCGAGCGCTTGCGCGGTCCGTGCGGCGACGACGGCGCGAGCGACGCCTCCCCGAAGCGTTCGACCAGCACGCGGCGGCCTTTGCGGTCGGTAAGGAGGCCGGCGCGCGGTTCTCCGCCGGATCGCTCATGCGCTGGCTTCTCGTCGCGGCGCGAGCCGTGGAATTTCCGACGCAGCTTTTTCACCGGGCGTTCCTCCTCGCGCGCCCGCCAGGAATGCGAGGGCGACATCGCGTTTGTCCTCTTCCGTCGCGCAGGCGCGTGCGTTTCTTGTTTGCTCTCCGGCGCAGGAGGCGTGGTGATCGGCGCCGAAAAATCCGCCCCAGCAAGCGCCGCGACGCGTTCGCCGAGCTGATCGCGCAGGACGCGCGTGCGCACCTCTTCGACGGCCGCCTCGGCCAGATCGCCGAGTTGAAAGGGGCCGAAGGAGACGCGGATGAGGCGGGTAACCGTAAGGCCGAGATAGCCGAGCACGTTGCGCACTTCGCGGTTTTTGCCTTCACGGATGGCGAAGGTGAGCCACAGGTTCGAGCCCTGCACGCGGTCGAGCGTGGCGTCGATCGCGCCGTAACGGATGCCGTCGATGGTCACGCCTCCGCGCAGCTCGTCCAGTCTGGCCTGCGTCGCCGAGCCGTGCGCGCGCACCCGGTAGCGGCGCAACCAGCCGGTCGAAGGCAGTTCAAGCACGCGGGCAAGCGCGCCGTCATTGGTGAGCAAGAGGAGTCCTTCGGTATTGAAATCGAGCCTGCCGACGCTGATGAGGCGAGGCAGGTGCTTCGGCAAATGCGCAAAGATGGTCGGGCGGCCGCGCGGGTCGTGGTGCGAGGTCAACAGGCCGCGCGGCTTGTGGTAGAGAAACAGTCGGGTACGCTCGCGCGCCGGCAGCGGTTCGCCGTCGACGCTGATGCGATCGCGCGCAGTGACGTTGACCGCCGGCGAACGGATCACGGTGCCGTTGACGGCGACGCGCCCGGCGGCGATCCACTCCTCGGCCTCGCGGCGCGAGGCAAGCCCAGCGCGGGCGATTGCCTTGGCGATGCGGTCGCCGCCGTTGTCGGATTTGCTCTTGTCGTCCATGGCCGTGCCCGGCAATAACATTAAAAGCGCGATAGCATGAGGTCGAAGCCACTGTCGCGCTTAATCTTTTGATGGAGCATGATCTTTTCGGAAAACCGGTACCCACTTTTCCGGATCATGCTCCAGGCGATCAATCAGGCAATCATCGATGGCATCTTTCATGGAATTGGCGTTGGACGAGGCCCGCGCCGCCGGGGAGCGGGGCGAAGTGCCGATCGGCTGCGTCCTCGTGCAGGACGGGGCCGTCATCGCACGCGCCGGCAATCGCACGCTCACCGATCATGACCCGACCGCGCACGCCGAGATCGTCGCCATCCGGGCGGCGGCACATGCCCTCCGTTCGGAGCGGCTCACCGATTGCGACCTCTATGTCACGCTCGAACCCTGCGCGATGTGCGCCGGCGCCATCGCGTTTGCGCGCGTGCGTCGCCTCTATTACGGCGCTCGCGATCCCAATGGCGGCGCCGTGGATAACGGCGTGAAATTCTTTGCTTCACCGGCCTGCCACCATCGGCCCGAGATCTATGGCGGCATGGCGGAGGCGGAAGCCTCGGCGCTGCTCAAGCAGTTCTTCCAGGAGCGGCGCTGATCTTCACGCCGCGAGCAAGGCGCCGAGCCGCTCCTTCACCTCGGCTTTCGCCGCGTCGGCCGCCCGCAGAATGGCCGTCGCCTGATAGAAGTCGAGCGTGCGGAAGATGCCGACATTAGGGCGGATCACGAGGTCCGGCGGGGCGTGCGCGAGTTTCGCTGCAACGATGGCGTTGCCCATGATGTTGAGCGTCGCGTACATGCACTCCCAGGCGCTCGGCACGTCGCTGCGCTCCGTCGGCGGAACGCTGAGCACGTCGACGGCGACGATGTAATCGGCCACCCCGCGCAGGCGATCAAAGGGAAGCGGATTGGTGGCGCCGCCGTCGACGAGAACGCGGCCTTCGCGGGCGACCGGCCGCAACAGGCCGGGAATGGCGATTGAGGCCGCGAGCGCCACGCGCAGCGGCCCCGACGTCAGCGGCGCCTCTTGGCGGCGATGGATGTCGGCCGCCATCACCGTGAGCGGAATGGACAGTTCGGAGAAATCTGCGGGAATCCCCTTAGGCAGGAACTGCGCGCAGAACTTCTCTGCATTGATCTGCGTCGCGTGGCCTAACGTGCCGGCAAACAGATCGCCGAGCGTGCCGGCGCGCGCGGCAATGAGACGGCGCATGGTTTCGCCGCGGTTGTGCGCGAAGCCGAGAACGTAGCGGCGGATGTCCTTGCCGTGCATGCCGCTGGCGTAAGCGGCGCCGATCAGGGCGCCGATCGAGGTGCCGGCAATGGCGACGGGCTTGACGCCCATGTCGTCGAGCGCTTCGATCACCGCGATATGCGCCAACCCGCGCGCGCCGCCGCCACCGAGCGCAAGCGCAAAGGTCTTCACGTGTCCCACCTCGTCACGAGGCGCCGGCCTGACGCGCGAATTCCCAGGCTTTGGCGGCGAGCGGGCGCACGAGGCTCGCTTTGGTCGCCGCAAAGGCGCTGGTCGCGGTGCCGTCGCGCACGCGGCCCACGATGCCTTGCAGGATCGCCGCGATGCGGAAGAAATTGTAGGCGGAATAAACCGCCAGATAAGGCCGCGGATCGAGGCCGGTGCGCCTGACGTAGGCCTCGACATATTGTTCGAGCGAGGGAATGCCGAGCGCGGCCAAATCGTATCCGACCAGCGAGCCGGTGCCGGCGTCCGAAGGCGGCATGTGCCACTGCATCAGGTGGTAGGAGAAGTCGGCGAGCGGATCGCCGAGCGTCGACAGCTCCCAATCGAGCACGGCGACGACCCGCGGCGCGTCCGGCGCCAGGATCATGTTGTCGAGCCGATAGTCGCCATGCACCAGCCGCGGCGGCTGCTCCGGCGGCAAATGTGCGGGCAGCCAGCCGATCAGCCGCTCCATCTCCTCGATCGTCTCGGTTTCCGAGGCGCGATATTGTTTCGACCAGCGCTCGATCTGCCGGGCGACGTAATGTTCGCCGCGGCCGTAGTCGGCAAGCCCGATCGCTGCCGGATCGAACGAGTGCAACCGCGCCAGCGTCGCATTCATGGCGTCGTAGACCTGCGCGCGCTCGGCGGGATTGGACGACGGCATCTCGGCGTCCCAGAACACGCGGCCCTCGACATAGGACATGACGAAGAACGCCGTGCCGATCACCGTATCGTCGGCGCAATAGAGGATCGGCTCAGCGACCGGGAAGCCTTGGCGATGCAGCGCGCTGATGACGCGGTATTCGCGGTCGACCGCATGCGCCGACGGCAGGAGCTTGCCGGGGGGCTTGCGCCGGAGCACGTAACGCCGTCGCGGCGTCGCCACGAGATAGGTCGGGTTGGATTGCCCGCCCTTGAACTGGCTGAGCCGGATCGGCCCGGCAAATCCTTCAACGTGCTCGCACAGATAGGCGTCGAGACGTTCGATATCGAACTGCAACCGCTCGGCGACCTCCTTGGTGCCGGAGAAGGTTCGTTGGCGGTCGCTCTCGGCCATGCATCCCCGATATCGCCAATCGCGCTCCAATGCCAGCCTCTTGATCTTTCTTATTTTTCCCGCTCCACGGCGCGCCAGCCGATGTCGTGCCGAAAGAACCCCTCCGGCCAGCGGATGCGGGAAATGGCTTGATAAGCGCGTGTGCGTGCCTCGTTCACCGTCCTGCCGCGCGCCGAGACATTGAGCACGCGTCCGCCATTGGCCAGGATGCGTCCGTTTTCCTTCCTGGTGCCGGCGTGGAAGATTTCAACGCCCTCGACGGCGGCGGCCGCATCGAGCCCTTCGATGACCGAGCCCTTGGCATAGGCCCCGGGATAACCATGCGCAGCCATGACCACGGTGAGCGCCGTTTCGCCATACCAACGCAAATCGATCGCCTTGAGTATGCCGTCGCGGCTCCCAAGCAGAGCCGAGACGAGATCCGACATCAGCCGCAGCATCAGCACCTGGCATTCCGGATCGCCGAAGCGCACGTTGTACTCGATCAGTTTCGGTCCTTCGGCGGTGATCATCAGGCCGGCGTAGAGGACGCCTTTGTAGGGCGCGCCCATGACCTTCATCGCGCGCAGCGTCGGCAGCACGATGTCGCCCATCACCCGCGCGCTCATGGCCGCATCGATGATCGGCGCAGGCGAATAGGCGCCCATGCCGCCGGTATTCGGTCCCTTGTCGCCGTCGAAGGCGCGTTTGTGGTCCTGCGCCGAGGCGAGGGGGATCGCGGTCTCGCCATCGCAGAGCGCAAAAAACGAAGCCTCCTCGCCGACGAGAAAGTCCTCGATGATGAGTTCGGCACCGGCGTCGCCGAGGCCCCCGCCCAGCATCATGTCGATTGCGGCCTCGGCTGCGGGCAAACTTTCCGCAACGACCACACCTTTGCCGGCGGCAAGCCCGTCGGCCTTGACGACGAGCGGCGCGCCACGGGTACGGGCAAAGGCTTTGGCTCGATCCGCTTCGTGGAAACGTTCATAGGCCGCGGTCGGTATACCGGCGGAACGGCAGAGATCCTTGGTGAAACCCTTGGAGCCTTCGAGCCGCGCGGCAGCGGCGCTCGGTCCGAAGGCCTTGATCCCGGCGGCCTCCAGATCGTCGACGATGCCGGCGCAGAGCGGCGCTTCCGGGCCCACCACGACGAGATCGATGCCGTGGCCCCGGCAAAACCCGATCACCGCCGCGTGGTCGGCGATATCGAGCGCAACGCATTCCGCCTCCTGCGCGATACCGGCATTGCCGGGCGCACAGAAGAGCCGATCCGTGAGTGGACTTGCGGCCATTTTCCAGGCCAGCGCATGCTCGCGTCCACCGGAGCCGAGGAGCAGGATATTCATCGCTTGAGATACGGTGTCGGCGCCCCTGTAGCACGCGAGCGCCTTGGCGCAAGCCCGCGGCGATAAGTGCTAGCACAATGCGAATTGCCGGGCGACGGAACGGCAGGTATTCGTGCGGGTCTACGCCGAAACCCTTGACCTCGGCGGCAGACGCAGAGCATTGGAGGTGGAGCTTGATCCTTGCGGAATCCTGCTGGCCGCCCGCCAGATGCGTGGGGCTTTTCCGCGATCGTGCTCCAGGTGCCGTTGCAGTATCGTGACAGTGATGGATGAACCGCGCCTCAACCTGCCGGAGCTCACGGTTTCCGAGCTCTCGGCGGCGCTCAAACGTACCATCGAGGACGCCTACGGCTACGTGCGCGTGCGCGGCGAGCTCGGCAAGGTCAGCTATCACGCCAACGGTCACGTCTATTTCGACCTCAAGGACGAACGCGCCAGCATTGCCGGTGTTATCTGGCGCAGCGCCGCCTCGCGCATCAGGCTCAAATTGGAAGCGGGCCTCGAAGTCGTGGTCACCGGGCGGCTGACCACCTATCCCGGCCGTTCGCAATATCAGATCATCGTGGAGACGCTGGAGCCGGCCGGCCTTGGCGCGCTCATGGCGCTTCTCGAAGAGCGCAAACGGCGCCTGGCGGCGGAAGGCTTGTTCGACGAGGCGCGCAAGCAACTTTTGCCGTATCTGCCGGCTGTGATCGGCGTCGTCACGTCGCCAAGCGGCGCCGTCATCCGCGATATTCTGCATCGGCTCGCCGATCGCTTCCCGCGCCACGTGCTGGTCTGGCCGGTCAAGGTGCAAGGCGATGGTTCGGCCGCCGAGGTTGCCGCGGCGATCTCCGGATTCAATGCGTTGTTGCCGGAGGGGGCAATTCCGCGCCCCGACCTTCTCATTGTCGCCCGCGGCGGCGGCTCGCTCGAGGATCTATGGTCGTTCAACGAGGAGATCGTGGTCCGCGCGGCGGCGGCAAGCCTCATTCCGCTGATCGCGGCGATCGGCCACGAAACCGACGTGACCTTGATCGATTTTGCCGCCGACCGGCGCGCGCCGACGCCGACTGCGGCGGCCGAAATGGCAGTGCCGGTGCGCGCGGAGCTTTTGATCGACATCGGTAGCCTGGAGCGGCGGGCGCTAAGCGGCTGGTCGCGAAGTCAGGAGGCGCGGCGGCACGCGGTGCGCTCGGCGGCCCGCGCGCTGCCGAACGCCGATGAGGTGCTCGCCTTGCCACGGCAGCGGCTTGATCAAGCCGCCACCGGACTGACGCGTGCGTTGCGGGCAAGCGCCCACATTCATCGGGTCGGTTTCACACGCATCGGCGGCAGGCTCAGCGCGCATTTATTGCGCATGCAGGTAGAACGCCGCCGCGAACGTTACGCCGGCATGGCGCTGCGACTGCGGGCAAGCGTGGCCGCCAACGTCGCGGCGCATCGCCTGGCGATCGCACGCGAAAACGAGCGCGTCGGCGCATTGGCCGCGCGGGCCGGGCGCGCTATCGACAACCTCTTCGATGCGCGCTGGGCGCGTTGCGAGCGCGACGCGCAATTGCTGGCGGCATTTTCCTATCGCGGCGTCTTGGCGCGCGGTTTTGCGCTGGTGCGCGACCGCGCCGGTCGACCGCTGCGTGCCGCCGCCTCCGTCACGGTCGGCATGCCGATGGATGTCGAGTTTTCCGACGGCCACGTCGGTGCTCGTGCCGAAGTGGTGCAGGCGTCGGCCGCGCCGCGTACCGAGCCGGCGCGACGGCGGCGCCGGCGCAACGGCGACGCCGGACAGGGCAGTCTCTTCTAGCCGTCACATGGCTTTCGACTATGGCTTCGCGGCTTTGCAAAGCTGGCCTTGTCGACTTATATCGCTGCAAAAGTTTCGAAGACCGAAATGGAGTCTGACTGTTTGTTCATCGCCGAGCGACAGCGGCGCCGTTGAACTGCCATCATGTCTTGCTACAAGACACTCGGCGAACATTAGTTCGTTGCAAGGAGGACAACATGATTCGAACGATATTTGCAGCCGCGATTGTTGCTTTGGCTTTCGCGGCCGCGCCTGGAATTTCACATGCAACGCCGGCCGCTCCGCTGCCGGCGGGCGTTACCAGCGAAGCGGCTTCAGGTCACGTCGTTCAGGCGTGGTGCGGCTGGCGCTGCCGTCACTGGCACCACTGGTGCCGTTGGCATCGTTGCTAGAGCATGATCAGGAAAAGTGGAAACCGGTTTTCCGAAAAGATCATGCTCCACCAAAATGTTAGAGCCACGGTCGATTCAATCTGAAACGGCTGTGCTCTAAGCCTCGTTCGTTTCCTGCCGATCCAGACTTTTGGCGCCGCGCCGACGACATCGGCGTGGCACATGGTTTTTCTGTAACGGAATGATTATGTTGTCAGACAGGCCGCAGCGGCGCCCGCTCCAAGGAGGTTGATGTGCTCAATCGCACAGATCGCCCGTCTCCGATGCCCGGCGAGGCCGAGGTGAAATATCTCGACGGCGATTTCCGCGTGGTGCGGCCCGGAGCCTTCGTGCGTTGCGCCGTGACCGGCGTGCCTGTTCCGCTCGAGGAACTGCGGTACTGGAGCGTCGACTTGCAGGAGGCCTATGCCTCGCCGGAGGCGGTGCTGCAACGGCACGCCGCCGCTTACGCGCGGAAATCCTGATACCGCTAACGCCGCCTTGCCGCATTGAGGACCAGATCGCGGAAGGCGTCGGTTTCCTTAATGACCAATCGCACCGGCAAGACGCTTGCGCGAGCGGCAAGCAGCGAAAGATGCGGGGCGCCGGTAAACCGCGCGTGATCTTTCTCGGTTGTGATGAGCACGAGGTTGGCGGCATCGGCGCGCGCCGTCAGCGCTTGCGCTTCGGTTGCGGTGTAGCGATGATGATCGGGAAAACTTGCGCGCTCGGCGAGCGTAATGCCGGCGTCGGTAAGCGTCGCGAAGAATTTCTCCGGATCGCCGATTCCGGCGAAAGCCAGAACCTTACGCCCGCCCAGCGCGGCGACGGTCTGACGGTCAGGTTCGAAGCGGCCGTGGAAGATGGCGACGCCGCGCCGGCGGGCGCGCTCGACGACGGCTTTGGCGCCGTCCGGCTCCCCGACGACGACGAGCGCGTGCGCTCGCGCGATCTGCGTTCGTAGCGGCGCGCGCAACGGGCCGGCCGGAATAGCGCGGCCGTTGCCGATGCCGCGGCGGCCGTCGATGAGCAGGATCGAAAGCTCCTTGGAAAGCGCCGGGTTTTGGAACCCGTCGTCCATCACGACCACGCTTGCGCCGCCGCGCCGCGCGGCTTCGGCGCCGGCAACGCGGTCGCGTGCGACGATGGTCGGCGCAAGCTGCGCGAGCAAAAGCGGCTCGTCGCCGACGGCGGCGGCGGTATGAACGGCGGGATCGACGCGCAACGGACCGGGCAGCCGCCCGCCGTAGCCCCGGGTTAAAAAGAACGGACGCTCGTGCGCGGCGAGAAGCAGGCGCCCCACCGCAAGCGCCGCCGGGGTCTTGCCGGCGCCGCCGACGGTGAGATTGCCGAGACAGATGACCGGGATGCCGACGCTGCGGCCGGAGAACCGCATGCGCAGCGCCGCCGCCGCACCGTAGATTGCGCCGAGCGGGCCGAGCAAGCGGCCGCTACCGGGCTGCCACCAAAAAGCAGGCTCACGCATCAAGGCACGATCCCGAAAAACAGAAATCGCTTTCGCAGAAGATCATGCGCGAACTCTAAAAGCATGATCCGGAAAAGTGGATACCGGTTTTCCGAAAAGATCATGCTCCACGACAATACTAGAACGGCGATCGATTCAATCTGAAACGATTGCGCTCACATCTCGCTAGGACACCCTCTGCTCGAGCTGAAGCTGCATCAGATAGGGTTCGAGCGCGGTCAAGGTTCGTTCGAGTGCGCCGCCGAGTTTTTCTACAGTCATGGCGGCTCGCGCGGCCACGGCCTGGCGCGTCGACGGCTCGGCGAGCAAACCGCCGAGGCAAGCCGTCAATGCCTCCTCGTCGGCGACGAGTTCGGCGCCATGGTCGGCATCGAGCGCGGCGTAGATCTCGGCAAAGTTCCAGACATGCGGACCGTGGACAACCGCCGCGCCGAGCCTGATGGCTTCGATCGGATTTTGGCCGCCATGGCTTGCGAGCGAACCGCCCATGAAAACGACGGGCGCCACCCGGTAGATCAGGCCGAGTTCGCCGAGCGTGTCGGCGACAAACACGTCCATATCAGGCTTCGGCAGATCATCACGCGAACGCAGCGCAACCGAAAGGCCGGCTGCCTTCACCGCTTCGGCGATCGCGGGGCCGCGTTCGGGATGGCGTGGCGCGATAATGGTCAGTAACGAGGGATATTTCGCCCGCAGGCGCCGATGGGCGGCGATGATTGCGGTTTCCTCGCCGGCATGGGTGGACGCCGCCGCAATGACCACGCGCGCACCGATGGCGGCCTTGAGCTTGCGCAAGGCCGACGGATCGGCCGGCGGGGCGGGCACGTCGAGCTTGAGATTGCCGACGTCGCTGATGCGCGGTGCTCCGAGTTGGCCGTAGCGCTGTGCGTCGACCGTCGACTGCGCCAAGCAAAGATCGAGGCGTTCGAGCAGCGCCGCGATCATGCCCGGCAGCAGTCGCCAGCGTCTGAACGAACGCTCCGAGACGCGGCCGTTGAGCAGGATCATGGGGATGTCGCGGTCGGCGCACGCCAGGACGAGATTGGGCCAGAGGTCGGATTCGACAAATAACGCCAGATCGGGTCGCCAATGGTTGAGGAATCGACCGACAAATTGCGGGGCATCGAGCGGAATAAACTGATGGAGAACTCCTGCGGGCAGGCGTTGTTCGGCGAGCGCAGCCGAGGTGACGGTGCCGGAGGTGACGAGCACGGAGAAATTCTTTGCGCGGAGCCGCTCGATGAGCGGAATGACCGCGAGCATTTCGCCGACGCTCGCGCCATGGAGCCAGATGAGTGGACCGGCCGAGCGCAGCAGGCTTGCTTGACCGTAGCGTTCGGCGAGCCGCGCCGGATTTTCTTTGCCGCGCTTGACGCGCCAAGCCAGAACGCGGGCGGCCATCGGCGGCGCCGCAAGGAGAGCTGCGAGTCGATACAATCGCAGCGACAGCGGCAGCCGGTCGCGCACGCTTTAGCCTCCCGCCTGCGGCAAGGTGGCGACTTCAAGGATGCCGCGTACCGGCGAAGTCGGTCGGTTCCGTCGTTGTCGCCGGATGCATTTGCGAGACATATGTCATCTCAGCGCTGGCGTTCTCGGCCTTCTGGATCCAGCAGCCGGTGGAGATGGACGATGAAATATCGCATTTCTGCGTTGTCCACGGTGCCCTGCGCTTTGGCCTTCCAGGCCGCATATGCGGTGGCATAATTCGGATAAATGCCGACGATGTCGAGCTTATCGAGGTCCTTGAATTCGATGCCTGCTACGTCGTTAAGCTCACCGCCAAAGACGAGGTGGAGCAATTGCGTTGTCCGCTTGGGGATGTTCGCCATAATCCTCGATCCGCGATTTATAAAGACGCGAGGCGTTCTTCCCTAAGACGTGCGATGAGTGTTGCGTGCCGGTCTCGGCCGGCGGCGACCAGCATTCCATGCCGCGGCTGGGGGCGATTATAGGTTACGGTCCCGCCCCCGGCGAGCGTGAGCGCGCCGCCGGCTTCGTGCACCAAAAGATCAGCGGCCGCAAGGTCCCAGTCGTGACTGTCGGCGCCGGCGATGGCGACGTCGTAGGCGCCCTGTGCGATGCGGGCAAGGCGCAGCGCGAGCGAGCGCAGGCGCGGCACGACAGTAAAGGGCGGCGCCACCACGGCAAATCGATCGAGGAAGCGCTTGGGGCCGGCGATACGGGTGTGTGCGAGCGACGCTCCGCTCGTGACCGTCATGGCGGCGCCGTTCCAGGTCGCGCCTTTGCCGGCCGCCGCCATGAAGAACTCGTCGGTGACGGGCGCGTAAAGGCAAGCCGCGATCGGGCGGCCCTCCTCGACCAGCGCCGCGGAAACGGCCCAATCCGACGAGCCGGCAAGATAGGCGCGCGTGCCGTCGATCGGATCGACGATCCAGACGTAACGCGCGCAGAGCCGGGCGGGATCGTCGGCGCTTTCCTCCGACAGCCAGCCGATGCCGGAGGCGTCGCCGGTCAGCCGCTCATACAGCAATCGGTCGACGGCAATATCAGCTTCGCAGACCGGCGAAGACCCCGCCTTGGTCCATTGATTGATCGGGCTCTTAAACATCGACAGCGCCAGCAACCCGGCTTCGCGTACGCAGGCGGCAAGCCGCGCGGCCGCTCGTGCGGGATCGACGATCTCAGTGGCCGGCAACGGTCATACCTTCGACGCGCAGCGTCGGCGCATTGGTGCCGTAACGGAAGACCAGATCGTTCGCCGGCGTGAGGCTCGCGAACATGTCGGAAAGATGCCCGGCGATCGTGACCTCGCTGACCGGGTAGGTCCGCTTGCCGTTCTCGATCCAGAAGCCGGAAGCGCCGCGGCTGTAGTCGCCGGTCACGAGATTGACGCCCATGCCGATCATGTCGGTGACGTAGAAGCCGTCGTCGATGCCGGCGATGAGCTGATCCGGGCTTTTGTCGCCGGCGGCGAGATGCAGATTGCTCGGACCGGGCGAGGGCGTCGATGAAACGCCGCGCTGGGCGTGACCGGTCGTCTGCAAATTGAGCTCCCGCGCCGTGGCGCAATCGAGGAGCCAGGTCTTGAGCACGCCGTCTTCGATCAGCTTGCGCCGGCGTCCGGCGACGCCTTCGGCATCGAACGGCCGCGAACGCAGGCCGCGAGGGCGCAACGGATCGTCGATGATGTCGACGCCGGAAGCAAATATCTTCGCGCCGAGCTTCTCGCGCAGAAAGCTCGTCTTGCGCGCGATCGCGCTGCCGTTGGCGGCGCTCGCAAGGTGGCCGACCAGGGAACCCGAGATTCTGGAATCGAACACCACCGGTACGCGGCGGGTGGCGACCTTGCGCGGGTTGAGACGCTTGACCGCGCGTTCGCCGGCCCGGCGCCCGATCGCCTCCGCACTTTCCAGGTCGGCGGCGTGCAGCGTCGAGGAGAATTCGTAATCGCGCTCCATGCCGGTGCCCTGGCCGGCGATGGCGGTCATGACGATGCCGTGGCGCGAGGCGATCGTGGCGCCATGAAAGCCGTGGCTGGTCACCAAGACCAGCCCGCCGATGCCGGCCGAAGCCGAGGCGCCGCCCGACTTGGTGACGCCGGCCACCGCGAGCGCGGCGGCCTCTGCATGGCGCGCGCGGGCTTCGAGCAAGTCGACCTCCGGCATATCGGGATCGACGAGGTCGAGCGCGGGCAGGGCGCCGGCCAACTGCGCCGGCTCGGCGAGCCCCGCAAAAGGGTCGTCCGGCGCCGCGCGCGCCATGGCGACGGCCCGCTCGGCCAGTGCGTCGAATCCGTTGCCCTTCAGATCATTGGTCGAGACCACCGCCTGCTTGCGACCGACAATCACGCGCAGGCCGAGGTCGTCCCCCTCGGAGCGTTGCGATTCTTCGACGGCGCCGTCGCGCACTTCAACCGAAAGCGACACCGAGCGCACGGCAAGAGCATCGGCCTGATCGGCGCCCGCGCGGCGTGCGGCACTGACAACACGTTCGGCAAGATCAATGAGGTCGGATTGGTCGAGCAGCGAGGGCATGCAACGGTCGGTGTATGTGGAGGCACAAGCGAAGACAAGGCCAAGATGTGGCTGTCCGCGGTGCGGTTCAACCTGGTTGTCGGGCGTCGGGGCCGAGCCAAGCGGGCGAATTGCGGCCACCGCGGCAACCGCTTGTCAATCATGCGGCGCATTCGCCGCGGCGATACGGCCTCTTAACCACGGATTTTAAGCCGATTACGACCGGGCTCTGGCAATCTCGGCTGCAACCGGGCGGCAAACAGCCCGGCGGGAGCCGAGTTTCGAGGCGTCAGATGAAAGCCGGCAGGATTGCTGCCGGGTCGAGCCGCGCGTTGCGGCTCGACCCCTTCTCCTTGCCCGTACGTTTCGAAGTCGCCGATGACGCGGCCGACGAATGCTTGCGCATCATCGATCTGCACCGCGAACGCGTGGTTGTGCGTCGCTCCGTTCGCGGCATGCGCATGGCGCTGAATATGCCGGTCGCCGCGTTTCGCGGCGTCGCCATCCGCCTCGCCGGCGGGGTGGACGAGCCGCCCAACGCCATTGCCGTCGTGCTCGAGCATGGCGATCCGGCTTTATCGCTGCCGCTGTTCTCGTCCTGCGCGAGTGACGACATCATCGTCGAATGGCAGTCTTGGGGCCGCGTCCTCGGTCTGCCTCTGCTCGTTGCCGAGTGCGACGGCAGCCTGCACGAGCCGTTCACGCGCCTCGGCCGATTACGCATCGAGGCGCCGACGTGGCGCCGTCGCCGCCGTGACGCTGTCGCGCGCCGCCGGCCCCTGGCGTTGTTGCGGCGCCGCGCTGGAACGCCGCCAAAGACGCCGACCGTGCATCGCGGCGAGCGCGAAATCATCGCCCGCAATTAGCGCATGATCCGGAAAAAGCCCGGACTTGATCCGGGGGTGGAAGCCGATTTTTCCGAAAAGATCATGCTCCGCCAAAAATTTAAAGCGACGGTCAGATTCAATCTGAAACGACCGGGCTCTGAGCGCTTCAAGTCAGGCGGCGCGATGCCGCATCCAGCAGCAATCCGGCAAACAGGATCAGGCCGGCGTCGCGGTCGGATTTGAACAAAGCAAGGCAGCGGTCGGGATCGGCGATGTCGAGCCGCACGGTCTGCCAGCCGAGATGTGCGGCAAAGCCGAGAAGAAACAGCGCAAAGAGCAGGCCGGCGCCGGCGGCGTATCCCGCTGCCCCCACCAGCACCACCGCAAGCGCGTAGAAGAGCGCAAGCATCGGCCTGGTGCGCTCGCCGAACAAAAGCGCGGTCGACTTGATGCCGACGAGCGCATCGTCCTCGCGGTCCTGATGGGCGTAGATCGTGTCGTAGCCGATCACCCAGGCGATGGCGCCGGCATAGAGGAGCAATGCCGGCGCATCGAGCCGACTGAAGGCGGCCGCCCAGCCCATCAGCGCCCCCCAGGAAAAAGCCAGGCCGAGCACGATCTGCGGCCAATAGGTGATCCGCTTCATGAACGGATAGACCGCAACGATCACAAGCGAAGCAATGCCGAGCCCGATGGTGAAGGTGTTGAATGAAACGAGCACCGCAAAGCCGACCAGCGCCTGCAGGACGAGGAAGACGCCGGCTTGCGCGACGCTCACCTGGCCTGATGGAATCGGCCGTGAGCGCGTGCGCTCGACGCTGCGGTCGAGGTCGCGGTCGACGATATCGTTCCAGGTGCAACCGGCGCCGCGCATCGCAAATGCACCGACGAAGAACAAGACCAGATGGGCGACGTTCGGCACGGCATTATGCGCGGCGACTGCCGCAAGTGCCGACGACCACCAGCACGGCAACAGCAAAAGCCATGAGCCGATCGGCCGGTCCAATCGAGCGAGGCGCAGATAGGGACGCGCCCAGGCCGGCGCGAGCGTATCGACCCAATTGCCGGTCGCGTCCGCGACCGAACCGGCCGGCGGGCTCATTTGGCCAACGGATTGCCGTTGAGCGAGTCGAAGGTGCCGTGGCCCGTCTTGGTATTGCCCGCCGTATCGACTGATGGCGTGTTGATGGCGTCACTGAGCGATGGTGGCCGCGGTTTGGCTACGGGCGCCTCGGCGCAGGCCGCCGTGCGAAACTTCGCGGTATGCTCGTGGTTCTCCTTGGCGGTCTTGATCGCCTGCTCGGGAATGCCGCACCAGCTCTTATTGTCCTCAAGGAACTTCACAACGGAGCTTTCGGCCGCGTAGAAGCGCTGAATCAACGCGCAGATTTCCTTGCGATCCGCCTTTTTTTGCATTGCGGTACGCACGGCCAGGGCCTTTTCCTGGGCATCGGTTCTCAGCTGACCGAAAGAATTACACTGCGGTGGAGGCGACTGCGCCGACGCCGCGCGGGATTCCGCGCCAATCGTCAGGGCAGCGAGCGTTATGGCGACCCACCACCTCATGTTAAGTCCTTTACCCGGCTTCCCCATGGCCCGCACTCTTAAGTGTTCACGGGGGCCATTAAAAGCTCGTTGATTTCGGCGACAAGGCGGCAGAACGGCCTTTCTACGGCAGGTGTGACGTCACCGCACGCGTATCAGGTGTATACGCTCGTGCGACCGACTTGAAGTCGGAAAGGGCGGCGGCCAACTCACGCAACGAGAGCGCCGCGACGGCGAATTTGCTAGGGTTCTACTTGGATGCCGGACTTCGCGTTGGGGCGGGCGGATCGCATGTCGTAGCGTCCGGACGGGTGCGTCAGTCCCGATTGCGTGCAATGTTGCTCATATTGCTCAAGTTTTTCCATGCCCCCATGTGATTTCCGCACGCCGCGCCTCTACGTCGGGACCGCGCTGGAGGAGGGCGCGGATGTCGCCCTCGAACGCCCACAAGCCCATTATCTTGGCACCGTGCTGCGCCTCAAATCCGGCAGCCGCGTTCTCGCCTTCAACGGCCGCGACGGTGAATGGAGTGCGACGCTCGTTCTGCTCAAACGCACGGCCGCCTTGATCGTCGGCGCCCAGACGCGTGCCCAGACGCCGGCTTCGGATTTGCACTATCTGTTTGCGCCGCTGAAGGCCGCACGGCTCGATTACATGGTGCAGAAGGCGGTAGAGATGGGAGCCTCGCTCCTGCAGCCGGTGCTCACGCGCCATTGCCAGGTCAGTCGCGTGAACACGGAGCGCATGCGCGCTAACGCCATCGAGGCCGCCGAGCAATGCGGCATTCTTTCGCTGCCGGATATCGAAGCGCCGATTGCGCTCGCGCGCGCCCTTGCGGAGCGAGACCCCGCGCGTCTCTTGGTATTTTGCGATGAGGCCGCCGAGGCGGCAAACTTGGTCGCCGCGCTTGCCGGCCTGCCGCGCTCGCCGCTTGCGGTGCTGATCGGGCCGGAAGGCGGTTTTGCCGAGGACGAGCGCGCATCATTGCTCAAGCTGCCCAACATGGTCCGACTTTCACTTGGGCCGCGCATTCTGCGCGCCGATACGGCTGCGGTGGCGGCGCTGACGCTGGTTCAAGCCCTGCTCGGCGATTGGCGCTGAAACGCTCGTCATCGCGGCCGAATGTCCGGGATTTACGCCACCGCCGAAGCGACGAGGGCGGTCAGTGGATCATGCCCGGGCGGTCGATGCAGACGAAGCCGACATAATCGCCATATTTGCGGTGCACGCTGGTCACGTGAGAAAGGCGCCCCCAGCGCGCGCACCAGTCACTCGCTATTTCGCGGTAGACGCCCCTCTCTAAAGCGGGCGAATAGGCAATGATGCCGCCGGTATCGTTTCCCGTGAGCCCCGGGCCGGGGCCAAGAAAGATCGCACCGGCCTGCGCGGCGTGGCCCATACCAGCCAGCATTAGCACAAGCGCGACGACAGCCGATCGATTCCGGCGCATTGTCTGGTTCTCCGCGTCCATGCGAGGCGCGGTCGCAAGCTTAGAAGCTTGCGGTTGGAATGAAAAGCGGCTCCGGAGCGCGGCCGGCGCATTGCTTGCTTGGCGGCGAATGGCGGGCGGCTTTCTCACAACATCGAATAAGCGCTGGCGACCATGCCGACCGGTCGCTTGTCGGACGCGCCGAGCAGCATGACGCGGCCAAAGCTGGTGTTGCGCCCAATGCGTACGATGCGCGCGTCTGCAACAACGTCGAACATCGCCGGCCGCAGAAAATGCGTGGTCTGATCGATCGTGCTCATCGGGCGGTAGCCGTTCCATGCCGCCGAACAGGCGATGACCATGGCGCTCTCGGCGAGCGCCATCAGCGCTTGGCTGCAGACGGCTTGACCGTCGGAGCAAATCTTCTCGGAGAACGGCAGCCGTACCACGGCACCTGGCTGCCAGTCCGCCGGCGCTCCGGTGGGCCGCACGGCTTCGACGGCTTCCACCAGCAAAGCCAAATCGCGCACCCACGGCGCGAAAATCCTGGTTGTCAGGCGGCTCGCGGCCGCTAGACCGAACGCCGTTTCGGACTTTACAAGCTGGTGCACCTCGCCCATGTGCAATCCCCCGACGGGCCGTCTGCCCTTCCCCGCGGATCGTTCCAGGCCTCGCCCTGCGACCGCTGGCGTTCTCCGTTTTGCTTGTGAACCGCAACGTTGCTCGTCTTTGATCTCTCTTCCTTTCCACTTCAGCGAGGAAACGGTGCCGAGAGAGGTGACAAGGGACAACAAGTCGCGGCCGATCACGCAACGCCGCATTTTCCAGACGAATCAGACGCAACAGCTGAAGAACGCTATCACGAATTTCGCTCTTTCGGTCGTGGAGGGGTAGTCATTTCGGCCTCGATGGACGCCAGGATCTTCGCCGGGACTAATCCTTTATTGGGGTAAGAGCGGCGAGATTGGGTGGCGAGTTCTTCGACAACCAAGTTGCCATCGCGCTCGCATCGCCTCTCACCGTGCGCGTGGTGACGGCAAGCGCTCCCGTGATCATCTTCCTGCTCCAGATGATCGAGGGGACGTCTGTCGCCGTGGCCGTATTCGCTTGCCGCCGCGATGCTCTATGCTCTGTTCGCAATTTTGGCTGGGCTTGCCCGCCAACGCGCCATCCTGACGATGAAGATCAACCGTCCGAATCAAGACCTTGCCCCGTCATCGCTCGGACAATCGCTGAGCGCCGATCGCGGCAGGGACGCTGCAAAATTCCTGCCGGCCGTAATGGGCGGCGCGACCATTCCTAAGTGAATTTGATGATCACATGACGGCTTCTGCCGAGATTAAAGTGCTTTCGACGTTGGCGACCCGCGAAGCCTTTCAGGAGCTCGTTCCCCAGTTCGAACGCGCAAGCGGCCGGAAGGTGATGACCACTTGGGCGGGAACCGTGGACATTGTCAAAAGGATATCGGCCGGAGAAAGATACGACTTGATCATTGCCGCAAAGAGCGCGATCGATGACTTCATCCAGAGCGGGAGGATCGAAAACGGCAGCCGAGTCGACATCGCGAGTACCGGCATCGGAATCGCCGTACGACGCAGTGCGCAACGGCCCGATATACGTTCAGCCGAAGCGCTCAAGCGCGCGCTGCTTGCCGCCAAGGCAGTCGGTTATTCGACCGGCCCGAGCGGCGTCTATCTCGCGGCGCTCTTCGAGCGCATGGGGATCGCCGCCGAGATGAAGGTGAAGTCCCGCCAAATACCGCCCGGCGCGACCGTCGGGCCGCTCGTCGCCAGCGGCGACGTCGAGATTGGATTCCAGCAGATCAGCGAGCTGCTGCACGTCGACGGCGTCGATTTCGTCGGCCCACTGCCGGCCGAGATACAGCATATTACCGTGATCTCCTGCGGGATACCCGCCGGAGCGAAAGAACCGGACGCCGCCCGCGTGCTGGTCCGATTTCTGGCTGCGCCGGGCGCTAGAGACGCTATCGAGCGAGCAGGGCTGCAGCCGGCCTGAACTGGCGGATCGGCATGCGGTTTACGGCGTGGCCTCCTTGTCACGTCGCGCAGCAACTTATGGCGTCCGCGCGTTGCGGCTCTTGACCGGTAAACGTTGACGCGGCACGGTTGCACGCTATCCCGCGAAGAGGGGCCGCAAGGCTGAAGGGGCATGTCAGGCCGGACCGCTTGCATCGCGCTTGCGTTGGCAATCAGTGTCGTTTCGGCCGCACAAACGCAGGCAGCCGGTTGGCTCGAACAGAATTTTTGGTTGTCGGGCCCGCGCTATGATCGCGACATACCGGCCTGCGATTATCCGCCGGCGCTCGACCGCATCATCGGCAATTTTCAAACCAAGGAGGCCCGGTTCTGGAACTCCGAGCTGCAGATCGTCGGTATCGAAAATATCCGGCAAACCGCCGTACTGCCGTGGGCCGCACAGTCCATCCCGCGCCGCTTTTGCAGCGGCACGGCCGTGATCAGCGACGGCGCGAGACATCCGATTTATTATTCGATCGCCGAAGATACCGGCATGATCGGCATGAATTGGGGTGTCAACTTCTGCGTCGTCGGGCTCGACCGCAACTGGGCCTATGGTCCTGCGTGCCGCGCTGCGCAGCCCTGACCGCTCCAGCGCCTCAACGCACTCCGTGCCAAGGATCGTATTGCCGGTCCGGCAAGTTGCGCAGCGCCGCGTTGTAAGCCTTATCGTTGGCCTTCGGCTTCGATGCGTCAGACTTGTCCCCTTGCGCTGTCGCGCTGGCGGCATGCTGGCCGACGCTATTGGCTGCGCCCATCTGGCCTCCAGGGCCCATTTGCGCTTGCGCGCTCGCCACCATCAGCGCGAGCGCCAATCCTGCGATCAAAAATCTCATCGGCTCACCCTTTATAACCCGTCGGCGGTGTTCGGATGCGCGTACCTGTCCCCGCGCGCCCCGCTCTGCCGGCAGTATAGTCGAAAATATTAGCGCATTGAAATCGGGCAATCCTTGACCGTTACTGACCGCGACGGTGCAAAGCTCCCGACCCCTGCGCGCCTCTTTTGCTTTGGAGAATACCCCCCGAGCTTGCGTTCGCCAAACTGGCGTGCCGTGCGCTCTTCAGCTAGCGCCGCAAGGCCTGTAATACGCTTTGCCGCAGGCGAACGGGATCGCGTTCGCCGCATTGCGTAAACTCGATGATCTTTTTCGCCACCACGTTCGCGTCCGCATGATCGCGCGGCTGCACGCCGAGGGTCCGGCAAACGTCGTCGTATGCACGCGTCATCGTCGCGATCACCTCGGGTTCAAACGCCCGATCTTTGAACAGGCGATAGACGGCCATGGGCTATGCTCGCGTTCCTTTGGGCGGAATCAAACTCGGCGTTGGCTCGGTGAAATGGTCACAGGCGATTCCCCCGTATGCTCAAGATAAGCTCGCACGATATCCGTCTCCAGATCGTATCGAACGCCGGGTGAATGCGAGCCGAGGCCGCCTAGTTCAATTGCGTCGTGATCGACGAAAAAGTGGCGTTGAGCTTGGTTCCGATACCTTTCACCGCGGCGATGATGGCGATCGAAATACCGGTCGCGATCAGGCCATACTCAATAGCGGTCGCCGCCGACTCGTCCTTCAGGAAGGCTCGGATCTCTTGCACCATGCGAGATTCTTAGAGCGACGCCTCCAAATCATATCTAAAGAGCGCAATGCCAATCTATTTCAAACACGACGGGGGCAAGCACCCCGACCCCGCCGCCGGCGCCGGGTCACGGCAACCGTGTATTCGGGCTCATTATGTTCTTGATTTGTTCCTATTATGATCTATACTGCAATTGTTGTCAGCCGTGTTTGGGGAGAAACGAGGATGAAATCCGGCGTACGTGCCACTTTGGCCGCCTTAGCGTTCCTTGCCGTCGTTCCGCAGTCGCAAGCGCAGGATTTACGGCAGAACGACGCGGGGCAATTCGATTTCTATGTTCTATCGCTGTCGTGGTCGCCGTCATTCTGTGCCGCCGCTGCCGAGCGCGAAGGCGGCCACGCCCCGACGCCGCAGTGTGGAGCACGGCCCTATTCGTTCGTCGTCCATGGCCTTTGGCCCCAATACGACCGGGGATTTCCCGAATATTGCCAAGTCCCGGCGCCGCGGCTCGACCGCGGCATTGTCTCTTCCATGCTCGACCTCATGCCGGCGCCGCGCCTGATCTTCAACGAGTGGGATCGGCACGGGACCTGCTCAGGATTGGCGCCGCGCGCCTACTTCGACGTTGTGCGCAAAGCGCGCACGGTCGTAAAAATCCCGCCCGAATATAGCGATCTGCAACAGCCGCTCGACGTTACGCCGAGCGCAGTCGAGGATGCCTTCATCAAGGCCAATCCGGCTCTGTCGCGCAACGGCATGGCGATCGGCTGCGACAAGAAACGGTTGACCGAGGTGAGGATTTGCCTTTCCAAGGAATTGCAATTCCGCGATTGCGGTGAGATTGCGCGGCGCAGCTGCACGCGCGATCAACTGGTTATGCCGCCGCTACGTTGAAGAAGGATCAAAAAAACGAAATCCGGCTTTTCGACGGATCATTTCAACCGGAGAAACGGAGTACCGGGTCATTTCGATCTGGAGCGGTTGCAGTCTGCTGCGCCTGATCTGAAGTTTCCGGCCGCAAAAATTGCCGGGACCTTCAGATCCAAGAACCGCGCTCGGCTCGGGGAATTTGGTAGTCTCGATTTCGTGCCGAAGTTTGCTGGAGCGCGTCGCGTGCTTTGCCAGATCTTGGAAAAATCGGGACTCTAAAAGTGGATGAATTATCGTCACGCCTTCCATGCCGGCAATTTTGCCGATGTGCATAAGCACAGCGTGCTGGCGCGCATTCTCGTGCATCTGCGGTTAAAGCCTGCTGCCTTTCGCGTGATCGATACCCACGCCGGCGCAGGCCGCTATGACCTTTCCGCGCCCGAACCCAGTCGCGGCGGCGAATGGCGGCGGGGCATCGAGCCTGTTTGGCAGGCTCGGCGCCATGCGGCGCTTGATGTTCTGCTGACGCCCTATCTCGATGCCGTCGCCGCGGTCAATCCCGACGGCATGCTGCGCGTCTATCCCGGGTCTGCGCTGATCGCGAAATATCTGCTGCGGCCGCAGGATCGCCTCATCGCCTGCGAGCTGGAGCCGCGGGCCGCCGCCGCGCTCGCCGGAGCGTTACGCGGCAATGCGTGCGCTAAAGCCTTGACGATCGACGGCTGGACGGCGCTTGGTGCCTATATACCTCCCAAAGAACGCCGAGGTCTCGTTTTCATTGATCCGCCTTTCGAGGATCCTGCCGATTTTACCCGCCTGCCGAGCGCGCTTTCGGCGGCGCACCGCAGGTGGCCGACCGGCATCTACATGTTGTGGTATCCGATTAAGGAGCGTAGCGCGGCGGACGCGCTGGCGCGGCGAGTGCGCCGACTTGCTCTGCCAAACATTTTGCGCTGCGAGCTCTTTATTGGACCGCTCGATGCCCATGGCAGTTTGGCCGGCTCGGGCATCATCGTGGTCAATCCACCCTTCACGCTCAAGTCGGATTTGCAGAAGTTCATGCCCGCGCTTGGCAAAATCCTGTCGCCTGAGGCTGCTGGCCGGATCGATTGGCTCGCCCGAGAGCGATCGGAGGATGTTAGTCAGCGGTAGTCGCCCACTTTTCCACACGCAAAAATTGGTCTAATTAAAATACTGCTGGCTTAGACGTTCCGCCTCCGGTGGGGGCCGGCGGAGTGACTGAGGCCGTTTGCGGCTGAAGCCTTGCCCGTGTGGATGTCCGGCCAAGCCGTCGCGCCGTGGGGGCCGGCGGCGAAGCAATCGCGGGGAAGGAGTTGCTCGATGGCAATGACCGGTACGGTCAAGTTTTTCAACGGTGAACGCGGCTATGGGTTCATTAAACCGGACGACGGAGGGCGCGACGTGTTCGTGCATATCACCGCCGTAGAGCGTGCGGGGCTGAAGTCGCTGATCGAAGGGCAGCGCATCAGCTTCGATGTCGAACCGGATAAGAAAGGCAAAGGCCCGAAGGCGGTTAATCTGGTCGTCACCGGTTAGAGCATGATCCTGAGAAGCGGAAGCCGCTTCTCACAAAGGACATGCACCACTAACGAGGACGACGACACGGCGATAGCGCATGCGCGAGTGCGGCGCCGAGCCGTTACCGTAGGGAAGCGCGAACGTTCGCCGTTGCCTGCATTCGGCGCGACGGCTTGCTTTTTGCCGAGCACCGAAGGCGGTTCTTTCGCGAGGGCAAAAAAAGCCCCGGGAGACGACGCCCGGGGCATTCGCTGCGCTCGCTCTCAATCACGCGCAGATCAGAAGCGATAATTGACGCCGCCACGGATGATGTTGGTGTTGAACGATACGTTGTCGCTTGCGGCGCCGCAGTTGAGGCCGCAATTGAATTTGCCGAGATTGACGTAGAGATATTCCGCCTTGGCCGACCAGTTTCCGGCGATGGCAAACTCGATGCCGGCGCCAAGGGTCCAGCCCGCATTGGTCGTTGCGGTCGTGATGCCAAGTCTCGACGCGTCGATATTGCCGAACGCGGCGCCGCCGGTGACATAAGGCATGAACCGATCCGCCCCGTAACCGAGGCGTCCACGAACGGTTGAAATCCACGAGTCGCTGCTGGTGCAGCCGGTGGTGCAGCCCGCGCCGGTGTTGGTCGTTCCCCTGATGCCGCTCCAATCGATATCGCCCTCAGCACCGAAGACCACGGCACCGTACTGATAATTGTAACCGATGGTGCCGCCGACGATGCCGCCGCTGGTATTGATCCCGCCGTTTGTGTCCCAGGTTGATTGTCCGAGGCCGCCGCCACCATTCACGCCGAGATAGAAGCCGGTCCAGCTGTACGGCGGCAGATAGGCCGGAGCCTTGTAATAAGGCATCGGCGCAGGAGGCAGGTCGGCGGCAGCTGCCGTACCCGCGAGCGCGGCCAAGCCGACTGCCGCAATAAACAAGCGCTTCATCTGTGGACCCTCCATCACGAATGGGTTCGCGCATAGTATTCGTAGAAATATCTGCGTCTAGTGCAGAAAAGACACATAGCTTTTCTTTTTATGGACAATATTGTGGCGGGAAACGATCTTCGATCTTCACAATTATAGATAACTATGTTTTAATACCGTAACAAATATGGTTAAATAAGTCCTTATTATTGAAAAAATAAGTATAAATACTTTACGACCACCATCCTTTACGACCACCGTCGACATCGTCGGTCAGGCGCCGCAGCGCCGATCAGAAATGATAGTCGACGCCGAAGCGCAGCAGATTCGCGCTGAGACCGTTGTTGGCGCCTGTAATCGTGAAGCTGCGGTCGGCGAAGTCGAGATAGAGCCATTCGGCTTTTGCCGACCAGTGTCGGGCGAAGCCAACCTCAACGCCGGCGCCGGCG
>Ga0187784_10000151_pt1 | contig 44699 bp, 40 predicted proteins | sample 1015_SJ02_MP15_2_FD_132964 | JGI IMG/M metagenome (GOLD analysis project Ga0187784, IMG submission 132964) | Tropical peat soil microbial communities from peatlands in Department of Meta, Colombia - 1015_SJ02_MP15_20_MG | ecosystem: Environmental > Terrestrial > Soil > Wetlands > Peat | place...
CCGAGAGCGCGCCGACCACGCCGCACATGACCGCCATGGGATGCGCGTCGCGGCGGAAGCCGCGGAAGAAGCTGGCGAGCTGCTCGTGCACCATGGTGTGCATGGTGATGTCGCGCTCGAACGTCTTCTTCTCCGCGGCGCTCGGCAGCTCGCCGTTGAGCAGGAGATAGGCGGTCTCCATGAAATCGCTGTGCTCGGCCAGCTCCTCGATCGGGTAGCCGCGATAGAACAGTTCGCCCTTGTCGCCGTCGATGTAGGTGATCTTGGACTCGCAGCTTCCGGTGGCGGTGAAGCCGGGGTCGAAGGTGAAATGGCCGAGATCGGAGTAAAGCCGCCTGATGTCCATCACCTTGGGGCCGAGCGTCCCCGGCAGCAGCGGCAGCTCGACCGACTGGCCGGTGGCGTTGTCGGTGACGGTGCAGGTCTCGCGCAGTCCCTGGTTATGATCCTTGGCGGCGGGCGTTTTGGTGTCCATCGGCGTAGTCCCCCATTGGCGCTGCGACGCAATAATCCCCTCGCAACGCAGCATAAGCCGGCCCGATTCTTTTATCAAACGGTGACATGCCCAGGCGCGACATCGGCAAGGCGGGCGAGCGTCTCCTCGCGGCCAAGCACTTCCATGACCTCGAAAATCGGCGGCGAGACGGTGCCGCCGACCAGCGCCGCGCGCAACTTCTGAGCGATATCGCCGAGCTTGATCCCGGTTCCTTCGGCGAAGCCGCGTACCGCCGCCTCGAGCCCCGAACCCCGCCACTCGGTCTGGGCGAGGAGCAAGGCCACCGTGCCGAGGAGGGCGGGCGCGCCGCCGGCGAGCTGCGCCCGGGCCTTGTCGTCGAGCGGGATCGGCCGGGGCTCGAGGTAGAAGCGGGCCTTGTCGGCAAGCTCGGCCAAGGTCTTGGCGCGCGGCTTGAGGCCGGGCATGGCGGCGGCGAGCCGCGCCCGCAGCGCCGCGTCGAGCGCCAGGCCGAGCGCCTTCTCCAGCCGCGGCGCAACGAGCGCCGCCAGCCGGTCGTCGGCGCTGGCGCGCAGGTAATGGGCGTTGAGGCTGTCGAGCTTGGCGAAGTCGAAGCGCGCCGCGGCGCGGCCGACGGCGTCGATGTCGAACCAGGCGACCGCCTGCTCGGTCGAGATGATCTCGGCATCGCCGTGGCTCCAGCCGAGCCGGAGCAGGTAGTTGCGCAGCGCCTCCGGCAGGTAGCCCATCGCGCGATAGGCGTCGACGCCGAGCGCGCCGTGGCGCTTGGCGAGCTTGGCGCCGTCGGGGCCGTGGATCAGCGGCACATGGCCGAAGCGCGGCACCTCCCAGCCGAGCGCGCGGTAGATCTGCGTCTGGCGGAAGGCGTTGTTGAGATGGTCGTCGCCGCGGATGACGTGGCTGATGGCCATGTCGTGATCGTCGACGACGACGGAGAGGTTGTAGGTGGGCGTGCCGTCCGAGCGCAGGATGATGAGGTCGTCGAGCTGCGTGTTGGCGACCGTGACCGTGCCTTGCACGAGGTCGTCGATCACCGTCTCGCCCTGGCGCGGCGCCTTGAGGCGGATGACCGGCTGTACCCCCGGCGGCGCCTCGCGCGGATCGCGGTCGCGCCAGGTGCCGTCATAGAGCACCGCCCGGCCTTCGGCGCGCGCCCGCTCGCGCATGGCGGCAAGCTCCTCGGGCGTGCAATAGCAGTAATAGGCGTTGCCGGCGGCCAGCAGCGCCTGCGCCGCCTCGGCATGGCGGCGCGCCCGCTCGGACTGGAAGACGACGTCGCCGTCCCAGGCGAGCTCCAGCCAGCGCAGCCCGTCGATGATCGCGTCCACCGCCTCCTGCGTCGAGCGCTGGCGGTCGGTGTCCTCGACGCGCAGCAGGAACCTGCCGCCGTGATGGCGGGCGAAAAGCCAGTTGAAGAGCGCGGTGCGCGCGCCGCCGATATGCAGGAAGCCGGTGGGCGAGGGGGCGAAGCGGACGACGACGCTCATGCTGGCGGCGGTTTAGCACATCGCGCCCAGCCGCGTCAGGGGCGGGCGTTCCGGCGCCTTTCCCGCGTCAGGGATGGTCCGCCTGCCGCGCCGCCGCGGCCGCCGCGGCGCGGGCGTCGCCGCCGCGGCCGGCGCCGTTGAAATAGAGATTGAGCAGGAACGCCGCCACCGCCGCCAGCAGGATGCCGCTGTGCAGCAGCGGGCCGAGCTCGGCCGGCAGCCGGTCGAAGAATTTGGGCGCGACCAGCGGGATCATGCCGATGCCGAGGGCGATCGCCACGATGTAGAGATTGTGCGGCCGCGCCTTGAAGTCGACGGCGGCGAGGATGCGGATGCCGGTGGCCGCGACCATGCCGAACATCACCACCCCCGCGCCGCCGAGCACGAAAAGCGGCACCGAGGCGACCAGCACGGCGAGCTTCGGCAGCAGTCCCAGCAGCACCATGATGACGCCGCCCGCGGCGCAGACCCAGCGGCTCTTCACGCCGGTCACGCCGACGAGGCCGACATTCTGCGAGAAGGAGGTGTAGGGAAAGGTGTTGAAGATGCCGCCGATCAGGGATCCGAGCCCGTCGGCGCGCAAGCCGCGGGTCAGATCCTCGGGCGTCACCGCGCGGCCGGTCATCTCGCCGAGCGCCAGGAACATGCCGGTCGACTCGATCAGCACCACGATCATGACGATGCTCATGGTGACGCAGGCGACGAGATCGAAGAGGGGTGCGCCGAAATGGAACGGCGTCGGAAAATCGACCCAGGCCGCGGCGGCAAGGCCGGAGACGTTCACGAGGCCCAGCGCCGCCGACAGAATGAAGCCGGCGGCGAGGCCGAGCAGCACCGCGATGTTGGCCGCAAAGCCCCGGGCGAATTTGAGGATCAGCAGGATCACCGCCAGCACGAAGCCGGCGATGACGAGGTGCAGGGGATCGCCATAGCCCGGCATGGTCGCCACCGGCGCCCCGGCCGCCCAGTTGATGCCGATCGGCATCAGCGAAACGCCGATCACCGCGATGATGGTGCCGGTGACCAGCGGCGGGAAATAGACCAGCAGGCGGCCGATCAGCGGGGCGATGAGGAAGCCGAAGACGCCGGCGACCATCACCGAGCCGAAAATGCCGAGCAGGCCGATCGCCGGGTTGGTCCCCATGGCGATCATCGGCGAAACGGAGGCGAAAGTGACGCCCATCATCACCGGCAGGCGGATGCCGACGAAGCGGCCGAGCCCGACGGTCTGGATCAGCGTCACCAGGCCGGCGGCGAAGAGGTCGGCATTGATGAGGAAGGCGGCCTGGTCCTTCGGCAGCTTGAGCGCGCCGGCGATGATCAAGGGCGGCGCCACGGCCCCCGCATACATCACCAGAACATGCTGGAGGGCGAGCGGGATCAGCCGGTCGGGCGGCGGGCGCTGGTCGACGGGGTGCAGGACGCCATCCATGGCCTTCTCCTTGCCGCTTGCCGCGGCTTTGGGGCGGGTTCTCCTTACCAGGAATGCAACATCCCCGCATGCAAAACCGCCGCCGCGCCGCTTTTCGTCCAGTTCGCCCCCCGCAAGGGGCGAAGGGGACGGGAGATCCGACGCCGCGGAGCGAGCCCGCGCATAAAACCGCTAGCCGGCTTTCAATGTTTGGGGGTAAGTTGGCGGTGCCGGGTGTTCACCCGGCGGTCGGCTCGGAGTGGTTGCAACACCCCGAACCGACCTAACCACCCGCGACGGGATCAGCGCCGCCGATGGCTAATCGGTCTACTCCCACGATAGCGTGTATGCGTCAAGCGCCGGGACAGCCATGCCCGCGACGGGACAACGCATGCCCGGGCGCTGATCCCTCCGGGGATTGCGCCGCAATCATCGTCTCACTCGAGCCCGGAAAGCTCAGCCTCGAAGAGCTGTCGGCCGTCGTGCTGGCGGCCGAATGGACCCTGGCGGGATGCTGGGCGGAGCTGACCTCCGAGGACGAGGAGGCAAGGCTGCAAAGCGGCGTCGCCAAGCTGCGCGAGAAGATCGCGCGGCTGAAGAAGTGGTGCTTGCGACGCGCCGACGGAGGTTCGGAACAGGATCGTTGATTGACCATGTGGCCGGCGCCCCCGGCGGTGGTATCGTTGTCCCATGGGTCAATCCGAAGTGATTTTCCTGCTTTGCCTTGCCGTCACGCACGGGCTCGCTTTCTGGGCGGGATGGGCGGTGCGCGACCGCAAGCACCGGCATTTGCACCGGCACCGTTAGCGCCCCGAGTTTCGCGGACGCATTGCCTGATCCGTGACGCGGCGTTTGGCGCAGCGCGCCGGCTGACTTACACTTCGCCCCCATGCAGCAAAGAGAGGCCGGCGACCTCGCGATCGGAACGGCGGCGCCGGCCGATGCGGTCCGCCGCCCGCTCGGCGCGGCCGGGCGCCGGCTGCTGGACAACCTGCTGGCCGAGCGCGAGCGCTGGCCGCTCTGGATCCCGGTCTTCGCCGGCGCCGGCATCGGCGCCTATTTCTGGCTCACTTTCGAGCCGCCGCTGGCACCGGCGCTCGCCCTTGCCGGGCTGGCGCTGCTCGCCGCCATCGCCGCGCTGCGCGCGCAGCGTTTTGCGGCGCCAGCGGTGGCCGCGGCGGCGCTCACGCTCGGCTTTGCCGCGGCGGCGGTGCAAAGCTGGTATGTCGCGGCGCCGGTGCTGAGCTATCGGCTCGCCGCGGCGACGGTCGAAGGCCGGCTGGTCGCGGTCGAGCCGCTGCCCGAAGGCACGCGGCTCCTCATCGCGCCCGCCCGCATCGAGCGCGTCGCGGCCGAAGGGCTGCCCGCGCGCGTCCGCATCACGCTCAAGACGGACGCGGGCGAGCTCGTTCCCGGCGCGTGGGTGAGCCTCAGGGCCGGGCTCTTCCCGCCTTCGGCGCCGGCGATGCCGGGCGCCTACGATTTCCAGCGCCGCGCCTGGTTCGATCGCCTCGGCGCGGTGGGCTATGCGCTGAGCGCGCCGGAGACCATCGCCGCGCCCGAAGGCGCGGGACCGAGCCCCTGGCGCGCGGGCGTGGAATGGCTGCGCGCAACGGTGACGGCGCGCATCCGGGCGGCGCTGCCCGGCGATACCGGCGCCATCGCCGCGGCGCTCGTCACCGGCGAGACGCACGCCATCGCGAAAGACGAGGCGGGGCATTTCCGCGACGCGGGGCTCGCGCATATCCTGGTGATCGCCGGGCTCCATATGGGGATGGTGGCGGCGGCGGCGTTCTTCGCCTTGCGCGCGGGGCTGGCGCTGATCCCGGCGCTCGCCTTGCGCCATCCCACCAAGAAATGGGCGGCGGCGGGCGCGCTCCTCATAGCCTTTCTCTATCTCCTGCTGTCGGGCGCCACCGTGCCCTCGCGCCGCGCCTTCGTCATGACCGGGCTCGTGCTGCTTGCCGTGCTGGTCGACCGGCTCAGCCTCTCGGCGCGCGCCGTCGCCTATGCGGCGCTCGCCATCATGCTGATGATGCCCGAAGCGGCGGCGGGGCCGAGCTTCCAGATGTCCTTTGCCGCGGTGGCGGGCCTCGTCGCCTTCTACGAGGCGATGCGTCCGCGCCTTGCGGACTGGCACGCGCATGCCGGGATGCTGCGGCGCTGCGGCCTCTATCTCCTCGGCATCGCCTTCACCACGCTGGTCACCACCGTGGCGACGATGCCCTTCACCATCTATCACTTCAACCGCTTCCCGCTGTATTCGGTGGTGGCGAACGCGCTGGCGGTGCCGGTCACCGGCTTCTGGATCATGCCCTGGGCGCTCATCGCCTGTTTGCTGATGCCGTTGGGCGCCGAGGGGCTGGCGCTCGCGCCGATGGGCTGGGGCATCGGCTGGGTGAAGGCGATCGCCGCCGGCGTCACCGCCTGGCCGGGCGCGGTGGTGACATTGCCGAGCATGCCGGCCGAAGGGCTGATCCTTTTGGCGCTCGGCGGCCTCTGGCTCTGCATCTGGACGCGGCGCTGGCGCTGGCTGGGCCTGGCGCCGATCGCGCTCGGCTATGCGAGCCTGCTGCTGGTGCGGCCGCCCGACCTGCTGGTGGCGGGCGAAGGCGGGCTCGTCGCGGTGCGCGCGGCCGACGGCAGCTATCTGCTGTCGCGCCCGCGGGTCGACGCCTTCGTGCGCGAGACCTGGACGCGGCGCGGCGCGGGCGAGGAGGGCGAGGCCTGGCCCGAGACCGGCGCCAGCGCCGACGGCTGGCTCTCCTGCACGAGGGAGAGCTGCCGCTACAACGCGCGCGGCCACACCGTAGCGCTGATCCGCGAGGCCGACGCGCTCCGCCGCGACTGCGCCGGCGCCGATCTCGTGGTGAGCCCGGTGCCCGCCTGGCGGCTCTGCCGCGGACCGCTGATCATCGACAGCATCGACATCCGGCGCAAAGGCGCGCATGCGGTCTGGCTCGACCCTGGCGGCATCCGCATCGAGACGGTGGCCGACTGGCGCGGTGTTCGGCCCTGGACCAGGGCGACGGAGCGGCGGTGAGCGCGGCCGTCGACAGGCCGGCGCGTTGCGCGCGGCGCGCCGGAAACCCGAGAATTCCAAATCTTATATCCGATTTTAATATCGGGTATTCGCAAACAGGGTTTCGGGGACAGCAGGGTTTCGGGGACACAATAGGGTTTCGGGGACACAATACTTAATTCCACATGATCGACAACAACGGGCGGCACGGTCTTCCGGTGAGGAGAAGGCCACCGCGGTTTCGGGGACACAACCGCGGTTTCGGGGACACAATACTTATTTCCACATGATCGACAACGACGGGCGGCACGGTCTTCCGGTGAGGAGAAGGCCACCGAATTAAGTATTATGTCCCTTTAATTCCACGATCGTCTGCGGCTGCGCGCCTGATTGCAAGGTCTGCAGTGCGTAAATCTTCGAACCAAATTCGGATCAGCGACCAGGATGCAACTTAGGATGCCGCCGCGCCGGTTCCCCATCGCCGATGCATGAAGCGCTCCCAGGGTGCAAATAGCCCTTTGTCCGCGATGAGGCCGATCAGGACGATGACGACCATCACGCCGATTACCTGATCCATGGAGCTCAATTCGCGGCCGTAGTCGAGGAGGTGGCCCAATCCGAATCCGGTGAGGATCGTGACATACACCTCGGCTGCCATGAGCGAGCGCCATGCGAACGCCCATCCCTGCTTCATCCCGGTGACCAAGAACGGCAGGGCTGCGGGAATAATGACGCGGATCCATTTGTCGAAACCTTCGGATCCCATGGTTCGCGCGACGCGCGCATAAATCGGCGGTATCGAGCGCGTGCCATGATTTGTTGCGATGACGACGGAGCCGACCGTTCCCATAATGACGACGAACAGCATCGCACCTTCGGTCTGGCCGAACCACAGCAGGGCGAGCGGCACCCAACAGACGCTCGGCAGCGTTTGCAACCCAAGAGCGAGCGCGCCGATCGTGCTCTCGAGGAGATCGGAGGCGCTGATCAGCAGGCCGACGCTCATGCCGGTCACGACGCCGATGAAATAGCCGATCAGCAGCCGTTTCAATGTCACGATCGAAGCGGACAAGAGTGTGCCGTCGCGGGTAGCCTCCCAAAGGTAGCGCGCGACGGACTCGGGCGGCGGCAAAAGCAGAGGCGACCATCCCATATAGAGCGTCGCCCCTTTCCAAATGACCATCAAGGCCGCAAAAAAGGCCGCTATCGCAAGGCCGCGTTTCATTTTTCGGCGCCGTCGACGTCGTAATTTTTCAAGGCGGCGGTGATGCGCTGCGCCAGCTCCGCCAGTTCGGGCGAGTTGATATCGCGCGGGCGGGGAAGCGCGACGGCAAACGCTTCACGAATGCGCCCGGGATTGGGCGACATCAAGACCACGCGATCGCCGAGGCAGACCGCCTCGCGCACGTTGTGCGTCACGAGAAGAATGGTCTTGCGGCGTTTTTGCCATATGTTCTGAAGATCGCGGTAAAGCCGCTCGCGCGTCAACGCGTCGAGCGCAGCAAAAGGTTCATCCATCAACAAAACGCGCGGATCGGGCGCGAGGGAGCGGGCGAGCGCGACGCGCTGCTTCATGCCGCCCGACAGCTCATGCGTGTAGACCTTTTTGAATTTGGTCAGTCCGACGAGTTCGAGATGACGCTCGGCGATCTCGCGCCGCTGCTCGCGCGTGAGGCTGCGGTCGCGCGCCAACCCGAACATGACATTGCCGAACACGTCGAGCCATGGAAACAGCGCCGATTCCTGAAACATCACGAGGCGGTGTCGTCCTGGTCCCTCGACAGGCACGCCGTCCGCAAACACGCCGCCGGAATCGGGCGCGGTCAGTCCGGCAAGTATGTCCAGCAGCGTCGATTTTCCGCAACCGCTCGGACCGACAAGGCAAACGAACTCTCCGGGCTGCACGGTAAGCGAAACGCCATCAAGCGCATGCACCACGGCGCGCGGCGTGCGGAACCATTTCGACACACCCTCGATGCTGAGCTTCCCGGCGGCTTGTTCCATCAGGGCGGCTGAACGAAGCGCCCGAGGTCGGGTACGTCGCGCAGAAAGCCGACTTCTTGCGCGCTCTTGACGATCTGTTGCAGCGATTCGAGCCTGACGTCATGAACCCAGTGAATCCGCTGCCAAGCGCGGCTGATGAGATCGGGCGAGACATCGACTCGGGTCTCGGCCGAGAGTTCGCTGCGGACGAGTTGTTGCGCTTCCTGCGGGTGCGCGACGATCCAGTCGGTGAGTTCCCGCTGCGCTGCCGCGAACTTTTGCACGAGATCGTGCTGGCTGCTCAAGAAATCCGCCCGCGCGACGACGACCGTCGTGATCGCACCCGGCTCGTCGATCAACACTTTTCCGCCGGCTTCGCTCTCCAGCCGCGACACCCAAGGCTCCACCGTCCAAACGCCGTCCAATTGCTTCTGCCGGAAGAGCAATAGCTGATCCGGATTGGCCGTCGGTATGATCTGTGCGTCTCCGCCCGTCTGCGTGATGTGCAAGCCGCCCGTGATGAGCCACGACCGCGCGGCGACGTCTTGCGTATTGCCGAGCTGCGGCGTGGCGAGCTTCTTGCCGCGAAAGTCGCTCGCCGTCTTAAGGTTCTCGCCGGGCTGCACGACGAGGGCGGAGCCACCTTCGGCGGCGCCGCTGATAATGCGCGCCTCGGCGCCCCCGGACTTTGCGTAAACATTCAGCGCCGGATTCGGGCCGACATAGGTGAGATCGAGAGATTTGGCAATCAGCGCTTCCATCGCAGCTGGCCCCGCATTGTAGATGAACCATTGGATTTTTACGCCGGGTCCTAGCCTTTGTTCGAACCATCCCTTGCCTTCACGCGACAAAGCGTGCGCAATGAGTCCTTGAGCATGGGTGATGTTCGGGAAATGCCCGATTCGGAGCACTGTCTCTGCTCGCGACGCAAACGCGAAACCTGGCAGTAGGGCCAGGCAAGAGGCGAAGATGACGGCCTTGCGCCGCGTGCGGACTCGTTCTTCGGAAAACGCTCTGAACATCTCAAGCTCCTTTCTGCGGATTCGAAAGAATCCGACCGTCGCTTATCGCGCGTCTTTGCAGGGCGTTCTCCGCCAAGTCCGAGCCTTATTTGGGCTTCAAATTCGAAAGTTCATAAAATACGCGAAAGCGCGCGTCCAATGAAAATAATATTACACGTATGTTGTGTATTTATCGCCGCCGCATTTTGCGCAGTTGGACAGGCAAGAACGCGCTGACCAGCCGGCAATTTACCTGCGACGCGATGGGCGTCATGACGCGAATTTAAGGAGCAAGTTCCTTGATCATCTTCGTCTTTGGGAGTTTAGGAGACACGGGAGTTTAGGGGACATACTTAACTGCTGAATTAAGTATTATGTCCCTTTAATTCTCTGGCACACCGATGCCGTCGGGGGCCGTCCACCTCATCAATACTTAACTGAAGGCTGCAATTCTGCCCATGCGTCCTTCGAGACGCGGCGCTTCGCGCCGCTCCTCAGGATGAGGCGAGATTGAATCGGGCATCGCCGGTCGGTGCCACGCTCACTGCTTCCTCATCCTGAGGAGCGCCCGTAGGGCGCGTCTCGAAGGACGCACGGGTGGATTTGCAGCTTCCGCCGGCGACGAGCGCTAATAGCGGCGGATCAGGCCGACGAGCTTGCCTTGCACCTTGACGCGGTCGGGGCCGAAGATGCGCGTCTCGTAGTCCTTGTTGGCGGGCTCCAGCGCGATCGAATCGCCGCGCCGGCGCAGCCGCTTCAAGGTCACCTCGGCGTCGTCGATGATCGCCACCACGATCTGGCCGTTCTCGGCGAGGTCGGAGCGCTGAATCACCACGGTGTCGCCGTCGAGAATGCCGGCGTCGATCATGCTGTCGCCGGCGACCTCGAGGGCGTAATGCTCGCCCTTGCCGACGAGGCTCGGCGGCACGCCGATGGTGTTCGTGGGATCGCGCAGCGCCTCGATCGGCGTGCCGGCGGCGATGCGGCCGAGCAGCGGAAGCTGCGCCGCCTCGCCGGCGTCGCTGGTGACCGCGCCCGGCAACGCCGCCTTGAAGTCGCCGCGGATCACGGTCGGCGAGAACCGTCCGCGCTCGCCGCCGCGGCCGCGCTGGAGGGCATAGGCGGTGTCCTCGGGGAGCCGAACCACCTCCAACGCCCGGGCGCGATGCGGCAGGCGGCGGATGAAGCCGCGCTCCTCAAGGCCGCTGATGAGGCGGTGGATGCCCGACTTCGATTTGAGGCCCAGCGCTTCCTTCATCTCCTCAAAGGAAGGGGAGACGCCGCCCTCGGACAACCGGCGATTGATGAAAAGCAGGAGCTCGTATTGTTTGCGCGTCAACATCGCCACCCTCGCGGAGTGCTGGCGGAACAAAAGCAAAACCCAGGAGAGTGTTCTAGTTTGGTTCGCGCGGCGCGTCAAGGCTTCGATTGCGCGCAACCATCGCCAGCCGCCGGCGCGCGGTTTCAGGCGAGGGCGAGGTCGGAGTCGAGGAGGAGGATCTCAACCATGGCGCCCGCCGGCGCCGGCGGCGCCTGCGGCGCGCGCACCACGAGGCAGCCGGATTTCGCCAGCAGCGACATCATGGAGCTGTCCTGGACGGGAAACGCCCGCGCCTCGAGCACGCCGTCGCCCGCGCGCGACAGACTCGCGCGCAGATAGTCCTGGCGGCGGTCGTTGGCGGGAAGCGGCGCCGCGAGCCTCGCGCGCAGCGGCGGCGCCTCGGCCGCGGCGAGCCCGATGAGCCGCTCGATGGCGGGCTTCAGGAAGAGAAGCGCGCAGACCAGGCTCGAGACCGGATTGCCCGGCAGCCCCATCATCGGCGTGTCGCGGTAGCGTCCGACCATCAGCGGCTTGCCCGGCCGCATGGCGATCTTCCAGAAATCGAGGCTGAGCCCGCTCGCGCCCAAGGCGTCGCGCACGAGGTCGTGCTCGCCGACCGAGGCGCCGCCGCTGGTGACCAGGAAATCGGCGCCGACCGCCGCGTCGGCGAGGCGCTGCAAGGCATCCGCCCGGTCGGGCGCGATCGGAAGCTGCAACGCCAGGCCGCCGCATTGCGCGACGAGCGCCGCCAGCGCCAAGCCGTTGGAGCTGACGATCTGATGGGGCCCCACGGGATCGCCGGGCATCACCACCTCGTCGCCGGTCGGCAGGATGGCGATGCGCGGCTTGCGATGGACCATGAGCCAAGGCCGGTTCATCGCCGCGGCAAGGCCGACATCGCGCGCGGTGAGCCGCCGCCCGGCGGCAAGGCAGACATCGCCTTCGCGGAAATCGAGCCCGGCCGGGCGGACGTGGCGGCCGAGCCGCGCCGGCTCGCGCAGCTCGACCATGTCGCCCTGGCGCTCGGCGTCCTCCTGGATGACGACCGCGTCGGCGCCATCCGGCATCGGCGCGCCGGTGAAGATGCGCACCGCTTCGCCGCGCCCGACGGTGCCGGCAAAGGCCTGGCCCGCCGGCACCGAGCCGACCAGTTTGAGCCGGACCGGCAGCCGCGCCGCATCGGCCGCGCGGAGAGCATAGCCGTCCATCGCCGAGACCGGCCAGGGCGGCTGCGTGCGCCGCGCCGCCACGTCCTCGGCAAGCACGCGGCCGGCCGCCTCGCTGAGCGCCACCTGCTCGGCGCCCAAGGGCTTGAGCGGCGCCAGCAGGCGCGCCCGCGCCTCTTCGACCGAGATCATCGCGCCGCCTCGTAAGTGCCGGATTTGCCGCCCGATTTATGGAGCAGCCGGATCCCCTCGATGCGCATGGCGCGGTCGGCCGACTTGCACATGTCATAGACCGTGAGCGCGGCCAGCGCGACCGCGGTCAGCGCCTCCATCTCGACGCCGGTGCGGCCCTTGAGGCGGCAGGTGGCGGTGATGTCGACGGCGCTGCGCGCGGGATCGCAGGCAAGCTCGACCTCGATCGCGGTGAGCGCGAGCGGATGGCAGAGCGGGATGAGGTCGGGCGTGCGCTTTGCGCCCATGATGCCGGCAAGCCGCGCCACCGACAGCACGTCGCCTTTCTTGACGCCGCCGGCGAGGATGAGGTCGAGCGTCGCCTTCGCCATGACGACGCTGCCGGTCGCGGTGGCGACGCGCTCGGTCTCGGGCTTGCCGGAGACGTCGACCATCGCCGCCTCGCCCTTGGCGTCGATATGGGTGAGCCGGCTCATTGGGTCGCCTCGGCCGGGGCCAGCAGCGCCCGCGTCGCCGCTTCCACGTCGGCGGCGCGCATCAGGGATTCGCCGACGAGGAAGCAGCGCGTCCCGGCGCGCGCCATCCGCGCCAGCTCCCAGGGCGTGTTGAGGCCGCTCTCGCTGACCGCGAGGCGGCCCGGCGGCAGCGCGCGGGCAAGCTCTTCTGTTATCCCAAGATCGACAACCAAGGTTTTGAGATTGCGGTTGTTTATGCCGATGAGCCGGGTCCTGAGCCCGGCCGCCCGCAGGAGCTCATCGCGGTCGTGCACCTCGACCAGCACGTCCATGCCCCAGAACATGGCCGCGTCCTCGAGCGCGCGCGCCTCGCCGTCGCCGAGCGCCGCCAGGATCAACAGGATGCAATCGGCGCCCATGGCGCGCGCCTCCGGCACCTGATAGGGGTCGAGCATGAAGTCCTTGCGCAGCACCGGCAGCGAGACCGCCGCGCGCGCCGCGGCGAGATGCTCGGGCCGGCCCTGGAAATGGCGCTCCTCGGTGAGCACGGAAAGGCAGGTGGCGCCGCCCTTGGCATAGGCGCGGGCGAGCGCCGCGGGATCGAAATCGGCGCGGATCAGGCCGCGGCTCGGGCTCGCGCGCTTGATCTCGGCGATGAGGCCGTAGCCTCCCGCCGCGCGCGCGCGCTCCAGCGCGGCGATGAAGCCGCGGGGCGGAGCGGCGTCGCGCGCGGCGCGCTCGAGGCCCGCGAGCGGAAGGCGCGCCTTGGCGTCGGCGACGGCCTCGCGCTTCTCGGCGCAGATGCGCGCGAGCACGTCGCTCATCAGGCCGCCGCTTCGTTGGTGATGGCGATGAGGCGGTCGAGCGCGCGCTTGGCGTCGCCGCTGTCGACGGCGCGCGCCGCCTGCGCGACGCCGTCCTTGAGGTCGCGGGCGCGGCCGGCGACCATCAGCGCGCCGGCGGCGTTGAGCAGCACGATGTCGCGCAGCGGCCCGGTCTCGCCCGCGAGCACCGCCCGCATGCGCGCGGCGTTGGCGGCGGGGTCGGCGCCCTTCAGGTCCTCGAGCCGCGCCGGCGGCAGGCCCGCCATGTCGGGCGTCACCTCGAATTCGAGCACCTTGCCGATCCTGAGCTCGGCGACGTGGGTGACGCCGGTGGTGGTGATCTCGTCGAGGCCGTCGCCATGCACCACCCAGGCGCGGTCGCTGCCGAGCTTGCCCAGCACCTCGGCGATCGGCCGGATCCAGTCGCGGGCGAAGACGCCGACGAGATGGCGCTTGACGCCGGCGGGATTCGAGACGGGACCGAGCAGGTTGAAGATGGTGCGCGTGCCCAGCTCGACGCGCGTCGGCGCCACGTGGCGCATGGCGCTGTGATGGCGCTGGGCCATGAGGAAGCCGATGCCGGCCTCGCGGATGGCGCGCTCCACCAGGCCTATCTCGCAATTGAGGTTGACGCCGAGCGCCTCCAGCACGTCGGCGGCGCCGGCGAGCGAGGAAGCCTTGCGGTTGCCGTGCTTGGCCACCTTCACGCCGCAGCCGGCCGCGACCAGCGCCGCGGCGCTCGAGATGTTGAAGCTGCCCTGGCCGTCGCCGCCGGTGCCGACGATGTCGATCGCGTCCTTGGGCGCCGCCACCGCCAGCGCCTTGGCGCGCATGACGCGCGCGGCGCCGGTGATCTCCTCGACGGTCTCGCCGCGCACGCGCAGCGCCATGAGAAAGCCGCCCATCTGCGCGGGCGTCGCATCGCCCGACATCATCGCCTCGAAGGCGGCGGCGGCCTCGGCCTCGGAGAGGCGCTGGCCGGTCGCCACTTTCGCCAGCAGCGGGCGGAGATCGGCGGCCTCGCTCATGCGGCGAGGCTCGCCGCGGCGGCAAGCCGCAGGAAATTGCGCAGGAGATCGTGGCCGCCGACGGAGGCGATGCTCTCGGGATGGAACTGCACGCCGTGCACCGGCCGCTCGCGATGGCCAAGGCCCATGATCAGCCCGTCGCATTCCGCGGTGACGGCAAGCGCCGCCGGCAGGCTCGCGCGCTCGACGACCAGCGAGTGATAGCGCGTCGCCGGCAGCGGGTTCTGAAGGCCGGCGAAGACGCCGCTGCCGTCATGGCGGATCGCGCTCACCTTGCCGTGCATCGGCACCGGCGCGCGCACCACCTTGCCGCCGAAGGCCTGGCCGATCGCCTGAAGGCCGAGGCAGACGCCGAGCACCGGGATGGCGCCGGCGCGGCGCACCAGCTCGAGGCAGATGCCGGCATGGTCGGGATCGCTCGGCCCCGGCGAGATGACGATGCCTTGCGGGCGCAGCGCCAGCGCCGCCTCGACCGAGAGCGCGTCGTTGCGCTTCACCAGCACCTCGGCGCCCAACTCGCCGAGATAGTGCCGGAGGTTGTAGACAAAGCTGTCGTAGTTATCGATCAACAGGAACATCGGATATTTATATCAGGTTCGAGCCGGGGGGCGAAAGTTCCCCTTCCCGCGGTCCGGCTTGACGGGCAGGGCGCGACGGCTCTAACCACCCGCGGCGCAGAAAGGGATAATCCGTGCAGCATCGCACCCTCGGCAAGTCCGGGCTCCAGGTCTCGACCATCGGCCTCGGCTGCAACAATTTCGGCGGCCGCATCGACGTCGAAGGCGCGCGCCGGATCGTGCACCGGGCGCTCGATCTCGGCGTCACGCTCTTCGACACCGCCGACACCTACGGCACGATGAACGGCGGCGCCCGCGGCGCCTCGGAGGAATGCTTGGGCCAGGTGCTCGGCGAGCGGCGCAAGGACATCGTGCTCGCGACCAAGTTCGGCATGGCGATGGATCCGCCGGCCGAGCGGCTCAAAGGCGCCTCGCGCCGCTACATCATGCGCGCGGTCGAGGCGAGCCTGACGCGGCTCAGGACCGATTGGATCGATCTCTACCAGGTGCATCGCCCGGACCCGCTGACGCCGATCGAGGAGACGCTCGGCGCGCTCGACGATCTCGTCCGCCAGGGCAAGGTGCGCTACATCGGCTGCTCCAACTACGCCGCCTGGCAGGTGGTCGAGGCGCAATGGACCGCGCGCCACCGGGGTCTCAACGCCTTCATTTCCTGCCAGGACGAGTACAGCCTCCTGGTGCGCGGCATCGAGCGCGAGCTGCTGCCGGCGATCGGGGCCTATGATCTCGGCCTGTTGCCCTTCTTCCCGCTGGCGAGCGGGCTGCTCACCGGCAAGTACAAGCGCGACGCCATGCCGCAGGACGGCCGGCTCAGCCGCGACCAGCGCTGGGCCGAGCGCTACCTCATCGAGGAGAACTGGCGGAAGGTGGAGCGGCTCGAGGATTTCTGCGGCGCGCGCAGCCGCAGTCTCCTGGAATTGGCCTTCTCCTGGCTGCTGGCGCGGCCGGCGGTGGCGAGCGTCATCGCCGGCGCCACCAAGCCCGAGCAGATCGAGCGCAACGTCAAGGCAGGAGACTGGGCGCTGAGCGCGGAAGAGATGGCGGAGATCGACGGGATCACGGCAAACGCCTGATCTGGCGTATCCCGCGTGGCAATTACCAGGGCACAGCTTTGTCCAATGCCGCGCAGGTGGAAGCGGGCAACGGCCTTTGGCTTTACGTCGGACTGCTTTCTTCCTCTTAGGGCGAGGGATCTTGCCCCGTTTTTTGCCATCTGCATGGGCGGGAGAGCGGGCTTGGAGTGCGCATCACCCTGCGGCGGATGGGTTGTCCTGGATGCAGCGCCTCGCTCGGGAAATGTCGCCCGGCTCAATCGCGTTCTTCACGGTTTGCATCGGCGGAGGGGCAGGTTTGGACATGGGCTTCGTCGCAGCCACAGACGTCGACGACGACTGAGCGCCCGGCGATTTACCGGCAGGAGCGGTTGGCTCGGTCATTGTTGTTCATTTTCCTGCGTTGGGGCTTCCGGTATTTGGGAGGGTTGGACTTCCTTGTACACCCCCCCCCGCCCTTCAGGACTCGCCGCATTCGGGCTGGCGCAGGACACCGCCCTTGACGGCCGGATGCAGGAGACCAACATAGAGTTGACAAGTGGTGTCTGAAAATGACACCATATGGCCCATGCCGCTCGGGCGACGCCACTGCGGAACCTTATGTCGGGTCTTCGAGCGGCCGACACGCGCCGACGTCGAGTGGGACGATTTCGTGGCTTTGGTGAAGAAACTCGGCGGACAGGTTAGCACCGGCGGGCGCACGAGCGGATCGGCCCATCGGGCGCTTCTGAACGGACGGCGGGCCGTCCTGCACAAGCCCCATCCGGATCCGCGGATGAAGAAGGGGTCGGTGGAGTCGGCTCGGGACTTTCTGACGGCCGCCGGCGTCACGCCAGCCGGTCAGGGATGCAAGTGTTGAACGGAGACGCGCGATGCAGATGAACGTAATGGAGTACAAGGGCTACTTCGCCAAGATCGAATTCGACGGCTCGGCGAGCATGTTTCATGGGCGCGTCGTCGGCATGCGGGACGTCGTCGACTTCTACGGCGCCTCGGTCGTCGAGCTCACACGCGCGTTCCACGAGGCGGTCGACGACTATCTCGCCTGGTGCAAGAAGGACGGGGTCAAGCCGGAAAAGTCCTGGCACGGGAAGCTCACCTATCGTCCGAGCGACGAGCTTCGTCACCGGCTCCTGATCGCAGCCGCGATCGCCAGCAAGAGCATCAACGAATACATGAACGAAGTCCTCGACAAGGCGACGAGGGAGGTCGTCGAGGGCTGACCTCCTCGATCAGGCGGCGAACAATTCCATCGCGATTTTTATAGGCTCTCGCCGCAGGCCGGAGACCAGGCCGGTTTTCGCCAAGCGTCCGGCCGGGAAACCTATTTCCATCCGAACGGCGGAAACTCGATGGTAATCGGGAATGGTTGAGATGAGGGCGACAAGGGCCTTTGCTCGTGCTCCCAATCGAGCAAAATTAACGGCGCGGCTCGCCTCGGCACGCTTCTCGTGTTGTTGCTCGATCTCCAGGAATTATACCGTCCGTATAAGGTTACGCCTGTTCATTCCTCCACCCATCAATTTGCGTCATCGACCTGGCCTGTAAACACCTATCTGCGCGGTCAGCGCCATTGCCGTGCCGTCGCTGCCAAGGACGGACGCGCCTATGAGGGCCGACTTGACATTCCCCCTGGGGGAAGGGCCATCTTCCAAACATGACAGTTTACTGGAAGGTTTGGCTCCATGGCGGTTGAGACGCTGGACCGGCCGGCAGAGGAGGTCGCGCTCGCGATCGAGGGCATGACCTGCGCCTCTTGCGTCAGCCGCGTCGAGAAGGCGCTGGCGCGGGTGCCGGGGGTCAGCGACGTCTCGGTCAATCTCGCCAGCGAGGAAGCGCATCTCCATCGCCGCGCCGGCGGCGGCGACCTCGCGGCGCTCATCGCCGCGGTCGAGGCCGCGGGCTATCGCGCCCGGCCGAAGCAACCCGCGATGCCCGCGGCGGAGCAGGCCGCGGCGAGAGAAGCGGCGCGGCGGGACTGGCTGGTCTTCGGCGCGGGCGCCGCGCTCACTCTGCCGCTGCTGCTGCCCATGGCGGCGATGGCGGCGGGTGCCGACTGGGCGCTGCCGGGATGGCTGCAATGGGCGCTGGCGACCCCGGTGCAGTTCGGGGTCGGCGCGCGCTTTTATCGCAACGCCTGGAAAGCGGCGCGCGCGGCGAGCGGCAATATGGACCTGCTGGTGGCGCTCGGCAGCACGGCGGCCTATGGGCTCAGCCTCTATGTGCTGCTGCGCCAGGACGGCCACGGGCATCTCTATTTCGAGGCGGCGGCGGCGGTGATCACGCTCGTGAGCCTCGGCCGCGCGCTGGAAAGCCGCGCCAAGCGCAGCACCACGCACGCCTTGCGCGCGCTCTTGGCGCTCGCGCCCGAGACCGCGCGCGTCGAGCGCGACGGCGGCGAAATCGCGCTGCCGGCCCACGCGCTGCGCCCGGGCGACGTGATGGTGCTGCGGCCAGGCGAGCGCATCGCCGCCGACGGCCGCGTGATCGAAGGCAGCGGCGGCGCCGACGAATCGCTGGTCACCGGCGAGAGCCTGCCGGTGGCGAAGGCGCCGGGAGACAAAGTCATCGCCGGCAGCCTCAACCGCGAAGGCCGCCTGCGCGTCCGGGTCGCCGCCGCCGGCGGCGACACGACGCTCGCCCGCATCATCGCGCTGGTGGAAAGCGCGCAAGCCTCGAAGGCGCCGGTGCAGCGCCTCGTCGATCGCGTCAGCGCCGCTTTCGTGCCGGTGGTGCTGGCGATCGCGCTCGCGACGCTGATCGGCTGGCTTCTGGCCGGCGCGGCGGCGGAGGCGGCGATCATCGCCGCCGTCTCGGTGCTGGTCATCGCCTGTCCCTGCGCGCTGGGGCTCGCGACCCCCACCGCCATCATGGTGGCGACGGGAGCGGCGGCGCGCGCCGGCGTGCTGATCAAGGACGCCGCCGCGCTCGAGGCGGCGCAAGGCATCGACACCGTGGTCTTCGACAAGACCGGCACCTTGACCGACGGCCGGCCGGCGCTGGTCTCGGTGCTGCCGGTGGCCGGCAGTCCCGAAGCGCTGCTCGCCCTGGTGGGCTCGGCGCAGCAGGGAAGCGAGCACCCGCTGGGCCGCGCCTTGCTCGAGGCCGCGCGCCGGCAAGGCGCCGAGCCGCTGGCGCTGCGGCATTTCCGCGCGCTGCCGGGCAAAGGCGTCGATGCCGTCATCGGCAGCCGCCACGTCGTCGCCGGCACGCGCCGGCTGATGGAAGAGCAGGGCGTGCCGCTCCCGGCGCTCGATGCGCTCGCGGCGGCGCCGGCCGCGCAAGGGCTGGGCCTCATCTATGCCGCGGAGCTTGGCGAAAGGGCGGCGCCGCTCGGCGTGCTCGCGCTCGGCGACCGCGTGCGGCCCGGCGCCGCGCCGGCGGTGGCGGCGCTGCGCCGGCGCGGCATCGAGGCGACGCTGCTCACCGGCGACAGCGAGGCGGTGGCGCGGAGCGTAGCGCGGGCGGTCGGCATCGAGAGTTTCCGCGCCGGCCTGCTGCCGCAGGACAAGGCGGCGGAAGTGGCGCGGCTGCGGCAGGCGGGCCGCTGCGTCGCCATGGTCGGCGACGGCATCAACGACGCGCCGGCGCTCGCCGGCGCCGATCTCGGCATCGCGCTGGCAAGCGGCACCGACGTCGCCGCCGCGGCCTCGGGCATGACCTTGATGCGCGCGGAGCCGATGCTGGTGCCGGCGGCGCTCGATCTCGCCCGCCGCGCGGTGGCCAAGATCCGCCAGAACCTGTTCTGGGCCTTCGCCTACAACGTCGTCGGCATTCCGCTGGCGGCGGCGGGGTGGCTCAACCCGATGATCGCCGGCGCGGCGATGGCCTTCTCCAGCGTCAGCGTCGTCGCCAACGCGCTGCTGCTGCGGCGATGGAGGGCGCCATGAACATCGGCGAGGTCGCGCGCGCGACGGGCCTGCCGGCCAAGACCATCCGCTATTACGAGAGCGCCGGGCTGATCGACCCGCCGTCACGCTCGGACGGCAATTACCGGCTCTATGACGAGCGCCACGTCCAGACCCTGCGCTTCATCCAGCATGCCCGCCAATTGGGCTTTTCGGTCAAGGAGGTAGGGGCGCTGGTGGCGCTCTGGCGCGACCAGCGCCGGGCGAGCGCCGATGTGCGGCGGCTGGCCGCGGCGCATCTCGACGCCATCGACGCGCGCATCGCCGAACTCAAGCGGATGCGCCAGACCCTGGAGGGCCTCGTCCGGCGCTGCCACGGCGACCATCGGCCGGATTGCCCCATCCTCGACGAGCTGGCGGAAGAAATTGGTTAATATTTTCCGGTAGAGTGCTGCCCGAGAGACATGGACCAGAAGCTCGAAGACTTCGTCGCCCTGCTGCAACGCGCGGCCGTAGCGCCGCCGTCGCCGCCGCGCGCGCGGCCGGCGCCCGCCGCGCCGCGGCGCCGCGGCGCCGTGCCCCCGCGGCTTCCCGTCCGGCCGCTGCCGGCGGCGGGCCCGCGGCTCCTGGTCAATCTCGGCCTCGGCGCGGCGGCGGTCGCGGTGATCCTTTTGGCCTTGTGGCTGCCGCTGCCGCGGATGTTGACGCCGCGGCCGGCCGCGCCGGAGGTTGCCGCGGCGCCACCGCAGCCCTCGCCGCAGCGCGTCGAGGTCGTCACCGGCAAGATCGCCTTGCCGTTTCCCGTCGCCGAGCCCGACGAGCAGGGCGAGATGACCGTGCCCGATCCCGGCGAGGCGCCGGCGCCGGCGCCGCACGCGACCAGGCTCGCGGCGCTGCCGCCGCGGCCGCTCCCGCCCGCGCGCCCGGGCGAGCCGGCCTGGCTGCGCTTTGCCGTGCCGGCGCCCCTGGCCCAAGGCCGGCCGCGCATCGCCATCGTCATCGACGACGTCGGCCTCGACAGGAAGCGCAGCGAGCGCGCCATCGCCTTGCCGGCGCCGCTGACGCTGTCCTTCCTGCCTTATGCCAACGACCTGCCGCGGCTCGCCGAGGAGGCGCATCGCGCCGGGCACGAGCTTCTGGTGCATGTGCCGATGGAGCCGATGAGCCGCGCCGAGGATATGGGCCCCAACGGGCTGGCGGTGAACCTCGGCGCCGAGGAGGTGCTGCGGCGGCTGCGCTGGGATCTCGCGCGCTTCGACGGCTATGTCGGCATCAACAACCACATGGGCAGCCGCTTCACCAGCGACGCCGCCAGCATGACGCCGGTGATGGAGGAGCTGAAGGCGCGGGGGCTGCTGTTCCTGGATTCGCGCACCATCGGCAGCAGCACCGGCGTCGAGCTGGCGCGCAAGCTGGGCGTGCCGCATGCGGCGCGCGACGTCTTCCTCGACAACGAGATCAACGCCGCGGAGATCGCGGCGCGGCTGGCCGAGGTCGAGCAGGTGGCGCGCCGCCACGGCAGCGCCGTCGCCATCGGCCATCCCCACGACGCGACGATCGACCAGCTTGCCGCCTGGCTCGCGAGCCTGCCGGGCAAGGGCTTCGTGCCGGTGCCGCTCAGCGCGATCGTCAAGGAGCGGTCGCCGGAGCAAGGACGAGGAGCGACGGGATGATCGAGCTTCGCGTCGGCGGCATGACCTGCGGCCATTGCGTCGCGGCGGTGACGCGCGCCGTCCAGCGCCTCGATCCCGCCGCCGCGGTGAGCGTCGACCTCGCGACCGGCCGGGTGAGCGTCGCCGGCGCGCTCGCGCGCGCGGCGGTCGAAAGCGCGATCGAGGCGGCGGGATATACCGTCGAAACGAGCGGACGCTGAGCGTCAGATCCTAATCCCCCGATTCTGCAACTATGCTGCCTACAATATCCCGCTCTATGAGATTGCTCTTTCCCAAAGGCGGTAGGGAGGGCCGCAAGGGCGCCCTTGTCAATTCGGAGGCTTTCTGACCGCGCGTTATTGGAAAAACAGCCGTTGCCATTGTCGCGGCAATCCATTGTACATCATGGTTGGCGGAGGAAGAGGAGACGGCTCTTCGGAGAAGAATTGCCATGCGCCAGCTCGCATAATAAGCAAACCCGTGGTTTGTGTTAGGGTACTCCAGATATTGGATGAGTTCGGCAATCCGCTCGCCACCAGGAAGACGCTCATCGTCTCGGTCGTTCGGCGGCGGGCACTCGTCACGAAAGCCACGAGCGCCACGAACTTGACGAGTCGACCGGACGGGCCTATGTTGCGGAAATGAGATCGAAATCCCGCCGAAGAGCCGCGCCGGGAAGGAGGGGGGCCGCGAAGGTCGCCCCGCGCCGGCTTCGGGTAAAGGTCGCGGCTGTGAAGAAGCCGGCCCTGAAGAAGCCGGCCCTGAGGAAGCTCATGAAGAGGCCGGCCAAGCCGGCGCTGATCCGTCGCCTCGCGCGTCAGATCGAGCGCGGACTCGAGCGCGCGCCAGTCGAGAAGGTCGAGAGGGTCGCCGGGCTCTTTGAGCGTTCCCCGGCGGTCGGACGTCGGATCGTCGAAAGGGTCATGGACGAGGCCGCGGCCCAGGCTCAGAGCGACGAGACGTTGCGCGGCGAGGGTTTGCATGCAGCGGACGAGGCGGAGCGTGGCAGGATCGACGAGGCCCTCGGACGCGCTCGTGCGCGGGGGGAGGAGGCGGTCTCGGAGATTCTCGCGCGTCCCGAGATGCTGACGGGCGAGACGTTCGCCCAGCGCGCCGCCGCAACGCGCGAGACGGTGAATCGCTGGCGGATCGAGGGCCGCGTGCTGGGGATCGAGGGCAACACGCGAGGAGTTCGCTATCCAGAGTGGCAGATCGACGAGCGGGGCCGCGTGACCGACTTGCGCGCTTTCCTGCGCGAGATCCGTGATCCCTGGATCGCCTATCGATTCCTCGCCAACGCCCTGCCGGAGTTCGGCGGCATGACGGGGATAGAGGCGGTGCGGCGCGGGCGGTGCGCCGAGCTCGTCGACGTAGTCCGCCGTTTCGGCGAGACCTTCTAGGAAGCGCCCGGACATCGCCGGTGCGTGGCGCAGGACCGTTCATTCCGGATCTCGGCGCCGCGTCTCTCGTGATCTCGCCGTTGACGTTGACCGGATGGCTGCGCATCTACGGCGCTCATCACAACAACCCCTTGGGATACGGGAAAAGCGGGAGCCGCTTCTCGGACCCGCGCGCCTACACGGCAAGAAGACGCTTCGGGGTCGTCTATATGAACACGACGCTGGCTGGCTGCTTCGTCGAGGCGGTGCTGAGGGACCGGGCCGTCGGCGCGCCTGGGACGTTCCTCATTGACGAGAGCGAGATCGATGCGCTCAACGTCGTCGAGGTTCGGAGTGTGCGTCCGCTCCAGCTCGTCGATCTCCGAGGCAATGGCCTCGCGCGGATGCGCATTCCGACGGACGCGGCGCACGCCTCGGCGCAAGACCTCGGCAGGGCGCTCTCCCTCGAGCTCTACCGCCACCCCTCGCGGCCCGACGGCATCGTCTTTCCCTCGCGCCTCAACGGTAGCACGAACGTCGCGGTCTATGGACGCGCCGTCCCGGCGCTCCGGCGCGGAACCATGACGCCGCTGAAGGCCGCAGCCGGCTTCGCCGACGTGCTCGACAATTTCGATGTGGCGATTCAGCGCTAAAGCATGCCGGGGCTCAAAGGCCGTCGTGGGCGCAATCTACCGCTCTAGGCTTGGTCCTACGTGATTGCCGTCTTGGGAACAGTGCTTCCGGGCTGGTGGATTTGGCGGAATCTTACGTCCCATCCGTCGTTACGGACGCAGCCAACCGCGGCGCGCGAATGATCTTCCACTCCCCACCGATCCAGGCTCCTGAAAGAAAACCATTCGCATAGCCTGAGCACAAGTCCGCTTCGGGTCGATCGCAACCGAGTCTCAAGCCGGTAGATGTTTCCTCGCGGCGCGGGCCGGCGGAGCAGCGAACTGGGCCGTGCCGAAAAAGACCCTCGTTTCGGCGCCATCTCGATCCGGTCCACGGATCCTTCGGTCCTGTTGCCTTTGATGAGGAGTGGTGGGTGATCGGCCCATTGCTGACACGGAGATCGCCCATGAGCGGGGTTGTGTATATTCATATTCCGCGAGGTCAAGGGCCGCGACGAACTGCTATTGGCAGCGCGGCCAATTTTCACTCGACTCCGGAACGCGCAGCCCGTCCACGGAAGCGCTAAACCGATTGGCGCTTCGACTGGTTTCTCCGCCATCTACCGGCGCGCCGCAACGGCCGGATCGTTGACCAGTGATGAAAGGGGGCGATCTCGGCTGCTGGCGCTTATCGCGTCGCGGTCTCCAGAAGCCTGGCAAGTGATCACAGCAGTTCGAAACCCGGCAGCAGTCTTCGTCGTCACACGCGTTATTCGCCGCGTTCGCTGGTGACCGCCAGAAGCCGCAATTTGGGTGTGGGTAGGTTGGTGGGTACGTGCCGTTGTGAGAAGGCCAGGCCACTGATATTACATTGCCATTCTCCGTGCGAAGCAGAGCCCTCCGCCCCCGAGGGGCGGCAAGGGGGAGCGAGGTGGGGTGTTGGAGTGAGATGAGAGCAGATCGGGCGTTTTTCGCGACCGCTCACCCGCGCGCGAATTTCACCGCTTCTTCCGCGGCCCTGAAGAGCGCGCGCGCCTTGTCCAGGATCTCCTGGTGCTCGGCGGCGGGGTCGCTGTCGGCGACGACGCCGCAGCCGGCCTGCACCACCATCTCGCCGTCCTTCACCACCGCGGTGCGCAGCACGATGCAGGTGTCCATGCTGCCGTCGCCGGCGAAATAGCCCACCGCGCCGCCATAGAGGTTGCGCCGCTCGGTCTCGAGCTCGTCGATGAGCTCCATCGCGCGCAGCTTGGGCGCGCCCGAGAGCGTGCCGGCGGGAAATCCCGCGACGAGCGCGTCCATCGCGTCGTGGCGCGGGTCGATCTGCCCCTCGACGTGGCTGCAGATGTGCATGACGTGGCTGTAGCGCTCGATCACCATCTGCTCGGTGACGCGCACGGTGCCGATCCTCGCCACGCGGCCGACATCGTTGCGCGCGAGGTCGAGCAGCATCAGATGCTCGGCGCGCTCCTTGGGATCGGCGAGCAGCTCCGCGGCGAGCGCCGCGTCCTCCGCCGCGCCGGCGCCGCGCCGCCGCGTGCCGGCGAGCGGGCGGATGGTCACCTTGCCGTCGCGCAGCCGCACCAGCACCTCGGGGCTCGAGCCCACCACGGCAAAGCCGCCGTAATCGAGGAAGAAGAGGAAAGGCGAGGGGTTGAGGCGGCGGAGCGCGCGGTAAAGCGCGAAAGGCGGCAGCCGGAACGGCACGCGCAGCCGCATCGACGGCACCACCTGGAAGATCTCGCCGGCGCGGATGTACTCCTTCGCCCGCTCGACCATGGCCATGCATTGCGCGCGCGTCATGCTGGCTTCGGGCGGCGGCAATTCCCGCACCGCCTCGGCGGTCTCGCGGCGATGCGGCAGGCTGCGCTCGAAATCGGTCAGCACGTCGGCGAGCCGCTCGCGCGCGCGGTCATAGGCGGCGGCGGGCGAGAGCCCCGGCTCCGGCCAGGCCGGCGTCACCGCGGTGACGCGGTCGGCGATGGTGTCGAAGATGCAGACGACACTGGGGCGCAAAAAGAGCCCGTCGGGAATGCCGAGCCGGTCCGGCTTCGTATCCGGCAGCCGCTCCATCAGCGGCGCCATGGTGTAGCCGATATAGCCGAAGAGCCCGGAGGCCATCGGCGGCAGCGGCGCCGGCGTCTCGACGCGGCATTCCGCGATCAGCGCGCGCAGGCTCGCCAGCGCGCCGCCCTCGGCGGGCAGGAAGGCGTCGGGCGCGAAGCGCGCCTGGCGGTTGATCTCGGCGCGGTCGCCGAAGCAGCGCCAGATGAGATCGGGCTTGAGGCCGATGAAGGAATAGCGCCCGCGCGCGGCGCCGCCCTCGACGGATTCGAAGAGGAAGCTGTTCGGCCGGCCATCGGCCAGCTTGAGCATGGCCGAGACCGGCGTCTCGAGATCGGAGACCAGCGAGGTGGAGACGAGCACCGGCCTTCCCGCCGCGTAGCGCTCGCGGAACTCCTCGAAGCCGGGGGAGACCTGCATGGCCGGCGTCGACGATCGCAAACCGCGACCCGCCCCACCTCACCCCAACCCTCTCCGCCCCCCGGGGCGGAGAGGGAGGGTGCGGTGAGGGTTGGCGGTTTTGCGCGGCGCTTTGGGCATTTTTCGCTTTAAGGCGTCAGAACGCGCGCGCCACGACGGCGGGGTCGATGCTGACGGGGTAGCGCTGGCGCAACGCCTTGTCGAATTCCTGCAGCATGTCGTCGCGCATGCCGGGCGTCACGAGCCGGTCGGAGAATTGCGCCACCTGCTTCTCGTCCTTGGCCGGATCGGCGGGGATCACCTCCTTGACCTGCGCCACGACATAGCCGTCGCCGCCCTTGGCGAAGACGGCGGCGCCGGCCTTGGCGCCGAAGAGGTTCGCCACCAGGCTCGCCGGCACCTTGGGATCGCCGCCGGCGCGGGTCAGCGGCGCGGTGGTGAAGGTCTGAAGCTTGCGCTCGGCGGCGATGTCGGCAAGCTTCCGGCCGGCGGTCGCCTGATCGGCGATCTCCTTGGCGAGCCGGGCGAGCGCCGCGTCGCGCTGCTCCTGCTGCCAGAGCTGCACCACTTGCGCCTTCACCGCGTCGAGCGGCTTCACCGCCGCGGGCGTCACCTGGTCCACCTGCAGCACGTAGTAGCCGGCATCGCCGAGATCGTTGAGCTGGCTCATCCGGCCGGCCGGCGTGTCGAAGGCGGTCTTGAGGATGTCGGCGCCCGAGGCCGGCAGCTCGACCGGCTTGCCATCGCCGCCGCGGCCATTGGCGTCGACGCTGTCGACCTTGCTCTCCTTGAGGCCGAAACGCTGCACCACCTCGGCGAAAGCCGCGCCGCCGGCAAGCGCGTCCTCGACCTTGTCGCGGACCTTCTCCATCTGATCGGCCGCCATGTCGCGGGCGATCTCCTGGGCGAGCTTGTCCTTGACGCTCTCGAAGGGCTGCGTCTCCTCTGGCTTCACTTCGGCAAGGCGCAGGATGTGCCAGCCCAGCGCGTCCTCGATCGGCTGGCCGGTCTCGCCCACTTTCAGCGCGAAGGCGGGATCGGCGAGGGAGGGCGGCAGGTCGTCCTTCTTGAAGAAGCCGAGATCGAGCGTGTCCGCCGTAGCGCCGGCGACGTCGTGGGCCACCTCGGCGAAATCCTTGCCTTGGGCAAGCTGCGCCGCCGCCTCCTTCGCCTTCGCCTCGTCGGACAGCAGGATCTGCTCGAAACGGCGCTCCTCGGGCGCGTGGAACTCCGCGGCGCGGTTCTGATATTCCTCGCGCAGCTTGTCATCGGGCACCGTGATCTCGGCCGCGACGTCGTCGAGCAGCAGCACGCCGAGGCTGAAGCCGCGCAGCTCCGGAACGCGGAAATCGTCCTGGTGCTTGTCGTAGAAGTCCTGAAGATCGCTATCGCTCGGCGCGCCGGGATCGGCGGCGGCGCTCGACGGCAGCACCAGCCCCTCGGCGACGCGCTTCTCGGCGCGGTTGCGGTAGAGCGCGTCGACGAGCTCGGAGGGCGGCGCGATGCCGTCGATCAGCGCTCCGTCGAGCTGCTGGCGCAGGAGATCGCCGCGCAGGCTCGCCTTGAACTGCGAGGAGGTCATGTGCTGGGCGGCGACGAATTGCTGGTAAAGCTGCGGCTCGAACTCGCCCTTGTCGTTCTGAAAGACGCGGTTGGAGCGGATCAGCTCGTCGACCGCCTCGTCGCTGACGGCGAGGCGCAGGCGGCGGATCTCGAGATCGACGAGCTCGCGGCCGATGAGCCGCTGCAAGGCGCTGTCGACGATGCCGAGCTGCTTCAACTGCTCGGCGTCGAGCGTGGCGCCGCGCAACGCCTGCCGCCAGCGCTCGGCGTCCTGGCGCACCGCCTGGCTCAGCTCCTGCACGTCGATCTTGCGGTCGCCGACCGTGGCGGCGACGGTGCTGGCGCCGCGGTTGCGGAAGATGTCGCCGATGCCCCAGACGCCGAAGGTGATGATTAGGACGCCGAACAGGATCTTGACGACCAGGGACGAGGCTTTGGAGCGGATCGCTTGCAGCATGGCGGATAGAGCGCGGGTGGTGTGCCGCCGCCGAAGCGGCGCGGCAATGGCGCGGATGATAGACGCGCCGCGCCGGCCCTCGCAAGGGCGGCTGGCCGGGCGCGGGCGGGGTGTGCTAGGAGGCGTGTCGCCGGGACGCCGGCACAGGATCGCAGGGGAATTCGCCACGAAGGCACGGAGGACACGGAGAAAGGCCGTTCCTGGGCGCGCCCAGCGCGCCGTCTTTCGCTTCTCCGCGATCTCCGTGCTTCCGTGGCCAGCCTTTTCCAGCCGCAACGGCAAAGCATATGCGGTTGCCGTGGGGATGCCGGGAGCGGAGTGATGCGCAAGCTGATCGCGGGCAACTGGAAGATGAACGGGCTGAAGCGCGAGGGGCTGGCGCTGGCGCGCTCGCTCGCCGGCCGCGCCGCGGCCGAGCGCCTGCTCTCGGAGCTCGTGATCTGCCCGCCCGCCACCTTGCTGATGGCGGTGGCCGAGGCCATCGCCGGCAGCGGCCTCGGCCTCGGTGCGCAGGATTGCCACGCCGGAGCGCAAGGCGCGCATACCGGCGACATCAGCGCGGCGATGCTGCGCGACGCCGGTTGCAGCCACGTCATTCTCGGCCATTCCGAGCGGCGCCGCGATCATCACGAAACCGATGCGCTGATCCGCGCCAAGGTGGCGGCGGCATGCGATGCCGGGCTCGTCGCCATTCTCTGCGTCGGCGAGACCGCCGCGGAGCGCGATGCCGGGCGCACGCTGGAGGCGGTCGGCCGCCAGCTCGCGGGCTCGTTGCCCGACGGCATGAACGCGGCGCAGCTCGCCATCGCCTATGAGCCGGTCTGGGCGATCGGCACCGGGCGCACGCCGAGGCCGGCCGATGTCGCCGCCGTCCACGCCCATCTCCGCGCCGCGCTCAAGGGCCGGCTCGCCGCGCCGGGCGAGGCGCGCCTCCTCTATGGCGGCTCGGTCAAGCCCGACAATGCGCGCGCCTTGCTGCATCTGCCCGAGGTCGACGGCGCGCTGGTCGGCGGCGCCAGCCTCGATGCCGCCGATTTCTGGGCGATTGCCGCGAGCGCGGCATAGAGGACTCGCCTTGAAGCCGCCGACGCGCTAGAAAGCGCCACCTCAGCCCAGCCGCCGAAGCGCCATGACCACCGTCGTTCTCGTCATTCATCTTTTGCTCGCCCTCGCCCTGATCGGCACCATCCTGCTGCAAAAAAGCGAAGGCGGCGCCCTCGGCATGGGCGGCGGCGGCATGTCGGGCTTCATGAGCGGCCGGTCCACCGCCAATCTGCTGACGCGGACGACGGCGGTGCTGGCAACAGGATTCTTCCTGACCAGCATGGCGCTCGCCTATCTCGCCGGCAATCGCCACCCGGCGGCGGACACGCTGCTCACCCAGCCGCCGGGCCAAAGCCAGCCCGCGCCGGCCCCCGCCGAGCCCGCGACCACGCCCGCACCCGCGCCCGCACCGGCGCAGGGCGGCGCGCCGCTCGCGAAATAGCCGCGCCCGCGGTTGCGGCGCAGGGCCGAGGTCTCCGCGATTCGCCGCGAGCCGTTAACCTTCTTTCGCCACGCCATCGCCGGCCGAGGATGGAAGCCCGGCAATTCCGCCGCCGCCGCTTGCCGCGGATGCTTTCAGTTGTATGACGGCGGCCGGTCGCGTAGATTGGAGGTCCATGACGCGGTTCATCTTCATTACCGGCGGCGTGGTTTCTTCCCTTGGCAAAGGTCTTTCGGCGGCGGCACTCGGCGCTCTGCTGCAGGCGCGCGGATTCAAGGTGCGCTTGCGCAAGCTCGATCCCTATCTCAACGTCGATCCCGGCACGATGAGCCCTTACCAGCACGGCGAGGTCTATGTCACCGATGACGGCGCGGAGACCGATCTCGATCTCGGCCATTACGAGCGCTACACCGGCGTCGCCGCGCGCCGCAGCGACAGCGTCACCACCGGCCGGGTCTATTCGACGGTGATCGGCCGCGAGCGGCGCGGCGAGTATCTCGGCGCCACGGTGCAGGTCATCCCGCACGTCACCGACGCCATCAAGGCGTTCATCCAGGCCGATCTCGACGGCAACGAGGATTTCGTGCTGTGCGAGATCGGCGGCACCGTGGGCGACATCGAAAGCCTGCCGTTCCTCGAGGCGATCCGCCAGCTCGGCAACGAGCTCGGCCGCGAGCGCAGCCTCTTCGTGCATCTGACGCTGGTGCCCTACATCCCGTCCGCCGGCGAGTTCAAGACCAAGCCGACGCAGCATTCGGTGAAGGAGCTGCTCGGCCTCGGCATCCAGCCGGACATCCTGCTCTGCCGCTCCGACCGGCCGATCCCGGAAAGCCAGCGCAAGAAGATCGCGCTCTTCTGCAACGTCCGCGACAGCCGCGTCATTCCCGCGCTCGACGTCGACACCATCTACGACGTGCCGAACGCCTATCATTTGCAAGGCTTCGACCGCGAGGTCTGCGACCATTTCGGCATCGCGCGCGCCGAACCCGATCTCGGGCGCTGGCAGGAGATCGTCACGCGCATCCGCCGTCCCGAGGGCGAGGTCACCATCGCCGTCGTCGGCAAGTACACGCATCTTCTCGACAGCTACAAATCGCTGGCCGAGGCGCTGAGCCACGGCGGCATCGCCAATCACGTGAAGGTCAGGCTCGACTGGCTCGACAGCGAGATCTTCGAGCAGGCCGACACGGTGCAGCATCTCGAGGCGGTGAACGGCATCCTCGTCCCCGGCGGCTTCGGCGAGCGCGGCGCCGAGGGCAAGATCGAGGCGGCGCGCTTCGCCCGCGAGCGGCGCGTGCCCTACTTCGGCATCTGCTTCGGCATGCAGATGGCGGTGATCGAGGCGGCGCGCAACCTCGCCGGGCTCAAAGGCGCGGGCTCGACCGAATTCGGTCCCTGCGCCCATCCCGTGGTTGGGCTGATGACCGAGTGGATGCGCGGCAACATGCTGGAAAAGCGCGAGGCGGGCGGCGATCTCGGCGGCACCATGCGGCTCGGCGCCTACCCGGCGGAGCTTGCGCGAGGCAGCCGCGCCAGCGCGATCTACGGCACGACCCACATCCGCGAGCGCCACCGCCACCGCTACGAGGTCAACATCCACTACAAGGGCAAGCTCGAGGATGCCGGCCTCGTCTTCTCCGGCATGTCGCCGGACGGCGTGCTGCCGGAAATCGTCGAGCTTCCCGGCCATCCCTGGTTCATCGGCGTGCAGTATCACCCGGAACTCAAATCGAAGCCCTTCGAGCCGCACCCGCTGTTCACGTCGTTCATCAAGGCGGCGCTCGACCAGTCGCGGCTGGTGTAAGCGCGATGATCGGCGAGGGCGCAAACTGTCCTTACCCCCCACCCCAACCCTCCCCCGCAAGGGGGGAGGGGGCTCTCGGCTCTTTTTCCTCCCCCCTTGAGGCGGAGGGAAGGGAGGGGGGTGATGGCGCGGGCAGCGGCGCGTTATAACCGCAACCATCATGGCCGCGCCTCGTCCCGTCACCATCGGCAACCTCACCCTCGGCAACGACCGGCCGATGGCGCTCATCGCCGGGCCTTGCGCGCTGGAGAGCCGCGCGCATGCGCTGGAGATGAGCCACGCGCTCACGGAGATGACGGCGAGGCTGGGCGTCGGGCTCATCTACAAGACCTCCTTCGACAAGGCGAACCGCACCTCGATCGAAGGCGGGCGCGGCTTGGGGCTCGAAGCGAGCCTTCCCATTCTGGCCGAGGTGCGCGAGACCTATGGCTGCCCGGTGCTCACCGACGTGCATACGCCCGAGCAATGCGCCGTGGTTGCCGAGGCCGTCGACGTCTTGCAGATCCCGGCGTTTCTCTGCCGCCAGACCGATCTGCTGCTGGCCGCGGCGCGGACCGGCCGGCCGATCAACATCAAGAAAGGCCAGTTCCTCGCGCCCTGGGACATGAAGAACGTGGCGAAGAAGGTGGCGAGCGCCGGCAACGACCGGATCCTGCTGTGCGAGCGCGGCGTCTCCTTCGGCTACAACACACTCGTCAACGACATGCGCGCGCTGCCGATCCTGGCCGAGACGGGATATCCCGTGGTGTTCGACGCGACGCATTCGGTGCAGCAGCCGGGCGGGCGCGGCGACGCCACCGGCGGCGAGCGCCGCTTCGTTCCGGCGCTGGCGCGCGCCGCCGTCGCCGTCGGCGTCGCCGCCGTCTTCATGGAGACGCATCAGGATCCCGACCGCGCGCCGTCGGACGGTCCCAACATGGTGCGGCTCCGGGACATGCCGGCGCTGCTCGAGACGCTGATCGAATTCGACCGGCTGGCCAAGGCGGCGCCGCTCGCAGATCGGGAGACAGCATGAGCGCCATCGCCGACATCCACGGCCGCGAGATCCTCGACAGCCGCGGCAATCCCACGGTCGAGGTGGACGTGACCCTCGAGAGCGGCGCGCTGGGCCGCGCCGCGGTGCCGTCGGGCGCGTCCACCGGCGCGCATGAGGCGGTCGAGCTGCGCGACGGCGACGCCAAGCGCTATGGCGGCAAGGGCGTGCGGCGCGCGGTCGAGGCGGTGAACGGCGAGATCTTCGACGCGCTGTCGGGCATCGAGGCAGGAGACCAGGAGGCGCTCGACAAGCTGCTCATCGACCTCGACGGGACCGAGAACAAGTCGCGCCTCGGCGCCAACGCCATTCTCGGCGTCAGCCTCGCCGCGGCGAAGGCGATGGCGGCCGAGCGCGGCGAGCCGCTCTTCCGCTATGTCGGCGGCACGCATGCGCGCACCTTGCCCGTGCCGCTGATGAACATCGTCAATGGCGGCGTCCATGCCGACAACCCCATCGACATCCAGGAATTCATGATCATGCCGGTGGCGGCGCCGAGCGAGGCCGAGGCCGTCCGGATCGGCGCCGAGGTGTTCCACGCGCTGCGCCAGCAGCTCAAGGACGCCGGCCACAACACCAATGTCGGCGACGAGGGCGGCTTCGCGCCCAACCTCGCCTCGGCCGACGCGGCGCTGGGCTTCCTCGTGAAGGCGATCGCCAAGGCCGGCTACAAGCCCGGCGAGGAGGTGATGCTGGCGCTCGATCCCGCCGCCAGCGAGTTCTACAAGAACGGCAAATACGTGCTCGCGGGCGAGGGCAAGACGCTCGATGCCGCGGGCATGGTGCGCTATTACGAGGACCTGGCGCAGCGCTATCCCATCGTCTCGATCGAGGACGGCATGGCGGAGGACGATGCCGAGGGCTGGCGCGCGCTGACCGAGGCGCTGGGCGGCAAGATCCAGCTCGTCGGCGACGACCTCTTCGTCACCAACCCGAAGCGGCTCGCCGACGGCATCGCCCGCGGCCTCGCCAACTCGATCCTGGTCAAGGTGAACCAGATCGGCACCTTGAGCGAGACGCTCGAGGCGGTCGAGATCGCGCACCGCGCCGGCTACAGCGCGGTGATGTCGCATCGCTCGGGCGAGACCGAGGACGCCAGCATCGCCGATCTCGCGGTCGCGACCAATTGCGGCCAGATCAAGACCGGCTCGCTCTCGCGCTCCGACCGCCTCGCCAAATACAACCAGCTCATCCGCATCGAGGAGGCGCTCGGTCCCGCCGCGCGCTATGCCGGCAAGAGCGCGCTGCGGCGCCGATAGCGCGGCGCGGAGCGATCCGCCGCATGACCTCCGATCGCTACGCGGTGCTTGCCGACGCCGTCCTCGCCGTCCACGTCGCCGTCATCCTGTTCAACCTCTTCGGCCTCGTGGTCATTCCGCTGGGCGGCTGGCGCGGCTGGCGGTTCGTGCGGGTCTTCTGGTGGCGGGCGCTGCATGCGGCGATCCTGGCGCTGGTGGCGCTTCAGGCGGTGCTCCAGCAGGTCTGCTTCCTCACCCTCTGGCAAGGCGCGCTGCTGCGCCGGGCGGGAGAGGCGGCCGCCGACGCGCCGCTCATCGCCCGGGTGGTGAACCGGCTGATCTTCTGGCCGCTGCCGCTTTGGGCGTTCGCCGTACTCTATGTCGCGGTCTGCCTCTATGTGCTGGCGCTGTGGCGCCTGGTGCCGCCACGGCTGCCGGGACGCGCGGCTGCGACAAATTGACTCGGAGGGCAGCGCGCGCGACTCGCGGTGATTGACGGCGCGACTCGGCCGTGATTCCCTGGCCCTCGTGTCGATCGTCTTCGAAATACGCCGGCGCGCGCGACTGGTCATCGGGCCCATCCTGGGGATCGGCCTCGTCGCCTATTTCGCCTATCACCTGATCCAGGGCGATCGCGGGCTGCTGGCGTGGATGCGCCTCAACCAGCAGGTCCGGGAGGCCAAGGCGACCCTGGCCGCCGTGGGGGCCGAGCGATCGACGCTCGAGCGGCGGGTCGACCTCCTGCGTCCCGACCATCTCGACCGCGACATGCTCGACGAGCGCGCGCGCAGCCAGCTCAACCTCATCGGCCCGCGCGAGATCGTCATCTTCAACCCGCCGGCGGCGCGGTAAGCCGCGCCGCCTTCCGTGCCGGTCAGAACTCCGAGACCAGCGTCAGCTTCGGCACCAGCTCCTTGCCCTTCGTCTCGGGGCTGAACAGCAGCGCCAAGATGAAAACCAGCCCCGCGCCCGCCGTCGCGATCAGCATCGGCACGACGAAGCCCAGCGGCTGGCCGGCGGCAAGGTACGCCAGCACCGGTCCCGTGAACCCCGCCCAGATCGCTCCCTGGTGATAGCAGAAGCCCGAGGCGGTGGCGCGCACCTCGGTCGGGAAACGCTCCGAAAGATAGGCCGGGTTCTGTCCATAGATCGCGCCGAGGAAGGCGCCCTGAAGGATGAAGGCGCCGGCGACCACCGCGTAGGAGGTGGCGAAGAGATAAAGCGGAGTGACGAGAAGACCCAGCGCCGCGGGCAGGATCATCGCCCAGCGCCGCCCGAGCTTGTCCGCGATCCAGCCCCAGAAGCCGCTGGCGATGAACGCCACCAGATTGGAGAAGGCGATCGGCATGGCGGTCATCGCGGCGTCGAGATGCAGATCCTTTTGCAGATGCGTCGCGAACATGCCGTAGACCGAATAGTAGACGACGAAGCTGCTTGCCATCCAAAGGCAGGCGCCGAGCGTGTTGACCAGCATCCGCCGGCGGAAGATGTCGAAGAGCGGCGTGCGGACTTCCTTCTTGTGCTCGCGCTGCAAGCGGCGGTTCTCCTTCCACACCTCCGGCTCCTTGACGTAGATGCGGATCCAGATCACGGTCAAGGCCGGCAGCACGCCCAGCATCAAGAGGCCGCGCCAGCCGATGTGGTCATAGAGCAGACCGTAGGCCGCGCTCGAAAGCAGGAAGCCGATGCTCCAGGAGCCCTGGAGAACGCCGCTCATGAAGCCGCGCGAGCGGGCCGGCCAGGATTCCATGGCCAGCGCCGCGCCGGCCGGCCATTCCGCGCCCATGCCGACGCCGAGCAGCGCGCGGAAGAAAAAGAGCAGCAGGAAGCTCGGCGCGAGGCCGGCGGCGAAGTTGCAGAGCGAATACCAGAGGATCGAGATCATCAGCGGCGTCTTGCGGCCGATGCGGTCGGCAAGCCAGCCGGAGCCGACGGCGCCCAGAAGGCGCAACCAGAGCGTGACGGTGAAGACCGCGGTCACCGCGACCAAGGGAACGTTGAAGGACTGGGCGATCGGCACCATGATCAGCAGAAAGATCGTGAAATCGAAGGCGTCGAGGGTCCAGCCCAGCCAGGCTGCCACCCAGGCCAACCATTGATCCTTCGTGGGTTCCTTCCACCAGGGAATTTGATCGCCTGCCGTCACGGATATGGTCATCGCTTTTTTCCTCCCTGTTGACGTCCTCCTGGACCTCGATCGTTCTTGTAAAAAGACCGCCGGCGAGCGCCGCCGACGCCGCGTCGCACTCGCTCCACCTTGGTTTCTTGTCGTTACACCGTCTTATTTTCTCGGCTCGCGAGATACAGGCGGACGGTGAGCCGGCACAACGATTAGCATTTGCCGCAAACCGGCCGCAGCGCAAATGAAATCTTGCGAGCGACGCGACGGACCGCGACTTCGCCCGTTGACCTCTTGGCATCGGGTGCCGCGCGGCCGGCGCCGCCTGCCCAAGGCGCAAGCCTCCGCGGGACATCGGCGCGATGCCGGCAAGCGCTCCGGCGGGCCGGGCCAGCCCTTTTGAGCCGCCATTCCAATCTCATTAACTGAAATCAAGTTAAGCTTTATTTTGCATTGCAAAACAATAATTTAACGGCAATCGGCTTGCATTCGAAGGGAGCCGGGGGCATTTTAACGGTCATGCTCATCGCCCCGCCGCCGCTGGCGCGAGGGGGCTCCTGCTGACAAGGGATGGCGCCATGGCCGTGGCGAAGCGCAAGCCGAGAACCGCAAAGTTCGAGGAACCGGAAGTATCGGCGGCGGAGCTGTTGCAGCTCTACCGCGAAATGCTGCTCATCCGCCGCTTCGAAGAGAAGGCGGGGCAGATGTACGGCATGGGTCTCATCGGCGGCTTCTGCCATCTCTATATCGGCGAGGAGGCGGTGGTGGTCGGCGTGCTCGCCGCCGCCGAGGAGGGCGACAGCATCATCACCTCCTATCGCGATCACGGCCATATGCTCGCCACCGGCATGGATCCCAAAGGGGTCATGGCCGAACTCACGGGACGCCGCGGCGGCTATTCCAGAGGCAAAGGCGGCTCGATGCACATGTTCTCGACCGAGAAGAATTTTTTCGGCGGGCACGGCATCGTCGGCGCCCAGGTGCCGATCGGCACCGGCCTCGGCTTTGCGCACAAATACCGCGACAACGGCAAGGTCAGCATCACCTTCCTGGGCGACGGCGCAATGAATCAGGGCCAGGTCTATGAGAGCTTCAACATGGCGGCGCTGTGGAAGCTGCCGGTGGTCTATGTCATCGAGAACAACAAATACGGCATGGGCACCTCGATTTCCCGCAGCTCGGCCTCGCACGATCTCGTCAGCCGCGGCGCGCCCTTCGAGATCCCCGGCCACCAGGTCGACGGCATGAACGTCATCGCCGTGCGCGAGGCGGCGGCCGAAGCCCTGGAGCATGCGCGCTCGGGCGACGGCCCCTACATCCTGGAGATGCAGACCTATCGCTATCGCGGCCACTCCATGTCCGACCCGGCGAAATACCGCAGCAAGGACGAGGTCAGCCGCATGCGCCAGGAGCACGATCCGATCGACCAGGTGAAGAAGCGCCTCATCGACGGCGGCATGGCCGACGAAGCGCGGCTCAAGGAGATCGACAAGGAGATCAAGGACATCATCACCGCCGCGGCGGATTTCGCGCAGCAAAGCCCGGAGCCCGATCCGGCGGAGCTGTGGACCGACGTCTACGCCGAGATGTGATCTCATGCCGATCGAAGTGCTGATGCCGGCGCTCTCGCCGACCATGACCGAGGGCAAGATCGCCAAATGGCTCAAGAAGCCCGGCGACGCCGTCAAGGCCGGCGACATCCTGGCCGAGATCGAGACCGACAAGGCGACGATGGAGATGGAGGCGGCGGACGAGGGCACCTTTGCCAAGATCCTGGTGCCCGAAGGCAGCGAGAATGTCGCCGTCAACCTGCCGATCGCGCTCATCGCCGGCGAAGGCGAGGACGCCGCCGCCTTGGGCCGGTCCGCGGCGGCCTCGGCGAGGCCCGCGCCGCCGCCGGCCGCGCCGGTGGCGGAAGCAAAACCCGCAGCACCCGCACCGGCGCCCGCGGCTCCGGCCCGACCCGCTCCGGCGCCGGCCGAGAGCGCCTATGCCGGCCCCACCGTCACGCTCACCGTGCGCGAGGCGCTGCGCGATGCCATGGCCGAGGAGATGCGGCGCGACGAGACCGTCTTTCTCATGGGCGAGGAGGTGGCGGAGTATCAGGGCGCCTACAAGGTGAGTCAGGGCCTGTTGCAGGAATTCGGCGCGCGCCGCGTCATCGACACGCCGATCTCCGAGCATTCGATCGCCGGCATCGGCATCGGCGCGGCCTTTGCCGGATTGCGGCCGATCGTCGAGTTCATGACCTGGAACTTCGCCATGCAGGCGATGGACCAACTCATCAATTCCGCCGCCAAGACGCGCTACATGTCGGGCGGGCAGATGCATTGCCCGATCGTCTTCCGCGGCCCCAACGGCGCCGCCGCCCGCGTCGCGGCGCAGCACTCGCAGGATTACTCGAGCTGGTACGCGCATGTGCCGGGGCTGAAGGTGGTGGCGCCCTTTACCGCCTCCGACCACAAGGGCCTGCTCAAATCGGCGATCCGCGATCCCAACCCGGTGATCTTCCTCGAGAACGAGCTGGTCTATGGCCACAGTTTCGAGGTCCCGGCCGAAGGCGACCATGTGGTGCCGCTCGGCCGCGCGCGCATCGCGCGGCCCGGCGACGGCGTCACCATCCTCGCCTTCTCGCGCATGGTGCAGGTGGCGCTCGCGGCGGCCGAGACGCTCGCGGCCCAAGGCATCTCGGCCGAGGTGATCGATTTGCGCACGCTGCGTCCGCTCGACATCGACGGCATCGTCGCGTCGGTGAAGAAGACCAACCGACTGGTCTCGGTCGAGGAAGGCTGGGCCTTTGCCGGCATCGGCGCCGAGATCGCCGCGCTGGTCATGGAGCAGGCCTTCGACTATCTCGACGCGCCGGTGAAGCGGGTGACGGGCAAGGACGTGCCGCTTCCCTATGCCGCCAATCTCGAGCGCCTGGCGCTGCCGCAGGCCGAAGAGGTGGTCGAAGCGGCCAAGGCCGTGAGCTATCGCTGAGGGGGCGGGCCATGCCGATTGAACTTTTGATGCCGGCGCTGTCGCCGACCATGACCGAGGGCAACCTCGCGAAATGGCACAAGAAGGAAGGCGACGCGGTGAAGGCGGGCGACGTTCTCGCCGAGATCGAGACCGACAAGGCGACGATGGAGTTCGAAGCGGCGGATGAAGGCACGCTCGGCAAGATCCTGGTGCCCGAAGGCACCGAAGGGGTGAAGGTCAACCAGCCGATCGCGGTGCTGCTCGAAGAGGGCGAGGACAGATCCGCACTCGACCGCGCGGCGCCCGCCGCGCCGAAGCCCGCCGCGGCGGCGCCGGCGAAACCGGAAGCTGCCGCAGCCCCCGCGCCGGCGCCAACGCCCGCACCGCCGGCGGCTGCGCCCGCGCCGGCGGCCGCCGTCCCGCCGCCGCGCGGCAACGGCCATGCCGAGGAAGGGCGCATCTTCGCCAGCCCCCTGGCGCGGCGCATGGCGCAGAAGGCCGGGCTCGACCTGGCGCGGCTCACCGGCTCGGGTCCCCATGGCCGCATCGTCAAGCAGGACATCGAGGCGGCGCTTGCCAAAGGGCCGGCGGCACCGCGCGCGGCCGCCGCCGCGCGGGCGCCTGCGGCGCCGGGCGCGCCGCCGGCGCTGCCGAGCCATGGCCGCGACCAGGTGGTGGCGCTTGCCGGCAATCCCGCCTTCAAGGAGCTGCCGATCACCGCCATACGGCGGATCATCGCCCGGCGCATGGTGGAATCGAAGCTCACCATTCCGCATTACTATCTCACCGTCGATTGCGAGATCGACGCGCTCTTGCGCATGCGCAAGGAGATCAACGAGGCGGCCGAGCTCAAGCTCTCGGTCAATGATTTCGTCATCAAGGCCGCCGCGCTCACCTTGAAGAAAGTGCCGGCGGTCAACGCCTCCTGGAGCGAGGACGCCATCTTGCGCTGGGAAACCGCCGACATCGCGGTCGCCGTGGCGATCGAGGAGGGGCTGATCACGCCGATCATCAAATCGGCCGAGCGCAAGGGCCTGCGGCAGATCTCGGAGGAGATGCGCGACCTCAGCACGCGCGCGCGCGCCGGCAAGCTCAAGCTCCAGGAGTTCCAGGGCGGCACCTTCTCGATCTCCAATCTCGGCATGTTCGGCATCAAGGATTTCACCGCGGTGATCAATCCGCCGCACAGCGCGATCCTGACGGTCGGCGTCGGCGAGCCGCGGCCGGTGGTGAAGAACGGCGCGCTCGCCGTGGCCACGGTGATGAGCTGCACGCTCGCCTGCGACCACCGCGTCGTCGACGGCGCGGTCGGCGCCGAATGGATTCAAGCCTTCAAGAAGATCATCGAAGCGCCGGGCATGCTGGCGCTGTAGCCGGATGAATTTCTGCGCATCCCCCCTCCCTAACCCTCCCCCTCAAGGGGGGAGGGGATGGCAGCTCACTTCCCCCTCCCCCCTTGAGGGGGAGGGAGGGGTGGGGGGCGCGTCACCGCAGGCATGTTAGGAGGCCATCTTGGCCGATATAGTCTTCGACACCATCCTCATCGGCGGCGGGCCCGGCGGCTATGTCGCGGCGATCCGCGCGGCGCAGCTCGGCATGAAGACCGCGGTGGTGGAGCGCGAGCATCTGGGCGGCATCTGCCTCAATTGGGGCTGCATTCCGACGAAGGCGCTGCTGCGCAGCTCCGAGATCAACCACCTGCTGCACAACCTCGAAGCCTACGGCTTTGCCGCCAAGGACGTCACCTTCGACGCCAAGAAGGTGGTGGAACGCTCGCGCAAGGTGGCAAAGCAGCTTTCGAACGGCGTCGGCTTCCTGATGAAGAAGCACAAGATCGCCGTCATCGACGGCGAGGGCACGCTGCTCGGCAAGGGCCGGATCGCCGTCGCCAAGGACGGCAAGCCGGTCGGCACCTTTGCCGCCAAGAACATCATCATCGCCACCGGCGCGCGGGCGCGCTCGCTGCCGGGGCTCGAGCCCGACGGCAAGCTCGTCTGGACCTACAAGGAAGCGATGGTGCCGCCGGCGATGCCGAAATCGGTGCTGGTCATCGGCTCCGGCGCGATCGGCATCGAGTTCGCGAGCTTCTATCGCGACATGGGCGCCGAGGTGACGGTGGTCGAAGTGCTCGACCGCGTGCTGCCGGCCGAGGACGAGGAGATCTCCGCCTTCGCGCGCAAATCCTTCGAGCGCCAGGGCATGAAGATCCACACCTCGACCACGGTGAAGGAGCTGAAGAAAAACGCCGACGCCGTGACGGCGACGCTGGTTGCCGGCGACAAGACGGCGCAAGTGACGGCCGAGCGCGTCGTGCTCGCCATCGGCATCACCGGCAACGTCGAGGCCATCGGCCTCGACAAGACCAAGGTGCGCGCGGAGAAGGGCCACATCCTGGTCGACGAATGGCTGCGCACCGACGAGCCCGGGGTTTACGCCATCGGCGACGTCGTGGGCCCGCCCTGGCTCGCGCACAAGGCGATGCATGAAGGCGTGGTCTGCGTCGAGCACATCGCCGGGCTCAACACCGCCCATCCGCTCGACACCAAGAACATCCCGGGCTGCACCTATTGCCGGCCGCAAGTGGCGAGCGTGGGGCTGACCGAGCGCAAGGCGAAGGAGGCAGGCCATGCGCTGCGGGTCGGCCGCTTCCCCTTCATCGGCAACGGCAAGGCGATCGCGCTGGGCGAGCCCGAAGGGCTGATCAAGACGGTGTTCGACGCCGAGACCGGCGAGCTGCTGGGGGCGCACATGATCGGCGCCGAGGTGACCGAGCTCATCCAGGGCTACACCATCGCCAAGACGCTGGAGACCACCGAGCAGGAGCTGATGCGCACCATCTTCCCGCATCCGACCTTGTCGGAGATGATGCATGAGAGCGTGCTTGACGCTTTCGGCCAGGCGCTCCACATCTAGGCCCGAATCGAGGCTGCGATGAGCGAGCCCATCCTCCGTCATCCCGAAAAGGCGCACAAGCCGGACCAACCGGTCCGGCGCAAGCCCGCCTGGATCCGCGTCAAGGCGCCGACCTCGCCCGAATATCACGCGACGCGCAGCCTCATGCGCGAGCTTCATCTCAACACCGTCTGCGAGGAGGCGGCCTGCCCCAACATCGGCGAATGCTGGAAAGAGAAGCACGCCACCGTGATGATCCTCGGCAGCGTCTGCACCCGCGCCTGCACGTTCTGCAACGTGGCGACGGGCCGGCCCGACCGGCTCGACCCGCACGAGCCGCGGCACGTCGCCGAGGCGGTGGCGCGGCTCGGCCTCGCGCACGTCGTCGTCACCTCCGTCGACCGCGACGATCTCGAGGACGGCGGCGCCGGGCATTTCGTGCGCACCATCGCGGCGATCCGCGCGCTGGCGCCGGCCACGACCATCGAAGTGCTGACGCCGGACTTCCTCAAGAAGGACGGCGCCATCGAGGCGGTGGTGGCGGCGCGGCCCGACATCTACAACCACAATCTCGAAACCGTGCCGCGGCTTTACGCCGAGGTGCGGCCGGGCGCGCGCTATTTTCACTCGCTTCGCCTGCTGGACCGCGTCAAGGAGCTCGACCCCGCGATGTTCACCAAATCCGGCATGATGGTGGGGCTCGGCGAGGACAGGGCCGAAGTGCTGCAAGTGATGGACGATCTGCGCGCGGCGCGGGTCGATTTCCTCACCATCGGCCAGTATCTCCAGCCGACGCCCAAGCATCACGCCGTCCACCGCTTCGTGCCGCCCGAGGAGTTCGAGACCTATCGCGCGCTCGCCTTCGGCAAGGGCTTTCTCATGGTCTCGGCCTCGCCCTTGACCCGCTCCTCCTATTTCGCGGGCGAGGATTTCGCCCGGCTGCGCGCCGCGCGCGCCGAGAAAGCCGCGCCGCTCTAGCCGATGCCCACCCACGCCGAGCAGCGGCTGCTTCCCTACACGCCCGAGCAGCTCTTCGATCTCGTCGCCGACGTCGAGCGCTATCCCGAGTTCCTGCCGTGGTGCCTGGGGGCGCGGGTGCGCGAGCGCACCGCGACGACGATCACCGCCGATCTGCTGATCGGCTTCAAGATGGTGCGCGAGCGCTTCACCTCGCGCGTCGTCCTCGACCGGCCGCGCCGCATCGACGTGAGCTACGCCCGGGGGCCGTTCCGCCACCTCAACAACCACTGGAACTTCATCGCCGCGCCCGGCGGCGAGTGCATGATCGACTTCTACGTCGATTTCGAGTTCCACTCGCGCGTTTTGCAGAAGCTCATCGAGGTGCTGTTCAACGAGGCGGTGAAGCGCCTGGTCGGCGCCTTCGAGGCGCGCGCGCGCGAGCTATACGGCGCGCCCGGCGAGGCCGGCGCCGCGGCGAAGCCGGCGTAGCCGGGCGGCGCCCGCAACTTCGCGACGCACCTCACGTCACCCTCCCGCCACCCCATTGGGGCAGAGAGAGTTGAGGCGAGCGGAGGAGCGACGACGCGCTCAGGGGCGCGGGCTTGACAATCGCTCAACCTTATTGTTGACTGTCAACCATGCCATTGACCGTTGCCGCCGCCGCGCCCGCCGCCGCCCCCGACACGCTCGACCGGGTCTTCGCCGCGCTCGCCGATCCCGTGCGGCGCGACATCCTGGAGCGCCTCGACGGCGCCGAGCTGCTGGTCTCGGAGCTGGCCGCGCCCTTCGACATCTCGCTTCAGGCGGTGTCGCGCCACATCCAGGTGCTGGTGCGCGCCGGCCTCGTCAAGCAGGAGCGCAGCGGCCGCGTCAGCCGCTGCCGGCTCGACGCCGGCCCGATCCTCGAGGCGGCGGTGTGGATCAACCGCTACAGCAAGTACTGGAAGGCGCAATTCGACACCCTGGCCGGCTGGCTCGACCAGATCGAGCGCGGCAAGGCGCGCAAGACGCGCCGGCGTCGGCCAAGGCGCGGGATCAAGCGAAGCTAAGGAGGAGCCATCATGGCCTATCGGGAGACGGCACAGCGGCTGACGCAGTATCGCGGCGAGATCGCCGAGCTGCGCAAGAAGATGCGGGCGCTGCAGCAGGAGATCGAGCCGGAAGAAGTCGCGCCTTACGAATTCGCGGTCCCCGGCGGCAAGGTCTCGCTCGCCGAGCTCTTCGGCGACAAGGACAGCCTCTTCGTCATTCACAACATGGGCGCGGGCTGCCCCTATTGCACGCTCTGGGCGGACGGCTTCAACGGCGTGCTGGCGCATCTCGAAAACCGCGCCGCCTTCGTCGTCTCCTCGCCCGACGCGCCGGAGACGCAGGAGAAGTTCAAGGCCTCGCGCGGCTGGAGCTTCCGCATGGTCTCGCACCGCGACACCAGCTTCGCCGCCGATATGGGCTATCGCGGCGAGCACGGCTTTCTGCCGGGCGTCTCGGTGTTCAAGCGCCAGGACGGCAAGGTCCTGCGCGTCAGCGACGCCGGCCTCGGCCCGGGCGACGATTTCTGCACGCTCTGGCATTTCTTCGATCTGCTGCCCGAGGGCAGCGGCGGTTGGCGGCCGCGCTTCAGCTATTCCTGAGGGGGAAGGGGATGGCGTTCCGCTTCACGCTCACCGCGACGATCCCGGCGCCGCCGCAGGCGGTCTACGACGCCTGGCTCGACAGCCGCGCGCATAGCGCGATGACCGGCGGCAAGGCGAAGGCCTCCGCCAAGCCAGGCGCCGCCTTCAGCGCCTGGGACGGCTACATCAGCGGCCGCAATCTCGTGCTCGAGCCCGGCCGGCGCATCGTCCAGTCCTGGCGCACGACGCGCTTCACCAAGGACGATCCCGATTCCGAGATCGAGGTCCTGCTGGCGCCGGCCAAGACCGGCACCAAGCTCACCTTGCGCCATCGCAACGTCCCCGACGGCCATACCGGCTATCGCGACGGCGGCTGGCAGGAATTCTATTTCCAGCCGATGAAGGAATATTTCGCCAAGCGAAGCTGAAAGCAGAGGCTGGATTTGGGATTCATTGATCTCCCAGCCGGAAGACGGCGGCGCGCCGCCGCTCCTCCGGCGCGGCGAAGAGAGTCTCGACCCCGTGGCGCCGGCGGCAGAGGTCCTTGATATCCGCGCCGTCTGACGCCCGGCAAGAACAAATCACCCCTCAGAGCCGCCTC
>Ga0187784_10000152_pt1 | contig 44564 bp, 39 predicted proteins | sample 1015_SJ02_MP15_2_FD_132964 | JGI IMG/M metagenome (GOLD analysis project Ga0187784, IMG submission 132964) | Tropical peat soil microbial communities from peatlands in Department of Meta, Colombia - 1015_SJ02_MP15_20_MG | ecosystem: Environmental > Terrestrial > Soil > Wetlands > Peat | place...
ATAGGCGCCGCACACCGGCGCGCGCTCCCGGGCGCGATAGCGCGCGAGATCCTCAAGCGTGAGATCGCCGGGATTGGCCGGCGCGCCGGTGACGGCGCGGACGATGTCGGCGGCGATCGGCCCGGAATAGAAGGCATCGGCGCCGGCGGCGACAGCGCGCAAGGTCGCGGCGAAGTCGGGATCGACCAGCCGCGCCTTCGGCGCTCCGCCCGCATCGTAGAAATAGCTTCGCGCCGGCTCGGCAAGGCGCAGGAACGGGTCGCGCGCCAGCAACGCCTTGAGCCGCGGCGATGGCTCGAAGCCCTGCTCTGCCAGCGCGATCGCCGGGGTGAAAAGTTCGGCCCAAGGGAGCTTGCCCCAACGGCGGTGGGCGAGCTCCAACGCCCGCAGCAGGCCGGGCACGCCGACCGAGCGGCCGCCGACCACCGCGCTGTAGAACGCCATTGGCCGGCCATCGGCACCGAGAAAGCGGTCCGGGCGCGCGGCGGCGGGAGCGGTCTCGCGCCCGTCGATGGTGACGACGCGCCGCTCCGCCGCCGACCAATAGACGAGAAAAGCGCCACCGCCGATGCCCGAGGATTGCGGCTCGACGAGGTTGAGCACGAGCTGGATGGCGATCGCGGCGTCGATGGCGCTGCCGCCCTGCCGCAAGATCCCAAGGCCGGCGGCCGAGGCCAGCGGGTTCGCCGCCGCCACCATGTCGTGGCGGGCGATGCCGGCATGCGGCTCGATCCGGCCCGTCGCCGGCTCGGGCGGCACCTGCGCCAAAGCGGGAACGGCGAGAAGCAAAAAGGCGAGAGCGAGGCCGGCGCGGCGTTTCACGCGAGCGATCGTTCCATGCGCGACGCGGCGGATCAAGCGGCCGAGATCCTTATGACCCGGGAAAGAGCGGCGTTGTCAGGCCGTCATCCCTCGGCAACAATCGCCGCATGAGCGTCGCTCCGGGACCGCGCAATCTCATCACCGACGTCGCCGGCATCCGCGTCGGCAATGCCGGGGATGACCGGGTGCGCAGCGGAGTCACCGTCGTGCTGCCGGAACGGTCGGCAGTCGCGGCGGTCGATGTGCGCGGCGGCGCGCCAGGGACGCGCGAGACCGACGCGCTCGATCCGACCTGCCTGGTGGCAAATGTCGACGCCGTGGTGCTGAGCGGCGGCTCCTCCTTCGGACTTGAGGCGGGCGCGGCGGCGATGACCTGGCTGGCGGCGCGCGGGGTCGGGTTTGCGGTCGGCGCGGCGCGCATCCCGGTGGTGCCGGCGGCGATCCTGTTCGACCTCCTGAACGGCGGCGACAAGGAATGGGGCGAAGCGGCGCCTTACGCGCGGCTGGCGCGCGAAGCCTGCGAAGCGGCGGCGGCCGACTTCGCGCTGGGCAATGTCGGCGCCGGTCTCGGCGCCAAGGCCGGCTCGCTCAAAGGCGGCCTCGGCAGCGTCTCGGCCGTGACGCCGGAGGGGCTGGCGGTCGGCGCGCTGGTGGCGGTGAACGCGCTGGGCGATACGGTGATGCCCGGGCAGAGCTGCTTCTGGGCCTGGCCTTTCGAGCGCGCCGGCGAGCTTGGCGGGCAGACGCCGCCGCGGGGTGCCGTGCCGGCCGACGAGGCGCTGGTCGCGTCGCCCTTCGCGCGCATCGGCGCCAATACCACCATCAGCGTCGTCGCCACCAACGCCGTCCTCGACAAGGCCGAGGCGCGCCGCGTCGCCATCATGGCGCAGGACGGCTATGCCCGGGCCATCCGCCCGGCGCATACGCCTTTCGACGGCGATACCGTCTTCGTGCTGGCGACCGGAGCCCATCCGCTTGCCGAGCCGCGCGCAGCGGCGCTGTCGCTGCTCGGGGCGCTTGCCGCCGATTGCATCGCCCGCGCCGTCGCCCGCGGCGTCTTCACGGCGGAAAGCCTGGGCGGGCTGATGAGCTATCGCGATTGGCTCAAGATCCGCGGCTGAGCCGCTCCGCCTCCCACGGGAAGACGATCCAGGTGTCCTGGCTCACCTCGGTGATGAAAGTGTCGACCATCGGCCGTCCGGCGGGCTTGGCATAGACCGTGGCGAAATGCGCCTGGGGCAGCATCTCGCGCACCACCCGCGCCGTTTCGCCGGTATCGACGAGGTCGTCGATGATGAGAAAGCCCTCACCGCCGCCGCCCAGCCCTTTCAGCACCTGCACCGCCCCCGGCTGCTGCGCGCGATCCTCGTAACTGAAGATGCAGATGGTGTCGATGAGGCGGATATCGAGCTCGCGCGCGACAATGGCGGCGGGCACGAGACCGCCGCGCGTCACGGCGATGATGCCGCGGAACGGACCCAACTCCGCCAGCCGCCAGGCGAGCGCGCGGGCGTCGCGGTGGATCTCCTCCCAGCTTACCGGGAAATTCTTTCGCACCGGCGCCGACAAGGCTGAATCTCCTTCCCGCTGTCCGGCGACGGGCAGCCTCCGGCCCGCCTTGGCTCAGCGGACGTAGATCTGAACCTCGTTGACCATGACGTTGGCGCTGCTCGTCGCCGAGAGCGAGACGCGGTCGCCGGGCAGACCCATGTTGTTGAGCGAGCGCAAGACGTCCTGGGCGTTGCGCTTTGCGGCGTCGGTGTGCAGCGCCACCTGCGCCGGCGTGCCGGCATTGGGCGTGACGGCGACGAGATCGAAGGAGGCGTCGGGCCGCCGCTCGAGCGCGCGCCTTACCGCGTTGTAGAGCGCCTCCTGGTAGGGGACGTTTCGCCGGTCGAAGCGGATGACCATCAGCGGGCGGCGCTCGCCGATGCCGGTCAGCGTGCTTCCCCGCGCCGGCGTCAGGCTCGGGGTGGCGGAGGCGAAGGCGCGGTTGGCGAGGCTCTGGCCGTAGAGCTCGCCGTTCTTGATGGCGAGCGACAGGGTGACGAGATTGCTGCGCTCGTTGCTGACGTAGTTGCTCTGCCGGCTGATGTCGTCGGAGAGCGAGTTGAGCAGGCGGTCGATCAGCACCACGGTGCGGTTGACGTCGCTTTCGAGCAGCCCGAGCTGGCGGTGGTCCTCATCGACCGCGCCTTGCAGGCCATAGGCGGCTTTGACGGATTCCAGAATATAGGCGGCGAGCGAGGAATCGCTGGCGGCCTGGTTGGAAAGGCTGTTGAGCTTGGCGATGTCGTCGCTCATGCGATCAAGCGCGCCTTGCGCCTGGTTCCATTGAGCGATGAGTTCGGGATTGCCGGGCGTCGTGCCCACCTGGAGGCGGGAATTGATGGTGCCGACCAGGCTGTAATAGGTCGCGGCGTCCTGCGCCATGCCCTGGCGCAACTGCTGCAGCGCGCCGTTCTGCTGATTGATGTTGTCTTGCAGCCGCTGCAGGTCGTTGCGCAGCGCGGCCACTTTGGCCCCGACATAGGTACCGGTGGGCGAGCCGGGCGTCACCGGCGGCGCGGCGAAGCTGCCCGTGCCGAGCGCCGGCGGCTGACGCACGCCCACGGTCGGTTGCGGATTGAGCTCTGCCGAGGAGGGGGGGATGGGGATGACCGTGCCGCCGCCAGCGGCGGACGGTTTGGCGGTGGTGCTGGTTTCTTCCTCGCCGGTAAGGGAGGACCAGACGGAATCGGCGGTATTGCCGATATAGGAGCAGCCGGAAAGCAGCAGCGCTGCCATGGCCGCGCCAAGATGCGAGCGACGAACTACCATGCTAAGTGGCTACCTTTGCCTCAGCGTCCCCACCACACGACACAGGCCCGATGATCTCGCCGAGATACCGAAATCATCACCCCTTCATCAGCCTGAAACCCCTTGCAGATACTACGCAATGGCCGTTCTACCCACAAGCAGGTTTCGTCGTGGGGGGCCGATCGCCCGGGCCGTCTTGCCTTCGGCCGGCGATGCCGCTAGCTTCCGCCGTTCTCCGCAGCCGGCTGCGCCGACAATTGCGCCCGTAGCTCAACTGGATAGAGCACCAGACTACGGATCTGGGGGTTGGGAGTTCGAATCTCTCCGGGCGCGCCATTTATTTCAGCGACTTAGTCCCTCTGCGGCGGCCGGCCGCCTGCCGGAAGTATCTCGGAAGCAGCAGACGCAATCGCATTCGCGTGCTCCAGGGCCTGTGGACCCGCGCCTTCCCGCCATGTCTGGCGCGCGGTCTCTTCGCATCTGACGCAGAGGCGTCCGAGCTTACCCGAAGCCCGGATTTCTCTATGTACAGGCACATGTCGCGACGGCGATCTTCGGCGCCAGGCCAGAAGCCGGGGCATCGTAAGCGTCCGGGCGGCGCCCCCTGGCGCCAAAGAACGCCGTCCCTCCGGAATCGCAGCCCGTTGACCCGCTGCCACATCGCCCCATCCCTGCGCAACCCAGACCCATCCCGCGTCCCAGACGGGCTCTTGCTCCCACCAACGCGCCAACCGGCTGCAACGCAGCGCGTGCCTGCGTGAAAAATCCAGGCCAGGGGCTTCCCGGCAGGGGGCGCCCCCTTGTGGTTGTGCACCTCTGCATCTCGATCTATTGCCTACTCCATTATGGAAAAATTGTCCGGGCGGACGATGTCGGCGGGGCGGGACGTGACCTGTCCGGGGAGCAATAGCACTCGGATAAGCGACCCCGATGCCGGGACTGAGCTCGAGGCGGTCTATGCCGCTCGCAGCCTTTGGTCTGATCCGCTCACCCTGCCTCCCGGCATCGCAGGACACCAAATCCAATCCCTTGCGAAGGCGGCGGCGCGCCGGAGCTTCGTCGCCACCATTGGAACCGGCCCCGGCAAGGCACCCTGCTTTTTTGCTCTCATCGGCGATGCCGCGACAGGAGCGGGGGCGGCGGGCGAGATTCCATGCAAGCGGGCGATCGCCGCCGGCCAAGAGGAAGCGGACGAGGAGGACCGAACTCACAAGCTCCGTCCGATATTCCGCATGACGCGACCATGCGTCACGGCCTCGGCCGCAAAGCGACGGCTCTGCTTGCGCAGTAATTAAGCCGACCTCGCGGCTCAGCGCGACAAGCCGGGCAGCGGCACGCTCGTCGTGTATTTGATCGTCTTCAGAACGATCACTGAATTGACGGTGCATATGTCCGAGAGGGTCATGATCCGATACCTGAGCACTTCTTCGTATTCCGCCAGATTGGGCGCGATGACATGCAGCAGGAAATCCGTGTCACCGGCGGTCGAGTAGCACTCGATGACCTCTTTGACATCCTGAATGCCGCTGGTGAAACGATTGAGCGTAACGGGATCGTGATACTTTAGTCGAACCCTGAGAAAGGCGGTGACATGAAATCCGAGCCGTTCGCGATCGAGGAGCGTCACCCGCCTCACAATGACGCCCATTTCCTCGAGACGTTTGACACGGCGCCAGCACGGCGTTCTGGAAAGGCCGACGCGCCCCGCAAGCTCCTCCATGGATTGATCGGCGGCGTCCTGCAAGCTGCGCAATATACGGCAATCAAATTCATCAAACTGGAACACGGGAGCGGCACCCAGGCCGATTTCCCGAGGTTTGCCAACGTTATGTGCGCCGCCGGTCACGGAGCCTTGCTTCTCGAGCTCGTCACTTACTGAATTCATTTCCCAAGTTGAACCCATTTCCCAACGCTCTTGCGCGTCTCAACGTCAGCTCACGGCTGAAAACCATAACGATTGTTCGCGGCAGAATACCATATTTTTTTGCATAGGACGGCCGTTCTAATGACGGGCCTTATGGTCGCCGGTTGTTGCGCCGGACGGCGGTCGACGCCTCAATTTTGCACACATTGCCTTCGGGGCCGGCGTTACAGTGTTTTGAGGGAAGCACGAATATAGCCCTTTTGGATAGCATAAAAGAGACAAGGAGCTCGCCGAGCATGTTGACCCCGGAGACAAACGACATCTTGACCCGGGTTGGTCGCGGGACGCCGATGGGCAATTTGATGCGATGCTATTGGCATCCGATTGCCGCCGTCGCGCAACTCGATGCCAATCCATTCCGCACGCTGCCCGTGGAATTGCTCTGCGAGAAGCTGGTTCTGTTCCGCGACCGAAGAGGAAAATTGGGCCTGATCGAAGGGCGCTGCGCGCATCGCCGCGTGAACCTGGTGAATGGAATCGTCGAGGAAGACGGTTTGCGCTGCCCTTATCACGGCTGGAAGTACGACCGCGGCGGAAACTGCATCGAGCAGCCGTTCGAGAAAACGTCGCGCCCCGACGGCGACTACAAGTCCCGATGCGGCCTGAAAGGATATCCGGTGCAGGAACTTGCCGGCCTCATTTGGGCCTATCTCGGAGCGGAGCCGGTTCCGCTGCTCCCCCGCTGGGCGCCCCTGGTGTGGGAGGAGGCGGTACGCGACATCGCGACCGTTGTTCTTCCGTGCAACTGGCTGCAGTGCCAGGAGAACTCTCCGGACCCGGTGCATACCCAATGGCTGCACGCCTATCTCGACGGCTACGTGCGCTCGGTCGTCGGGCAGGTGGACAAGACCGATTTTCGCAAGCTCGGGCCGACGGCCGGACGGGAGACGCAAAGGATCCGGTTCAGCGAATTCGCTTACGGTCAGATCAAGATGCGGATGGTCGAAGGCGACACCGGCGAGGAGGAGGATTGGACGGTTGGCCATCCAACGATGTTCCCCAACGGCCTGCTGACCGGCTGCCAATGGGCATACACGATGCAGTACCGCGTGCCCATGAACGACACCAGCACCTATCACGTTTCGCTCTATGTTTTCCCCGCGGCGCCGGGCACGACGGCGCCGCGTCAAGAGCGGGTGCCCCATCGCGAGGTTCCGCTCAAAGACGAGAAGGGACGATGGATTCTCGATTCGACGTTCAACCAGGATTACATGGCCTGGACCGAGCAGGGTCCGATTGCGGAGCGGCACCTCGAGAAGCTGGGGCTGTCCGATCAAGGGATCGTCCTCTATCGGCAGATGCTGCTGCGCGAGATCGAAAGGGTCAAACGCGGCGAGGATCCGATGGGCGTGTTCCGGGATCCCGCCCTGAACATCTGCGTCGACTTGCCGCGGGAGCGCGTGAAGCATCGCCTGACGTCCCGCCCCGTCTACAGACCCGCGACGGGCGCCATCGCCAGCGATCACGGCTACAGCGAGGATGCCGAGCTGATCGAGCAGGCGCTCGCAACCTGGGACACCATTCCCGCCTACGCGCGCGTCGCCGCCGCGGAATAGGGGAGCATCATGACCCGCTCGCTCCATCTCGGAGTCTCTCCGGGCCGAAAAAGGCCGTACATGCTGCCCTTGAACAACCCGTCGGTCGTTTCGCCCGGCGATGCAGGCCACCTTCGCCCCGATGATCTGGTGGTGGGCGTCCTGGCGGCAGGGCGGGCGCGCGCCTATCCGTGGTGGATATTGGCCAACCACCACATTGCAAACGATGTGCTTATCCTTTCGAGCGATCCCAAGGGCTATTTGCTGAGCAGCGAGACCAACAGCGCGGGCAGACCGCTTGCGCCCTGGTACGAGACCGTCCCGCTCCTGGTCACGCTCTGCGAGCACTGCGCCGGCTGCTCCGCCTATATGCCGGTGTTCGAGGATGCGCCGGAAAATCCGCTGATTTTCATCTTCGCCGAGCGCAGCAGCTCCGCCTACAGCTCGGTGGGCACCTACACCATATCGGACGTCGAAACGCAGAGCCGCTGGCATCCTTTCACCGGAAGAGCCTACAGCGGCCCGCTCGAGGGGCGGCGGTTGAAACGCATCCCCGCCTTCATCGAACGCTGGGACACGTGGCGGCGCGAGTTTCCCAAGACGGACGTGGCGTTCGCGGCGGAAGAGATGAGAACCCGCTTCCACGTTCGCCAGCTTCCCCGCGTGGAAACCGACACCGCCCACACGAGCACCTTGGTCGCGCGCAGGCAGGCCCCCGAGCGGATCGACCATCGCCTCGATCGGAACGAGCTCGTCCTTGGGATCGGCAACAGCGGCGGCGACAAGTCGATCGCCTACACGCTCTCCTACCTGAAGAAGGCCGGCGGGGTCCACCAGTTCAATTTCGACGGGGAACCTTGCCTCTTGCTGGCGAGCGGCGCGTACAGGGGATTCGCCTTCAGCCGGCGCGTCAACGGCGAGATCCTTGATTTCGAACGCGCCCCGGGCGACGCATTCCGCGTTCGCGACCACATCTCCCACTCCATTTGGAACTTCGTCGGCGAAGCCACGTCCGGCGGCTTTGCGGGAAGCAGGCTCGAGATGATTCCCGACAGCTACGTCTCGAAATGGTCGGACTGGAGCCTGGCCCATCCGGAGGCCGCGATCGGCGACCGCGTCGCCCCGGTTGAACCGCGCAAAGATCGCGTCGAAGACCGTCTGTTGCAGCAAGCCGCGGCACACCTCGAACCTCGGAGCCAACAATGATGGACGTCGTTCGTCAAACCGCCAAGGCCGGACGCCTCGTGATCTGGGAAGAGGTCGCACGCGACGGCGCGCAGGCAAAGACGCTGATGAATGCCAATCAGAGAGTGGCGATCGCGAGAGCGACCGGAGCGCTTTTCGGCCAACACGGCCCGCATCACGTCATCTTCGCCGCCGGACTCCCGGCGGTTTCCAGGGAAGAGGCGGAAATCATGCGGCAACTGGCCGACCAGGTGGACAATTGCACGCTGGCTCATCACGGTCGGGCGCGGCGCGAGGACATCGATCTCGGCGTCAACGCGCTCCGTGGCGCCAAGCACGGCCGGTTGACGTTTTTCATTCCCATGTCGGCGCCGATGGCCGCCGCCATGGGTCTTGGAACGCCCGAAGCCGCCCTCGCGCGAGGTCTCGACATCCTTGCCTACGCGCTGGACAAGGGAGGCGGAATGCCGGTGGACGTCGCCCTCATGGACACCGTCAATACCGATCCGCGCGCGGCCGCGGAAGCGGCAATGATGCTGCACGACGGCGGCGCGGCGATCATCAAGCTCTGCGACACGATCGGCGGCTTCTACCCCGTCGCCTGCGGGCGCTTCTTCGACACGTTCTTCGCCAGCCTCGACGATGACGTCGTCATCGGCGTGCATCAGCACAACGATCTCGGTTTTGCGCTCGCGAACAACCTGGAAGCCGTCCGAGCGGGCGCCCGCGTGGTTTCTTCGTCCTGGCTGGGCCTCGGCGAACGCAATGGTCTCGCGCCCACGGAGCAGACGATCTTCGCGCTCGGCTTCGATCGCGATACGCTGAGCGATCGGCTCGGCTGCGTTGCCGATTTCTGGCTGACCCCGCCGGATCTCACGGGCATCGTGCAGATTGCTCGAACCGTCAGCGAATTTGTCGGCATTCCCATCAGGGTCACCGACGCGATCGTCGGCACCGGCGTCAATTCGATTTCGACGGGGACGCCGTTCCGGGAGCGCCGGGTGTTCATGCCTTTCGACCCGCTCAAGGTGCTCGGGACGAAGGCGGAGGTGAAGCTCACCCATCTGGCCAGTCGCGCGGTGATCGTCGCGGTCGCCGCCGAAGCCGGTGTCACGCTCGAAGCGCCGGTCGTCGAAGCCGCCCTGCATTGGGTGAAGCACAAAGCCTATCAGCAAGGCAGCGCCGAGGTGTCGAAGGCGACATTCCTCGAATATCTGCGGCAACAGTCAAGCGAAGCCGCGTCCGCGCGGGCCTGAGCGCTCTCCACCTCGCGCCGGCTCGCCTGCAAGTGTCGAGTTTCGGCGGACCAACGCCGCTTACGGTGCTTGCCGGACGCGCGCCCGTGTCCGGGAGTCGGATCGAGGAGGCACGGCGATGATCAATTCCGCGCCGCCACGCAGGCGGCCCAGAACCCTCTTCGACAAGATTTGGCAGCGGCACGTCGTCAGCGATTTCGGCGATGGACTCTGCCTGCTTTATATCGATCGGATCCTGCTGCACGAGCGAGGCGGCGGAATGGCCCTCGCGGCGCTGTCGAGGGCGGGGCGGAGGGTGCGTCGTCCCGAGACGGTGTTTGCGACGTTCGACCACGTTCTCGACACGCGGCCGGGCCGGACCGGCGCGGCTCTCGCATCGGGAGGCGCCGAGTTCATCGACGCGCTGCGGCGGGGTTCGGCGTTCCACGGCGTCGAATTATTCGACATAGCGGACGAGCGGCAAGGGATCGTTCACGTCATATCGCCCGAGCAGGCGATCGTATTGCCCGGGACGACCGTCGTATGCAACGACAGCCATACCTGCACGCTCGGCGGCGTCTCGACGCTGGGATTGGGAATCGGAACCTCGGACATCGAGCACGTTCTCGCGACTCAGACATTGGTGACGCATCGCCCGAAGACGATGCGCCTTCGTCTCGAGGGAAGACTCCCGGCGAGCCTGACGGCGAAGGATCTCGTCCTTCACGTCATCGGCACGATCGGCGCCGCGGGCGCCAACGGCTACGCGGTGGAGATGGCGGGCGCCATTGTTCGCGACATGACCGTGGAGGAACGTCTGACGGTTTGCAACATGGCCGTCGAATTCGCCGCCCGCAGCGCGGTCATTTCTCCCGATGAGAAGACGTTTCGTTACCTCGCCGGCGGCACCTTTGCGCCGAAGCGCGCCCTGTGGGAACGGGCGGTGGCGGCATGGCGGGAATTGGCGTCGGATGCGGACGCCGTCTTCGATGCGGAGACGGTCGTCGATTGCGGCGACCTGGAGCCGCAAGTGACGTGGGGGACCAGCCCGGAGCACACGCTTCCCATAGGCGGGGCCGTTCCCCGTCCCGAGGAATGTCGGGACCCGGCGCGGGCTCGCCGCTCGCTTGAATACATGGAGTTGACACCCGGCATGCCGATCGCCGGATTGCCCGTCGATGGCGCGTTTATCGGCTCTTGCACCAACGGACGGCTCAGCGATCTGAGGACAGCCGCCGAGATCTTGAAGGACCGGCGTGTCGCCCCGACTGTCCGGGCGCTTTGCGTGCCGGGCTCTACGCGGGTGAAACGAATGGCCGAAGCCGAAGGATTGGATCGAATCTTCGTCAATGCGGGTTTCGAGTGGCGAGAATCCGGGTGCTCGCTCTGCTTCTCGGGCGGCGAGAATTTCGAGCCCGGGCGGCGCGTCATCACGACGACCAATCGGAACTTTGAGAACCGCCAAGGCAGGTTCGTTCGCTCTCATCTCGCCAGTCCAAAAACCGTCGCGGCCAGCGCCATTGCCGGCCATATCGTCGGCGCCGACATGTTGGGGAACCGTGCTCGATGACCTCCGAACCCGTCATACGCCTGACCGGCATCGCCGCTCCTCTCTTGCGCGACAATGTCGACACGGATCAGATCATCCCGTCTCGCGCCATTCGCCTGCAGAAAGCGGGGCTTGGTCGAAGTCTGTTCGCGGCGTGGCGCTATAGCGACGATGCGGGCTGCGAGAATCCGGAATTCGTGTTGAATCGCGAAGCCTACAGACGCGCGAACTTTCTGATCGGAGGCGCCAATTTCGGCTGTGGAAGCTCGCGAGAAGCCGCCGTCTGGGCCCTGAAGGATTTCGGATTTGCCGCCATCCTGGCCGAGAGCTTCGGAAACATCTTCTACGCCAATTGCATCGCCAACGGTCTCGTGCCGGTCGCGCTCGAGCGGACCGCAGTGAGCCGCCTGGCGGCGCTTGCCGAGGACGTCGAGGGAAGGGACCTCTTCCGCATCGATGTCGAGTCATGCACGGTCCATCCGCCGGACGGGTCCAGCATCCGCTTTTTCCTTCCCGTTCTCTATCGAAGGATGCTGGTCAGCGGGAAGAAGATGATTGACGTGGTGCTGGAACACGAGGACGAGATCGAGGCCTGTGAACAGCGCAACAGGGCTGAGCAACCCTGGCTCGTCCCAGTTCGCTGAAGCGGGCGGCGGAGTGATCGATCCGGCGAAGGAGCGATTGCGACCGGCGGGGGGACTATTCCACGGGGCTTGTCGTGTCGGGTTTTCTGGCCGCCGCTGCCCGTTGAGCCTGCATAACCTCGGCAAACCAGCCGAAACTCGATTCCGCGCCTGCCAATGCCTCGTCTTGGGTCGAATAACGACGATCCGAATAGTCGCCAATCAACGTCCAACGGCCGGCATCCTCCGGATCTCGCCGATACTCGTTGAAGAAAAACGTGCCGTCGGGGCGTTGCAACACATCGATGCACCGAAACCGATCGAAATCCTCGAGGCTGGCCACGACGATCATCGTGGATCGCCCATACGATCGACCGCGCCGATCCGCGGCGGACCCTTGTCGACGCAGCGAGGCTTTGGGGCGGATTTCGGCCAGGACATAGCAGGAATTACATTTTAAAGTGTTGACGCTTCGCGGGAAGCTTTTTTATACTAATAGTAGAATGCAGCATGATCAAGCGCATCGCATCATCAAGCCGTCGGAACTTGCCGGGCATGCGGCGGAGGACGGCGAGGCTTCCATCGAAGCCGTTCATGAGCTTTGCAATCCCGAGCCTACCGGCTCGCGACGAGCAATCCAGTTCCACTTTTGAACAACGGCAGGGGCGGACTCGATGAGAGGGCAAACAATGGGCAACTGGCGCAGGCCTCACTATGCCTGGACGGTGGCCGCCGTGACATTTCTGACATTGATGGTGGCTGCCGGCTTTCGCTCGACTCCGGGTGTCTTGCTGGTTCCGGTCGAGCAGGAATTCGGTTGGTCGCGCGGAACGACCTCTCTCGCGGTCGGCGTAAATCTTATTCTCTATGGCCTTATCGGTCCGTTTTCCGCCGCGATGATGGACAAGTTCGGCATCCGCCGCGTCATGTTGGCGGCCATTGCGATGGCTGGGAGCGGAGCGGCCGCGACGCTGTTGATGCAATCCTCGTGGCAGTTCGTCGCAGCCTGGGGAATCCTCGTGGGCGCCGGAACCGGCGTGACGGCAAACGTGCTCGCCGCCATGATCGTTTCCCGCTGGTTCACGGCGCGCCGCGGGCTGGTGATGGGATTGCTCACCGCGGCGGCGGCGGGCGGCCAACTTCTCTTCCTTCCGCTGCTCGCGAACTTCGCAACGCAATACGGCTGGCGCAGCGTGGCGATAACGATCGCCGGCGCCACCGTGGCCTTGCTCCCGGTTGTCGCGCTCTTGATGAGGGACCGTCCGGAAGACGTGGGGCTGGCACCCTATGGCGAACTGCCTTCGGCAAATGCGGCACGGCCGCCGGCGGCCCCTGCGGCCCCTCCTTTGGCTGCGGCCTTCAACGCCCTCGGTGCGGGATTGCGCTCGCGTGATTTCCTATTGCTCGCCACGACTTTCTTCATCTGCGGCGGATCGACGAACGGCCTCATCGCGACCCATCTCATCCCGGCTTGCATCGACAACGGCTTGGCCGAGGTGACCGGCGCGAGCCTGCTGGCCTTCATGGCCGTCTTCAATTTCATCGGCACGACCGGGTCGGGCTGGTTGACCGACCGGATAGACAGCCGAATACTCCTCAGCGCCTATTACGGGCTGCGCGGTCTCTCGCTGCTCTATCTGCCGTACTCGTTCGATTCCGTTTATGGCCTGTCCGTGTTCGCGGTATTCTACGGTTTGGACTGGATCGCAACGGTGCCGCCGACCGTCCGTCTCACGACGAATATTTTCGGCAAAGAGAAGACCGCCATCATGTACGGTTGGATCTATGTCATCCATTCGGTCGGCGGAGCGGCGGCCGCCTTCCTCGCGGGCGTGTTGAGGGCGGATCTGGGCAGCTATATCACGCCGTTCATGTCGGCGGGCGCGTTGTGCTTGATCGCTTCCGGGATGGTGCTGCTCATCGGCAGCCGCGAAACCCGCGGCAGGACAAGCGGTCTTCCGGCAGGGCACATCGCCCCGCCGCAGCACTCCGCCTGACCCAAGCCAGGGTCGGCACTGCGACGGATGGCATAGGTTGGCGTGGCGGGCAGCGCGGCGCCGCCGCCGATGGGTCAGCGCCAGCCACGTCCGCCGGTGCCGCAGCGCGTGATGGCCGCTGGCCGAGCGGGACCGGCCTATCAAAGCCGGCGTGGCCCGGCGCGGCCGGTCTTCGTCGCTGGGACCTGAGCCAAGACTAACAGGACGCGCCTGTACGGCCGGGTGCCGGGGGGGGACGGAGGCTTGTGGCCAGGGCGCTTCAGGGCCGGCGGCAAAGGACGACCTTACCCCTGGGCATTTTTTGCCTCGCATCCGCGCGGGACAGCAGCTTTTGCCGCCCCTGCCGCGCGCGTCCGCCGGCGAAATCGCCCAGCCAGAGCCGCATTTTACGGCATGACTATTGCTTCCGCCGACGCGCAGGGCCTTCGACGCGCCGTGACTTCGGCATGGCCGCACCAGAGTGGAGCAGCACGTGGACTTTCTCGTCAGCCTCGCCGCCGTTATCGACCGGTTCGATCCGAGCATCACTGGGTTCCTCGATAATTTCCGCGCCGATGACGTGCCGCTGAGGCTCTCCGTCGCCATTGTCGCGGCCGGCACCGTTCTTCTCGCCATGCTCGCGATATGGGGCACGATCGCCTGGCGGCGGATAACGCGGCTGCATCGCCCGGTGCGATCCTCCGGCACGTGCCTCGAGTTCGCGAGGCGCTTCGAGCAGATCGACATCCTTTTGTCCCAGTCGATATTTGGCTCGACATGGAATGAATACCGGGCGGTGCTCAGAAGGGAGGGCGGCAGAATTCTCTATCCTCGGCCGCCGGGCGAGTATTTCGGGCTGCATGCGCTCGGCCAGGCGGCGTTCCCGGACCGGTTGTTCGCGGCGGCTCATGGCTATTTCATCGGCATCGGATTGCTGCTCACCTTCGTCGGACTGGTCGCCGCCCTGAAATTCGCCGCCGCCGGGGTGGCATCCACCGACGTCGCCGTCGCCAAGCAGGCGCTCAATGCGCTGCTCAGCGCGGCGTCGTTCAAATTCATGACCTCGATCGCGGGCCTCGGTTGCTCGCTGGTGCTTTCGCTTGCCGCGCGCTCGATGACCTATGTCGTCGAGAATGCCACGGCGACGCTGGCCCGGGATCTGGAGTCGCTGATGGTGCCGATCGTGGCGGAGAGCATTGCCTATGATCAGCTCGCCATCGCCCGCGAACAGGCCCTCCAGCTTGAGAAGCTCACTTCGACCCTCGCCGCCGCGGCCGCGAGCAAGGTCGCAAGCGGCGACGCTGCCGAGCGCGACCGCGAGGGCGTGCCGCAGATGGTGCGCGAGGTGGTCAAGGAAATGCGCAGCGCCGGCGCCGTCGAGATGCGGCAGCTCGCTTCGATGCTGGGAGAGGTCGGCGCTGCCATCGGTCGGACGCAACATCATATCGACAGATCCGGCGAGGCCTTCACCGATCGCATGAGCTCGGCCGCCTCGCAATTGCTGACCGCGGCTGCGACCCTCAGGCAGGAGGTGGGTGGCCGGATGAACGCCGTTGGCGACCGGCTCGACGTCTTGGCCGAGACGCTTGCCAAGAGCGAGATCCTATTGACCGCAGCGGCCGACGCCGCCGCGCAGCGATTGGCCAAAGGCGCCGAGGCGGCGGGCGGTGAAATTGCGCTCCGCGCCGCCGAAGCCAGCCGAGGGCTCCTGACGACGTCGGATGGGCTGGCGCAGCGCATCAGTGGCATGATCGACGGTTTCGACGGCTTCAATACGGCTCTCGGCTCCCAGATCGAGAGCATGCGGCAGATCGTTTCGTCGCTTGATGCCGCCAAGGGGGCGCTGGATGGAAGCGCCGCCACCTGGGCCCGGTCCAGCGATCCGATCGTGGCGGCGGTCGACGCTTCGAAGGGCGTGGCGCAAGAACTGGGACTCGTCGCCGATCGCGTCGCCGCCTGCCAGAACGACATGTCCGACATGGCCAAGGCGATGAGCGCGATTTCGGACAAGGCCGCCGCCGTCTGGGACAAGTACCAGGGACGTTTCGAGAAAGTGGACGACGACCTGAAAGCGGTCTTCCTGCGGCTGGAGGAGGGAACGCGCGCCTTCGGCAAGGAAGTCATGGAGTTCGTCGGCAAGCTCGATGCCAATTTGGCGGCGGGGACGCAGGCCCTGTCCATCGGCACCGAGGAGCTGCGCGAGGTGGCGGAGATACTGGTGGCCAATACCACGGCGAAAGCGGCCTGACATGCGCAGAACGGCAACCGCCGGGCGCGCGCCGCGCGCAAGCCTCCGCCACAAGAAGGCGGAGGGCGGCGACTACTTCGCCTCGATGACGGATTTGATGCTGGGCCTGCTGTTCGTCTTCATCATCATGCTCATGGCCTTCGCCCTCAATCTGCGCGAGGCGGAGCGAAAAATGTCAAGCACGACGCGAGAGCTGAGCGAGGCGCATGAGGCGCGCCGCGAGATGTTGCGCGACATCGCCAGGCTGCTTGAGGGGCATCTCCCCGTCACGGTGGACGAAGAGAACGGCACGCTGCAACTGGGAAGCGACGTTCTCTTTCCCAGGGGCTCGGCGGAGACCTATCCCGATGCGCTTCCGAAACTGCGGACGCTCGGAACCGCTCTCGATCTGGTTCTGCCCTGCTATGCCGTCGCCGGCGACGGCCGGCTTCCCGCTCGCTGCGCGAGGAAGCGCAAGGGGCGGCTCGAGGCGGTTTATATCGAAGGCCATACCGACACGGCGCCGATCCGAACCTCTCATTTTCAGAACAACTGGGAGCTTTCGGCGGCGCGGGCGTCCGAGACGCTGGACAAGCTGATCGAGGGCAACGGGGACCTTGCAGAGCTTAGGAACGACAGGGGCGAGCGACTGATCGGCGTCAGCGGATACGGCGAATACCGCCCGGTCGACCGCACCGGCACGGAAGAAGGCATGAAGAAGAACCGCCGGATCGAACTGCGCTTCATCATGGTCTCGCCGGAAACGCCTGAATTGAGCCGGTTGAAGGAAGAGGTACGCTGGCGGGAGTCGCCGTGACGCTCAGGGCCGTTCTCCAGCACTCCCGATGCGCGCCCGTTCCGCTGCGTTTTGCCCCGCCGCGCAGGGCGAAGCTGCCGGAGGTGGCAGACCAGTTGCTTCGGCGCTATGGCGCCGGCGATGCGCCGCGCAAATCGGCGGCCGAGCTCGACGCGCTTCTGCGACGCTTGCGGAAAGCCGATTACGTCTGGGAAAACGTCCACCCGAGGGACCGGCTCACCGTCGCCTGGGTGCTGTGGCGAGGGCCGGAGCCGCCGGCAGAGAAGAGGTCATTTCTGTCCGCGTTCCTCAAATGGGTGGAAACGCCGTGGCGGCGCGTCCAAGCGCGCCACCTCGCTTCCGCCTGGGCCGCCGCTTTCGATCCCCAGCTCGCAAGCACCCGGCTGGTCGGAGAATGGCTTGCGGCTCGCGCCTCGCAACTCTCGGATCCCTGGTCCCGTCTTGCGGCCGAATTCGACGTCTTCTCGATCGAGCATGGACCGGCGCGGCTCGCGACGGAATTCCTTGCTTCGACAGAGAGCGAAAAGAGCTTCCTGGATCGTCTCCGGCTCACGGGTCCGGCGGCGGCGGGCGGATTGATGCTGGAGACGCTCGGCGCGGCGGCATCGTCGGTCGAAGTCTCGCTCGAGCGCGCGCCGCGTCTTGCGCTGCGTCTCATCGAGCTTTGCTGCCACGAAGGCGCTTTTCGGCCCGCGGCCATGGCGAAGGCGGCCCCAAGGCGCGCCCTATCGGTTGGGCTTAAAATCTGCGAGGCGCTGCTGCTGCCATGGCAGCAGGCCGAGCCGCCCGAGGAGGTGAGGAGACAGATCCTCGACCATCTTCTGGCCCATTATGGCGACGCACGGATCAGCGACGCGATCTGGGAAGACCTGCGGCCGCCGGCGAGAAAAATCATGCGCGGCTGGCTCAAGCGCAGGACCATCGAGACGTTCTTCCAGATGGTCGGCGAGACAAATCCGGGCGACCGAGGACGGCGCCAGGCGAGTCAAAGGTTCTGGACGGCATATCAGGATCACGTCGAGGACGCCTGGCTCCTTGCCGGACCGCTGCATTTCGCCTCCTTGAAGACGAAGAGGGCCATCGGGCACGGACGCCTCGCGGGCTGCCGCTCCGGCGACAGCGCGCTGCTGCTCAGGATCCGCGGCATGACGATCGCCGAAACGAGCAAATTTGATTCATGCCAAGCCTGGCTGGCGCACAGCGGTTTCGCCCCGTCCCTCTATTGCGACGGCACGAAACCGTACTGGCTCGCCGCCTTGGCGACCGGCGCCGATTTCTCGCCCGTCTACGCCCGAAACGGGAGCAGCTCGTGGCAGGATAGAATGCATGATTTCATAGAATACCATACGGGACTTTCGATCCCGCGGCATGAGTATTTGCTCCCCGCCCGTCCCCGCTGAGCGGCCTCGCGCGGATATTTCCTCCGGGCGGGCACAGCCGGCGTCCCCGGGATGGTCAGGACGAGCCGCGATGGGGCAAAGCGGTCGGCGCGCTGGCGCCGGCCGTGGCCGGTTTCTGCGCGGGCCGCCTGCACGGTTCCTCGCCCTGAGCGGTTCCCGGAGAAGGCCGGCGTCCTCTCTCCTGGTCATCGAAGCCCGTGGCCGCGCAACAAGCCGCTGCTTTCGCCGGGGCGATTGCAACACACATTTACGTATTATTTACCGGAGCCTGCTCACCCTAGGCTTGCGCCCGGCTGTGGGCGCGCAGTGTGCCGGGCGTGGAGGGGGCCTGGGCGACATGGCATCGTTTCCCGGCACCGATCAGTCCCGACCGGCCCGACATCATGCGCTGGTCTCGGCCCCGAGAGCCCGCGACCAGGATGCGGCTCTCCATCCGGAAGGGGGCGAGGACCTGACGCGCGTCGACCAGTTCGCGATCAGTCCGCTCACGCTCCGCTTCGTGAACGACCGGACCGAGCGGCGGTTCAGGATGGCCGACCTCGCCCGCGGATTGACCACGATCCGCGTGTTCCTCGTGGCCGCCTTTTTGCTTTTCGGCGCCTTCGGCATTCTCGATCTCTATGTCATTCCGGAGGTCAGGGGCATAGCCTGGATCATCCGGTATGTCGTCGTTTGTCCCTTCCTGCTGTCCGTCGTGCTCCTGACCTACTCGCCGCGCTTCGCGCGCATGGCGCAGCTCGCGCTGTCGTCGTGCATGTTTGCCTGCGGCATCGGCATCCTGGTCATGATCGCGCTTGCCGCGCCCGCCGGCAGCGCGCTTTATTATGCCGGCTTGATCATGGTGGTGATCTACGGCGCGAGCCTCGTGCGCCTGCGCTGGACGACGGCCGCCGCCATCTCGCTCCTGCTGGTCGCGCTTTACGAGATCGTCGCGCTCTATGCCAATCCGATCTCGGCGCGGCTGGTGATCAGCAACGACTTCTTTCTCTGCATGTCCGTCGCCGTCGGCGTTTTTTCGGGGTATGTCCAGGAACTCCAATCGCGGCGGGATTTCGTCAGCACCGAGCTGTTGTGGCGGGAGAAGGCGAGATCCGATCGGCTGCTCGAAGAGGCCGAGGCGGCCAGCAGATCGAAAAGCAACTTTCTGGCGATGATGAGCCACGAGCTGCGCACGCCGCTCAACGCCATTCTGGGCTTTAGCGAGATCATGCAGCGGCGCATGTTCGGGCCGATCGGGTCGGAGCGCTATGCGAGCTATGTGGAGGACATACACCATACCGCGCAGCATCTCCTGAGCGTGATCACCGATATTCTGGACCTGTCGAAGGCCGAAGTCGGAAAACTCACGCTCAACGAGCAGGACGTCGATCTTTTCGCGGTGCTGGATCAATGTTTCCGCCTGCTGCGCGACCGCGCGGCGGAGAACGGGCTGCGTTTGTCGCTTGAAGCGATCGACGATACCCGGCCGATCCTGCGCCTCGACCCGACCCTTATCAAGCAGGTCGTCATCAACATCCTCGGCAACGCGATCAAGTTCACCCCCGCCGGCGGATCGGTGAGCGGCCGTCTCGCCCTCGACCATGACGGCTCATGGCTGGTCACCTTTACCGATACCGGCATCGGCATCGCGGAGGCCGATCTGCCGCGCATCGTGGAACCTTTCGTACAGGTCGAGAGCGCCTTCGTGCAAAAGCACGGCGGCGCCGGGCTGGGATTGCCGCTCGTCAAGAAGATCGCGGAACTGCACGGCGGGAGCATCGCCATCAAAAGCAAACTCGGCGCCGGCACCACCGTCATCGTGCGGATCCCCCGCGAGCGGCTCGTCCGGACGGCCGACCGGGCGGTCGGCGCGGCATAGAGCCTGTCAGGCTCTTGGGGCTATGCCTGGCCCTTGCGTAGCGTCAGCAGGCAGACGCGGCCGGTTGGATCGAGCTGGAAGTCGATCGCCGCCGCGGGCAGGTCGGCGGCGAGGGCGCGCATGGCCGCCTCGTCGCGATAGACGATGCTCCAGTCGCAAAGGAATTCCATCGGCCAGAGATTGCCGATCGGCGTCTCCATCATGTTGCCGACGAGAAGCGTTCCGCCGGGCGCAAGCTGGGCGAACAACGAGTGAACGAGCAGGCGCGCGCGGCGCGCCGAAAGATAGTCGACGAAGCCGACGGTGTAGATCAGATCCTGCGGCGCGAGTTTGCCGAAGAGCTCGCCGGTCTTGAGCAACTGGATGAAGGAGGTATGCAGGCAGCTTACGCTCGCCTGGCCGTGCAGCCGCATCACCTCGAGATAGGTCTGCTCATAGGCCTGCGACAGCGCCGCGTGGTCCTGATCGATGAGCGTGAACTGCACGGGGCGCGGCAATTCCTTGAGCTGGAGGTAGTCGACGACCTCGCGTGCCGGCCCGCAGCCGAGCGTGGTGATGCGCGCCGGCCCCGACCGCGATGCCAGGACGGTGCCGGCGATCGCCTCTCGCATCATCACCATGCGCGTTGCGATGCATTCGGCGACGTCGAGCCCGAGCCGGTGAACCAGCCGGTCGCCAAGCCGCTCGCCTTCGCGGCGCCAGGCATACACCATGTTCATGACCTGAAAGTCACCGGGATAGCCGAGCGGCTTCTCGTAGCTGCGCCGCCAGATCGGGCCGCCCAGGAACTCGGGCACCAGCACGAATTCGCTGAACTGCTTTACCGCCCGGCGGGCCGTCTCGTCCGCCATGAGCGGCGCCACGATCTCGTTCGCGCGATGCCAGAGCGTGCGCCAACGCGGGAGAATGCGCTCCTCGGACGCTGCCAGCATCTCCGTGATCGCGGCTTCGCTCGGTCTCGTCTGCTCGAAGCGGATGAGCGCGGCGCGGCAACTGCGCAAGAGGTGCAAGACGTCCGCGCTGAGCTGCCGATATTCGGGCGGGACCGTACTCGCCGCATCGGTCAGCTCGTCGAGACCGGTGCGGACCAGCACCTCCTGGTATTTCGCGACGATCTGCCCGATGCCGATGCAGCCGTCGACAAGCCGCACGCCGATTTTGGCGCCCCGCGGCATCGGATCGACCCTGGCGATCTCGCCGGTGCCGTGGAACAGACAAACTCCGTGAATTCCGAGATCGACGAGCACGCGCTCGCCGACGGTGCATACCTCGTTCGAACCAGGCGTGGTGACCGCGCCGAGACCGCTAAGACTGATGTCCTCGAGCGCATGGTCTAGCCGGTCGATGGTTAGTTTCGGCAGCACTCCTTTAAAGAGATCGCGCACCCTATAACGCTCGGCACGGTAGAAGATCGTCCGACCGTGCTCCCCCGTCAACTCCTCGTAGCTCTTCATAGCCTGCTCCGCCGGCTCCCCCTTTGGCGCCGGCTGCCCCCCGGTGCAGACGCCTGCATTCCCCACAACCAACTATAGCCAAGGCGTGTAAGGTCACAAGAGACGAAACGTATGGTTGCGTGAATTGCAGCCCTCGTTTTCCCGGTTTTTGGGTTGGTCCCAGGCAAATCGATGAGAACGGATCGAGAATCTGTTTATTGAAGTGTCATGGCAGATGGACGCCGCCCGTCAACAGTTGCGCCACTACGTCCCTTGAAATGACGCAACGGCACCCGCGGGCGGCCTCCCCGATCGGGAACGACCGGGACCGCCGGAAAGGAATTTTCGCAGCCTAAATCAATACGTTGAGCAGTTGCGTGGGCGCCTCTTGCGGCACGGAGTGGAGGCGTGACCGGACGCGCTTATCCTCGACCATCGAGACGAAGATCGATCGACGTGTTCTGACGCTGTCTGACGCCGGTGTCCGCGGATTTCGCGCGAGCCTGGACATTTTGAAGGGTTAGCTCGGCGTATCATGCATAGCATCCTTTACGAGATCGGGGCCGTACTTTGTCGCCACTGCCGCGTCGAAAGGCGGGCTTGGCCGTTGCAAGGCGAAGCACCTGAGCGAGGGCAGGCGTCGTTCAATCCGCGGGGCGGTGCGACCGCCGGTCGCGGCGTGAGGCGTCATTGCAGACCTCTGAGGCACCGCAGCGAAAATCGGCCGCTCGTCCCACGGCGCCTGACATCGCCCTTCGTCCTCGGTATCCTCGGCCCTCCGCGGCGGTCCGGCAGGGAGGGGGAACGGCTATGGCATCCGAAAGCGACATCAGGAAGATGCTCATCGATGCCCTTTGGCCCAGCATCCAAGAAGCCGTGCGGCAGGAGCTTGTCGCGCTGGACGAAATGAAGGCGGAATTCGCCAGCAGCGCCGCCGCCCTCCGTCGCGAGGTCGATGAATTGAAAACCACGATCTCGGACGAGATCGCCCGTCGGACCAGTCTTGTTCTTAACGATCTCCAGCGTCACGTCGACCAGGAGATCGGCACGAAGCTGGGAGGCGTCCGATCGCAATTCGTCTTGAGCGCCGCGGAGCTGCACACGCTGCGGGACGACGTGACTCAGAAGATTGCGCGATTGGCGCAGGACGTGAGCCTGCTCGATCAGCGGCTGAAGACCGCCGGCGCCGCGCTGGCGGAAAAATCATCGCAGCAGCCCCCGAGCGCGGACGCGCCGGGCAGCGAAGCCGGAGCGCCCGATGCGGCCGCGGCAGGGCCGTTCTCTTCATCGAGAGGGCAGTGAGCGCCATCCACCCCCTTCGGAGAGCGTGGGTTCTTTTTCGCGGGCCGGGAGAAGCGCGGCACGGCCCGGAAATCCCCTCCTCTGCCGGTTAATTCGGCGCCGCCGCGACGCGCCGCCGACGAAGCGGGCCCGAATTTATCCGGCGGGCGGCGACGGCGCGGCACAAGCCGGCGGCTTCGCTTCGAGCCGTTCCGTAAAAGATGCGAGTAAGTATGGTTAAAAATAGATTGCTTTTTATTTAAACTTTCTTGCGGTTCATTCGGTATTTGTCTGAAATCTACCCCGAGGACGATGCCAAGGGGCTCATAATGAGCGCGTCAATGCTTATCAACGGCAAAACGGCGACTGGCGCCTTCCAAGGGGCGCCGGCGGTTCCCGAGCCGGCGTGGCTGGGGAAAACCTGGTGGCGGCGCGTGCCGCTACGCCGCCAGCGGCCGGCAACGACGTTTCAAAGGTGCCTTGCGCTTCACATCTTCGTCGCGCAGCGCGCCAGCGCCCTGGATTAGGACCGGCATCGCGGGTTTTTGTGGCGCGGCTGCGGCTCCCCTCCCGCGGCGCGCTTGGTGGGCGGCCGAGGAGCGGGTGTCCCCAACGACGCTCCTCGGCCGATCCTCCGCCCGGCCACTCGCCGGGCGCGTCCTTCGTGCGATCATCGATGGCGTTGCGCCGGAGCTTCGAGAGAAGAGCCGGCAGGAAACGCGCAGGAACTCGAAGGATATCGGGCGAAGACGTTAACGCTGAAGCGTCCGGTCGGACTGATTTGCGAACATCGGTCCGCCGGCTCGCGCGCCCACCGCGGGCGCATTGAAGTACTCGATCTGGTAAACCCGATCATAGTGGCCGAGCCGCGTGTGGATGAAGTTTCCCTCCCCATCCAGCGCAACCTCAGGCTTGACCGCCGACGACGTCGGACAGGTGACGTGGTTGCCGGCAACCGACGAGGATTTCACGCCGCCATTGGCGAAGAATTCGCGGTCAAAGACGCACTGCGCCGGAGGCGTGGCGTTCGAATAATGCTCGACGCCGTGAAACAACTTTCGCCCGTCCGGCAGATAGATATACCTGTACTGGCCGTCATAATCGACTTCGCTGGCACGATCGCGCCGTGCGGTTTGCGCGGAAAGCGGCCGGCCTTGCGCATCCAATTCGAAAGTCGTGGTCACATGCGAGGCCCCGGACGCGCTGACATAATCGAGCGTCACTCCGTCGTCCGAGTACTCGGAGGTCATCTCGGATTGAACCCTGCCGTCGGCCAGACGGGTCAGCACCCGGACCGGCCGGCCAGCGCTTGAATTCGCGATTTCGACGCTCTTGCGGAGTTCGCCGTTCGTCCTGAACGCGGCGCCGACGAGGAAACCGGCTGCATCGTAGGCAAAGTCGATCGTTTCCGTCTCTTTGGCCGCGTAATTCTCGCGGACGATGCGGGTGATTTCCCGCCTTTCGCCATAGAAGTACGAGGCATGAAAGCTGGTGCTCGCCGTGTTCAGGTCGGTATCGGTCTCGTCTAGGATCCGCCCGTCCTCATGGAAGCGGGTAACGGTCCGGCGGCTGATCTCGGGCCCGGGGCCCGCCGCGATCCGAAAGGTGAGGGTTACCTGCTTCACGTGCCCGAGATAACCCATCATCGCTGACGTCAGCGCCACGTCTTCGACCGGGAAGGAGAGGTAGGATTCCAGCCAGATCCGTTCCCCCGGCATGGTTGCCCCCGCATCCGGAGCGGTGGCGGCGAGCAAGCCGGCGACCAGCACGGCGATCGCCGCCAAGGGCGTTTTACGCATCTCGGTCGATTTCGACGGAACTGCCCCCGCGGCGGGCGGAGGAGCGCAAATCCATTTCACGGCCGTTCCTGGAGCTCAGGTAAAGCGAAGCAACGGCGTCGCACTGGGCAGCGAGCTCGCCGAGCGCATCGCAAATGGCGGCGGCATCCGCCGTCTGGGCTAGCTGCCGCAGGCCCGCGGCCTCGGCCAGAAGATGCTCGGCCATGTCCCGGGTTTCCTCGAGCGAAGCGTGACCGGCAGGCTTGCGACGGCGTGCGAGATCCACAGCCGCTCCTTGGCGCTGGTGGGAGGTTCAACACTGTCCCAGACAAGCATTAAGACTCATTGAACGGATAAGGGCGCGTTTCGTTCGGTCGGAATGGTCGACGGAGCGACGCTCCTTTCGCGTGTAAACGGGCAGAGGACCGACTGCGAATCGCCTCGCGCCCCTTTCGCCGGCGATTCCTATTCAAGCGAGTATCAGCATGGATTTCCTACGCTTCCTTGTGTTCCCGCCGGGATCGTCCTTCGAGCGATAGGTCTTGACCGGGGCTTGTGCTGCGCCCGGCGGCCTGCCACACCCGTGGCATGACCAAGTCTCAAGGTCCCGACGCGGATACCGGTGCGGCCAGGGGTTGGCGCGCGGGTTTCTTCCCGCTGCTCCTGGGCGGTTTGCTCGTCGGCCTATCGGTGCCGCGGCTCATGGCCGAAATCGCCTTGCTACCGGGCAATCATCTGCTCGACGCCGTGCAGCGTGGCGCGCGGCTGGGCGCCGGCGACCTTCAGAAGCTGATCGCGACGCAACGGCGCGCATTGGCCTGGACCGGGTCGGCGCGGATTCGGATCGATCTCGCCTCGGCGGAAATCTCGGCCGTCGACAACGAGCCGGGAGGAAGCGCATCCGACAATCAGACAATGGCGCGTGCGATAGAGGACCTGCGCGCCGGCCTCGTGCAGGCGCCGGCGGATCCCGAAGCCTGGACGCGCGCTGCTTACGCCGGAATCGCCGAAGGACAGCCGGCGCGGCAGATCGTGCCCATCTTGGCCATGGCGATCGAAACCGCCCCGATCGCGCCCGGGCTTATCTTTCCCAGGCTCGAACTTTGCCTCGTCGAATGGCCATATCTTTCCGAAGCGGTTCGCGCATTGGTTGACGAACAGATCCGCATCGCCTGGCGCCAATCGCCGGAGCATCTCGCCGGACTGGCGGCGGCGACCGGACGCAAAGACGCCGTCCGCGAAGCACTGGAAGAAAGCGATCGCGCCGCATTCGACGGCATCGCCAATCCTGCCAAGTAAGATTCTAGCCGGAGCGCCGGCGCGGCCAGGATTGAACCGCCGCTGCTCCCATGATGAAGGCGTAGGTGGCGGCTATGGCCGGGATCTGCAGGCCGAAATCGACCATGGAGTGACAGGCGACGAGCGTGGTCGCGCCGATCCCGATCGCGGGATAGACGGCGTCGCGACGGCGGCGATTGACGCCGAGGATGCAGCGAGCGAGAAGCGCCAGGGCGCTTAGGACCAGCGCAAATGCCGCCGGTATGCCGAGTTCCAGCGCGTTCTCGAGATAGGTATTGTGCGCCTTGTCCCAATGGCCCTTGATCTGCTCGGTCTGGGCGAGGCGAAAAACCTCTTCGAATGTGCCATAACCGGTGCCGAGCCAGGGGCGCCGCGCGATTTGCTGCCGCGTGATCTCATACACCAGCGGGCGTCCCTCGTTTTCCAATTCGGTTCTGGCGATGCGCTCGGCGACCGGGCCGCCGCTAAACCCGATAAAAATCACGGTGCCGACGATGATCACGCCGCCGATCGCCATGACATGACGGCGCCTCAGCGTCCGCGAGGCCGCGACGGCGGCGATGAGCGCCGCGAGGCCCGCGAAGGAGCTGAGCACCCCGGCCCGCGAATCCGTCAGCAAGAGCGCCGTGATCAACGCAAACCAGCCCGGCAACAGCACGCCGCGCCAGCTCGAGAGGAGCTTCAGCAGGTTGACGAGCCAATCCCGCGGCGCCGCCGCGCCGGCGGCCGAGGACGACAATTGCTTTATCAGCATCCCCGACGCGCAGACCAATCCGAGACCGGCGTAAGTGGCGTAATTGTTGCGGTTGATGAAAGTGCTGGTCACCGAATTGAGATAGTATTTCTTGGGAAACCACAGCACCATCTGCGCGCCGGTGAAATGATCGAGCAGTCCGTAGCAGGCGTAGGCGAAGGCGGCGACGCTCAGACCAAGAAACGCCATCTCGGCGCGCTCGCGGGCGTGACAGAGCTGAAAGGCAAGCCAGAATATTCCGGCATAGCTTAACAATCGGATGGCCGCGGACACCGTGTTGAAGGGATCGATCGATATGGCGCCGCTCACGGGGGTGCCGAGCGCGGCTCCGGCGGCCCGCCATAGCGGATGATGCCACGCCTCCGGCGTAAAGGCGGATGCCTGGATCGCGATCCAGGCAATCGCCGCGGCGAAGGGCAAGAACCACGGCCAGGTGGGCCCGAGACGTTCCATGGGCACTGCGTTCGGGCGAAGCTGCATCGCGCCATAAGCCAGCAGCAGCAATCCCGTAATCCCGGCGATAATCCACCAGCTCATGGGATAGACCGAGCCCAGAGGAAGCGGCGAGCCGATCACCAGCGCGATCAGGACATAGAACAGCCCGGCGGCAATGCGGTCCACCCCGCCCTTCGCCCGGATGGCGGCGGCTTGCTGCACGGCCTTCGGCGCGCTTGCGGGCACCCGCACCCTGACGCCCGGACTAGCGTAAGGTCGGGCTCACCGGAAACGGCTGGAACGGGTGGGTTTCCGGCGTGCTTCTCAGCAACAGCGCGAAGTTCCCGCCGATCAGGGCATCCATCATGGCAACCAGCGCGTCGATCGTCGACTTGTCGTCGGACGAGCTCGGATCGGTCGAGTTAATCATCGTGAAATAGGAGCCTCGGCCGTAGCTTTTCGGTTGCCCATCGGCAGACGAGCCGAAAACCTCGCCATCGACGATCTGGACGATGGTCTTGTCGTTCAGCACCGTGAAATTGAACGAGGTGCCGCGCACGCCGAGAGTGCCGTTCGGCGTCTTTATCGTGTAGTCCTGATGGGCCATGCGGCCGGTTGCGAAGCGGAACACGCCTTCGCTCACCGACAAGAAGAAGGCGCCCTTGCTCGGATCCGGGTCGTAAACGAATTTGTCGAGAACCACGCGCGCTCTCGGTCCGAGCCGAAGCTTTGTCCCGTCGACAAACTCGATTTCCGAAGCCGCGTCGGGGGCGGTGGTGATGAGCTCGTTCTGCGCAACGTCGTCATGGATGACGAGCTGACGCACCTCCGTCTCGAGCGTACCGGTCACGGTCCGCACGACGATCACCGTCTGGCCGATGCCTTCGGCACGCGCCGGGCCGAGCGCGGCCACCATCATGAGCGCAACTATAGATATTGCAGTCCTGACAGCCCGCCCTGATGTACGCTTCATTTTTGCGCTCTCCCTCAAAAATGAGGGTTCTTCTAGTCAAGCGTGAGCACCTATACTATCGCGTTATTCGAATTTCGCAATGAATTTAGAGGCGAGCGATCGTGACGAAGACGGCGGAGGATATCGGACTCGGCGATAATCGGAGCGCCTGATGGGCCGGTGGCGAAACATGGCGCTGTCGACGCTCGTTCTCCTGCTGGCATTGGCCCTGCGCATCGTCGACCCGCCGGTCGTGAAGGAGCTGGAGCTGCGCACCTTCGACCTGCTGCAGGAGTTGAAGCCGCGGCACTACACGCCCCTTCCCGTTCGCGTCGTGGATATCGACGACGCCAGCCTAGAGCGTCTCGGACAGTGGCCGTGGCCGCGCACGACGCTGGCGGAGCTGATCGACCGTTTGAACACGCTGGGCGCCGCCGCCATTGGGCTCGATATCGTCCTTGCCGAACCCGACCGCACGTCGCCGGCGCGCAGCCTGCAGCAACTGCCCGACGCTCCTGAAGACGTCGCGCAGTGGCTCGCGAAGCTGCCCGACCACGATCGTATCTTGGCCGAAACGATCCGCACCGCGCCTGTGGTGACCGGCTTTGCCTTGACCACCGAGGGCGGCGGCCGCGCGCCGGCGCTGCAGGCGGGCTGGGTTTCGGCCGGAGATGAGCCGGCGCCCTTCGTGGCCTCTTATGACGGCGCCGTCGCGAGCCTGCCCGAAATTGAAGCCGCTGCCGCGGGAAACGGCAGTCTTAACCTTGTCACGGACCGGGACCGGCGCGTTCGGCGCGTTCCTTTGATCGTGCGCTACCGGGACACCCTCTATCCGACGCTGGTCGCGGAGTCGCTTCGCGTCGCCCAGGGAGCGCCGAGCTATCTCGTCAAGGCGTCCGGAGCAAGCGGGGTCGTCTCCTTCGGAGAGCGAACCGGCATCGTCGGCGTCAAGATCGGCGGACTATCCGCCGAGACCGACAGCGGCGGCGAGGTCTGGCTTTATGACACCGGCCACGTTCCGCAGCGCACCGTGCCGGCCTGGCGCGTCATGGACGGCAGCGCGACGGCGAGCGACATTCAAGGGGCCATCGTCCTCATCGGCGCCGGCGCGGCCGGTCTGAACGACCTGAAAGCGACGCCCCTGCACGCGGCCGTCCTCGGCGTGGAAATCGACGCCGAGATCCTCGAGCAAATTATATTGCAGGATTTTCTGCGGCGGCCGGATTGGGCGGCGGGAGCGGAATTGCTCTATATCCTGGTTCTCGGCGCCGCGCTCATCCTTGCCTTGCCTCGCTTCGGCGCCGCCGTGAGCGCGGCGTTCGCGGCGACCGTGCTGGCCGCGGCATTGGCGTTTTCCTGGTACTCCTTCGCCTCGCTGAAGCTGCTGTTCGATCCCATCTATCCCGCGATCTCGGTGATCTCGGTCTATCTCTGCGCGTCGCTCGTCAACCAGCTTCAAACCGAGGCCGACAAGCGGCGCATACGAAACGCCTTCAGCCATTACCTTGCGCCGGCTCTGGTCGAGCAGCTCGTCCGGGACCCTTCGAAACTTCGGCTGGGGGGCGAGCTTCGGCATATGACCTTTCTCTTTTCGGACATTCGCGGATTCACCTCGCTCGCCGAGCAATGCAAGTCGCGCCCCGAAGCCGTGACCGAGCTCGTCAACCGCTTCACGACCCGGATGACCCGGGCGATTTTCGATCACGGCGGCACGATCGACAAATACATGGGCGATTGCGTGATGGCCTTCTGGAACGCGCCGGTCGGTAACGAAGATCACGCCGCGGCGGCCTGCGCCGCGTCCTTGGCCATGCGCCGCGCGCTGAAGCAGCTCAACGAGGAACTTGCCGGAGAAACCTCGGCCGTCCAGCTCGCCAACGGCGAACGGGTGAGCATCCGCCTCGAGGCCGGCATCGGCATCAACACCGGCGAATGCATTGTCGGCAATCTCGGCTCCGAGATGCATTTCAACTATTCCGTCCTTGGCGATGCCGTCAATCTGGCCTCGCGGCTCGAAGGCGAATCCAAGGTCTATGGCGTTCCGATCGTCATCGGCGAGGAGACGGAAAAGCTGGCGAAGGGCTTCGCGACATTGGAGCTCGACAATGTTCCGGTGAAAGGCAAGCGCGAGTTGACCCGGATCTATGCGCTCCTCGGCGACCGCACGCTTGGCGAGGATCCCGTCTTTCTCACCTTTCGCGTGCACCACATGAAAATGCTTGCCGCCTATCGCGACCAGCAATGGCGCGCGGCGCGAGAGCTGGTCGCGATCTGCCGCAAGTTCTACCTCGACGATCTGGCGCAGCTCTATGACCTCTATCTCGCGCGCATTGCCGCCAATGAGCACAGGTCCGCCGCTCTCGCCGACCGCGAGCTGCCGGCCGACACCTCGTCCTAGCTGCCATCGGCAAGACCGCGACGCGGCGGATCGAGGGGCCGGCGCGCCGGATTTGCCGCGGCGTCGCCGGCGCCTCATACTGTCGCGCCGGCCGGATCTTCCCGGCCGCGGCGGGAGCAAGCCATGGTCGACATCCTCTTGCGCAATTGGTGGGCGCTGGCGCTGCGCGGCGTGGCGGCGCTGATCTTCGGCGTTCTCGCCTTCCTTTGGCCGGGCATCACGCTGACCGTGCTGATCTGGATCTTCGCCGCCTACATGCTGGTCGACGGCGTTCTTGCCGTGGTCGCCGGGCTCAGGGCGGCACAGCAGGGCAAGCGATGGTGGCCCTTTGCCGTCGAAGGCGTCCTCGACCTCATCGCCGGCGCCATCGCCTTTCTCTGGCCCGGCATCGCCTTGCTGACCTTCATCTACCTCATCGCTTTCTGGGCGATCCTCTCGGGCGTGGTGCTGCTCGCGGCGGCGGTGCAACTGCGGCGCATGCATGGCGAGAGCCTGCTCATCCTCGGCGGCCTGCTGTCGCTGGCTTGGGGCGTCATTTTCCTCTTCTGGCCGATGGCCGGCGCGCTGGCGATTGCCTGGTGGATCGGCGCCTACGCCTTCCTGTTCGGCGCCGTCATGGTGACGTTCGCGCTCCGCCTGCGCCGCCGCTGGCGCGACATGACTGCGACCTGACGCGCGGCGCCCTCGAACAAGGCGGCGTTTCTGCTGCCGGCTAAAGCTCGTGCTCGACCTCCACCGGCGGCGGCAGGCGCCGCTCGGGGGCGGGCTCGACCCGCGGCTGCTCGTCGACGGGGTGGGCGGCGCGCCTCACCGCCCAGGACATTTTCGGCGCCTCCGGTTTTCCGGCCTGCCGCAGCAGACGCAGGATATTGCCGCCGACGATCAGGGCTTCCTTCTCCGGGGGCAGGCCGAGCAGGCGGATCTTGTGCAGCTCGAGCCCGGGATGAAGCCAGGGGCCGTCGGAGCCGAACAGCACCTTGTGCGCTCCGGCGCGCGCCACCGCCTGCACGATGTAGTCGAAGCGTCGCACGCTGGAGGTGTCGGCGTAGACGTTGGGATAGCGCACAATTTGGTCCACAACTTGCTGATGCACTCGCCAGTCGTCGGCAAAGCTGCCGAGATGCGGGATGATGAAATTCACCTCGGGATAGCTCGGCGCCAGCATGTCCACGACATAGGCTTGGCCCGCCACGTCGAAGAGGATGGGCAGGCGGAAGGCGCGGGCGGTCTCGCAGATCTCGCGCGTCGCCATCGCCTCGTGCCCGTGCACCTTGATGCCGCGGAATCCCCAGCGCGTCACGGCGCGTTCGACCATCGCGAAGATGCGGCCCGCGTCGCGCGCTGCATGCACGAAGGCGAAGCCGATCAGCCGGCTCGGATGGCGCGCGACGATGCGCGACAACTCCAGATTGGCCTGGGCGTAGTTGCTGTGAAAGGGCGCGAAGACCACCGTCCGCGCGATGCCTGCCGCCCGCGCGCGTCGCAGATAGGGCTCGATGGGCGCGTCCGTGTTCCAGGGCGCGGTCATGATGTCGCCTTTTCCGGCGTGGCAGTGGCAATCGATGATCATGGTCGGCTCCTCCAGGCGGCGCGCTTATCCCGCCGCCAAGGCCGGGGCCGCCGGGCGCTCGGCGCCGAGCTCTCCCGCCGCGCCGATCGCGGCCAGAAACCAGATCGCGCTGGCGATGCCGTTGTAGAAAATCGGCAGGTGAAACTTCTCATTGGGCGCATGCATGCTGTCGTCGGGGAGCGCGAAGCCCATCAACACGGTCGGCGCGCCGAGCAGCTCCTGGAACGCGCTGGCGACGGGGATCGTGCCGCCGGAGCGCAGCAGCACGGGCGCGGTGCCGAAGCCTTTGCCGCAGGCCGCGGCGGCAGCGCGGATCGCGGGATGATTGGGATTGACGAGGGCGGGCCTGGCGCTGGCGAGCGTCCGCACCGTGGCACGCACGGCGGGCGGCGTGATCCGCGCGATATGCGCGCGCACCAGCCGGTCGATCTCGGCCGGGTCCTGGTCGGCGACCAGCCGGAAGCTGAGCTTCGCCAGAGCGCGCGCCGGGATCACGCCTTTGCCGCCCGGTCCCTGATAGCCGCCGGCAATGCCGTTGACGGTGAGCGCGGGGCGCAGCGTCAGCCGCTCGTAGAGCGAATAGCCGCGCTCGCCCCAGCCGCGCTCGCTCAGCGCGTCCTCGAGGATCGTCTCGTCGCTGGCGCCGACATGCGCCATGCGGGCGCGCTCCGCGCGGCTCCAGCGCCGCACGCGGCGGTAGAGGCCGGGTATCGCGATCCTGCCCTCGGCGTCATGCAGCTTGGCGATGATCTCGCACAGCGCTTGCAGCGGGTTCAGGACCGCGCCGCCGAAATTGCCCGAATGCAGATCGTGGCCGGGGCCGCGCAGCTCGAGCTCCAGGTAGAGCGCGCCGCGCGTGGCATAGGTGATCGCGGGCTGGTCGGGCGCGGGCATGATCGTGTCGGACATCACCGCGACATCGGCGGCGAGCGCGTCCCGGTTGCGCGCGATGAACGGCAGCAGATGCGGGCTGCCGATCTCCTCCTCCCCTTCGAACAAACAAGCGACGTTGACCGGCAAGGCGCCGCGGGTTTGGAGATAGGCTTCCAGCGCCTTGACGTGGACGAACATCTGGCCCTTGTTGTCGCATGCCCCGCGGGCGAAGAGATTCTCGCCGCGCATGGTGGGTTCGAAGGGCGGCGAGCGCCATTCGCGCAGCGGATCCGGGGGCTGCACGTCGTAATGCCCATAGACCAGCACCGTCGGCCGCGCCGGCGCGCCGCGCCAATGCGCGTAGACCAGCGGATGGCGCCGCGTCGGCACGATCCTGACCTCCTCCAGGCCGATCCGGCGCAGATGCTCGGCCAGCCAGTCGGCGCAGTTGACGAGGTCGTCGGCGTGCCGCGGCTGGGCGCTGACCGAGGGAAAGCGGATGAACTCCTTGAGCTCGTCCAGGAAGCGCCGGCGATGAACCTCCGCATAGGCGAGCGCGCGCTCGGTCGACATGGCGCACCGCCGCGGCGCGCGGCTCAGGCGAGAGCGGCGGCCGGACGCCGGCTCGGCACCGGCATCCGCCGGCTACGCCGCGTCGGCCGCGGGGCGGGGATCACGCCACCGTCCGCGCCGGCGCCCGCTGCGCCGGAGCGCCGTTCGGGCGGTTGGCCGGCGTCGGCGGCGTCGAGCGCGTCCAGGGCAGCACCCGGTTGGCGGCCGAGCGGCCGGCGAGCTGCATCGCCTGAGCGCTGGTGAGCCACTCCTCGGCATACTCCGCGATCTCGAGCAGCAGCGTCTCGAACTGCACGCGCGTGGTGTTGAGGATGTGCGGCTGCGCCAGCCAGCGCAGCACCTCGCGGCCGGTGACGCCCATGCGCTGGCGCGGCGAGGTGGAGAGGCGCTCCTTGTAGTAGCGCACCAGTACCTCCTCGACCACGTCCCAGGCGTTGTCGGCGCCGAAGAGCCGCTTGATGTCCGGCGCGTCGAGGATCTTGAACGCCTCCTCGAGGAGCTGCATGACCTCGACGCGGAGCACGTTGACGTCGCCGAAGGACAGCCATTTCAGGTTGTTGCGCAGATCGAGCCCGGCGCGCCGGACGATGGCGATCGAGCCGAAGCTCGGATCGTAGGCGCGCTCGCGGATGACGTCGGAGATGCGCCTGTCGCGCCAGAACAGCGTCACCTGCTGAATGAAATGGGTGAAGAGCCCGTGGAAGTCGGTGTTCGGCCGCGCGCCTTGCGGCGCCGGGCCGCCGCCATAGCCGAAGACGCGGCGATAAGCGGCGATGCGGTCGCGGTGGGTGTAGCGCAGCACCTGGCGGCGGTCGAACTGGTAGAGCGCAAAGGCGCCCTCGCCGCCGGAGAGCCGCACCGTCCCGGCGCGGAACAGCTCCTGCAGCTTCTGCACGACGCGGAAGACGCCGATCTTGTCGTGCTGCCAGAGATAGTACATGTCGCCGACGGCGACGATGCGCTCGGAGGTGATGGTGTCGTCATAGGCGGTGACGCCGGGCGGGATGCGCGTGCTGCCGAAATCGGGCGACGCGTCGGGACCGATGCCGGCGAGCGCGGAGAGGCCCTTGTCCGCCGGCGGCGAGGTTTTGCCGTCGTCGGTGGTGACCGACGCCATGAGATCGTCGATCTGCTTGGTGAGCGCGTCGGCGAGCTGCGGGTTGCTGACGAGATCCGCCGACAACCGGCTCGTGACCTGCTCGCGCAGGGCGGCGATGCGGTCATGAAGACTTTGGTACTCTTTTGCGGTTGCCATGGTTGCAACTCCCTATCAGGGCTTATTGCCGCGGCTGCAGGTAGGTCACGCCGACCGTGAAGGCGTTGCTGTAGAGCTCGTAGAGCTGTCCCGACAGCTTGCCGAGAGAGAACAGCACGCGGTCGGTGCTGATTGCCGAACCGGTCTGCTGCTGCGCGTACTGGTAGGTGGCAAACGCGTGGACGCAGAATTGCCAGACCATGTTGGCGAAATCCTCGCCCAGCGCGATCTTCCCGCCGGTCTGGATGATCGCCGGCGCCTCGTCGGTGACGTAGTTCTGGATCCACAGCAGCAGGTCCTCGAGAAAGATCTGCGGCAGCGGCGCGCCGTTGTAGGTGAGCAGCAGCGGATAGGTCTTGCGTTCCGCCGGGCCGAGGAAGACCGAATCGAGCACGAAGCGAACCTCGTCGACCGTCTCGCTGATGACGCCGAGCTGGCGCGAGATGAGGACCAGCTGGGTCCCGAGGAAGGGCGTCGTGGTGCTCATGAAGAAGAATTGGAAGCTGTTGGACCAGCTATTGAACAGCGCGTTGGTGTAGTCGACGAGCACGCGGAAGTTGGTGACGTTCTGCTCGTCGGCGACGGTATTGATGAAGCTCGGCTCGATGTCGGTCGCCGATGTCGGCTCGGCAAGGCCGAGCTCGTCGCGCAGATTGCCGAGCGTGCCGAGAATGCCGTCGGGTACCGTCCAGGGCGCGGGCTGCAGCAGTTGCGGCAGGTCGGTGGGCGGCAGGTTCGGCGGCAGCGGGCCGAGCAACGGGGTGATCGTAGGCGGAGTGGCCGGCGGATTGCCGGCGTTGATCTGAATCGCGATGCCCATCAGCATCTGGAAATACTGATGGACGCGGATGACGCGCGGGCCGCCGAGATAGGCGAGCTCGGCGACCAGCTCGCTGAACTGGCTGTGGGCGAGCTGCTTCAGGGCCGTGACGTATTCCGCATCGGCCGCGGGGTCGAGCGCGTAGAGGCCGTCGATGATCGGCAGCGCCTGATCGAGCAGCGTCTTCGCCATGGTGTAAAGGCTCGCCTGCGCGCCGCTGATGCCGCCGGCGAGATCGCTGGCCACGGCATAGCTGCGCGGCGTCCAGCTCGGCTGGACGTGGCCCTCGACCATGGTCAGGGCGAAGGACTGATTGAGCGCGCCGAGAAAGCCCTTGGGATCGTTGCCGCTGATCTTCCAGCCGAGAACATCCTGGAGCGCCTTCGCGACCACCGGGCCGAGAGCGCCGCCGCGGGCGGCGGAGCCGTTCCCGGTCGCGGGCATGCCGAGATTGGCGACCGGCGAGGGCGAATATCCCACCTCTTCCGTCAGGATGGGATAGGCCGGGGTCGGACCGCCCCCCGTCGGCGCCTTCGGCGGCGGCGGCGCGGGCGGGTAGGGCGGAAACGGCGGCCGGCCGTGCGGCGCCCAGGGCGGCGGTGGCACCTGCATGCCAACGCCCGGCGACGGCCCCAGTACCAGGGCGCCTCGCGCTGCCGGGCGTGCCTTTCTCGCTCTCCGTGCCATCTCGGCCTCCTCTCGTCCTGTCCTCGGTTGATCCCGTCCGGCCTTCAGGGCCCGTCGCGCCGCAGCCAATCCCAGCCGCGCGGTCAGTCATGTCATGGCGTCTTGTGGAAGTCCCCGCCCATCGCGCGATATCTCGCCGGGGCTGAGCGCCGCCGCTGAAATCTGCTGGCCGATATTGGTCGTCTGGACCGACACCGAACTCGCACCGAGCCGCTCCGAGAGCTCCTGCCAGCAGACCAGCAGCGCCTCGTCGACATCGCGCAGGGGAGCGCGGCACTGGTCGAGGGCCTGGATGACGCTGCCGGTCCATCCGAGCCATTCGCGCCCGCGCCGGCGCCCGAAGCGCGAGAGCTCGCCGATCTCTTCATAGGATGCTCCCTCGAAAAAGAATTTGTATTCGAGCCGAAGGAAGCGCTCATGGGCGAGCGCCAGCGCCCCGCGCGCGCGATGGCCGTCGAGCGGATGACGGACCGCCTGCTGCGCCTCGCCGGCGGCGGCGACCGCCTCCTCGAGCCAGCCTTGGAGATCCTCGACGGCGTTGCCCAGCCGCTCGACCAGCAGCACCTCGTCGCGCAGCGGGCGGTCCTCCACCGCCGTCAGCCGCAGGCTCTCGAACGCCTCGCGCGCCGCGCCGAGCTTGACGACCAGGGTCTGAAAGGCCGCCTCGACCGCCACCTCTATCTCCTCGCCAGCTCTTTGTAGAAATTCTCCGCCAAAATGCCGGGACGCGCGAGGCGGGCGTCGATGGCGACGCGCGCCGCGCCGATCAGGAAGCGCGCGGGAATGATGCCGGGATCGGTGCCCGCCGCGAGCCGGCGCGCCGCCTCCTCGATCATCTGCTGCTCCTTGCGCCCGAAGCGGATCACTTGCGCCAGGCTCTTGCCGCCGAGCGAGGGATAGGGCTTGAGGCACATCGCATCGACGGCAAGCGCGCAGGCCTTGGGAAAGGTCTCGAGCACCTCTTCCGGAATCATCCCGGCGCGGGGGTTGGCGTAGATCCGCGTCCAGCTTCGCCGATAGCGTTCGGCCTCCTCCGCGAAGCCCATGCGCCGCAGCAGCTCGACGCTGATCAGGGTCCTGAGATAGGGCGTCGGATGCGGCGCGCGGGGGCTGTAATGCAGCACCATCGCCGGCGCACGGCCGACCACGTCCATCAGAGAAGCAACCATCTGCGGCCCGCCCAGCAGCAGCGCCGACATGTCGGCGAACATCTCGCGGTTCCAGCGCGTCCAAACCTGCGCGACCGAGGGCGACAGTCCGGCGCCGAGCAGGCGGCGTGCGATGTTGCGCGGGATGTCGCGGCTGAGGCCGAGATCGCTCTGCAAATTGTGGCTGGTCTCGTGCAGCATCGCGCCGAGCGTCCACGGATTGATCATGCGATGATAGGGAAGCTGCACCAGCGGGAACGGGTTGAGCTGGCGGCCGAGGCGGCGCAGCGGAATGCCGCGGCGGTAGGTGGCGGGGGCGAAGCCGGTGCGCATGTAGCAGAAGGGCGGTGGCGCCGGGATGGTGCGCGCGGTGCCGAGGCCGGTATAAGCGGCCTGGTAGCAATCGAGCGCGATACGGTCGCAGCTCAGCAGCCAGTCGGCGTAGATCGATTGGCGCTGGCCGAACAGCTCGAAATAGAAATCCCAGATCTTCTCGATCCCCTGTACCCAGCGATGCGCGTCGTCCTTGCGCGCCATCGCCGCCGAGAGAAGCGGCGAGCTCGGCTGAGCCGCGGCCGCACGCACCGCCCGGGTGACATGGCCGCTCTTGGCCAACAGCCCTTTGCGCAGCGACTGCATCAGGCTGTTGACCGCCTGGATATGCCCTTCCGACGGCACTGCTGCGCCGGTGCCGAACTCCTCGCGCTTGAACGGGCGCAGCGCGGCGGCATGGCGCGTGACGTTGAGTGCCTGCGCGCGCAACCACGGGAGCAACACCGGCCGCGACGTCGACGGGCGGCTTTTGGCCGCGCCGCTGCCGGTGCCGATCTCACGCTCGACGATGCCGCTGCCGGCGTCCATGGCTTATTTCACCACGATCACCTTGCAGCCGCTGCCGTGCGCATGCACGGTGGCGGTGCCGCAGCTCGGGCAGACGCGCGCGACGCCACGACCGGCGACGCGGTGGCCGGGGAGGCCCGGATGGACACCGGCGATGCCGCGGACGCCGGCGACGCCGTGAGTGCCCGCGACACCCGGCATGCCGGGATGCACGAGGCCGTTGCGCCAGCGCCAGCGGTAATGCCGGCCGACGGCCGGAATGCCCGCGAGGCGATGATAGCGGCCATCCATCGAGCGTGAGCGCCGAAGCGTGTGATGGACGAGGCGCGGATTGCTCAGCACCCGGTGGTTCTGATGCGCCAGGATCCGCACCGCGCGATGCGGGCTTACCGGCCGGCCGGCGGCGGCGTGCCGGGCGATGGTGGTGACCGCGCGCCGGGTGATGCTGGGCACGACACGAAGCAGCGGCCGGGTTTGTGGGTGGCGATAGAGCGCTCGCGTGAGATTGCCGACACTGCGCGTCAAGTGCGGCGTGACGCGGTTCACGGCATGCGCCACCCGCGGCAGCACCCTGGCGGCGAGATGCGGCGCCGCCTTGGCGGCGAGCGGCACCAGCTTGCTCGCCACCAGCGGCACCAGCGGCGCGAAGCCCTCGGCCGCCTCGAACTCGCTCTCGGCCTCCATGGCGGCGTGGCCGAGATGCTCCATCATCGCATCGGGATAGACGCGGCTGACCGGGCTGATCTCGCCGAGCCCCTCCTGCTCGAACTCGAATTCGGTCTCGAATTCGCCTTCGAGCTCGCTCTCCAGTTCGCCTTCGAATTCCGACTCCCGCCATTCCGGCGGGATGACGGCGGTTCCTGCATCCTGGATCGCCTTGCCGATACCCCCACCGGTAGTGCCGCCGATGGCGCTGCCGATCGACGGCGCGGCGGCGAGAATGGCGCGATCGGCGAGGCGGACAGCGGAGTTCTGCCACGAGCCGGGCGTCTTGACCGCGGCCCATTGGCCCTTGGCCCAGTTGCCGATGTCTCCCCAACCGAAGCTTTCCGGCATCTCGCCTTCGAATTCGCTTTCGAACTCGGTCTCGAATTCACCGAGGCCCTCGAGCTCGCCGAGTACGTTGGCCATGATGATGTCTCCCTCGGATTGGAGGCGGTCGGATCAGCCGCGGCCGGCGGGGTAGCGAGAATGCCGGCGCTTGACCGCGCGGCCGGCGCGGACGTTGCGGACGACGGCGGCGCCGACGGCACGTGGATTGCTGAGCACGCGCCGCACCTGGCGCGCGGCAGTCCGGGCGGCGGCACGGCGGGTGATCGGCCGGCCGGCGGCCGCCTGCCGCTTGAGCGACTTGACCGTGCGCCGCATGATCGTCGGCACCGCGCGCACCGCCGGGCGCGTGATCCGGCGTCGGCGCAGGATGCGCGTCAGCACGGCGGCGCCGCAGACGAGATGCGGCAGCAGATGCCTGAGCGCGCGGCGGTCGCGCGGCGAGAGCACCGTCATCACCGCCGCCCCGGCCATCGCCTCGGCCTGGCCCGAATGGACCTCGTGCGTGGCCGCTTCCGCCATCATTTCGGCCAAGGCCTCGTGCATGGGAAGCTCGTGCGAAGCGATCTCCTGCGCAACTTCCTGCTCGCTCTCCTGCTCGGTCTCGAACTCCGTCTCCAGCTCCATCTCGCCGGCGCCCTCGAGCTCCATCTCGAGCTCCTGCTCGCTCAGCGCCTTCGCCGCCAAGCCGCCGAGCATGCCGCCGAAGGGACCGCCGATCGCGGTGCCGACGACCGGCGCCGCCACGCGGGCGACCTGCTTCAGGATGGGCGCCGCCTTCTTCAAGAAGTTGCCGATGCTGCCGAAAGAGAAATGCTCGGCGCCCTCGAGCTCCATCTCGGTCTCGAACTCGAACTCGCTCTCGAACTCGCCCTCGCCTTCGAGCTCGAATTCGCTTTCGCCGGTCGACTCGCCCTCGCCCAGAAGGCCGCCCAGCACATTGCCGATCGAGCCGAGAACTCCCTCTTGCTCGCTGGCCTCGAGCTCGGTCTCCTGCAACTCCTGCTCGAACTCGGACTCCAATTCATGCTCTTGTATGGTCGACATGGTGGTGGCCTCCTCGAGGATGGCGACGCGCTCGCACACAAGTATTCGAGGAGGTCGCGGCGCGCGAGTCGCATCTTGCGGGAAGCCTGAAACGGTTCCCGCGCCTGAGCGTCGCTCGTTCGAGGGAGCTTGCTTGACGCCGGCGGCGCCGTATCGGCATGCGACGCTACCCGCAGAGCGTGTGGCGGGTGGACGCTTTAGCTCAAAAAAGCGACTCGCTTTGGCTTTCGTCGATGATCTAATCTGAACCATCGCTCGCCGATGCGAGTCGTCCCGCGCGGCCTTTCAGGCGGCCGGGATCTCGCGGCTAGGGGCAATCGGCCGGGCGCAATGAAAAAGGTATCCGGGCAATGTGGGAAAGGGCGAACGGCTTGGTATGTCGAAAGCCACACCTAGAAATAGTAAAAAAATGTCATCTGCTCCAATCAACCACGACCTAACGCTGCCGGATCTGATGCGCGCCATTCTTGCCGTGAGCCGATCGGCGGCCGCGGCCGAGGCGTCCGCCCGAGCGCCGGCCGGCGGCGGCGAGCAAGTCGTCATCGATACCGAAGTGGATGGCGACCGCTACGTCTTGATCAGGATACCCCAGCCCACGCGAAAGCTCCTGCCGCTCAGCCCGCGCGAATTGGAAATCGTGCGCATGGTCGCCCAGGGCCATCCGAACAAGGTCATCGCGGTGGTGCTGAACATCAGCTCTTGGACGGTCTGCACTCATTTGCGCCGCATCTTCGCCAAGCTCGGCGTCAGCTCTCGCGCGGCCATGGTCGCGCGGCTGGTCGAATTCGGCGCGCCGGCCGACCCGGCAGGCGCCATGGAGCCCACGGTCCTGCATCCGACGGCCACGGCGCCGATCAAGCTGCAGCCGGCTCGCGGCTCCTGCGTCGTCGATAGCGGGTTGCCGGTGCAACGCTGCATCGCCGTCGCCCGCAGCCGCGGTCCATGAAGCCGCCGGAATGAAGCTCCGCCGGCCAAACTGGGTAGGGCAGCGGCAAGCGCCGCCGACTCAGTTTCCACCGGCAGTATAGCCCTTGCCGATCATGCAGCGTTCGACGATATCGCCGCTGCGCGCGCTGTTGCTGTCGGCATAGTCCTCGCGCTTGCTTTGCAACGCACCGAGCCGCGCCCAATCCTGACCGCGCGTCGCCAGGATATCGGTATCGATGTTGCTGTCGCGCCTGAGCGCGAGCTCGGCTGCATGGCGGCATTCGGCATAATCACGCGCCACCTGGGCGGGCGGCACGCCGGGTTTGCTCCAACCGGCGGCGCCGGCGCAGGCGGCAAGCGCCACCGGCCAAGCCACATGCAGCCACGATCGCATATCGGGGGATGTCCCTCTCGCCGGTGCCCCGGCAACGGAAGATTAACCAGTCTCGCTTAATAGATTAACCGGTGATTAGAGGCGCGTCTTCCGGCTTGTCGGGCGCGCCGGTCGCCGCCGGAGACACCGCGCCGCATGGCCTTCTCCCATCGCTCGATCCTGCCGACCGTCGCCACTCTGTGCCTGCTGCTCGGCGGCTGCAATGCCTGGCAAACGCGCGCCGAGTTCGCCCCGCCGCAAAGCCGCTGGAACGCCAGCCAGCCCTCCCCCGCAGGGAAAGACGACGCGCCGCCGCCGCTCGCGGCGCAATATTGCTATCGCACGCTCGCGACGGTCGATTGCTATAACGAGACCAAGCCCGACCGGGTCACCGGCTTCACCGGGCTCTATCCCGATCCCGACAGCCTGCCCCAGAAGCGTTGAGGCGCTTTAAAACCGGCCGGCCTGGAAGTCCAGGATTGCCTGGCGGAGCTGATCGGACGTGTTCATGACAAAGGGGCCGTAACGCGCCACCGGCTCGTTGAGCGGCTTGCCCGCGGCAAGCAACACGCGCGCCGCGCCCGCCGGCGCTGCAAGCAGCACGCCGTCACCGGGGCCGAGCACGGCGATGCTGCCGCGCGCCAGAGGCGTCGCAGCTTCGCCCACCGTCGCCTCTCCGTCGAAGGCGTAAAGAAAGACATTGTGCCCGCGCGGCAGTGGCAGCGCCGCGTTGCCGCCCGCCGGCAACGCGACGTCGAGCAGGATCGGTTCTGTGGCGACGCCGTTGATCGGACCGATGGTCTCGCCGACGGAGCCGGCGATGACCTTGATCGCAACACCGCCGGGCAGCGCCGCCACGGGAATGTCCTGCGGCGGGATCTCCTGGTAGCGCGGCTCGATCATCTTGTCCTTGGCCGGCAGATTGACCCAGAGCTGAAAGCCCTGCATCAGCCCGTTCTCCTGCTCCGGCATCTCGGAATGGACGATGCCGCGGCCGGCGGTCATCCATTGCACGCTGCCGGCCTCGAGCCGCCCGGTATGGCCCTTGTTGTCGCCATGGCGCATGCGACCGGCGAGCATATAGGTCACCGTCTCGAAGCCGCGGTGAGGGTGATCGGGAAAGCCGGCGATGTAGTCCGCCGCGTCGTCGGAACGGAACTCGTCCAGCATCAGGAAGGGATCGACCTCGCCAAGCTCGGGCGTGCCGATGACGCGGTTGAGCTTGACGCCGGCGCCGTCGCTCGCCGGCATGCCGCGAGCGAGCCGCGCTACCGGCCGGGGACGGGTCATTCCGCCATCCATCGCTCGATCCTCCGTTATGCCGCCCGTGCCTGGCGGGACCGGGCGAGGGCGCCGGCGATCTCCGCCACGTGGCGGCCCTGGAAATGCGCCAGCTCCAGCTCGTTCGCGCTGGGCTGCCGCTCGCCCCGGCCGCCGGCAATGGTCGTGGCGCCATATGGGGAGCCGCCGGTGATCTCGTCAAGGCGCATCTGCCCCTGGGCGCTGTAAGGCAAGCCAACCACCACCATGCCGAGATGGAGCAGGGTGGTGTGGAAGGAGAGCAGCGTCGATTCCTGCCCGCCATGCTGGGTGGCCGTCGCAACGAAGGCGCTGCCGACCTTGCCGATCAGCGCGCCTCTGGCCCAGAGTGCGCCGGTCTGGTCGAGGAAGTTGCGCATCTGGGACGCCATGTTGCCATAGCGCGTAGGCGTGCCGAAGATCACCGCGTCGTAATCGGCAAGCTCCTCGGGCTTGGCGATGGGGGCGGCCTGATCGAGCTTGGCGCCCGCCTGACGCGCCACCGCCTCGGGCATCAGCTCCGGCACGCGCTTTACCGTCACCTGCGTCCCCACCACCGATCGCGCGCCCGCAGCGACCGCCTCGGCCATGGTCTCGATATGGCCGTAAGTGGAATAATAGAGCACCAACACCTTCGCCATTTTTCCCTCCTGGGACGCAATCGGTCGCGGCGATGATGTAAGGGGTGCTCGAGCTCCGACAATCCAGCAAATCGGAATTGGACTGTTTCTTGAGCGCGAACAATAGATCAGGACCCGCCGGAGACTCCGCGCGGGTGCAGGCGTCTTTCCTCTCGATCCGACGGCGGCGTCAAGCCTCGGCGACGCGCAGCCCTCGCCGGCGTGCCGGCAACGCGGCGAGAATGCTGTGCTTTTGCTCGCGCGACAGCAGCATCCAGTGCGAGATCTCGGCAATGGTGCGCAAGCAGCCGCGGCAATAGCCGGTCGCGGGATCGAGCACGCAGACCGCAACGCAGGGCGACAGCGACTCGGTCTCGCTCACGACGGCTTCGGCTGCGCCGTCACATCGGCGAGCTTGGTGCGCAGCGCCTTTGCCTTGTAGTCCGGGATGGCGAAGACCCAGGGCCGCAGCTTGGCGTCGAGCGTCTTCGCCTGCTGCTCCGCCTCGCCGGTGCCGCTCACCTCGAAACGCACCCAGCTCTTGCCGTCCTTGTCGCTGAGCGCCAGCTTCACCATGAGGCCGTCGAAGGTGGCGAACTCGGCATGCGAGACGCCGGCTTCCGGCAAAGGAAATTCCGCGGCCGGCCGCACGTCGTTCAGCGTCAGGCTCGCCAGCGCCGTTGTCGGCTCGACCAGCACCGTGTCGCTCTTGAGCTTGGCGTCGGCGGGCGCGCCCTTGAGCGCCAGCGCGTCCCCCGGCTTGTCGTGCGCGATGTCGAGCCTGCCGCCATCGGGCTCCGTCAGCACCACTTCCTTCACCCTGTCGTGCGCCACGTCGATGATGGCCGGGTCAAGCCACGACGCAGTGTCGCCCGGCAGCTCCAGCGTGCCGCGCGCCAGCCAGGACTGGACGTCGCCGGGCTTGCGCACATAGATGCCGTCGGTGCCGCCGCCGAGCTGGTCGATGCGCCGCTTGCCGACGATGATCTCGCCCAGCAGCGTGCCTTTCTCATCGCTCACCGTCACGAGGGTCGATTTGGCGTCCTTCTTGCCGGCGTCCTCGACCTCCAGCCGCGCATAGAGATCCGCCTTGCGGGTCTTGGGCTCGACATAGCGGAGATCGGCGAGACCGCGCAGCGCCTGGCCAACTTTCGCCTGATCCGCGGGATAGCTCCCTTTCTCCTCGACGACCCATTTATCGC